>Ga0207939_1000100_pt1 | contig 33371 bp, 56 predicted proteins | sample LakMenEpi02Jun12_FD_150663 | JGI IMG/M metagenome (GOLD analysis project Ga0207939, IMG submission 150663) | Freshwater microbial communities from Lake Mendota, WI - 02JUN2012 deep hole epilimnion (SPAdes) | ecosystem: Environmental > Aquatic > Freshwater > Lentic | place: Lake Mendota, Madison... | reverse complement strand
CTTTGTAACCCGGAATTGGCAGTTCGATTCTGTCAACGGGCACCATTTAAACTCGGTATGGTGAAATGGTATCATACGTGCTTTGGGAGCATGTGGCGGAAGTTCGATTCTTCCTACCGAGACCATTTTGGGGGAATGGGACTGCCTGGGGTGGTCGCCGCACTTGCAATGCGGATATTCAGATCGGTTCGAGTCCGATATTCTCCACCATCCTTCCGTAGCTCAAAGGTAGAGCAATCGATTGATAATCGATAGACAGTGGATCGTTACCATTCGGAAGGACCAATAAGCGCCGGTGACGGAACTGGTATACGTGTATGCCTTAGAAGCATAATTTTGAGAGTTCAAATCTCTCCTGGCGCACCAATTCGGTCTTTAGTAAAATGGATGATTACGGCGGGCTACGGACCCGCAGGTGGGAGTTCGATTCTCTCAAGACCGGCCAATCAATCTCGGTGTGGTGTAATGGCAGCACAGCAGTCTCCAAAACTGTTAGTTGCGGTTCGAGTCCGTACATCGAGGCCAATAAAAAGAAAGCGAGTTTAGAATGTACAATAAACCAATCGATGTTCTTAAAGTAAAAGAATTTATTGATTCGTGTGGACCAGAAACTAAAATTTATCTTGGTTGTGATTCAGAAAGAATTCGAGTAAATGATGTTTGGTATGCCGACTATATCATTGCCGCTGTAGTCCATATTAATGGCAATAATGGTTGTAAGATTTTTGGTGAAGTTATTCGTGAGCGTGATTATGACCAGAATAGATTCAAACCTAGAATGAGGTTAATGAATGAGGTTTACAAAGTTGCCGAAATGTATCTGAAATTAGCGGAAGTAATTGAGAATGATATCGAAGTTCACCTTGACATTAATCCAAATCAGATGTACAATTCTAGTATAGTAATTAATGAGGCGATTGGTTATATTAAAGGTATGTGTAATGTTGTTCCTATGATTAAGCCAAAAGCTTTTGCAGCTTCATATGCAGCAGATAGATACAAAAGTCTTGCAGCATAAAGTATGCGGGTGTAACTCAGTGGTAGAGTGTCAGCCTTCCAAGCTGTTCGTCGCAGGTTCGATCCCTGTCACCCGCTCCATTTAACATAATGAGGTAAAACATGAATGTTTTCGTTGGTGAGAGTACAGATGCTGTTACTGGTCGTCAGTGGCTCAAAACAATGCTTCAAAACGAAGTTGTCGAAGTCACTTTTACGAAAAAAGATGGCACTGAGCGTGTTATGAGGTGTACACTACAGGAAGATTTTATTCCTGCATTTCAAATTGAATCGGTCAGTCAGGAGACCAAGAAAAAGTCTGGTGATGCTTTAGCAGTATGGGACGTAGAAGCATCCGGATGGCGTTCTTTCCGTTGGGATTCAATCAAGTCAGTTTCTTTCAATATTACTTAGCAGTTATGGTGTTTAATGGTTAGCACAAGACCTTGCCAAGGTTTGGGTTCCAGTTCGAATCTGGATAACTGCTCCAATGGTGTCTTTAGTGTAGTGGCCTGCACGAAAGTCTGTGGAACTTTCAGTACCGGATCGATACCGGTAAGACACCCCAGAATTAAAGCCTCGGTAGTTTAATGGTAGAACTCCGCTCTTACAAAGCGGCCACGGCAGTTCGATTCTGTCCCGAGGCACCAATAGCGAGAATGGTGGAACGGTATACACTTTGGACTTAAAATCCAACGCCCGTAAGGGATTGAGGGTTCAAATCCCTCTTCTCGCACCAGTAATGGGCTGTTAGCTTAAATGGTCAAAGCAGCCGACTCATAATCGGTTGAGTGCGGGTTCAAGTCCTGCACAGCCCACCAATTATCTGCCTGTCGTATAATGGAAAATACAGTAGCCTTCTAAGCTTCTAATCCAGGTTCGATTCCTGGCGGGCGGACCAAATATATAACCAAATGTTAAGAAAAATCCTATTCTTTTTCATACTATTATTTTCTACGAATAGCATAGCAATTCAAGTGACAGCTAAAAGTTGGCTTGTCACTGACGGAGAAGGTAATATTATCGACCAACAAAACATCGAATCAAAAAGGCCGATAGCAAGCATTACAAAACTAATGACTGCTATGGTGGTTCTCGATTCAAATTCCAACCTAGATGAAAAATTAGATAAAGTTAATTTGACAAGAAGGCAAATGATCCAGTTGTCTTTGGTTAAATCTGACAATCGTTCAGCTGCATTGTTATGTAAGTTTTATCCTGGCGGATGGAATGCTTGTATCGAATCGATGAATCGTAAAGCAATGAAACTTGGTATGTGTGATACATCATTTGATGATTCAACTGGTTTAAGCAGAAACAATATCAGTTCAGCAAAAGATTTGATTAGACTAGTTAAAGAAGCAGAAAAGTATCCTGAAATCGTAGAGGCTAGTCAAACATCAAATCTAAAAATTAAAACTAAAAAGAAAAAATGGACTGTCGTTCACAACACCAATCCAATCATTGGTCATCGTCATCATTTTATTGTAAGTAAAACGGGTTTTACTAATCCTGCTGGTGGTTGTATCGTGATGATGCTAGATACTAGAGTTGGTAGAAGAATTGTTGTTTTACTTGGCAGTAGAAATACTAGAACAAGAATTCCTGAAGCTGAATTTATAGCTCTGAAGGCGGCTTGATTTCACAATCAACCCATTTTAAATTATTATAGTGTTGATATGGCCATGTTCCTTTTGGTATCAAGCAGCGGCCAAGTTCAGGATAAACTTCTATTCTTACTTGAACAATAGCCCAAATTAACCAAATAATGTAAAGAGTGAAAGCGAGAGTTAGTCCGTATTTCCATGCTTCACATCTGATTTTGTTTATTCTTTTTCTTTTCCTTGCTTCTGATATTTTATCTTCTGCTCTTTTTTTAGCCCATGCAACCGTTTGTTCCTTCTTCATCTTTTCCATCATGGCGAACACACGGGTGTATAGGTCTCCTAGTTCAGAAGGACAGTTGTATACCATGAGTTCACGTAATTCAGCTTCCATAGCTGCCAGTCGGGTCTGCATCAATACTCTTTGCAATGCTCTTTTCCCTAGACTTGTTTCTCCAGTATAAACCTCCTGTGCGTTTTTTTCTTCTTCTTCAAAGATGGCGGTACATTTGGCATAATTTTCAAAATAAACACCAAGCTCTTCACCAATGGTTGTGTAAATATCATTAGGCTGCTGCTTGCTTAATTCTATTACTCGATTTTTTTCTTCGATGTACTGATTTCGCTCAGCAACTGTTGGAGGATTATCTTTATGGCGGGAGTTAAACTGCTCTTCTAGGTCTTTGAGGACACCCTTTACGTCACCTGCTGCGCTAGCTATTTCTTTGTATAGCTCGCAACCTTTTTTGACAGCAGCGACCGCACCGTTTGCCAGTGCAAATAGTGTTAGTGGATCCAATTATCGCCTCCCTAGAAAGGCGATATGTTGCATAACAAAAAGGGGGAAAACTGCCCGCTTTTTGTGGTACATTTCTTCCTGTTAAAGGGTTGATAACAACCACTATTTATCTAAAGTATCAAAAAAACAAGGTTGACAAACCCGTTGGAGTGTGTTATTATTGTAATTCTTTTGTGGAGGAGTAATGTCAGACGGTATTTACATTTTAGAAACATTAGACGGATACAGGGTAATTTACTCCAAGAAATATTACGAATTTGTTAATCTTTTTGGAGAGTTAGAAGGCGAAGGTGTAAAAGATTGCTTTGGAAATGCAGAGGTTCATGATAGCCTCTCGGATGCTATGGATGTTGCCAGGGCTTTATCTCACAAATATATTGAAACCGATGATGGCATATGTTTACTCAAACAAGGCAAAAACTTTTCTTTTTCGGACATTATAGGAAATAAAAATGGCTAGAATATTGGATGCTAATTCTGTTTTTGCAGGTAATGAGCCAAAGTTCAATGGTGAGCTCACTAATTTGGACTTAATGAAAACTTTATCTTGGTATGCTCAAAATAAAGTTACAAAAGATTCATACAAATATGCTTCGGACTATTTTAAGAAAAAATTAAAACTAAATGCTGAAGATGCTTTAGATGGAAAATCTCCAACTTTTGGTTTTGTTTGTAGAATACTTTTGAATGGGGGCGAATTACCAATTCAATACAGAAATTGGTTTCAGGATGAGGTTGAAAGTGTAAAGAAAAAACTTGAACAAAATAAAGTTAAGGTAATTGTCAAGGTCGATGATTCAAATAAAGTGACCATTCAAGACCGAATAAAAGAAAAATCTTCTGAATGTATTGCTGAGTTGGAATCACAAATCGATCAATTAATCGAAACAGATTTTAAAGCAAATGTTTCACCTTATGCTGTGATGAACACCCTTGATATAAAATCGGTTCATGTTAAAATGATTCTTGAAGAGTTCAAGAAAAAAAGAAATGAATTTGATGAAGTGATGAATACCGATGATAAGGATTTAAAAGAAGGTTATTCTAACTTCACAAAAACACAATTAAAGAAGCTAATTGCTTATTGTGACCAAATTATTCTAGATTGTGGTAAAGTTACTGGTGAAGCAGCTAAGACTAGAAAGCCTCGAAAGAGAAAAGTAAAAACTGCTGAACAGCTTGTCGGTAAAATGAAGTATTGTGCTGAGTTTGAAGAATTAAAGATTAAATCTGTTGAACCTAAATTGATTGTTGGTGTTATGCAACTTTGGGTGTATAATACGAAAACAAGAAAACTAGGTTGTTATCATGCAGAAGATGCTGGTGGTTTAACTGTAAAAGGTTCCACGATACAAAATTTTAACGAAACAAAATCTATTCAGAAAAAGCTTAGAAAACCCGAAGTGACGATACCAGAGGTTATGTCTGGTGGTAAAGTTTTTCTTCGGAATGTAATTGACGGAATCAAAGCTGTTCCTTCTGCTTTGACTGGAAGAATAAACGAAGATACTATTTTATTAAAGGTAAGCAAATGAAAATCGCTGTCTGTTCCGACCTTCATTTGGAATTTGGAGATTTAGACTTTCATAATGATGAGGGTGCTGATGTATTGGTTCTGAGTGGAGATATTTTAATTGCCTCTGAGCTAACCGATTTCGTATATGATGAATACGAAAGTGCAATTATTCCTGCAACACAAAGTGTTCGTGAACGTGCAAAAAAATATTATGATTTTGTAGTTCGTTGTTCGGAAAGATTCCCTCATGTAATTCTTATCATGGGTAACCATGAACATTATCATGGAGACTTTCAGAAAAGTGCTAAGACTATTCGTGGGACTTTTGGTGATCTTCACAATGTGTATTTCCTAGACAAAGAATGGACTATCATTAATGGTATTCTTTTCTTTGGTGGTACATTATGGACTGATATGAACCGTGAGGATCCAATTACACTTGCACAGATTCGTTTTACAATGAACGATTTTAATTGTGTTAAAAATGGTATTAAAACTGATGATAAGGATTATATCAATTTCATACCAGAGGATTCTGTGGAAGACCATAAAGCTTTTCTCAGTAAACTGGATGAGATTTTAGAATTGAATCCTAATTTGCCTGTTGTTGTTTGTGGCCACCATGCTCCGAGTAAAGCAAGTACACATCCTCGATACAAAAGTGAGTTTATCGTAAATGGTGCATACAGTAGCAATTTGGATGAGTATATTCTTGACCGTAGGCAGATTAAATTATGGACTCATGGCCATACGCATGAGAGTTTCGACTACATGATTGGCACAACCCGCATTGTTTGTAATCCAAGAGGATACATAAACTATGAAGCTCGTGCTGATGAATTTAAACTAAAATACGTGGAGATTTAAATGATATATCTTGATGATGAACGTGACTATTCTCCGATGATTGAAGAGTGGGTTCGTTACTTTTACAATACGATGGATGGTGAATGGTTTGAACCTGGTGATGATTCTGGGTTTTCTCCATTTGGTGTCAAAATCATATTTGATGGTTACGGATATGATGAAGATACCAACGAAGAAAACTCGAATCCAAATATGATGTCTTTTGCCGTTTTTATACATAAGAATTCTTTGACGGAAGAGTTTCCACCACATGAACTAACTCCTTGGGCTCTGATACATAGACCAAAGGAAGAAGTTTGCATTTGGGCTTGGTACGATTTAGAAAACGATGAAGTGGAAGTTATCCCATTTGAAGATAACAATTCTACCGAATTAGATCATGGGTTTATATACAATCTAATAACAGAAATACATAAAAAAACATACGAATAATATTGCCTCTTTATCATTAAAATAGTGATATAATTTCCTCATGATAATTTTCGATTTCAACCAAGTTGCAATTTCCAATCTCATGGAACAGATTGGTTCCTCAAAAACACAAGTTGAAGAGAACCTTGTTCGCCACATGATTTTGAATACCATTCGAACTTATGTAAAAAAGTTCAAAGAATCTCATGGGCCAGAAGTTGTCATTGCCTGCGACAACAAAAAATACTGGCGCCGTGAGATTTTTCCTAATTATAAAGCAAGTAGAAAAAAAATTCGTGAATCATCTGGTCACGATTGGGCTACGATCTTTGACTGTCTTGCCAAAATCAAACAAGAGCTAAAAGATTATTCTCCATACAAAGTGATTGATGTTGATACATGCGAAGCGGATGATATCATTGCTGTTTTGACGATGAAATATTCTGCTTCACAGAAAGTTATGATTCTTTCTTCAGATAAGGATTTTGCTCAACTACAAAAGTTTCCTAATGTTGAACAATTTTCTCCTATTCTGAAAAAATATATCAAAGAACCCTTTCCTGCCGCACAACTTAAACAATTGATTATTCGTGGTGATAAAGGTGATGGTATTCCAAACATTCTCTCAAACGATGATGTTTTTGTTTCTGGTGGCCGACAACGACCAATTACTGAGGAAAAAATTATCAAGTGGATGAATCAAGCACCAGTAGATTTTTGTAATGAAGAAATGCTTCGTAATTTTTCACGTAATGAAACGCTAATTGATTTAACTAAAATACCCGGAAGTCTGAAAGAATCGATACTAGATAGCTTTGAAAACACAAAGGCTAATTCTAAACAGAGGTTCATGACCTACATGATTGAAAACCGCCTAAAAAACTTAATTGAAGTGATTGATGAATTCTAATGCTAAAAAATAAATTATATACCGAAATCCTACAAGAGTTTGATGAAGCTAAAACTCGAGCGGATAAAATTGCAGTATTGAGAGAATATGGTCACGAAAGGTTCCGTGAATTTCTTAGATATTGTTTCGACCCACAAATAGAGTTTGATGTTGTTTTACCAGAAAAATACAGGCCGGCGCCAGAACCCGCTGGTCTGAATTATTCTTACCTACATATCGAAGTTCCAAAACTATACAAGTTTATCAAGAATCATCCAAAAAGGCCGGCTGGTTATACTGGGAAAAAACAAACACAAGATATTCTTGTCTTACTGGAATCTTTACACAAAGATGAAGCAATTCTCTTGGTTAAGATGATTAAGAAAGATTTGAGTATTAAATTTCTCACCGAAAAAATCTTAGAAGAAGCATACGGAAAATAAAATGAAAATTGTCATTGTTTCTGGTGGTTTTGATCCTGTACATTCTGGCCACATAGCACTTTTTCGTGAGGCAGCTGGTCTTGGTGACAAACTCATTGTTGGTGTAAATTCAGATGAATGGTTAACCCGCAAAAAAGGTAAACCATTCATGCCACTAAAAGAAAGAAAAGTTGTTCTAGAATCAATCAAATGGATTGATGAAGTGTGGGAATTTGATGATTCTGACGATAGCGCTTGTGAATTAATCGAATCGGTTATGGGACACTACAAAAAAATTATGCCGATTTATATTCCTTTAGAAATCATTTTTGCAAATGGTGGAGATAGAAACGAATCGAACAATGCAGAAATAAAAGTTCAGGGAGTTAAGTTTGTATATGGAGTTGGTGGCAGTGACAAAAGAAATTCATCATCTTGGTTATTGAGGAAATGGAATGAATGATGGTGGAAAAGGTTCAAAACCTAGACCTATTGAAATACCCCGTGAAAAATTCAACGATAACTGGGATAAAATTTTTGGTAAAAAGGTGAAAAATGAAAGTAGCAGTAGTAACTCCAACAATCGGAGCAAAGACACTAAGTGATTGTATTCAATCTGTTGATTCGCAAACACATGAAGATTTAGTTCATTATCTTTTTCTTGATGGTAGAGAATATGAAAGTAAAATTTGGCATCAACTTGAAGGCGCATCAAAGATCAAAACGATCCGTCTTGAAGAAAATGTTGGAAAAGGTTGGTATGGTCATCGTGTATATGCTGCATGTAGCTTTCTTGTTAATGCTGATGTTATATGTTATCTCGATGAGGACAATTGGATCGAGCCTAATCATGTTGAGAACCTTGTACAGAAGATTCAACAAGGAAATGACTGGGCATACTCTTTAAGAAAAATCTATGATAAAGATGGTAACTACATTTGTGAGGACAACTGTGAATCGCTTGGTAAATGGCCTGTATATTTTAATGATTCGGTATTCCATATTGATACCTCAAGTTTTGCTATTCGTCGTGATGTTGCTGTTAGGATTGGGCATGCTTGGTACGGCCAGTGGGGCGCCGATAGACAGTTTTTCCAAACATTAAAAACACACTTCACCCGATATGATTGCACAAATAAACATTCTTTGTGTTATCGTTTAGATGGAAATCCTAATTCTGTAAATAAAGAATTTTTCGACAACGGAAATTCTGTTATGCAAGAAAAATATGGAGAAGATTTTCCTTGGAAAAAAGAAAGTAATTACACTAAGGTAGAGATTGCTCCTGGTCTAAGAATTTTGAAATGATAGTTGAAGATACTGAAATATCTGGTGTTAAATTAATTAAGCCAGTTGTGCATGAAGATTTTCGTGGCACAAACTTTGAATCGTTCAATAAGTTTGAATATCATCATGATGGTATAACAGAATCTTTTGTGGTAGATAGTATTTCAACTTCTCGTAAACATGTGCTTCGTGGCATTCATGGAGATTCTAGAACAACTAAATTGATATCGTGCTTGTATGGAACTATTTACTTTGTTGTTCTTGATAAAAGAGAAGATTCCAAAACATTCAATCAATGGATATCTTTTACTTTATCAGATCGAAACAAACACCAAGTTTTAGTTCCACCTGGATGTGGTAATGCTCATTTGGTAATGTCTGATGAATGTGTATTCAGTTATAAACTGGACGCTCATTATGAAAGGTCAACACAGTTTACCATCAAGTGGAACGATGATAGATATGGAATATACTGGCCGATAAAACATCCAATATTATCTGAACGTGATGGCTAAATCAAAATCTGCTTTCGTGACCGGAGGTTTCGGTTATCTTGGTTCTCATCTATGCAAGATGTTAATTGAAAATGGATGGACTGTTTCCGTTTTTGATATTAAGAAACCTACCCATCCATACTGGAATCATTCCTTTTGCGGTGATGTTTGTAACAAAAAGGAATTAACTCATTCTTTCTGGTTGGCTCCAGATGTTGATGTGGTTTTTCACCTTGCTGGTTTAATAGACATAGCAGAATCCGTTTCTTTTCCATCAAAGTATTTTTTAAACAACGCTGCAGGAACCTCTGTCGTTTTAGAGGTGATGAGAAACTTCAAAGTCGATAAAATAATTTATTCATCAACTGCTGGATTGTACAGATCGAGTGAAGAACCACTCACTGAAAAATCTCCACTAAATCCAGATAACAATCCCTATGCGGCTAGTAAATACTGCTCAGAAATATCAATTCGAAATTCAGACATCAAACATGTGATATTCAGATATTTCAATCTAGCTGGCGCTGATGAATCTGGTTTAATAGGTGAAGATCACGAACCAGAAACACATCTGATTCCAAAAATATTGCAAAATCTAAATATGATTAAGATATATGGAAACGATTACAATACACCAGATGGGACCTGTATTCGTGATTATGTGCATGTAAACGATGTATCAACAGCGCATTTGAAAGCGGCTGAATACCTTTTTGAAGGAAAAGATTCAATTACTATGAACCTAGGAACAGGTAAAGGTCAATCCGTTTTGGAAGTAGTAAACAAGGTAAAAGAACTTACAAAAGAAAACATAAAAATCAATTTTCACTCTCGCCGCCCAGGCGACCCTCCCAGGTTAGTAGCCGACATATCGTTAGCAGAACAAACTATTCAATATCAACCAAAATATACTTTAACCGACATAATTCAAACGGCGAGACTTTGGCACAAAAATGAAAAAGGATGATGATTCGATAGGTGTTGTGGAAAAAATTCAAAACACTCTTTTAAAAAATCACATACATTATCTTTACGGCGATATAGATGAACAAAACACAGCCGAAGTGATAAAGTGGATAATACATGAGAATCTTTCTGGTACAAATAAAGAACTTCAATTGATGATTAATTCCAACGGAGGCAATTTGCCAGACGCTTTTGCTTTAATTGAAGTTATGAAAAAATCTAACAATCCTATTACAACTATTGGAATAGGTTCTGTTTGCTCTTCTGCATTTTTGATTTTTGCAGCTGGTCATAAAGGAAAAAGATTGATTGGTAAAAATACAACTATTTTATGCCATCAGTTTAGTAATGAACATTCCGGAAAATACCATGACCTTAAAGCATCAATTCGTGAAAATGAATTGGTGAATAATAGAATGATTAAAATCTTGGAAGAGTGTACAGAGTTGGATGCAAGAACAATCAAAAGTAAGCTTTTATGTCCTACTGATGTTTGGCTTACGGCTGATGAACTTGTAGAATTGGGTGTCGCTGACGATATCTTTTAGAGGGAGCGTATGTTTACTGGCGGTAAAAAAATAGAAAAGACACAAAAAACTAAATTTAGAAAGAACCAAGAACGTGAAGGTCAAGGTTCTAAAAAACAAAAGCACCACGATAAATCTTTTTATCGTTTGATGCGAGAGGAGAAAGAAAATGTCGTATAGAGATCAAATCAAAAAACGAATCATTGAGCTAGAAGCAAAGATAGCTGAGTCCAATATCGATAAGGTTCAATTAGACAGCCTACGCTCAGAATTAGCACGTTTAAATTTACAGGATTTTGAGGAAGATATGCGTACTGAAAGTAGCCAACAATTGTTGAAGGGATAATGTTGTAAAAATACAACAGCCCCCTTGACAATGCCATTGGTTAGTGTACAATAGTGGCATGTTTAAAATTCTACAGGAAGTTACGGACTGGTCAGGTTGCGATTATCAAGTTTGCAATCATACCTATTTGATAAGTCCGAAAAACAAGGTTATCGCCTTTGCAAATGAAACAACAGGCGAAATTGTCAAATTGAAAAATGGTTGGGATTTTGATAAGCGTTATCGAAAGTTTATCGAAGTTAAAAATCCTGCATTATCAAAATTGATACCAAAAGATTATCAAGAAGAAAAGTTGCAGAAACCGCAACTTGTCAAATCCGCAAATATACGTAATTTCAAAGTCTTATCAAAAGGTAAAGAATATTACGTTTCTTACAACATTTCAGGAAATTTCTATAATTGCAATTGTACGGGTTTTGGATATCGCAGGACTTGTTCACATGTTAAGGCTGTTGCAGAAAAACAACAGGCTTGACATTCCTGCCTAAATCTGTATAATGGTCTTTGTTGATTGATTAGAGAGCGAATTATGTGGAATCTTGAAGGTATGCAAGTTGTCGGAATGTATATGAATGACATTACTGTTTCTGGTACGGTAGACCTTTCAAGGGTCAAATATGGTGGAGAGGTTTCGCATCATGTAGTATTAGACAGCCCGATTAATGTTTACGGAGCCATCCGTGAACGGGTTATTTTGAATCATTCTGAAATTGTTCAAGTGAGAGGTTAATTATGGCTTACGTTTCTCAAGATTTGAAGGCAAGTCTGGCACCTAAGATTAAGGCAATCTGCAAAAAATATGGCGTAAAAGCCAGCCTTGCAGTCCGTAACAATATGACATTGGTGCTGAATGTAAAATCTGGTAAAGTGGATTTTATTAATGATTACGGTGATACACCAGAAGCTCGTGCTGATGCTGAGAAATTCGGAATTCAAGTGAATCCATATCATTACAAAAACCACTTCAATGGTGAAGCATACCACTTTTTGAGTGAAGTGATTCCAGCAATGAATGAAGGTAACTGGGATAAGTCTGATATTCAGGTCGATTATTTCAATGTCGGTTGGTATATCGATGTAAACATTGGTAAGTGGAACAAGCCGTATCAATTATCATGATAATTTACACCAATCAACGGTCGAAAAAGAAAAATAAGACCAAAAAGGAAATCGAGGAATACCAAAAATGGCTCGATAGCGTAGGGTCGCAAAAAACGACCTTCGCTATCAAGAAACTTGGCGGTTTCAAAAAATCTACCAAAATGCCAAAGTTGGAGATTCCTGAAGCAAGGAATCCTAAAAATTATCCTAGCGTTGACAGTGGTAAAGGTTCGGCGACAAAGCCTGTGTATGGCAAAGTTTACACTGGTACGAAAATGAAGGGTATCGGAACCTTGCATAAAAGTAATGCTGTTCCCATTTTCACTGACCAGGAAGCCAAAGACCAGGCAGCCATGCGGAGATGACAACATTTTCAAAAATGCAACTTTGTTATCAAAAAGAAAACTGTTGTATTTTCACAACACGCTTGACATTTGCCGTGGAATCTGTATAATGGTTCCTGTGATTGATAAGGCGATATAAATTATGAAACTTCTTTCTACTGGTAACCCAAAAGTGTTAAAAGGAATGAAACAAGGTTATAACACCTACATTCTACACTTAGCACCCGCTAATGTTTCTGGTTTTGAAACATGTCCAAAACGTACAGCGGGTTGTACCGCTGCTTGTTTGAATACGGCAGGTCGTGGCGGTATGTTCAAAAAAGGCGAATCTACTAACGTAATTCAAGAAGCCCGCAAGCGCAAAACGCTATTCTTTTTCGAAGAGCGAGCTGGTTTTATGGAGTGGTTGGTTGCTGATATCGAATTGGCGATTAAACAATCTGCCAAGAAAAATCTGATTCCGGTTTTCCGCTTGAACGGTACTTCCGACCTAGCGTGGGAAAAATATGAGGTTGTTCGTAAAGGTATTGTTTACAAAAATATCTTTGCGGCTTTTCCTGATGTTCAATTTTACGATTACACCAAAATTCTTGGTCGCAAAGTAAAAGATATTCCAAATTATCACTTGACCTTTTCGGCAGCTGATGGTAATGATCTGGATGTTCTCCGTGCAATTGCTGAAGGTTTGAATGTAGCAACGGTGTTCGGTTTGAAAAAAACAGAAGCGATGCCTGAATCGTACAACGGTCGGCCTGTGTTTAATGGTGATGATTCTGACTTGCGATTCCTTGATCCAAAAGGTGTGGTTGTTGGTCTGTATGCAAAGGGTAAAGCCAAAAAAGATACTTCTGGCTTTGTAAAGTTTCCTACAATTATGATGAAGGCGGCTTGATATGAATATTGTGCAAAAAATTCAAGAAGAAATTATGATTGGTGATTTATCGTTTCAAGAAATTGCTGAAAAGTTTAATGTGCCTTATGCTGATGTAAACTTAATTGCGGATGAAATGGCAATCCAAGATTCTTATGATGAATCAATGGATGGTGATTTTGATTCTGCTATGACTTCTGCTGGTTTCGGCACCGATGAAGATTATGGTTATTATGGAGATGAATCTTATGCTTAAGGAATGGGAAAATATTCGTGATTCTTTCGATACTCGCCACGGAGGTCCATTTGATCGTGGCTCTGCTGATAGTTACTACCATCGTCCTCGAAACCCGCATTACTTTAAGGGTGATACCTATAATTCCGAGGAAGTAAAAAAAGAACAAATGAGTTTCGCTGAAATCTTAGCTTACAATGCAGGTTATGATTACAATGAAAAGTTTGGCGACAAAAAAGATTGGGGTTAATATGACCATCGTGAGGAAAAAATTAGCCACAGGTAAGTTTACAATTGACCTGACGGGCCCTCAAGGCAATGCCTTTGTTCTGATGGGATATGCTAAAACTTTTAGTAAACAATTGAATCTCGATTATGAAAAAATCACCGAAGAAATGCGTTCTGGTGATTATGATAATTTGATAAATGTTTTTGATAATTATTTTGGTGATTATGTTATTTTAGAAAAAGGCTAATGGAGATGACTATGCAATGGACTGAAACCTCAAGAAAAGAGTGGCGATTACCTGGATCCGAAGAAACAAAATTTGTTGATACTACAGAGGACAATATTTTTGAATTTTATTTGGATGCTTGGTTCTACTGCAAAAGAAATAAAATTCCGTTTGATAAGATCAAACGGAAAACTTTCAAGCTTTGGAAAATAGAAAGTGTATAATTCTTTTTCCAAAGTTTGTTGTGCCCAAACAACAGATGAATGGGCAATTGTGGCAGGTGACCTTGACAATGTGACCTGTTTGTGTTACACTGACTTTCCTTTTAACAATAGGAGTTTTTATTATGGCTCGTGGTAAATCTATTAAACTTAAACCTTTTCAAAAAATTCTTACACTGTTAATCAGTGGTAAGCCTGTCTCCATTCAGGAGATTGACGATGCATTTGGCTCAGAGATTCAAATGTATCGCTTGTCCACTTATATGTGGCATATTAAAACCAACGCTGAAGGCGTCATTCGACCTATCAAAGATGGTCGCAAAGTGACAGCATATCAGCTGGTCAATGTTTCTGAAGTGAAGAAATATATGGACCGTGTTGGTGTTACTCAAGCTGCAGCAACGCCTGCAACAAAAGAAACCAAGGCTAAGAAAGTTTCTAAACTCAAAGACCTTGATGCACAACCTGTTGTAGCACCAGTTGTTGAAGAAGTTGTTGTTACCGAAGTTGTTGATGCTTAATCAAAAAAGTCCTCCGCCAGTTCGCCTGGCGGAGTTTAAGGAGTTCTTATGAAATCATTTGTGGTTAAACTTGAAGAAGATGGAAATGGTGATTTGATTCTTCCATTGCCTCAAGAAATGCTAGATGATTTGGATTGGTCTGAAGGTGATACTTTAGATTGGAAAGATAATTTAGACGGATCATATTCTCTTTGCAAAGTGGAACCCGAAACAGAATGGGTTCTGGTAGAAACCGTTCAGATGTTTCGCCATCGATACTGTGTCGAAGTACCAAAAGGCAAAGCTGAGTGGGCTCTTGATACTGTTGTATGTGGAGAAGCCAAAGAATTTAGTCAACAACATTTAGATGAAATCATTACAAATCACCGTGTTGTTGACCTTGAGGAAGCAATTAAAATTTGTGATGGAGATAATGACTATCTAAAATCATGGCCTAAAGAAAAAAAGATAGAAACTTTATTTACTAAAATTGGTGAAAAGGTGAATTTAAAATGAAACTTAAATTTTTAGTTGTCTCTTTGGCTGTTCTGCTCTCTGCTTGCTCAACATTTTCAAGTAAGAAAGATGAACCTAAGGTAAACACTGAGTTTATGGGTGGAAGTATCAAAGTAAGTTATACACTTTCGGGTGATTTAGAATCTGTAACGTCAAGTGGTGTGGCAAAAGTAACAAGTACCTTGCCTTCAGCGCCTGATGAAGCTTATCTTGTTGCTACACTTCAGGCTCGAAAGCAACTGGTTGAGTTTATGAAAGTAGAACTTGAAAGCACTAGCTTTGTTACTGCTGTATCAAAGACTTTGCAAGATTCTGAAAGTGAATCGGACAAAACAGTTAAGTCGAATGTATCAGCGAAGATTGCTTCAGATGTTCAGGATAATATTCGACAAAACAGTAAGGCCTTGTTGAAAGGAACTTATGTTGAAAGTAAAACATACGACCCCTCAACTCGCACGGTAAAAGTGATTGTAAAAACAAGCCTGCGTGACTTGGATACCTCTAAACAGTTGGCACGTATGATGGGTAATTAATGCGTAAACTATTATTAAGCCTGATTTTAGTATCAAATCAGGCTTTTGCTCAGATTACTTTGACCCCTTTGGACTATATCAGTATAGTTTATCAAGGGGTCAAATTTTTTGCCTCTGAACCTGTGCCTAAAGAAATAAGTGTGACCGCTAAAGGCTCTGGAAAAACTAGAGAGCAAGCTATTGAAAATGCTTTAACTGAAGCTGTCCAGAAAGGTATTGGTGTCTTGGTCATTTCCGATCAAACAGTATCAAATGATAAAGTTGTTAGGAACTTGTCGGCACAATATGCCTCTGGTGTAGTTAATAGTTATAATGTTGTTCAATGTAACACTTTTGAGCCTATTACTTGTGAAATAAAAGCTAAAGTGGCGCCATGGAAATTTATTCGTAAACTTGAGGGTAATTCTAATTCCGTCAAAGTGAATGGAAACGATTTTTATGCTCAAGACGCTACTGCCAGAAATGTCATGTATCAAAGACAAAGGGTAATGGAATATTACCTCTTTCAAGTTAGGCAATCTGGAATAGAGGCAAAGATTAAGAAGGTTGAAGTAGTACCCACAACTGAAAAGTTTGCTTCAATACTTGTTGAATATGAGATAAAATGGAATGAAGAATTCAAAAAAGAGTTCATTCGTTTCCTGAAAAAAATGGAGAAAGATACACAAGTTGATGCTCCACACCAAATTCATGTACAATGGGATACAACTGGTTTATTCGAAAATAAAGTTACATTTAATACACATGATGAAAAATTTTACCAGATGGTAAGAAAAAGTATGCATCAACCAACATATGTCAAGTTTAATGAATTCAAAGTTTGTGACAATTTGAATATTGACTTTAGTATTTTTGCTATTGATATTTACGGTGTTTCAAGGCAAAGAGTTCTCAAAATCGAACGTGAAAAATTGAAATCGATTCAAACTATTTCTATGACGGTATCAACTGAGTGTGACTAAATGAATATATTTTATCTAGATAAAGATCCTAAAAAATGTGCTGAAATGCACCTTGATAAACATGTGGTGAAAATGATTATCGAATACGCTCAGCTTATGTCAACGGCGCATCGTATTTTAGATGGCGAAGAATATACCGATTTAACGGCTAATGGCCGAAGAATCAAGCGTTGGCGTTTGAATGATGATCGTGAAGGTAGATTGATGAAAGCTTCACACATTAATCATCCTTCAGGTATCTGGACTCGAGCTTCTGATTCGAATTATACTTGGTTGTTTAGTATGTGGTGGTGCCTATTAACCGAATATACTCATCGTTACGGTAAGGTTCATTCTTGCGCTAGATTGCTAAATGATTTGATGGTTTTGCCAAAAAATATTTCTGAAAAACCATTTTCTGAACCAACACCAGCAATGCCTGATGATCGAAAAATTCCCGGCGATTCTTTGAAGTCTTATCATCAATACTATATACATAATAAGAACCACTTTGCTAAGTGGACAAAACGTGAAATACCTGAATGGTATACTGAAGGACTAAAGCATGCCAACCTACACTCTGCGTAATAAAGAAACTGGTGATATTTTTGAAGAGAGTATGAGAATATCCGTTTATGAGCAATACATGGTGGATAATCCACACATTGAAAGATATCACACTCCTACCGGAATCGTATCAATGCAAGGAAGTCTGGACTCAAAAACAGACAGCACTTGGAAAGAAGTTTTATCTAAAGTAGCAGAAGCTCACCCATCAAGTCCTGTTGGTGAAAGATACGGTAAAAAAACAATCAATCAAATTAAGACAAAGGAGTTAATTAAAAAACACATAGGATAATTGTGAGAAAATTTTTGTCATGATAACTTGCTGTAAAGGAGAATATATGGCGAAAACTAAAGATGTTACCAAGCGAATTGCATTAATTCAAAGATATTTTGGTAAATCAACAGCAACAGCAAAAAAAATTATGAGAAAAGAATTAAATGAGATATATCGAAGTGAAGAAAACATGGGAGAAAAAATGGGATCGCCACCCAGAATAGTATAGAATGAATTTTAATCACATAAAACTTGAATCTCTCAATTTCGATTTGGAATCAGAGACAACAGAAAAGGGTAGGACATATAAAACGAAGGAGGGTAGGTCCTACCCATCAATCACTACAGTTCTTTCAGAGTACAATAGAAAGGCCATTTTTGAATGGCGTCGAAGAGTTGGTGAAGAAGAAGCTAATAGAATATCCAAAAAAGCTTCTGGTAGAGGAACAAAGCTTCATAATGTTTGTGAAAAATATCTGCTAAATGAAATGTCAGATATGAAAATTAGCATGATGATGCCAGATACAAAGGAACTCTTTTTAAAGATACGACCGTTACTTGATAAAAATATTGAAGATGTTTACGGTATAGAACAACCACTTTACAGTGATAAGTTAAGAATAGCAGGCCGTTGTGACTGTATTGCTGAGTGGGATGGTGTTCTTTCTATTGTTGACTGGAAAACAGCAAACTACAAAAAAGAAAAAGACCATATTGAAAATTACTTCATGCAAGCGGCGGGTTACGCTGTCATGTTTGAAGAAATAACTGGTATAGCAATTGACCAAATTGTAATCGCCATTGCTGTAGAGAATGAAGATCCACAAGTTTTTATTGAACAAAAGGGTGACTATTTGCCTGGTTTAAAGGCGTACATTGATAAATATTTCTTGACAAAGTGAAATTATTCTGTTATGATCGATCAAGGATATTTAAATGTTTTACGCTCTTTTCGTAACAGTAATAATTGCCGGAAGTTCTCCGACCGAAACAAAATGGAAAACTTACGATAGGTTTGAAGAGTGTTTAGAGGCAGCAACAATACTGGTAAGAGGTAGAGACAACATCACCGCAAGATGTGTGAGAGTTGAAAGTAAAAATAATGGAGTGAACAATGACAAAAGCATGTAGAGTGGTATTAAGAGCCGGAAAATTTTGTGATCCTGAGTGGGCTGAACCATGGCTTATCACTGTAGACAATGGTGGATGTCCAACAGATGAAGATGGTACAACAGAATGGGGAACTTGTCATGAAAAAGTTGGGTATAATGATAGCACCCGATGGTGGTGGTCAAAAAGAAATGACAATGTATGGGGTGATGTAGACGGACAAATTCTTGAACAAGGAAAATACATTGTATCTTTTTCCGTTTTTAATCCATCTATGGGATATCCAATAGCTTTGATTAATGACGGTGGTATGGGAACTGCTGCATTTGATGAAACGAAATATGACTCCGTTCGTTTGAGTGAAGGTGAATCTCATTCATGGAATGTTAATGGAACTATACATACAATAAAAAGATTATCTGATACAGATAATAAAGAATTTGAGTTTTGGGTAGCAGTTGATAAGGTTTGAATTGTTGTAATCCCTTCAAAGTGAAGGCATTCTGGACGTGGGTTCGACTCCCACCTGGTCCACCAGAAGTGTTGTTTAGGGTGATATGTAAGAGTTTAACAAGACTCTGAGGATTGGAATTCCCGACCTGTGAACAGCAGGACACTTCTGATGGGCCAGACATGGTTTCGACAGGGTGAGATAGTGGAGAAGGCAACACGAAAGGCGACGGACGTAATCCGAGCAAAACAAGTAAACGCAAACGATGAGCGTTACGCTCTAGCTGCCTAAAATAGCTAGATGAGGGTTCGCAAGGTGTGCCTTATAACCAAAACACCTTGCATCATTTTTGTAAGTGAGATAAATTATGAGACTTGACGGTAAAGTTAAAAAAGGTTGGGGTCACGAAGAAATTTGGTGCACCAACGACAAATACTGTGGTAAGATGATGCATTTCAATGAGGGTGCTAAGTTTAGTATGCATTTTCATGCTGAGAAAGATGAAACTTGGTATATTCTATCTGGAGAATTTCAAGTAAACTGGATAGATACTAAAACTGCCGAAGTGAAAAGTTCCAGATTAACACCAGGAATGACTTGGCACAATCCTCCTTTATTTCCTCATCAACTCATTTGTTTTGTAAAAGGAACAGTAATAGAAGTTTCCACTCCCGATTCTGTTGAAGATAATCATCGGGTTTTTCCTGGAGATTCTCAAGTTAATCACAAGGTATAAAAGTGAAAGTCTATTCGTCAAATTATCGTAATCATTGGATTTCTCCATATACAATACTGGAGAAAGTTTTCTTTTGGCGTGAAATTGATTATGATGAGCCAATCATCAAAAAACTCTCAGATATTCTTCACCCGTTTTCTAACGCATGGATGAAGTTTCTTGACTTTGTTCATCCACGAATTCAATATGTTAAGATTGATTATTGGGATGTGTGGAATATGGATCACACACTCTCACCAATCATTCTTCCGATGTTGAAGAAACTCAGAGAAACAAAACATGGTTCTGGCTTTGTTGATTTAGAAGATGTACCGCCACATCTTCGTTACACAACAAAAGAAGATTGGGATTCACAAAAATCATTTGATTTCTATAGTGAACATGAAATCAAAGAAGGTGAAGCAGATATTCATGCACGTTGGAACTGGGTACTTGATGAAATGATTTTTGCCTTTGAGCATCTTGTTGATGATTCATGGGAACAAGAATATAGTTCGGGTGAAATTGATTACAAGTTTGTCAAGAATGAAGATAATCCACACTCGTCTACTATGGAATATGGACCTAATCACACATATGTTTGTGACTATGACGGTTTACGCAAGGTGTATGAGCGTATAGATAATGGACTGCGTTTGTTTGGCAAATACTACCGTAACTTGTGGGATTGAACGAATAAAATCACTAAATATATGTACTGGCACCACACACACTTCGCCAGTAAACACACACAACACAGGAGAAGCAAATGAGTAATCTGACACCGTTCGAGATTCGTCTTGAACTTCTAAAAATGGCAAAAGACCTTTTGTTGGAAGAGTATCACTCCAACAAAGATCGCCTAATCAATGAATGGCAAGTAAAGGTAGAGTCCGCTAAACTAAACGGGCAAGCAATACCTGAACATCCAGCCTTTCCAACTTATCCCTCAGAAAACGATATCATTACCAAAGCAATGTCTTTGAATGGATTCGTTTCGAACATTACAGCAGAAAAATCACAGAGCAAAAAATCTGCCTGATGGGACCGAGTGTGCTCCGGCACACTCCTAACTTATAGGAGAAAGTATGCGTTACATCACACTATTACTTTGTAGTATATTTGCGGCATTTATTCTTTATGTTGGTCACGCCGCAGCGCAAATAAACATACCAGTTGATCCAAAAGTTCAACTAGAAGATTTATCACCGCAAGCAAGATCGGAAGTCGAATGTCTTGCACAGAACATGTATTTCGAAGCCGGTCTAGAACCAAGACTTGGACAAATCGCCGTAGCATTTGTTACACACAATCGTATGCAATCTGGAGTTTTTCCAGACACATACTGTGGCGTAGTAAAACAAAAAGTCGGTACAGTTTGCCAGTTCTCATGGGTGTGCGAAAATCGCCCAAAGGATATGATGCGAAAAGGACTCTTGACAACTGAGACTAATTCGTTGTATAATAGTGTAACTGAATTAGCGTTGTCGTTCTACCTTTATACTGAAAAGTTTAAAGATCCAACAAGAGGAGCTTTATTCTTTCACGCTAACTATGTGAAACCGGGTTGGAATAATATGAGATACACTACACAGATAGGTAGACATTTATTCTACAACAAGGTAAAGAAAAGTTCGTAATTTTATCAAGTGAAAAGGAGAAAGTGATGGAGAAAGGATTGAGTAGTATAACCACAGTATCAATTGCTATGATTTCGATTACTTTGGTTTTACTTTCAATCGTTGCAGCTGTTTGTATTTACGGCCTTAACGAGCGTAAACTTATGGCAGCAAACATTGAAAATGCTATTGCAAAAGGGGTGGATCCCCTTTCTGTTAGATGTTCATACGCTAAAAGTGATGACATTGTTTGTATAGCTCATGCTTCTAATCGTAAATAAAGGAGATATATTATGGCAGTTCAGCAGTTATCAGTTAATGTGTTATCCAATCCAAAAGATCGAGAAAGCCTTCTTACTGCATTAAAAGAGTGCTCTGATTCTATGGTCAGGATGGAAGCAGAAAAAGAATTTATTCGTGAAGTTGTTACGAATACTTCCAAAAATTTGCAACTACCAAAAAAGATTGTATCTAAGATGGTTAAAGTATATCATAAACAAAACTATGATGAAGAAGTTGCTACACATGAGCAATTCGAAACTCTTTACGAAACGGTGGTAAAATAATGCCTAAATTCTATCTTGAATGTGAAAGTTGGGATGGTTTCAAAAATACTGTAACATTTGAAGCCGAATTTCTCGAAACTATTAGAGAAAATGTTGACCTGTTTCTCAAAGGTGCAGGATTTGTTCTTGATGAAAACATTGATGAAAATGAAAACTTAGAAGATGAAATCTACCTTGAACCAGAATATAATCCAGATGTATTCTCTCATATGGTAAACGATCTGTCCACAAATCCAATTACGATGGACAAAATTGATGGTGAAACTTTCATTCTGGATGATGATCCTGTTTGCCCTGTTTGCAAATTACCAAAAGAAGTCATGAGCCGTCATAAGTGCTTTGAAGAAAACTGTGGATTAAACGGATAATGCCAACAAGAGAAGAAATGGCTAAATTCGCCAAGGCTATCGATTCTTTGGTTGCCAGAACAGACTATAATTATATTGAAGCTATAGTTGAATATTGTAAAGAAACAGGACTTGAACTTGAAGTTGCTGCCACTCTTGTCAATCAAAATTTGAAAGCTAAGATTGAGAATGATGCTATGGATAATAACATGCTAAAAGAGAAAGGGTCTAGATTGCCAATATGACGGGATACGAAACATTCGGTTTATATCAAGCAATCAAACTCCACTTTTCTCAAGAATCTTATGACTTCTTCAAATATAATGGTAAGTCTAATGTCAGTTTAAATTCCTTTGATAATCGTAAAGACAAATATCATTTTCATAAATTATCTCGGCGTTACTCGGATAAAGATGATATGATTGAGTTTATTGTGTCTAACTTTGTCGAGAATGAAAAAACTTGGGTCGGCTCGCTTCTACAAGATGAAGCTGAAATGAACTATCGAAAACATCAAAAGGTAGTTCAATCACTTTCATACATGTTTGAAAACGATTGTAAAAGTATTTTCGAAGGCATAGAAGATCCAAATGTTGTATTAAAAACTGACGGTGATTATCCTATTCTTTTGAAGAGTGCCTTGAGAAAAGAAATTCATATTGAGAGTCTTTGCTTGTTGAACAATATTTTAAACTTTATACCTGTTTGGTCAAAGAAAATCAATGATACGATTCATTGGCCAAATTTCAGGATTAAAGTTTTAAAGTATACTCCTTTTTTACCAAAAGACGCCACAAAGTATAAACTAATATTGAAGAAAGTAATTGATAAATGAAAATAACTAAGATTTATTTGGACATGGATGGAGTTCTTTGTGATTTTGAAGATAGGTTCATAGAACTATTTGGAAAAGGTGCCTATGGTATGGGTATGAGAGACAGGAAAAACTTTAATGAAAATTGGCCAAACTTTATCCATCAGGGTGAGTTTAAAAATTTGAATTGGTTTCCTGGCGGTAAAGAATTGATTGAATTTTTAAAAAAATATCCACATGTCAAGGTTGAAATACTTTCTTCCTCTGGTGGAGAAAAATATCATGAAGAGGTCAAAAAGCAAAAAAAATATTGGCTCAAAAAACATGGAATCAATTATCAAGCAAATATTGTTCCAGGTAGAAGTTTAAAAAAGAACTATGCCACTCCGACAACAATTCTTATCGATGATACCGAAGATGTAATCGATGGGTTTGATTTAGCTGGTGGCATCGGCATACTTCACAAAGATATAAAGAAAACTCTGGAAAAGTTGAAAGTTCTGCTTGACAAAGACACTAAATAAGTTTATATTATGTTTTTGTGGATAAGTCGTTTTATACTACGTTAATACATCGTTTATACGAAAGGAAGTAATATGTCTAGTTTTGCAAATCTCAAGCGCAATCGCAGCTCTCTCGAAAAACTCTCCAAAGCAGTCGAAGCAACACAATCTTCCGGCGAGGGGTCAAAAGACGATAATCGTTTTTGGCAGCCAGAAGTTGATAAAGCGGGTAACGGTATGGCGATCATTCGTTTCTTGCCAGCACCTGGTGTTGATGGTGATGACGCTCTTCCCTGGGTTAGAGTATTCAGCCACGGTTTTCAAGGACCAGGCGGATGGTTCATTGATAACTGTCTGACAACCTTGAATGATAAGTGTCCTGTTTGTGAACATAATAACACTCTTTGGAATTCTGGTATCGAAGCTAACAAAGATGTTGCACGTAAACAAAAGCGTAAGCTATCTTATGTTGCTAACATTCTTGTCATCTCTGATCCAAGTAATCCAGAAAACGAAGGTCAAATCAAACTATTCAAGTTTGGCAAAAAAATCTTCGATAAGATTACTGAAGCTATGAATCCAGAATTTGCTGATGAAACTCCCGTTAACCCATTTGATCTATGGGAAGGCGCTAACTTCAAACTGAAGATCCGTAATGTTGAAGGTTATCGTAATTATGATAAATCAGAATTTGCAGATAAGTCTGCACTCTTTGATGGTGATGATGAGAAACTTGAATCTCTTTGGAAAAAGGAATATTCTCTCAAAGAATTCACTGACAAGAAAAACTTTAAACCATACGACCAATTAAAGTCGAGATTGGATAAAGTTCTTGGTTTTGATGGTGCACCTGTTGCTAAAACAAAAGCTGAAGATTTTGTTCCAACTCTTTCGCCTGACCTCGAAGATACTCCATTCGATGCAGCAAAATCAAGTGGTGATGACGAGTTAGATTACTTTAAATCACTAGCAGAATCAGATTAATTTTAAACCCCGCTTCGGCGGGGTTTTTATATAGCTCTTGCTACTAAGTTAGCAAACAAATCATCATATACAGAAGCACTAGCAGTTGCACCAGAACCTGATGACGATCTAACATTGTTGTTTGTGATATTAGTTATATTTGCTGGTGTTTCTTTGGCTATTGTTTTTGCTTCAGCAACTCGAACTGTTCCATCTGATACTTCTTTTCCTGAAGATGGTGTAAGTGGGAAAGTCATCGAAGCTGTTTGAACAGGTTTCTCAACTTTCTTGCCCGGTGTTTCTTTTGCTGGTGTTGGAGATTGAGCCATTTGAGTCGGCGCTTCCATCACTCCACCACCAAATAATGTGGATTCTTTTAATCTTCGTGTATCAAGACCTGCAAGATATTTTCCACCAGAAGTTTTCCATCCTTTTTCATAAATTATTTTTGAAGCGGCAGCATTATCACCTTTGAGAATAGCATCTCTTAATCCTTGTTTAACCAAATAATTGATTTGGCCAGGACCACCGTTATACGCTAGTGATGTAAGAGCGTTTCTTTGATCTTGATTTAGTTTTGTCCAAGCATCTACACCAACTCCTTTTGATGCTACAGCTTCATATTTTGGTAAATCTGAATTGAGTAATGCTTTGGCTTCTTCTTTAGAAACTACGGTGTCTTTTCCGCCAGGACCTTTTACAGTAATTTTTTTACCATCACCTAAATTGATGAATCCTTGTTTTGCTTCCGCTTCTGTAATTAAATGACCATATCCAACTGAGTATTGGCCTTTTGTGTTTCCTGGAGGGTCAAGATATGCTTTACCTGCAAATCCTTCCATCGATGCAATAAAATCGGCACCGGTTTTTCCTGCAAATTCTTTTGCTGTTGAAACAGCTGTTGTTCTTTGTTTCTCTGTAGCAGGACCTTCTTGTCCAAAAATAGGAGTTGGAGATGTTCCTTCTCTGATAGCAAGATTTCTTCCATACTCATCAGCAATATTTCCTCCACTAAATCTTCCTAATGCTTGTTGAGTGTTACTTGTTCTTGCTTCTTTTTCTCTAATGAAAGCTTCGTTTGCTTTTATCTTTTCTTCTAATTCAGCTGCTCGACCGCCGGCTGTAGTATAACCTGTGACATTACCCATTTCATCATAAGTCGCAACTTGTTTACCTTCTTTCATCGTTTTCTGCAACTCAAGTTTTAGGGCTTCATTTTCTGATTTTGCTTCGTCAACGGTTTTTTCACCAGTCATCTTACCGTAAGCTGCCATTGCTGCAGCAACAGCTAACGATACGGCTGCTCCAGTCAATGTACTGAAACCACCCATGGCGCCCATAGCACCAATTGCAATCATTCCAAGTATTTTTCCTTTGTTTTCTTGGAATAGATTCGTCATAAAACCGTACATATCTTTCAGTACAGCTGTACCTAAATCTTTAAATAAACTTATAGCAGTATCAAGGCCAGCAGCAATTTTGTTTATTGTTCCTTGAAACATTTTTTTCGTATCTTCAACGAACTCACTTAGTTTACCACCGGTCATTTTGTCCAACTCATCATAAAGACCAGATAATGCTTCTTTGATTGAACTTAAAGAATCTCCTATACCAGAACCAACTCCTGAAAAGTCAAGACTTTTCCATAATGAGTACAAAGAAAATCCAACAACACCAGCAAGAATTACTCCGTAGATTCCCATTCCACCTAAAGCACTTCCTAGAACACTAAAGATTCCTGAGAAAGCACCACCAACAAGACTTCCTATTCCACCAAGAATCGAAGTTACAATTCCACCTAAACTTCCTAAAACCCCACCGGCAATTCCTGCAACGCCACTTAAAGCGCCTCCTATTCCACTTGCAGCTCCACCTAATAATCCCATTATTCCCAAACCACCTTTAGAATCTTTTCCAGTAGATGCAGTTTTTCCTAGAGCAACTTCTTTTCCTTTTTTAGATTCATATTCCTTTTCCCTCTCAGCCGATCTTTTAAAAAACATATCTGCTTTTGTTGCGGCTGATCCTGCCTGTATTTTTGCTATCTTCTGTATATTTTGACGAGTTAAATTCATATCTCTTGCCATCATTGGCAATACAGAAGAGTTTTTGGCTGTTATCTTTGTGTTTATTTGAGTTATTTTAGATTCATTGGCTAAAAGATCAATCTTATTTTCTAGAGTAGGAGAAAAAGATGACGCTAGACTTTTATCGACCATTGAACTTGGTCTTTTCAGTGCAGATTTTGATGGTGACTTATATGCTTTGAATACCGAAGGTAAAAGAGCGGCCAACAATCCACTTTGGTTGAATACCTGTCGAGGATCATATTTTTCTTTAGCTCTTTCTGCTAAGGCAGAAGCAAGTCCGCCACCAGTAGATTTTTGGGCTAAGTATATTTCTGTAAGTCTTGATGTTTTAGCTTTTGCCATTTATTACGCCTTCTTTTGATTTTTTATTCTTTCTCTCTCTTCTTCCAAATACTTAATTAACATATCAAGATAAATTTGTCTTTCCCATGGAATCATTTCATCTAATTCTGTTAAACTGTATTTGTGGTGCTGGATCAAAGCAAAATTAGTTTGATAATGATTTCCTAAGGTTTCATGAGAAAGACTTATACGAAAAAATTTTGAATTCCTTCCACATTTATTTCTTCATGATACCCACATTTTGGACAATCAAAATCCACACTCTTTTCCAGTTTTGGCATAGTTAAGAAAAATTCCTGGATTTTTTGTATGTCTGCCTGTTGAAGGTTATCAACAAACTCTATCAATTCTTCCTCTGAAGCATCCTTTGCATAGTAAACTTGATCTTCATCATATATGTTATCGATACAAGCTACAACAAGCTTAATTAAATCTGATTCAGATTCTATTTTTAAGTTTTCTAAAATTGAGAAGCTAGGATACCTCATTGTTACTCCTAACTTCTCTGTTAATTGTATTACCTTGTTGTGATTTTCTTTTTTTGAGGGATGAATGTTCAATAGATTTATATCTATTTTAACCACGCCACCACATTTTTTTGTTTCGTTTTCACCCTCACCTTTTACATCATTGTTGCAAGTGTATCTTAGACTGACAACTTCTCCAACAGACCTTGCTCTCAATTGTAAAAACAAATGTTCAAGTTCAAAAAGAGGTAAAGAATCTACATCTAGTTCATCTAAAACACAATTTTTTAAAACTTGTTTTATAGATTTAACTGTATCTTGAAACTCATCAGACTGAGCTGCCATTAAAAACAGCTTTTGTTCTTTAACTAGAAAAGGTCTAAATCTTACTTTTTTGTTTAAAGAGATTAATTCAGTTTCGTAAATAGGTAAATCAATTTTTGGTAATGCCATAGTATCCTCACTTTAATTTAGAATATTGCTCTCAATACAGAATTAGTGGCGCCGCCGACCACACCGTCAAATAGTCTAGACCCTGCCACACCAAAGAGGGCTCCAGCCGCAGCAGCCAAATCGTAACGACCGGCATAGATGACACGATATCTTTGATAAGAGAACTGCACCGACAAACGGTGAAAACCTTCTTCTGACCAACTTAAAGGTTGAGATGCTATGCCTACTGGAAAAGCATCAATCAATTCGACAGCATAAATCTGCTTGATAAATTCATCGTACTGTATAATTTTTATATTGGTCAAGTATCTTGTTTCTTGACCACGTGGAAATCTTAAATTGTTTGTATCTGTTGGCATAATGGCTTCGATCCAACGATCAAACAATTTTCTTTCATAGAATTCGTTTGTACATAAGAAGCCTAATGTTGTCTCTGTATACTGTGTTTGATATGGCACTTTAAATGTTGGGCCATAAATTTTAACATCAGCTGTTTGTAAAGTTTTGCCTGGTAATTCAGCACTCTCGCATTGTAGTGCTAAATATCTACTGACCGAGGAGTTACTTGTTTTAGATTGTTCGTCTTGAGGTGTGTTGCCTGTTCCACCTATTAGTTTTCCAATGGCACTCGAAACATCTGTAAAAAGTGAATTAGGAGCATTAAGAATTTTTTCTAGTAATGAAGATTCTACAAAATTATTAATATAAGATGGTATAGGCAAGATAACCTCAAAACGATTACTCTTCGCTAAACCATCTTTCGCTTTAATGTTTGATAAAAATAATTGCGGTGAAAAAGACATTAGAATTTTTTCCTTGAATCGGCATATACTTGGCTTGTCGTTGCTCCAACAAAGGACTCCATAGGCAACAGAGCAGCAATATCCCATTCGTCAGCATCTATTTCTAGAAACCTAGATTGAACATGGGAGAACAGATATCTCTTCAAACAAGCCTGAGCTTCAAAAACTTTGGACGCCGATCTTAATGCATCATAAGATAACCTAAGTCTGGTTGAAGCATCATATTTTTTATTATTGGCGAATTCGCTCAATTTGTCTAACAAAATAATTCGTTGCTTTGGGTGAATGTAATGTAAATTCAACCCTAAAAAACCATCGGCGTATTGTTCTATTGGTAGAACCAAAGGGAACCTGTCGTAATATGGCAACGAATCTTTTGTCTTGGGATCATAATAATAAAAGTACATTCTCCCAATTATGGTGTTTCCTTTAAGACGAGATCGATCCGACATTAATGCTTGCCGAGTTGGCTTCAAGTTTTTAATTTTTGTTTGAAGCCAAGAGCGAGCTTTGTTGGTTCTTGGGACCAACCCTTCTTTTCTTAGTGATTGATTTATTCTGTCTAAAAGATACGCCATTACAGTATTTATGTCAGACCAAGTTCTTTTTCTGTGATTAACATAAACTCCCAGCCATGCTCTCGACAAAACAGATCAGCGGCTCTCCATTTTTCTTGGTTGATGGCATAAGTCGCCACTTCCTGGATCATTCTTTTTGTTCGCTTCCTTTGCTTTGGCATTTTAGTTTGAGCCTCTGGTTTGACCTCTAGCATATAAGTTTTTTCTTTTCCATCTTTTGTTCTTATCTTGGCTATAAAATCTGGAAAATATCTGTGTACCCTATTGTCTACTGGAGACTTATAAGGTATAGAAATTTCTTCAGAAGCCCACCAAATTACATTTGGATTATCATCGAAGTATTTCATAACCCTAAGTTCCCAGTTGGACCTGTAGATTATGTTATTTGAGTTTCCGTTATATTTTGACGGATTTCTGGGTGAAAATGTTCCTGAATAAGACATAAATAGTATCTAGTCAACATAAAAGGCAAAAAATGGCTCTTTTCTCTCTTACCGACATTAAAATTAATAACAAACAAAGAGTTGGTGGATCCGCCGATAAACTGGTTGGATCCCAATACAACTATAACACATTTCGTTATCCTCTAGACCTTGGAAATTATGACAAGGGTCATTACATGGTTATTCATATTAATGAGCAGAGAGAAACGCAGTTTAAAGGCAAAACAACGAGTGATATTCCTACGGTAATCAGCAATAAAAATTCTCAAAGTGCTATCAGGGGATCAACAAATCTAGGTGGAAACATAAAGACAATTTCAGAGGTTTCTTCTGATGCTTGGAAAAGAATTTCGGACAACGATACAGTAAAATCAATAGGTGGTGCTGTTTCTGATGGAGTTTCCAGTGTAAAAAACATTTTTGGCCAAAGTCAAGCGGGATCAACTCTCTCTTCAATACTTGGTGGTGCTTCTGAGGGTGCCAGTGAGTCAATACAATCTGCCATTTCTGGAATTACAAGCGGTTCATTTACGAGAACAATTCGTAGAACAACCGATACGATTGCTCTTTATATGCCAGACACTTTGGTTTTCCAATATAACCAACAGTATTCTACACCAGCTCTTTCGGGAGCTCTCACTGGCGCTTTGGCAGCTGGCACTGCTGCAGCCGAAACTTATAAAAACATGTCTGCTTCGGGAAAAAGTGGAGAAGAAATTAGTAAAGAGATGACGAAAAATTTGGCACCTTTTGCTTTCGCTGCTTTAGCTAAAACACAGGGTGATTTGGGAAATGTTTTGTTTGCTGCTGGCACAGGACTTGCCATGAACCCAATGATGGAAATGATATACTCTTCTCCACAATTCAGACAGTTTAGATTCGATTTTGTGTTTTATCCAAGAGATGAAAGAGAAGCATTAGAAGTACAGAATATCTTAGAAAGGCTCAGATTTCATCAAGCACCAGAAATAAAATCAAATACTGGTGGTTTCTTTCTTGTTCCTCCTTCTGAGTTTGATATAAAGTTCTATTACAACGGATATGAAAATCCAAATATACCAAGAATATCAACCTGTGTATTAAAAGGTATCGACATCAATTATGCACCAAATGGATGGTCAGCTTACGAAACTTTAGATGGTAAACCGGAGTTAGGTAAAACCGGTATGCCTGTCGGTATAACTCTCTCATTAGACTTTGAAGAGACTGAAATCCTCACAAAAGATTCGTTCACCAGAACATTTGGTTCACAGAGAGGTTAATTTTGGCCAGATATTTTAAATATTTTCCAAAGACTTATTATTTTTCACATTTAGATTCCTCAAGTCTTGATGTTGTAACCAACATACTGACACGATTTAAATTTGAACAAGAGTTTAAAGATAATTCAGTTTTTTATTATGAGTATGACATACAAGATAGTGATACTCCAGAAATTATTGCTTCTAAAATTTATGATTCACCAGAAAAGCATTGGGTCATTTTAATGTTAAATGATGTTATTGATCCTATGTGGGATTGGCCATTAGATCAAAGAACACTGATTAAATTTATTGATGAGAAATATTCGGCTAATGCAACTGGAGTACAAACGGGAACAGATTGGGCAAAAGCTAATTATAAACAATACCTGATTGTTGAAACCAAAACCTTAACAGGTGAAGATCCTGTGATTGTAAAATACGAAACAGATTCTTCAACATATGCTAATACAACAACAAGTGCCGTAACAAAAACATTGAGTGATGGTAAATTGGTTAAAATAGATTTGACAAAAGAAACAAAATCATATTATGATTACGAGATTGAAGAAAACGAAAAGAAGAGAACAATTAAGCTGTTAAGGCCTGAATTTGTGTCCGCTTTAGACAAAGAAATAAAACGATTAAGTTCAGGAAGCTAAAATGTCTTTATCATTATCCCAAACAACACAGTTTCAAATAAATGAATTGGCTATCGTCACAAAAGGCGGAAAGATTGATATACAAAATTTATTTGATGAGTTGAATATCTTTGATTCAATTTTGCAGCCATGCATGTCAGGTAATATATTAATTACCGATGCTATTGGTTTGTCGAGTAAACTTCTTTTAGACGGCAGTGAATTCATCGTCATGGATATCGGAAAAGATGCTGATGATCTTAGATTAAAAAAATCATTTAGAATATACAAACAGTCAACTAGAAAAAACATAAATCAAACTAGTGAGATGTATCTTTTGCATTTTGTCTCAGATGAATATATCTTCTCACAACAACAATTAATTAATTCCGGTTTTGAAGGCACTTACTTTGAAATAGCCATTAAAATACTAACAGAGAAACTTAAAGCGCCGACAGATTCTTGGATCAAAGGTGTGTTTACGAAAACATCAGGAATCAAAAGCTTTGTTATACCTAATTTGCACCCAATAGAAGCTATAGAGTGGATGGCAAAAAGATCGGTTAATGAAAATATGATTCCAGACTTTTTGTTTTTTCAGAATAGAAACGGATACAACTTTGTTTCATTATCATCTCTTTTAGTTTGGCCAGAAATCTTTCAGGTTAACTTTGATCCTAAAAACATCGAAGATTCTACGGCAAACGAACTTACTGGCGCCAGAGACATAAGAGTTATAAGCTCGTATGACTTGATAGATTTTACCAAGTCTGGTGTGGCCGCTGGACAATTTCTTGGGTTTGATCCCATTACCAATAAAATAGAAACGAGAAACCTTTCTTTCTTAGATACTCAAGGCAAAGTTAAAACTGGTAACGAAACACCAAATCTGCTGTATTTTAAAAATAGAGATAATAAAGATAACTTCGAAGCCTATGATTCAAGAAAATCAATATGGTACTTTAATGAATCACAGAGACTTAGTTCGTACATAAAAGCAAAAGATCCAAAATCTATCAATTCTTTAGATGATACACATAACTATATCTTCCAAAGAAAAACAATATTTGCAAACCTTCTGCAACAAAGAGTGAGAATAACTTTACCAGGAAACTTTGCTGTTAGTTCCGGTTTCAATTTATTTTTAAAAGTTCCATCTAGGGCTATTCATGACGATGGAGGTTTCTGTGAAGGCGGAGATAATTTTGATCGAACACTTTATGGAAAATACTTGGTAGTTGGAACAAGACACATCATTCGTTATGATAGGCATGAAACTCTTATTGAAGTTTGTAAAAACTCTAATGCTAAATCTTACACATCAGCGGATAATTCTGAATTTAGAGATGCTGCACTGAATTATGGAGAGGTAACAGCATAATGACTAAAGACGTTGCTGGTTTAAGTGGCTTTGTTTGGTGGACAGGAGTTGTTGAAGATAGAAATGATCCTTTAAAATTAGGTCGTTGCAAAGTTAGAATTGTTGGATGGCACTCATCAAATAAAGCTCAACTACCGACCGCAAGTTTGCCTTGGGCTCAAC
>Ga0207939_1000099_pt1 | contig 33386 bp, 54 predicted proteins | sample LakMenEpi02Jun12_FD_150663 | JGI IMG/M metagenome (GOLD analysis project Ga0207939, IMG submission 150663) | Freshwater microbial communities from Lake Mendota, WI - 02JUN2012 deep hole epilimnion (SPAdes) | ecosystem: Environmental > Aquatic > Freshwater > Lentic | place: Lake Mendota, Madison... | reverse complement strand
GCCTCCGCACCGGGATTTAGGTGAGGCCGGCTTGGCTTTGTGGGATCGGGTGTTTGCGCAGGGTAAGACTTGGGTTAGTCGGCAGTCGGATACTGAGGCGTTGATGATTGTGTGTAAGCAGTTGGACCGGCAGGTGATGTTGGAGCGTCAGGTTGATTCGGCCCCTGATGACTTTCATTTGTTGCGTCAGTTGCTTGAACTTGAGAAGGCGATTATGTCTGGGCTTGGTCAGCTTGGTTTTACGGTTGAGGCTAGGTCGCGTTTGGGTCTTGCGGAGATTAAAGCGAAGTCGGCGTTTGAGACTTTGATGTCTGAGAGGGCGCGTGACTGAACCGCGCTGGTTGACGCCTGTTCCGCCCGAAGCTGTTGAACGTGGTGACGGTGATTTTATTGTTCGCTTCGCTGACGCCTTCGCCACAATTACCAAGGACTCCGTTGCCGGTCGCGCCGGTAGCAAAATGGTGTTGCGCGATTGGCAGAAACGTTTGCTCGGTGACTTGTTTGCCCGCGACGAGGACGGGCTGCTCAGGCATCGCGTATCTCTGGTAGGCGTTCCCCGAAAGAACGGTAAATCGAGCATTGGTTCGCTGATTGCTGCTTTTGCTTTGGTCGACTTTAAGACTCAGGGTGCTGAAATCTATTCGGTCGCTGCTGACCGCAACCAGGCGAAGATTGTGTTTGAGGATACGAAGAAACTGATTCGCAATTCGGAGCTTGCGGAACATGTAAAGATTTTCCGCGATCACTTGTATGTGCCGGCAACTGGGAACGTGTATCGGGTTTTGTCGGCTGACGCTCCGAGACACGAAGGCTTGTCGCCCACGCTCGTTCTGTTCGATGAGCTTCACGCGCAGCCCAATCGAAAGCTCTTCGATGTTATGTCTTTGGCTCAAGGTGCCCGAGGTAAGCAGGCCACGATGATTGCCATTACAACCGCTGGCGTGAAAACAGAGTCGCAGACTGGACGCGACACTATTGCTTACACGTTGTATCAGTACGGCAAGAGAATCATCTCAGGCGAAGAATCTGATTCAACTTTTTACATGTGCTGGTATGAAGCCGATATGGAATCGGATCATAAGGCTGAGCAGACTTGGCGTGACGCCAATCCTGGCTTTGATGACATTGTGGCTAAGTCGGACTTTGAATCTGCGGTGAAACGTACACCTGAAGCGGAGTTTCGTACAAAACGATGCAATCAGTGGGTTTCTGCGCAGCAAGCATGGCTTCCAACGGGCGCTTGGACGAAGTTGACTGGTGATGTGGAGATTGGGCAGGACGAGGACTACGTTTTAGGCTTCGACGGGTCGTATGCGAACGACTCGACGGCCATTTGTGCCGTTACCGTGCCAAAAGGCGATGATTTGCCTAAAGTGAAGCTTGTGAAGGTGTGGGAGAAGGACTTTGAACGTGATGACGACACTTGGCGTGTTCCAATCGAGGAAGTCAAGCAAACAATCATCGAATATGTGCAAAACAACCCTCAATGCCGTGAAATAGCTTGCGACCCGTACCGTTGGGCACAAATGATGCAAGATTTAGACGAAATGGACTACCCAATCGTCGAATACAAGACCAACCTGCTCAATTTGATGATCCCCGCAACACAGAAAGTGTTTGAAGCGGTCACAGAAGCACGCCTAGTTCACGACGGCAACCCTGTGCTGTCTCGGCACATCGACAACTGTGTAATCAAGATTGACCATCGCGGGCAACGAGTAACAAAAGAGTCCGCAACGTCACGAAAGAAGATTGACGCCGCGATTGCGTTCATTATCGCCTATGACAGAGCGACAGCAAGTAGAATAGATGAAGGAGTGCCAGAGTTTTTCTTCTAAGGACGTTATGTTAGTAAATATCTTGCAAATCGGGGGCGCTGTCGCAATTAGCACAGGTGCGGCCCTAATCTACCCGCCAGCAGGTTTAATTATTCTTGGCGCTTTTGCGATTGTGTTCGGTGTGAGTTTGGAGCGTAGGTAATGCTGAATAATCTTTTTTACGAGGGTGAAGAACGCGCCATCTCGTTCCAAACGATTTGGGGATCGGGCGACTTTCTGGAACTTGAAAGTCAGTCGGCCACGGTTGTCAACCAAGAAACAGTTTTTACGGTCAACGCAATCTTTTCTGCTGTCAGCCTCATTAGCGACACCATTTCGACTTTACCTGTTGATTCTTACATTCGGTTAGATGGTTTGCGTCGTCCTTTCCGTCCTCGCCCGGCTTGGGTTACGAAACCTGACGTTGACACGACTAAGGAAGCGTTCTATGGCGCTGTCATTGTGTCGATGCTTCTTGACGGTAATGCTTTCGTCCGCGTGTACGCCAACCGTCGCGGTGACATTACAAACCTTGTAGTTCTGAACCCGATTGATGTTGAGATTCGTCGCAACGGGGTTGGGCGCGTCATGTACGAAGTCAAGGGTGAAAGCAAAATGCTTTCATCGGAGAATGTCATTCACGTTCCCGATGTTGTTCGCCCAGGAGCCGTCCGTGGTGTATCACGAGTCGAGGCACTAAAGGAAGACTTCGGTCTTGCCATTGCGCTTCGCTCCTACGCGGCCCGTTTCTTCGGCAGTGGTGCAACCACTCAAGGAATTATCGAGTACCCGAACAAGCTCACTGGTGAGCAAGCCAAAATGTTGCAAGAAAACTTTGACTCTCGTCACCGTGGCTGGAAGCGTTCTCACAGAACAGGGATTCTTTCTGGTGGGGCAACCTATAAGACGACAAGCGTAACCAACGATCAGGCACAGTTTATTGATTCTCGTCGTATGGCTGTGGAGGATGTGGCTCGCGCGTTCAACGTGCCACCGCACCTTCTTGGTCTTCCTGGCACGAACTCTTACGCTTCGGTTGAACAGAACAACCTTGCTTGGGTTATTCACTGTTTGCGACCGATTGTGCAAAAGCTAGAATCAGCTTTCTCGCCTCTCATGGAACGTTCCGCGGGCGGGGAAACAGCTTTTATCAAGTTCAACCTTGATGGTTTGCTTCGCGCCGACATCAACTCGCGTATGAGCGCTTACAGCACCGGTTTGCTGTCAGGCTTCCTCACAATCAACGACGTGCGTCGCCTTGAGGACTTGCAAGACATTGATGACCCGTCGGCTAACACGGTTAGGGTGCCCTTAGCTAACGTGAACGTGGCTGCGGCTAACTTGAAGGAAGAAACTGAGAAGGTTGACATGGCCCAACGTCTCATTCAGGTTGGTTTCGATCCTGCCGCAACTTTGGCCGCTTTGGGTCTGCCCGCGATTGAACACACTGGTCTGCCTTCGGTTCAGTTGCAACCGACTGCGCAGATTGACCCGACTGACCCTAACTCGGAGTATGTGGTCGAATGATTAAAAACGGACAACAATCAGTCACTGGGACAGCAACAATGATTGATGGTCGTACCACTAAATATAGTCGGCTATATATTCACAACAACGACAATACTAAAGACCTTTTTATTGGAAACAGCAATGTCACCGCTAATAATGGTTACAAGGTGCTGAAGTTGGAAAGCATTGAAATAGATTTGCCTCCGTTAAATGATGTGTTTGTTGTGAGTGATGGCAACGCACACACTATTTCTTGGTTGAGAGTAGAGATTGATTAATGCCTTACTATATTTCTGATTCTGCTGAGGGTTGCTCGGGTTGGGCAACCATTAAGGAGGATGGCGAGGTTATGGGTTGTCACGCCACGAAACAGGACGCAATCGATCAGGGTCTTGCTATTGCGCAAGCCGAGGACTCAACGTTTGAGGGCGAACGCGCCATGCCCGGCACTTTAAAGCCCGGCAACTTTGTTTCTTGGAAAGACCACGGCGAAACCTATCAGGGTCGCATCCGCGAAGTTGTCACCTCGGGCACTATTGACATTCCTGGTTCGGGTGTGCAAATTGCCGGTACTTTCTTTGACCCCGCCGCCTTGGTCCAAATGTATGAGCAGGTTGATGGGGTATGGGTTGAAGCTTCTACATTCCTGGGCCTGTTGTTTTCACAACTCAGTGGTATTAGCGCTCTTGTTGAAGATGAAATGTCTGAGTTCGATTATGAACAAGATTTACTGGATGATTCGCCAGATGAGGACGATGACAATGACGACGAGGATGATTTGCTTGGAGAAAACCGGCAAGTCAACCTAGAGGCTCCCGCTTACATGCGAGCCGCCGCGCGTCAAGGTTTAAAGTATTACGAAGAGGGTTTGGCTGGCGACGGTCTTGTTGACCGCACGGTTCGTGAAGCTAGGGCAATGGCTGAGGGCAATGTGACCGCCGATAAGTGGGTTCGTCTCGCAGCGTGGATTGCAAGGCACCTTGTTGATCTTGACGCACCCGCCGCCAACCCGAACAACAAGGATTACCCTTCTGCCGGTGTTGTTGCGCACTTGCTGTGGGGTTCAGGACCATCTAAGCGTGCCGCCCGCAGGGCGCTAGAGTACGCCGAAGGTGTTGTAGGTAGACTAGAAGAAGAAAATCGTCAACGCGTGAGCGTGGAGGCTAAAGACATGGCAAAGATAGAAACCAGAACTAATAACGCCCGGTTTGAGGTGCGAGAACTTGATGGTGGCGGTATGACTTTCACTGGTTATGCCGCAGTGTTTAACGCGCCAAGCGAACCACTGCCCTTCATTGAGCGTATCGCTCCTGGGGCTTTCAAGCGATCTTTGGATTCTCGCAATGATGTCAAGTTGTTGTGGAATCACGACACGGGCATTGTTCTTGGCTCTCGCCGTGCGGGAACGTTGCGTCTTGAGGAAGACAATTATGGTTTGCGTGTTAGCGCTGATTTGCCTGACACTCAGGCCGGCCGTGACGCTGCTTATTTGATTAAACGTGGCGACGTTGATTCTATGAGTTTCGGTTTCTCCGTGCCCAAGGGTGGCGACGAGTGGATTTCCGATAATGAGCGTGTTCTGCGTTCGGTTAGGCTTATCGAAACATCAGTTGTTTCGTTTCCGGCTTACTCGCAGACCGCGGGTTCGACTGCTGTGCGCGCACTTGGTAAAGTTGCGCATCGCGCTTCGGTTGACGCTGACGCACTCGCTGATGCGATTGTTGCTATCGAATCTGATAGTGACTTGACTGAAGAGCAAAGCGACATTTTGATGAAAGTTATTAATGAGCTTGGCCCAAAGTCTGATGAGCCTACTGAGACCGTTGAAAGCGAAGAGCTTGATTCGGCCATGTTGGAACTGAAGAAAAAGAAGCTTGAACAACTATTGAAGGGGATTTGATTATGGCAACTAAGGATGAAATCAAAAAGGTTATTCTCGATATGGCAGGCAACCCGGAGTCAGGTATTGTAAAAGAATACGCTGATGTGTGGGCCGAGGCGATCGTGAAAATAGATGCTCCTGCTGAAGCGCCTGAAGTTGAGCGTGAGGTTGTGGAACCGGTCAAAGAAACCCGCGTTCTTGGTGTCGCAGAGAAGCGATAGCGGGTTTCCCCTCCCATCCCCTTTCCTGGGAGGGTCTTTTGTTACTCTGGTGTCAACACTGGGGTAAAATTAAAACAACGGTTGAGTGTTAGCACCACCGGGTATGGGTCTGCGTTAGCGCGACTGTAATTGTAATCACATCAATAGGAGAATCATGTCTGAGTACCTTAAGTCTCAGTCAGAACTTCGCGCATCTCTCATTAAGGACATTCAGACTACTCTGGATGTTGCTGAGGAACGCGGCGGTCTTGACGCAGACGCAAAAAGCAAAATCGACGCCCTTGAAACTGACATCCGCGCTGCGGAAGAGGCTATCGCAGTTTTCAGGCGTCAGGAAGAGCGCAAGGCTGAAGCAGCCGAGGCTGCTCGCGGGTTTGTTCCCTCTTCGGAAGCTCGCAGCGAGGTTGACGTTCTTCGTGCGATTGGTCGCGGTGAAATCCGTGAACACACGTTCGAACAGCGCGCACTCGTAACTTCCAGCAACACCGTACCTGTTTCGTTCTACGATCAGGTGTTCCAGGTTGCACGTCTCGTTGGTCCCATGCTGGACACCTCCGAGATTTTCAACACCACTTCGGGTGAAAACATCACTGTTCCGATTATGACCGCTTACAGCACTGCTGCGCTGACGACTGAGGGTTCGGCTATCAGTGAGTCCGACCCCACCTTCTCTAGCATCACGCTGGGCGCTTACAAATATAGTTTCCTCATCGGTGTCAGTAATGAACTGATCGCGGATGCCGGATTTAATTTGGAAAGCCTCCTTGCTGAGCAGGCCGGTAACGCTATTGGCTTCACCGTCAACGGCGTTCTGACCACCGGAGATGGAAGCGACAAGCCTCGCGGTATTGTCACTGCTGCTGGTTCTGGTATCACTGGTGGAACCGCTGTTTCTGGCGCGTTCACCGCTGACAACCTGATTGACCTTATTTACTCGCTGGATGGCGCTGCGCGTCGTCTGCCGGGTGTGGGCTTCATGGCTACCACCTCTTCACTTGGTGCAATGCGGAAGCTCAAGGACAATTCGGGTCAGTACCTTTACCAGGTTGGTGTCGGACAGCCAGACTCGTTTGCTGGTTTCCCCATCTTCGAAAACCCCGCAATGGCCGCAGCCGCAACCTCAGCGAAGAGTGTGATCTTCGGACACCTCCCCTCGTACAAGGTTCGCATGGCTGGTGGACTTCAGGTTGCATCCAGCACCGACTACGCGTTCAACAAGGACCAGACTTTCTACCGGTTCTTGATGCGCGTCGATGGCGACCTGACTCACGCAGGTCACGTCAAGCACTTCATCGGAAACGCTGCCTAGTATTTGACAACACGCTGAAGGGCCGGGGTGGTGGGTTGCCCCGGCCCTTCTGTTTGCTAAGATTCTGTGCATGGGAAAAAAGGGGAACCCTGCTCACAGGGAACAATTAAACGGCGCTATTGGTGTTTGGTCTAATTCTTATGACGCACCCACGGGTTACGGGCAACAAGTCAAGTATTTGATTGACCGTATGGTCCGTCACGGCTTTGATGTTGCTAATCTTTCTAACTTTGGTCTTGAGGGAAAGATTGACACTATAAAAACGCCTTATGGTGATGTGAAGCACTTTCCTCGCAGTTTTCACCCGTATTCGCAGGACAGTGCCCCGCTTGACTTTATGACGTGGGCTAATTCGGTTGGGAAGAAAGACCTTTTCTTTACCTTGTATGACGCTTGGGTTCTTGAGTCGCCCTTATATAAAGATATGCGTAGGATTTGGTCTTGGATTCCATTGGATCACATTACTTTGCAGTCTCGTGTCAAGCAATGGGCTGAGCAGCCTAACGTGTTGCCGATTAGTATGGCACCGCACGGCAAGCGCCAACTTGACCAGGCGGGTATTGAGAATGTTTATATTCCGCACGGTATTGATACAAACACGTTGAAAGAAAGCTGGATTCTACCTACCGGCCAAGATGTACGTGATTATTGGAAAACTCGGGACAAGTTTGTTGTTGGCATGGTGGCGGCCAATAAGGCTTCTGGTTTGGTTCACCGTAAAGCGTTTAGTGAAAACCTGATGGCCTTCAGTATCTTCAGGAAACGCCACGAGGACGCTGTGCTTTATTTGCACACTGATTCAACCGGTAGTGGTATTGGTTGGAATCTTATGGAATTGTTGAGTTCTCTTAGTGTTCCGCAAGAGTCTGTGCTTATTGTTAATCCGTTGGAGTACCGTTACGGGTCTTCGCGTGAGGCTTTGGCTTGTTATTACACGGGGATGAATGTTTTGTTAGCCCCGAGTCTTGGGGAAGGTTTTGGTGTGCCGACGGTTGAGGCTCAGGCTTGCGGAACGAGGGTGATCGCCTCTAATTGGGCTGCGTCGCAGGATTTGGTTGCTGAGGATGGTTGGCTTGTTCAGGGAACACCAGTTTGGGATGCTGGTCAGCTCGCTTGGTGGCAGACACCTTCTGTGCCATCGATTGTCGAAGCGCTCGAAGATGCTTACAAGAACGGTCAGGATAAGTCTGCTACTTCTGTTGCGTTTGCTAAAGACTTTGATGTTGAAACTGTTTGGGCGCGTGACTGGATGCCGTTGTTGAGGAAAGAATTTGGATGAAGCTAGTCCACTTCTACCATGTGTACGCTGACGGCGATTGGAAGCCAGCGGCGCAGGACCACATTGAGGAGTTGTTTGTCTCGGGTTTGCTAGACGAGTTGGACGATATGTTTGTCGGCATTGTTGGGTCTAAAGAAAACCGCAGAAAAGTGAAACGTGAACTGCGTCGTTTTGTTGTGGCGGAGGCTGATGAGGGTTGGGAGCAGGTCACATTAAATAAGGTACATAAATATGCACAACATAATGACGCTGCAATCTTTTACGCCCATACCAAGGGAGCTTCGTCTAAAAGCCAGTTGGCTACTGATTGGCGAGTGTCGATGACACATGACACGGTAACGCGTTGGCAGGAGTGTGTGACAGCGTTGCGCGATCACGATGCCGCTGGCGCTTTCTGGTTGAAGTCTGCAATGCCGGAACATTCTGAGCATGACTTCTTTTTTGCCGGCAACTTTTGGTGGTCTCGCTCGGACTATATTCGCACACTTTCGCCTGTAAGTGTAAGCAATCGATACCAAGCTGAAGGTTGGATAGGATTGGGTCGCCCTCGGGTGAAGGATATGCGTCCCGGTTTGGCGACGTGGGGAAACTTTTGGCAACCGCAATCCTGACATCTGTTTACGGGGACTTTGATCCCTTGCGTCCGTTGCCAGTTAATCACGGCTTCGATAAGGCGGTTTGTGTAACCGATAACCCCGACCTCTCGGCTGACGGTTGGGAGATTGTTGTAGTGCCTAGCAATCTGTCGCCACGGTTGGCTGCTAAGCGGGCCAAGATGATGCCATTCGACTTTGTGAAGGCCGAGTTCGCTGTGTGGATTGATGCGGCATTTGAGATTGTTGGTGACGGCTTTAAAGAGTTTTGCGAAAAAGCTATAGAGGGCAAGGATATTGTGGTGTGGGATCACCCGGACAGGCACATGCGTCCCGACGCGTTTGCTGAGGCTGCGTATTCGCGGACTATGGGTAAGTATGCGAATGAAGACTTGGAGGGCCAGGTTGCCCACTACTTGAGTGATGGTTTGCTTGCCGGTTCTGGTTTGTGGGCTTGTGGGACGATTGTGTGGCGTAACCGTGAAAAGGCGCGAGAATTCGGTCGACGCTGGTATGAAGAGAATCTTTATTGGACGATTCAGGACCAGATAAGCTTCCCTTATCTTGTGTGGAAGTTGCAACCTAACTTTGGTGTGTTCCCTGCCCATGAGTATGAGAATCCTTATTTGAAATGGTGGATGCATGAGCGAAACGTTTGAGCGTATAACACCGGATCAGGTGGATGCGCAGGCTGGGCATGTTTACCGATATCAGTTGGCTATTGACTGGCTTGACAATGCTAAGAGTGTTGTGGATATTGCTTGCGGTGTCGGTTATGGGGCGAAGATTATGGCGCGACCCGACCTTGACTATGTTGGCGTTGACAAGATTGAACCGGACGCCAAGTATAAAAAGTATGGGCGCTGGGTTTCCGGTGTTGACCTGAACACTTACAAGCTTGACTCTAAGTTTGATGTGGCTGTTTGTTTCGAAACTTTAGAGCATTTAAAGTTTCCACAACACTTGGCCGATGAACTTATGGCGAACTCCCGCATTATTCTTGTTTCGGTTCCTACGCGGCCGACCAAGCACATGAACGAGTATCACCTGCATGACTTCACGGTTGATGATGTTGTTGCCATGTTCGACAAAGTAGAACTTTTCTACCTAGAGGATCAGCCGGAAGAGTTGTCGCACATTTTTGTTTTCGGGGCGCCTGATGCTGCCTAACCTAATTGTGCCGGTGTTGAACCGGTACGACTTGTTGGACAGGATGATTGCGAGTATCGATTACCCGGTACGCGATCTGCTGGTTGTTGATAATGGTGGCGAGCTGACTTCTCTTTTATCAAACGATTTTATACAAAATCTGCATGTTTTGAATATGCCGAGCAATCTTGGTGTGGCTGCTTCCTGGAATCTGGGCATAAAGTCGTTTTATGGTGACAGTTTGTGGTTTTTTGCTTCCAACGACATGTGGTTTAAGCCAGGTGCCCTTGAAACGCTTTCTACGGCCCGTAGAGACGAGATAAGCCTTGCAAGGGACTTTCCCTTTTGGCAAACGTTTTCTATCGGTGACGAGGCTCTCGGCAAGCTCGGTTTGTTTGACGAAGGGTTTTTTCCCGCATATTTCGAAGACACGGAATACAAGCGCCGTGCGGAACACTTTGGGGTTAATGTTCGGTTGCTCGACGTAGACACGGGGCACGATAACTCGTCAACAATAAACAGCAACCCGATTTATCGTTCGCAAAACGACAGAACGTATAGCAACAATCAGGCTTACTTTGATAGGAAGGTTGCTAACAATGATTATGGTCCCGGTGGCTGGCTTTTAGAGCGAAGGCGACTCAATGCCTGGGACGCTCCGCGATAGACTAGATACGGAGGTTTATTGTGACAATTATTAACGGCTATACCGATCTAAACACGTTGAAGCTTTCTTTGAAAATCACCGACACTGTGGACGACGCCTGGTTGACCATTTGTATCAACGCGGCATCACGCGCTATCGACAACTTTTGTGAACGTGTTTTCTATCAGACTTCAGCAACACGCGTTTACGCACCTAACGACAACTTTGTAACAGAAATCGATGACCTGGTTACTTTGACCACGTTGAAGACATCCACCAACGTTGACGGTGTTTTTGATCAGACATGGAAAGCCAACGATTACCAGTTGGAGCCGTTGAACGGTATTGCTGGCGGTATTCCTAGTCCGCGCACGTTGGTTCGCGCCGTTAACGATTACTGGTTCCCTACCGCTGGGCAGGAAGCTACCGTACAAATCGTCGGAACGTTCGGTTGGGCTGCTATCCCTGACGCGATTGAGCAAGCATGTATTTTGCAGTCCGCACGGTACTTCAAGCGGGGCGATAGCCCGATGGGCGTGGCCGGCTTTGGTGAGGGAATGGGCGTTGTGCGGTTGTCACGTATTGACCCTGACATTGCAACTTTGTTGGAGCCGTATCAGCGCGTCAGGATGGCGTAATGTCTGTCGATATTCAGGCCATTAGGGAGCGCATAGCAATTAATCTTGCGACTATCGCGGGTTTGCGCACCGAAGAGAACGTGCCGGATGTGGTTAATCCTCCGGTGGCCGTTGTCGCTTTGGAGCAGATTGCTTATGACGGTGCTTTCCAGCAAGGTTTGACCACTTTAGAGTTCAACATTTTTGTTGTTGTGTCACGCGCTTCGGAGCGTATGGCTCAACGCAAGCTCAACCAGTTCGTTGCACCTACCGGGACGTTCAGCATCAAGTCTGCGGTAGAATCGGATAGGAGGCTTAACAATCTCGTCGCGGATTTACGAGTTCGTAGCGTGACCAACATAGGCTCTCTGCAACTGGATGATCAAGAATATATGGCGGCTGAATTTGCTGTCGTTGTTTATGTATAAGGAGAAATAAATTGGCAAAGTATGTAGTTACAAGCCAAAAGGTTAGTGTGAACGGAAATGACGTTTCTAACGCTTGCGCCCGCGCTGAGCTTGTGCTTAACGCTGCCGAGGTTGAGACGACAGACTTTGGTTCCGCTGGTTGGACCGAGGTTGTCGGTGGTTTGAAGAGTGGTCAGTTGACCCTTGATTTCCACAGCGACTTTGGTGCTGGCGGGGTCTCCGCCCTCTTCCAAGACCTTGTTGGCACTATTGGTACGTTTGTGGTTATTGCTAACGGAACAGCCGCTTCGGCTCAGACGCCCGCATATTCCGCAACCGCGTTGATTAACAGCTTCACCCCCGTCGCTGGTGCAGTCGGAGATTTGGCTACGTTCAGTGTGACGTTTCCAACCACCGGCGCTGTCGGCTACGGAACTGCTTAATTGTTGTAAGCTAACGGTATGAGAATCAACCTACACATTCAGTTCGCGGACGGCACGGCAAAAACAGTTACCTGTGGCGCTGCTGACCTTGTTGCTTTTGAGGACAAGTACGGCATTAGCGTTACGAAGTTGGCTGAGGAAACTCGGATCGGCTGGTTGCTCTTTTTGGCGTGGCACTCGGAGAAGCGCACTGGCAGTACCAAAGCTGAATACGACAAATGGCTTGAGACAGTAGAAACTGTGGGGGAGTCTGAAGAAGACCCAAAATAGTTGGCCTGGGTGAGTCTTCAGCTCACTGGTACATCGCTGGTATAGCTGCTGAGACGGGTATTAGTCCCAGAGAGTTGCTACAACTTGATGACAGGATGCTTTGGACTATCCAGAGATGGTTAGTTGCAAGGAACCTGCCTAGGTATTAGGAAGCCGCCCCTTCGGGGGCGGTTTTCTTTTGGGTAGAATGGTTATAGGCGTTAGGCGGGTTTATGGCGGAGTATCGCATTGATATCAATTACAGCGATTTAGCGCGTTTGGTGAACCGTCTTAATAAGATTGAGCCTGACCTTAGCCGTGTGATGCGATCCGAGTGGAAAGAGATTGTTGAGCCGGCTAGGGCGCGTTTGACTGCGACGTTGAAGGCTGGCCCTAACCCACCTTTGTCGGGTATGCGTAAACGTGGTTCACCGGTGTCTAAGACGTGGAATAACAGGGGCCAGTCGTCTCGTGTGCAAACGCAGGTGCGCGCGGGCAACAAGGTTATATCCGGTATGCGTAATCAGACGATTTTGCGATTGGTGATTCGGTCTGCTGCGACGATCATTGCGGATATGGCTGGTCGTGGTGGAAAGTTTATGACGCCTGCCGGGACGAAAACAGACTGGTATGTGTATACAAACCCGTTGTTTGCTAATGCTTATGGCCCGAATAGTAAACCTGGTTTCCGTCGCCATACGGTGACAAGCCAGGGTGAGATAATGATAAATAGGCTTAATTCGCGTTGGGGTGGTAGCCCTTCCCGTAAAGCTTACCCGTCTGTTGAAAAGTCTTTGCCTTCGGTTCGGGAAAAGTTGGCTGAGAACATTGGTAATTATATTGAGTTGACTAACAGAGAGTTAGGTCCGTAAACATGGCTAAAGAACGACCGTTATCTATAGCCGTTATCCTGGGCACAAAGGGTAAGGGTTTACAGGAAGCCATCAAGGACACTAAGCGTCTTGCAAGTCAGTTAACTGGGCTTGCGGACACTGCCGCTAAGGCTGCTGTTGGTTTCGCCGCGTTCAAGGGTGGGCAACTTGTTGCTAACTTTGCGCGTGATTCGATTGAGGCTGGTCGTGATCTTCAGACAAACCTGAATGGTTTGCAGTCTGTGTTTGGTTCTCTTACACCGCAGATGGTGGAGTTCACTAAGACAACTAATGGTATTGGTTTGTCGATGGGCGAGGCCGCCAAGGCTGCAACATTTATTGGTTCGGTGCTGAAACAGTCCGGTTTTGCTATGGACGAGGTTGCCGAGCAGACTCAACGTTTGACCCGTTTGGCTGCTGACCTTTCGCTGACGTTCGGTTATGACGTTCAAGAGTCGTTGCTTGCAATGACCGCGTTGTTCCGTGGTGAGTATGACCCGATTGAAAAGTTCGGTGTCGCCATGAAGCAGTCCGAAATTGATTCGGAGAAAGCTGCGCGTGGTCTTGATGGTTTGAAGGGTGCCGGTGAGCGTCTTGCCGATCAGCAGATTCGGTTGGAGTTGCTGTATGAGCGTGCTGGTGACTCTATGGGCGCTTATGATCGTCAGGCGGGTAATCTTCGGGTAACACAGGATACTTTGCGGGCTTCGTTTGCGACGATGCAACAGATTCTTGGTACGGCAATGTTGCCGGCTGTTGCTGACCTTACCAAGTCTTTGATTCCACTGGTTGAAACTATTGGCCCAATCCTTGCTGCGGCTATGCAAAAGGTTGTGCCTTTGCTTGTTGCCTTTTCTCAAAACACTGATGGTATTACTCGCACTCTTGTTGATTTGATTAAAAGCATTGCGGTTGTTACCGTGTTTATGGCGAACCTTGCAAAACTTATCATTGACAACATTGACGTAATTAGAACCCTTGTTGTTGTTCTTGGGGTTTTGGCCACCGGTTTGTATGCTTTGCGTATTGGCGTGGCCGTTTTCGTGGCTTTGCGAACTACCGCGCAAGCGTTTGGTGTTACGGTTGGCGCTGCTACTTGGGCCGTTAAGGGTTTGAAAAGGGCAATTTTCCTTATCCCTGTTGTTGGTTGGGCTTTAGGTCTTGTTGCTGTCGGTTCCGAGCTTGCTAATATCGCTCAAGAAGCCGGGGCGGTTGGTGATGGCGTTGAAGACATGCTTGACGTGGACGCTCTTTTGTCTGACATTGATAACATCAAAAATGCTGGTGCTGACGCGATTGGGGCTGTTGGTGATGCTGCCGGTGCTGCGGCTGGTGGCGCTGGTGCCGGTGCGAAAGATGCTGTAGCCGAGTTCTATAACAGTTTTGCCATAGAAGCGAAGAAACAGCAGGCAAAACTTCGTCTGACAAATCTTGGTGCTTCTGAGGGTCTTATACAAGCCATTCTTGGTTCTGGTGAGGATTGGCAACGCGTTTTCAATGACGTTGTGGCTCGCGGTATGGCCGGTGTTGCTGATGTGCAACGCATGTTTAGCGCTACGGCTGCCGGTTTTGATGAGGCTATGGCTCAATGGGAGAAAGAGTACGGGGAGCCTTTCCGCAAATTTAAAGAAGATGCGCTTGCTGCTCGTGACGCTCTTGTTGAGTTTACTAAAGAGATTGAGATTCTGCCTTCGGTTGCCGCAACTCTTGGCGAGTTTGAGCGCAACGCTGTAGACAATCTTGCTTCTATTGAGGAAAAACTTAAAGAGGCGTTTGATAACAAACAGTTGTTGCGTAATTCTTACGAGAACCTGGTTCAGTACGCCCGTGACGAATTCAATGTTTTGCGTCAGATTGAGCGTCAACGCGATGAGATTATTGCCCGCCGTGATGCTGCTGATGCGCTTATCAATTCGGTGCAAAGTTCTATCCGTGGCAGTGGTCGTCTTGTAAGCCTGTTTGGTGATGTTGAGAAGCAGTTACAGGGTGTTGATGTTGTTGCTTTTGCTACGCGTACTGTGTCGGCTGGCAGACAGCTTAAAGAGTTCCGTACCGCGCTGATAACTAACTTTGTTGAACCGATTGAGAAGGCCGGTTCAAAAGCTGACAAGCTTGTTTCTAGTTACCGTGCGGTTGTCGAGCGTACACGCGAGTTTGTTGAGAACTTGAAAACGTTACGATCTCTTGGTCTTGATCCAATGTTGTTTAATCAGCTTGTTGAGGCTGGTGTTGAGGCTGGCGGTGCGACCGCACAGGCTTTGGTTGAGGGTGGCTCTGACACAATCACTGAGTTGAATGGGTTGTTTAGGGAGCTTGACACTCTTGGTGCTGAGCTTGGTGAGAACACAGCGCAGGTTATGTTTGGTCAGGGTCAAAACTTTGTTAATGGCATTGTTGCTGGTTTGGAGGATCAGGCTGGCGAGTTGGAGATTTCTGCTCAGTCGATTGCGCAAGCTTTCACGACTACGTTTGAGCAGGTTCTTATTAGTGGTATTAATGCGGCTATTGATGCTGCTGAGGCCGCTTTGGCGCGTATGCCCCGCATTGAAGACTTTGTAGGCAATTTAAACTTTAATGGCGATGGCGATGGTAATGGCGGTCCCGGTACGCCTGCTTACGCGCAACCTGGATTCAGGCTTACGCCATTGCTACCAGATCGTAGGCCGACACAATCTGAAATTCGTGGTGCCGGAAGAATGACAACTCTCGAAGCTGGTTTGAGTGGCTTGTTTGCTTCTCCAATGCAACCGCAACGCTCACCTAATGTAAACATTTCTGGAACTCCCGTTTCTCGCGGAAATGTTACCTATAACGTATATAGTTCCGCTATTACGCCACGAACGTTCCAAAATAGTTTCACTACTGCGGCTAACCGTTCTGGGGCCGTGAGCACCAATCGTTCGGGTCAAGTGAATCGAAGTGTTCCCTAATGATGGTTCCAACACTTAAAGTAGAAATCGGGTTCAATCTTAGCGAAAACCCTATTGCCCCATTTTTTAAACTTGACGACCCAATACAAGGCGTTTTAGATAACGACATTTACCGTCTTGCGGGCACGTTGTTTTATGACGTAACCGATCAGGTTATTTCGGTTGATATTCAACGGGGTAAGTCGGCTATTTTGGGCGAGTTCCCGCCAGGTGAATGTAGTGTGACGTTTACTAACCATAACCGGTTTTTTGACCCGTTATTTGAGGCGTCACCGTATTACCCGGAGATTGTGCCTAGACGCGAACTACGTGTGACCTCTGGTAACGAGTTGGTGTTCTCTGGTTGGGTTGAAGATTGGGATTTGGATTATCAACCTAGTGGTGATTCGGTTGCGGTTGCTAAGGCTGTTGATGCGTTGAGCATTATGGCTAACCAAACACTTGACGGGTTTACGCCTTCCATTCAAAAAGCTGGGAATCGTATTGACGCGGTGTTAGATAGGCCTGAAATTGATTGGCCCTCCGCGTTGCGCGACCTGGACGCTGGCACGATTGATTTGGCGGCTAACCCGGTATCACAAGACACAGATGTTTTACAGTATTTGCAAAATGTTGCCGGTTCTGACCCTGGTTACGTATTCGTCACACGGGATGGCAAGTTTGCTTTCCGTGATCGTCGTAAAGCACCAACTTCAGCCGACCTTGTGCAATTTGGTGAGGGTGGTATCCCTGTTGCGAGTATTGCTATCACGTATGGGTCAGAGTTGTTGTTCAACCGTGTAACAGTGTCACGTCAAAATGGTGGGACTGCGATTGCTTCAGATATTGATTCGCAAGATAGTTACGGTATCCGTGACCTTGTGGTGTCTGAAACACAGTTGGCTTACGATGATGACCTTGTTGATTTTGCTGTCGGTTATGCTTCTTTATTTTCGAGACCTGAATACAGGTTTGATAACGTCAGTATTTCGTTGGAAAGCAAATCGCCGGCAAATCAAGCTTTGATTCTTGCTTTAGAAATTGGTGACATTTGTGAAATGAGGTTCACACCGAACAACATTCCACCACAGATTGTGCGTTACGTTGAAGTGCGCGAAATCAGTCACAACATTCAAACGTCTTCTCACACAGTTGAGCTTGGGTTTGATGAGACAAGGTACGCGCCTCTCATACTTGATGATGCAGTGTTCGGTAAACTAGATGTAGGCACTCTAAGCTGGTAAGGATTACTTATGCCCTATAAAACGTGGTCGGTCAATGAAATTTTGACTGCTGCTGACATGAATGATTATGTTGGCGATCAGGTCATTGCGACCTTTGCTGGTACGGCCGCACGGTCGTCTGCGATTGGTACACCGGTGGAAGGCCAGTTTGCTTTCATGCGGGATACGGATACGTTGACCTACTATACTGGTAGTAATTGGACGAATTTTTCCGCCGGTGGTGCTGGTGGTTTTGAGCAAAGTTTTCTTTTGATGGGAGCGTAACGGGATGGCTACGGTTTACAAGGTTTTGGGTCAGGTGGACCTTCAGGCGCAAACACTGACAACTCTTTACACTGTTCCTGCAAGCACTGAGGCTGTTATTTCTAGCGTTATTGTCGCTAATAGGGGTACTGCTTCAACTACTTTCCGTTTGGCTGTGCGACCCAACGGCGCTTCAGTTGCGGATCAACATTACATTGCTTACGATGTGCCGATTGCGGCGAATGATTCGACTACTCTCACATTGGGTTTGACTTTAGATGCTACTGATGTGTTGTCGGTAAACGCGGCTGGTACTGCTTCACGCTTGTCTTTCAATGCGTTCGGTGCTGAAGTAACGGTTTAAGGGGGTAACTCATGGCTGTTACTTCTATGCGTGCTAGTTCTGTTGCAAATTTTTCTAAGAGCAACAAAATTAGCGGTCAAGCAGGCCGCGTGGCGGCGATTGTGTCGGCTACTACCGGATCGCCTGGTGTTGACACTGCGACGGTGCCAGGTTCAACCATTTACAGTTTCACGGGCGACGGTTCTATAACGTTTTCTAGAGCTGGTTTAGTTGATGTTTTGGTGTTGGGTGGCGGTGGCGGCGGTGGCGGATGGAGCTTTTCAGCTGGTGAAGGCTGTGGTGGTGGTGCTGCCGGAGGCTGGTATCGCTCACCTAATCTTTTCGTTTCCGCTGGAACTGCGACTGTGACGGTGGGTGCTGGCGGTGCTGGTGGTGCTGCTGGAGGTAATGTTGGCTCAGTTGGTGCCAACTCAATTTTTGGCGGTGTGATGCTTTCGCCTGGTGGCGGTTCTGGTGGTGGGCGCAACAACAACGCCAATGGCTCTAGGGATGGTGCTTCCGGAGGCGGCGGCGCTGCCGGAGGCGGTCGCGGTGGCGTAACGGTATCTGCCTCGATAGGAAACAACGGTGGCACTGGTTTTTCTTCGGGTGATGGTACTGTCCGCGCTGGTGGTGGTGGGGGCGGTCAAGGCGCTGTCGGCGGTAACGCAGCATCGCTTGTTGGTGGCGCTGGTGGCGCAGGTTTAGCCTCGGACATTACAGGCACGAGTCTTTTCTATGCTGGTGGTGGTGGCGGTGGTCAACGCTCGGGCACTGCTGCGGTTGGGGGTTCATCTGTTGGCGGTGCTGGCGGTGTTGGCAATAATGCTGGAGGCAATGCCACGGCCAACAGGGGTTCCGGTGGTGGTGGGGCCGGTAACACATCTGATAGCTCCGATAGGGCTGGCGGTAACGGTTCCGCTGGTGTTGTGATTGTGAGAGTAGGATAATGGCGCACTTTGCAAGAGTAATCGACGGTGTTGTTGTACAAGTTTACGTGTTGGCCAATCCTGTCATTACAGATGATGAAGGTTTTGAGCACGAAGAATGGGGTCAAGCGTTTTTGGCTGACCTATACGGTTACGAGCCAGAGGAACTAATCCAATGCTCATACAACGCAAACTTTAGAGGCATTTATCCTGGTGTTGGTTACACCTACGATGAGGAACGCGATGCGTTTATTCCACCAAAGCCAGAAGGTGCATGGGTTTTGGATGAGGATTCTTGCCTGTGGGTAGAGGTCGAAGATAAGGTGGCTGATGTCTAAATGCTGCGCATGTAACGACAACCCTTTGTTGTGTGATGATTCTTCTTGCCCCCCAATCGAGGAGTAAACGGTGAAGCTATACCAGCCCTGGCCGGAGGGTTATTCGGTGAATCCGAACGGCAAATACGGTATGCGGAAACACCCAATCACAGGGAAGCAGACTAAGCACCGTGGTTTAGATGTTGCCGGTGTTTTCTCTGTAACTAGCGCCGGCCCTGGTGTTGTAAACCATGTGGGCTTTTCTGCTAAGGGTGGCGGGCACACAGTCATTATTGATCATGGTGAAGTTCACACAGCGTATTATCACGGTTCTTCCGCGACACAACTGAAGGTTGGTCAGCGGGTCGAAACCGGCACGTTCATATATTCGTCCGGGACGACCGGCTCTAGCACAGGCAATCACCTACATTTTGAGGTTCGCAAAAAGGCAGCATGGGGCACAGACGTTGATCCGACGCCTTACCTAAACGGCAACGCGGCAATGTCAACGCTAAAAGTGTCTGGGCGCGAAGATCGCGCTACTTGGAATCAGTGGCAGAAGTGGTTGCAGGAACAAAAGTTTTACACGGGACGCGTTGACGGCGCACCAGGCTCCATGACCTATAAGGCCATTCAGGCTTGGGTTGGTACACCACAGACCGGGTTACTCGATTTAGCGACCCGTAAGGGCGTACAAGCCCGTATAGGGGTAACTGCGGATGGTGTGTGGGGGCGCGGAACCTGGTCAACAATTCAACGCAAACTAAATGAGGGTTCACTGTGACCGACGAGCATTTGGAAACCGCTGGCGTAAAGGTATCAATGCGGGACATTTATTTAGAAGTGCAACGGCAAGGCCGACTGTTAGAAAAGATTGCGAATTCTTTGCCTGACTCGGAAGCAAAGATTGACGATCATGAATTGCGGATTAGGGCTTTGGAGCGCCGAATGTGGCAGGTCATCGGAATCTTTGGGTTCTTGGCCGCAATCATTAGCCCAATGGTGGCGATCCTCACATGAAACCGTCATGGAAGATTCGCAGGCGCTACATTTTCGCCGCCTTTACTCTCGGCTCACTGATGCTTCTCAGCGGTTCCGTAGCGGTCTTGATGAACAACGACAGTGCGACTAGCGACCTGATAACGGGTGGTGTAGCGTTAGTAACTCTGATAACAACCTCATACTGTTTCGCGGCAGTGTGGGAAGACAAATCAATTAAGGAGAATCAAGATGGATAAGTGGAAGAAGTATTGGGATTTTGCGTTGGAGCGTGCCGTGAAAACGGTTGCTCAAGTCGCTTTGGCAGCTCTTGTTGCCGGTGCGGGCATCCTTGAGGTTGACTGGATTCAAGTCGCCTCAGTGTCGCTCCTGGCCGGTCTGATGTCCCTCCTGACTTCAGTTCTCACATACGATAAGGAAGACTTATCATGACAGGAGGCGGGATTGTGGAACAAGTAGAAATCGTTGATGGGATTGTTTGCCCAATCGACCCGGCGGAAGCAATGTTGTGCGAAAGCTGCCAATGATGCTATAGTTGCATTGTTCATTTGTTTCCTTTCTGGAAAGCCCCCCGACGCGGTACACACGTTTCGGGGGGTTTTTCTATTCAATCCATTGGCGTATGGTTCGCCTGGTCACGTTAGAAACTTTGGCAAGTTTGCTGACAGTCATTCCGGCAGCATGTTCTTCACGTACTTTGTCTCGTAGAACTTCTGTCACCATTTGAAGCCGTGACAGTTCAAGGTCGCGCATATCAGCGATCAGCGCAAGCGAATGTAACGATAGGTGCGCTTTAGTCATTTCCTGCATAACATTATGCTACAGCTTTAAGGTGTCAATCCTTGTGTTTGTCAGTGGTGTGTGATTTACTGACGCCATGAAAAAAAGAGCAACTTTTATACACCCTAGAGGTGTTTGGATTCAAAGGGCTGAACTAAGAGTCCTTGTCGGTGCTTTAGTGTGTTTTGCTACTAGCACTGCCGCTTTGATTGTTGTGATCGCTTATTTGGTGAAGGGGTAAAAATGTACGACGTTGAACGTGTGAATGATGAGCTGATTATTCGGTCAGACATCATGTGGGATGTCATTGAGAATGGTCAAGCGCTTGTGATGACGATTCGCCAGGCAAGGAAACTTGCTGAAGTTCTTTTAGACGCAACCGTGCTAATTCGCGTGTTTGCTGATGAGGAGAACGAAGACGCTTAGCGTTCTGTAGGGAGTGTGCCGCCCCAAATACCGAACTCTTGTCTGCTTGCAACCGCATACATTAAACATTTGACTTGAATAGGACATTGTGAACAAAGGTTTTTTGCCATCTGCGTTGCTTGCTTGCGCAGGTTCCCCATCGGTAGATCGTCGGGGAAGAAAATTTCTGGAATGTCTCGGCACGGTATATCGTCTGCCGCTTCAATCTCTGCGTAGAGTGCGGTGTAGTCGTATTCTATTTGTCGCCGGTTTGCCATAAGGTGAGTCTATGAGAAACATTGAGAAGTTCAAAACTCTTGACCAAGAAACTTTCAACGATGCGTTGAATCTTGGCGTGTTTGATTCTGGGTCTGCGGAATGGCACGACCTTCGCTCACGAGGTATTGGTGGTTCCGAGATTGGGACGATCATGGGCCTCAACCCGTGGGAGTCCGCGTTTGCTTTGTGGGCTAAACGCACAGGCCAAATTCCTGACCCTCCTTTGACGGGTTGGAGTATTCGCTTTGGTAAAGCGTTTGAGCAGCCCGTGTTGGAGTTGTGGGCTGAGGAACACCCCGAGTATGAAGTGTTCTTGACAGGCACATGGCAGCACCCTAAATACAATTACATTCTTGCCAACCCTGATGCTTTGGCTAAACATCGGGAGACTGGTGAATGGGTTGTGGTTGAAATTAAAACTTCACGCGGATCGTGGACTGAAAGCCCACCAAACTATGTGGCTCAGGTGTTGCACTATATGACGGTGTTACACCTAAAAAAAGCTGTAATCGTTGCTGTTGCTGGTTGGAACTATGAGGAACGCTGGGTTGACTTCGACGAGTTCCAGGCTGACGCACAACTCGCTGCCGCCACACGTTTCTGGAATCATTTGCAGAACGTTGAGAAACCTGAATGGGATGGAAGCAAGGCCACGTATGAGGCTGTGCGTTACATGAACCCAAACATTGAGGACGATGAGGTCGATTTAAAAAAATTCGGTCACGTTCTTTTAGAGGCAAATAACAATTTTGACAAGTCTGAAGCTTTACTGAACGAAGCAAAGAGTATTGTGCTTGACCTTATGGGTAACGCAAAGTACGGGTACATAATGCGTAATAACGAAAAGGTTGTTGTTGCGCAAAGACAATCGAGAGGTCAGGGGAAACCTTGGCTTGTAGTGAAAGGAAATAACTGATGGCGTTCAATCCGAACGATTATGAGATGGTAGAAGTCAGGATTCGTAAGTTCCATGACGAGCATGTGAACGGCAGGATAGTAACGGAGTTGATTCACGATGAGCATGACTGGATATTTAAAAGCCTTATTTATTTGGATGTGGGCGAACAGGTCACAAATCTTCCGAAGTCGGTTGGTTGGGCGACAGAGAAGAAGGGTTCCAGCCCGTTTGCAGCAGAAGTAACAGAGACCAGCAGTATTGGACGCGCCCTTGCAAACATGGGCCTACACGGTAACAAGCGTGCTTCTCGTGAAGAAATGCGTAAAGTGCCTAACCCGTCGAGAGATTTTATCACCGAGGCCAAAGAGGCTAAGTCTGCTAATGAACTAAGGTTGTTATGGACGGAAGCTAAAGCCGCTGGTGTTAGTGCGAATGTTTTGGATGAGGTGAAAAAGTATGCCGAGGGACTTGACGATTCTGCGAGCGAGCGTGTTGGAAGTTCTGCAAGCGTATCTGGAAGCAGTAAAAAGGGGCGACAGTGACCAGATTACATTTTGGCGATCTGTTTTGTTGGAGAGGATGGCGACCGTAAATGATGCCGTCAAACATCATCAGCGAGCTTCAGGAACTAACACAGATAAACCGTAAGGGTGTTGAAGCTCTTTTTGAGGCTGAAGTGGAGCTTGCTGAGAAGGACAATGCGTTAGACAGGGTTGAGTCGCAAGCGTTTCTAGACGCTCAAGGAACTGTTGCTGACAGGCAAGCGTTGGCGCGTTTAGAGTCCGCTGACGCTCGTTTTCAACGCGATCTGTCGAAGGCTAAGGTGAACCGGATTAGGACTAAGCTGCGGGTCATTGAGAGCGCAATGATGGCTCAGGGCACAATGTCGAAGATTATGCAGGCGGAGATGAAACTATGACTAGGGTGTGGTCTGACCGTTGTGATGATTGTGGTGGGGGTTGGTTTTCTGATGGTTGTCGGTGTAAGGATGAGTTGTGAGCCTGGTGTTGGATGACGGGATGTCTGAGGAGGAGTTCATGGCGTGGCTGGAATCGTTGGACACTTCTGAGGATGTTGGAGAGCAGGGTTAGGCTCCTGTTTTATCAGGTTATACGCTACCGAAATATCACTCTTTGTCGGCGTACTCAGTCACATTAGTCTTTGTCGGCGTACGCATGCATTTCTGACGATTTGTATAGTTTAGGGAAGACCAGATGTATAACGGGCTTGTTGTCTTATGTGTGAGCGCACACTATTTGCACTGTTTAAGGCGCTTCCGGCTCGGTTACGGCCTGTTTATGTAAGCTCGCGCAGATAACTTACGATGGCATAAACTAAGCGCATGGCAAAACCTTGGGGCAGCATGATCGAATGGTTTACCGGTGAACACTTTACTGTGGGTCAGTTCATTGTCTTAGAGGGCCGTAGAACGTCTTTACATTTACATGAGAACCAAACCCACTTCTGGTTTGTTGAGGCCGGCAACGGCGAACTCATCATCGATGACACTATGTTCCTTATTGGTCCTGGTGATTCGATTCACATTGATCGTGAGCAGGTTCACCGTTTGTCAGCGAGTATCGGCAACATGCAAATCTTTTATGTCACATCAGGTTTGATTGATGAAGATGATGTGGTCAGGTTTGAGGACGATTATGGTCGAGCTGACAAGGCTTTCGGCTAATGGCTACACCTAAGAAAATTGTTGCTCAGGCGCTAAAGCGTGACACTCATTGCTTTCATTGTGGGCAAACAGACGATTTGCAGCCGCACCACCGTAAAGGACGGGGTATGGGCGGTTCAAAGGTTCTTGACCGTGTTGACAACATAATGATGATTTGTGGGTTGTATAACGGTGGCATGGAGTCTGATCCCAAGTTGGCAAGTTTGGCGCGTGCTTGGGGTCACAAGTTGGCTCAGTGGGAAGACTTTGACAAACCGGTGTTTGATGGTGTTGAGTTTCGGTGGTATGTTCTTACCGCGTCGGGAGAGAAGGTGGACCTAGAGTTTCTCGACGAACCATATTAGAAAGGGAAACGAATGTGGGAAGTTCAGGATGAAAGGTTCGATTACTCGTACCGTGAGGTACACAACTATTTTCCTCCCATAGCGCCAAAGGACATGGCGCGTCGCCGCTGGCTAATGTATTTGCACGCCGGGCGGTACATGGAGGGTGCGCGTGATCGCAACGCGAAAGTAGCTTGGAATTTGTATTTAGAAAGGGAGAACAGTGGAAAGCGGCATTTTTCGGAATCGTCTACCGATTGACGATAATTTTACGATTGTTCCTAACGCGTGGTTGAGGAACACTGGCCTGTCGGTAAACGCTAACTTCCTGTTGGTGTATCTGCTATCGCATGAGATTGGATACGAGATTCGGGTGAGGCAAATCACTGCGGAGACTGGTCTTGGTGTGAAGGGTTTTAGGGCTGCGTTGAAGGAATTGGAGACTGGTGAGTGGATACAGGTATTCAGGCCAAAAAACAGTGACGGGACGCTTGGTTGTTACCGTTATGAGTTGAATCCATCCAGAGACCCCTCGGGCACTGTGGCTGAAGCCACTGTGGAGCAAAGCACTGTGGCTAAGGGGTCACTCTTAAGAAGAAAACTAAGAGAAGACAACTATAGAGAAGATAACAAGAGAGCTATTAAGCTCCCTAAAGATTGGAAACCTTCGGATCGTTTGCTTGAGATGTTTGATGACAAGTGGCCTGACGTTGATCAGGCGTTTGAGGTTGACCAGTTTCAGACTTATTGGTGGTCTACGGGTAAGGCGAAGCTTGATTGGGATATGACGTTTCAGAATTGGATGGGACGTGTTCAGAAAAAGTCTGCGGGTGCTGGGTCTTCTGCTGCCAGGTTGAGGGCTGAAGCGCTTGCTGAGATGGAAAGGGAAAACAATGCGTGAAGCGTGTTCGATTTGTGGTCTTTATTCGCGTTCAGGTTTTGACCATGAAGAGTGTTTTGAGTCGGCAACTGTAACCGCGGATGCTGTGGAAAGGGAAAACAATGAATAAGTCTGAAATAAAGTTGTTGTTGGCTGATGTGGCTGCGATTGATAACCGTCGGGTTACTGAGGAGACGGTGAACGCTTGGTCTGGTGTGTTGGGTCATTTGTCGTTGCCTGTTGCGCAACGCGCACTGATCATGGCTCGCCAGGATGAGAAGGTTGAGTATTTGGAGCCTAGGCATATTGTGGGTCGCGCTCGTGACGCCCGTATGGCTCTTGATCAGAGTGCTGCCGATAGGTCTGTGGAGGCTTCTTGGCGGTCAGACCCGGAACCTATTTGTATCCCACATGAATCGAAGATTACCAAATGTGATAAGTGTTGCGCTTTGTTGGCGAAGCAGACTGATGGTATGAGTATTGATGCGCGACACAGGTGGGCTATGCAGAACATCGGTTATCAGACGGTTTAGGCCTACAATGAGTCGGTGGCTTGGATTGAGTGTGAACGTTGTGGTTTCCGTTGGGACTCGGCAACCTCCAACCGTAACAACAGAAAATGTTTGTCGTGTCGTGCCACAAGGGCAAGAACGGTAAATAGTAGCCTTGGTAAATGTCATCCTTGGCATAACGATTTTGCTGAGGATGAAATCACCCCGGTTGACGAAGATGGTATTCCGGTGTTGACTGGGGTTAGAAAATGCGGTAAACAGGATTGTGTTAATCCTGAACATATAGAAAGGGAAATGTAATGGCTGTAGATGTGAAGTTCGAAGGTTATGTGAACGGTGTTCGTGAGTTTGAGTGGGGTGTTGTTTACGATGTTGCCCACAACCAGATGTTGAAAGACGATCAGGGTGAATGGAAGGTTGACGGTAAAGACTATTTTTCGGTTACTGGTCCCGCCGGTTTTGCTGAGGGCGACAAGGTTGCTGTTGTTGGCCGTTTAAAGACGAAACTGTTTGAGAAGAAGGACGGCAGCAAGGGTGTCAGCTTGAACGTTCGTGCGAGCGAAATGTCGAAGGTTGAACGTCGTGGTGGCAACCCGCAGGATACCCAGCAGGCTCTTGACGGTGTTTTTGGTTCCGTGAAGAGTATCGACGATGAAGCACCGTTCTAAACTAGAATGTGGAACTTTTCTTCGAGGTTTACGGCATTGCCGCCCCGCAGGGTTCAAAGAAGTCGATTGGGCATGGGCGCTTTATTGAGGCCTCTAAAAAGCTTCCGGCTTGGCGTAAAAGGGTCAGGGAGGCGGCTACAGATGCTGTCGGTTCTGCGAACTGGGTTACGCTTGTTGGTCCTGCGGAACTCAGTGTCGTTTTTTTCTTATCTCGCCCGAAATCCGTTACCGCAACTAGACGGCCACTTCCCACGGTCCCGCCCGATATCGACAAACTGGTTAGAGGGGTCTTTGACTCTTGCACAGATGCGGGAGTCTGGGAAGACGATTCGTTAGTTTGTAAGATAAGCGCACATAAAATGTATGACGATGCGCGTGAACCTGGGGCTTCCATTACCGTTCGTTCTCTATTAGACTTGGGCGTGTCGCTACCTGGTGTGGCCGACAATCTTGTTTAGCGTTAGTTTTGGAAAGGCAAACAAATGCTTGAAGATATGGTTCCACCGTCAAAGTCTGCTAGATGCAAGATGGGGCGAATTTATGATTCGGTTGACGAGAAGGATCAACAAGTTTTAGATAAAGCTTTGCAATCATTCGATGTTTGGTCGTCTAAGGGTTTGGCTAGGGAGCTTACTAAGCGTGGTTTGGCTATCACAGAAGGGCCGCTGTCTTTGCATCGCGCAAAGTCTTGCGGATGTTATAGAAGCTGATGCTTGATGACTTGCAACCAGCAAGAAAGGTAGAAGCGCCTACCGGTTTCCGTCCAGCTATCGAATTTGACGGTGCCGAGGGTCTGGCTACCACGGAGGGTCTAGCTGACCTTCCAAACTTTAGTGACTTTCTTGCGGACAGGGGTTATTCTCCTGACGAGTATGAGGTCGTTGGGTCGCCTCGTACTTCGCAGTGGCAACGATGGGACGGGGAGTGGTTAACCTCATATCGTTTTCACTTCCGCAAGAAGGTCGCTCATGTTGACTTGCCAACCTTGTATGCGCAAGCCAAGAAGTTTAAGAAAAGTAAACCGCCTGTAAATAAGAAAGCGACAAGGACTTACGTTATCTGCCCCGCCGATTTCCAGATTGGTAAGGGTGGTTCCCGTGGTGGACATCTTGAATCGATTGAGCGTATTCATGCGGCGTATGAGCGTGTTGAACAAAAATTGAAGGCCGGCAACTATGACCACATAGTCATCTTGGATATGGGCGATATTGTTGAGGGCGTAAATAACAAGGCTGACATGGATCAGTTGATTACGAATACTCTCAGCCCGATGCAGCAAACAGATGTTGCGGCGGCGTTGATTTGGGATTTGTTGAAGATGGCGTCAAAGTATGCCCCGGTAACTTACGGTTCGGTTGCTTCTAACCATTGCCAGTTCCGTGTGAACAAGGCCGCGGTGGGTAGACCGGGCACGGACGATTGGGGCATTGTGATTCTTCAGCAGTTGCGTCGTCTCGCCACAGAGGTTGGTTTGCCTGTAGAGCGTTGGCTTGTTCCTCAAGCTCACGATGAAGGGTTCGCGTTTGACGTGTTCGGTGACGGCTCACACATTCTTGGTGCGATCCACGGACACCAGGTTGCCAGGCCCGATGCTTTCCAAAGCTTCTGGACTAAAGCCGTATTCAACGACACCTACTTGGCGGCAGCAACAGTCATGGTCACGGGTCACTTCCATCACCATAGGGTCGAACAGTTCTCCGGCAGTGAGGGTAGGGAGCGTTGGTGGGTTCAAGCTTCCACAATGGATAACGGGTCGGACTGGTACACCAGGATGAGTGGGGGAGGCGGGGACTCAACACCCGCAATTACCTGTTTCGAGTTGGAGAAGGGTGTGCCCTTCCGCGGCAAGATTGATTTGCTGTAACTCGCCACATTTGTTGCTTGCTTTTATGTGACGGAAGGTGTTTACTATGAGTAACACGTCAAAGACTTGTTTGGAGGAACAATGAGTAGGGAGCAGCAACTATTACAGGTGGCGAGTAGTTATTCGCAGAAGCTTGGCAGTATGAAAACTCACCCGCCAGTTGAGAAGCGTTACAGTAACCAGTCTAAGGATCGTATTGCGACTTCGATGAGGACTTACTATAAACAGGTTTCGGCCTTGTTGGTGCCGGAAGGTAACAAGTAGAACGGTCTTCCATGCGATTGTTTTTCCTTGAAATATAATTAAATATCGGTCAACAAAAAAAGGGGGGGCCACGTCCATGCGAGGCTCCTCCTTTTTGTTGTTTAGGGCGCGTTCTGGGTTCGACTGTTTGTAAAGCCCTTCACGGGAGCAGGCAGGAGCAGAGTTCGATTCTCTGCGCGTCCACAATGTTCGGTCAAAAATTTATTCGGTTAGAAAAAGTTTATGGGGAAAACAAAATTTGGCAGGTTTTTGAGTTTGCTGAGTAAACTCTTCATATGAGTAACTTTCGGCAACCGTGTCTGGATTGTGGCCGTGTGACCCGTAACGGCTCTAGGTGCCCCGAACATCAGCAGTCCCGTGATCGTTATGTGGATATGGCGAAGGCTGCCCGTAAGAGGGTGACGGGGCAATACGCTGGGGATTACCGCAAACGCGCTCAGGCTGTGCGGGAAACAGCGAACGTTTGTTGGTTGTGTGGTGGCGGTGCCCGGCCGAACGATCCTTGGCAAGCCGACCATGTTATTCCTGGTGATGCTAATTCGCCGTTGGCTCCGGCTCACCGATCATGTAACGCTGCTCGGGGCAACAAGTTTTAGTTCGATTCGACTCGGCTAAATTCGGTTAAGAAGTGTCTTAGGCGGACACAGATTTGGGCAGTCTGTGAGTTTTGTCGAACATTTGTTCGAATAAGGGGCGTTTGATAACGGTTTGGTAAACAAAGGCCGCCGATCCTTGACACGCGTGTTGCGGGCGCTTACCGTGTGTGTTATCCGCGCTAGACGTGGGGAACAAAGGAAAACAAATGACAGTAGAAGCAACGCTGGGGAAGGCTGATCTGGCGGCACGCTCAGACGCCCAACTAGCGCACCGTTTAGAACAACAGTTTGACGCTATTTGGCGTTTAGGTGATCGTGACGAGTGTTCTATCAAGCACATAGGTCACGCTATGGCAGCGCTTATTGTGACTGGCGACTGGAGGAAAGCCATTGACTATGACGCGCCTTGGGGTTCGTTAGGTAATAGTGATTACTTTGACGCTAATCCAGAACAAGCGCAGCGCTTTGCCGACTACTTTGAAGACGCTTACGGTTGGTCGCCCGAGACTATGCGACAGAAGCACCGTGAACTGTTTGAGAAGTGGGACAAGGTGATTGACACGGTGGCCCGGATTGACAATATCGAACGGGTCGAAACGCGGATCATGCCGCTGGTAAAGCACTCTTTCTATGTTCTCGCTTACTTGGAGGATTACCGCGGGGAATTGGAGGCACGCGCATGAGTTACGCTGAGCCGATTGATCTTGCTATCGTCCAGGAAGTATTAGACGATCTGGAAGACTGTAACTTTCACGCGTTATGCGATCTGTTGGCTTACGCCTACGGGTTGCCGCGCAATCTTCCGCATGAAGTGTCAAGCGAAGCCTATGACCGTGCCAAGAACTATCTAGTTGATTACCGCATGAATAGGTTTAGCGCCGGTATGGTGCCGTGCCCTAAGCATGAAGGGGCGTATGACTGTACGCCGTTTTGTGAAGTGTGCGAAGGCGATCAAGAAGTATCGGCGGCGGTATGAGCGTGTGGCGGATTGACTACACCTACGCGTGTTGGAAGTGCCCTACACGCCATGAGTCAAGTTATACGGTGAACGCCCGAAACATGGTGGTCGCGTTTGACGCTTGGCTTAGTGATCTTAGGGCTGACTTTGGCAGCACTTGGGATTATGACCCGCAAGTAATAACAATCAGAAAGGAAACACAATGAAGAAATATGAAGTAACCGGATATCTACAAATACCCGTCTTTGTGACTGTGGAAGCCGATAACGCGGCTGAAGCGTTGGAGAAGGGTACAGGCGAAATAGAAATGGGCTTTGGCGTACAAGGCGACCAGTATTGGCAAGACGAATACTCTGTGTGGGATATGGAAGCAGATCGTCCCGCCGACAATGAGATCGATTACAACCTAGTAAGGGAAACGAAATGAACAAGACAAAAACCTACCCGCTTGGGCTTGTGGGCGGTGACAACTACAACCAGTTAGTCGATCTGTTGCAGCGACTGTGTACCGGTGAACCCGTAGGCACTGAAGAAGATGAAATGTTTGCCGGCGGTTTATTGAAATACACGTTGGTAGACAACCAGTGTTGTGAAGGCTCTCACTTTGACAGTTTGCTTTCCGACTTTGGTTATGAAAAGAAGGGGGGGTCACGTGTTTAGGCCCGAAATGTTTATGAAACCCGAATACGCCACGGTGGAAGAAGGATCACCGGAAGCGTGGAAGGTCACTCTCACCAACTTTGGTAAAGGGTTGGTCTGGGTTGCCTGGATTACGCTAGGCATGGTCGCGGCGTGTTTCTACTTCATCTGGATAGTCATTGCCAGTACCTTCAAGATCGGAAATTCCTAATGGGTATGGTCATGGACTTCATCAAGTCACTACTAGAACAAGAACCTAATTACACGCCTGAAGAACGCCGTATGGCTGATTGGGCCAACGCGGTAACAAGCGACAACTGGGTTTTGTTACACAAGTACCGTATGGAAGAGAACCTAGACACGGGTGATTTCTTTCTACGGGTTGCCGAAGGTTACGCTCACGCTTATGCGGCGGGCCGTGAACCAACACGTAACGCTGATTGGAGCGCCTTCAAGAAAACGTTGGAGAACCTTCATCACCCGCTTATGGCTGACGCGGTGAAGTATCGTCACGATCACCGGACGGGAAGGGTGTGATTTTCGGTAAAACAAAAAATTCGGTTAAGTTGTTTCTATGGGAGACACAGATTTGACGAGTCTGTGTGCCCGCTGAACGGTTCGAACGTTTGTTTCGAACACTTGTTCGATAAGGTAAGGCTTACCTAACCTAGACGGCCGCGGGGGTGCCATACGGTGCCCCCGTTGCCGTGTCTGCCGCGCTCTTGTGGTCATGCCGGGAGAGTGCCCCGCCGATAGATAGCAGGGATAAAAAGGCCGATACCGTTATGTAGTCGTTACCTAACGCGTTACCTATCTACGCGCGGCCCCGCATAGTCTTTCTCTAGACGGCGGGAGAGCCCCGCCGGGATAGGTAAGCAATGAACAACAACTACAACCAAGGCGTGAGAGATGCCGTGGAATATGTAATAGATGAACTAGGGCTAGACATAGCCGACAGCGATATCTTGGAGAGAGTGAACCAAGAGCGCCCGGATATTCGTAGTGTCTTCCTAGAGTGCCGACAATGGCACGACAAGACAGCCAACAACACTTACACAAGCGCCGCGCTCTCAATCAACGGCCGCGGTGTGGGCTACTTTCCCCTACAGTATGGCGACATTGAGGTACTAGAGAGAAGCGTTGCCCTCTACTTGGAGAGAGTCGGGATATTGCCCCCCGATAGCGAAAATCTGCGCCACCTTAGTTACCGTATCCGCGCGATAAATGCCGATTACTACGCGGCCAGCGAGTGGAGAACTAAATTAGTGTGCTGGCTCTCGGGTGAACAACTAACCGCCGAAGAATTGTGGGCGGAATTGTCGGCCGATTACTTTAGGCGGGTGGCCCTGTGAGCGCCCGCGCGACTTGGGCAGATATCGAAACAGTAGAGCCCAACAATTACGGCCCCGGCGGCGGGTACCGTATTTTCTGCCCCGGCGGGTGTGACTTAGCCCGCCACAACGGTTACGCCCCTGTGTGGGGACACCGCTACGCCTACGGGTACACGAAGACAACGGCACTACAAGAGTGGCGCGAACAACACAAGAAAGAGAGCAACCAATGAACACAGACAACAACCCGCCCGAAGCACTCCAAGACACTTGGATAGTCGGCAACGACTACATAACCGAATTGATGTGCGAAACACACGCGCGCGAATACGCAGAAGACAACGGGCTTGTCTTCGAGTATCCGACTTTCACGGAAGAAAGCCCCAACGGTTACGCTTACGCAATATTGAGCGGAAGCGATATTGAGAGCGATAGCCCCAACGCTTGCGCCGGCTACGACCTAGATAGTTGGTGTGGCGCTTATCTCGACACAGCACTAACCCAAGAGGGCGAACAGTATCTGCGCGAGAACTACCCGGCGACTTGGTGGCACTTGTGGGAGATCGAAGCATGAAGCACTACCGCCTAACCCTGTGGATCGTAAGCGGCGACACCGCCGGCGCTCTCGCGGTGGATACCTACGCGACAACGCCGGGCCGCGCTATTGACCAAGCCCTAGACAAGTACCGCCTACCCGCCAGCGCTGTAATTGGCTGGCACCAAATAACTAAGAGAGTGAGCAACTAATGAACCAGCAAGATACCCGGCCCTGTGTGGAGTGTGCGGCCCCTGTGCCCGCCGATATACACGGGGAAGAACTAGGCTTCTGTCTACCCTGTAGCAATGACTATTGGGGACACCTAGGCAAGTGGGAAGATACCCCGGTGGCATACCGTGGCCCGGCTACCGCTAGGCGCTTAGCAATCCCGAACACGTTAGGCATGAAGCACCGCCCCAGCGCCTACAGTGTGACCGTAGTGGCGCTGCTAACCGTTAGCGCTATCGCCTCAATACTTGAGCCGCCCGTAGCGTACCTAGTGCCCCTAGCCGCTACCGCTTGGGCCGTGGCCCTGTGGGGGTATAGACGGGAGAGTAAACCGCGCTACAAGCGCAACAGATAACTAAACACAAGCCACACCCCTAAGCCCCCGCAAGCCACCTCAGGCCCGGGGGCTTAGTCTTGCGCGGAAGAAACACACCGCCCCCCACACACCGCGCCCCGCGGCGATAGCCCTAGTCAATGAGCGGGCACCCCTAACCGGGTATCTGGCCCCCCACCACCAGCGCCCCCCTAACGCCCCCACAATTTAGCCCCGTGGTATACAGCG
>Ga0207939_1000098_pt1 | contig 33489 bp, 31 predicted proteins | sample LakMenEpi02Jun12_FD_150663 | JGI IMG/M metagenome (GOLD analysis project Ga0207939, IMG submission 150663) | Freshwater microbial communities from Lake Mendota, WI - 02JUN2012 deep hole epilimnion (SPAdes) | ecosystem: Environmental > Aquatic > Freshwater > Lentic | place: Lake Mendota, Madison... | reverse complement strand
AAGAACAACAAAGTTATAGGGCCAGATGATTCCGAAGATGAAATCTGGTGGCTGCCAGGCGGGTTGGTTTAAGGAGCGATACCAACCATCGCCGGTGTTAACCCACAGACCTGAACCGATGACGTAGATAAAGACCAGTGCGATGCCTGCAAAAGCGGTCAGGTTTTTCATCAGTTAGTGATGTGTGCGTTCTTTGATTGCAGCAGGTACGGCGCCCTTTGCTCTATATGTTGTGCGAGGTTGTGCCTTTGGAATCTTTGCTGACACCGCAAAGTTTTTAGCAACAAGTAACAAAATCAAACGGGATTCGGCCAAAGCAAAGGATTCACCTAGACATTTGCGAGAGCCGGCTAAGAATGGGAAGTAAGCACCGCGGGGCAAAGAAGATTCAAATGCTGGATCTTGCCAACGCTTTGGGTCCCACACCTGCGGATTAGTGAAGTACTGAGGTAAACGTTGCGTCACATACTGGCTGATTAATACATGCGCACCGGCCGGGATATGTATTCCATCAATTGTGGTGTCCACTAACGCAATACGTGGTGAAACCCAGACAGGTGGTGCCAAGCGCAACGTTTCACTTAATATCGCAGAGGCAAATTTTGAACTTTCTTCAAGCTCGGCAAAGGTTGGAACTGTGTTGTTGGTAATCCAATCTGCTGAATCTGCTTCGTGCGCCAACTTAGCGGCTGCCTCTGGGTTGTTGCTCATATAGGCAAAGGCCCAGGTTAAAACGTTTGCGGTGGTTTCATGGCCGCTAAGGATCAAAGTTAATACTTCATCCCGGATGTGTTCCATCGAAATGTGTTCGCGCATCTGCAAAAGGATTCCCAATAGGTCATTGGTGTGGGTGGTGTTGCTGGCGATGCGCGATTGAATGATTTCTTCGGCGATATCTGCCAACTTGTTTGCAGCTTCTTCAAAGGCTACAAAGTAAGAAATGGCTGACTTATCAAATCGTTCTAGGCCCGGCAGCATGGTGCGCTCGATACGATCAATTGCAATTTCCATCGAATGGGCAATCTGGGCGGTGTATTTAGATGAATCCAAACCAAACAAACATTGACTGACTATTTCAAGGGTAAGCGCCATCATTTCGGGGGCTAGCTCGATTGAATCCTTGCCTTTCCATTTAGAAATATGTTCGACAACTAGCTTGTGCATGATTGCAACATAGGAATCTAGATTGCCGTGGTGAAATGGTGGTTGCATCAAGCGGCGATGATTTAAGTGAATTGGCTCTTCATTGGTAAGTAAGCCTTCGCCCAAAACTTTACGCATGCGAGCAAAGCCAACACCTTTAACAAAGTTATGTTGCTGTGCAACTGTTACTTGATGAACCGCTTCTGCGGAAAAGACTCCGATGAATAACTTGCGGGATAGAAAAAATGAGCAGTGGTTGCCATATTTTTTCTGCATCGATGCCATGAAGTTTGGGGTGTCGCGGATGAAAGTAAGTGTGAGCCAATCTGATAACAGGGGATTGGGGCCCGGAAGATTTGCTTGCTTCTTCCAATTCTTGCGAGCTACTGGCTGAGGAATTGCTGGGTAACTTTCAGGGCGAGGGGTATCAAAGGCGCGATCTGCAGTCATGCTCATGCTGTAATGGTAATTGCTCTGCTGTGTATTTCAAGGTGCTTGTGTCGGCGCGGTCATGTACCGTTTTTCCATGCGCAAATTACTGGCCATCGTTGTTGCAATGACTTTTCTTGGCAGCGGGGTTGCCGTTGCGCATCAACCTGTGTCCCTTCTAGATAGCGATACAACTGCGGCAAAAGGTCCATTGCTAGTTGATGGAACAGTTTCTTTTGCGATTCGTGCAGCCTTTACCAAGGCAGGACAAAAGAAAGCTTTTAGAGCGCAGTTCAAAGATGGCGATCAAATCTCTGTTCAGTATTTGATCGTGGATGGCAAGCCAGAAAATGCTTTGCGCACAACTGCTTTGCCAATATTGATGATGACCGGACCCAAAGGAACTAAACCTTTGACGATGAAGTTAAATGAGCGCACCAAGTTTTTTGAACCATATGGTCGAACTAATTATTTATATCTAGGTAGATATTCAGGGACCGCAGTTGCTGGTGTGTACAACTTTGTTATTACTGCAAGAGGCCGAGCAGCAATTACAGTTGCAGTCGGCGACAAAGAAATTCCTGGAGAAGTTGTTCGTGGAGCGGTTCCAACAAGTTCTGCAACTGCAACACCTGTCGTAACTCCAACAGCCACCGCGACACCGACACCAACACCAACACCGACTGCCACACCAACACCGACTGCCACACCAACACCGACTGCCACACCATCACCGACTGCCACTCCAACTCCAACTATTGCGGGTTACACAATGACTCAGGTACGAGCAAATAATTCTGCTCGCAGCTGTTGGACTGCAATTGATGGTTTTGTCTATGACTTAACACGTTGGATTAGTTCACACCCTGGCGGTGCTGGTGCAATCTTGTTCTTATGCGGAACTGACGGAACAAGTGCATTTAAGGGACAGCATGACAATCAGGCGCGACCTGCAATCAGATTAGATGGTTACAAGTTAGGGCCACTGAATAAATAAGTGTTAGAGCTTTTTGCCGCGTTCAATTGGCAAAGGCCACTTAATTTCCACGCCAAGTTTTTCTGCTGCGTATAAAGGAAAACGTGGATTGCGCAAAAATTCCCGCGCCATGAAAACAGCATCTGCTTCGCCGGTTTGGATGATGTGATCGGCTTGCTCTGGTTCAGTAATTAAGCCAACTGCCGTTGTCATGATCCCGGTTTCTGCGCGGATGGCAGTTGCAAAGGGAACCTGAAAACCAGGGGTTGCCTTAATCGGTGCGTTATGAATGTTTCCACCCGTTGAAACATCTACTAGATCAACACCGTGGGCTTTGAGCAGGGCACACATTTCAACTGAATCAATCAGGTTCCAGCCGTCATCTACCCAGTCGGTGGCAGAGATACGAACAAACAGCGGAGTACCGGCAGGAATTGCCGCCTTAACTGCATCAACTGTTTCAATTAAGAAGCGGATACGGTTTTCAAAAGATCCGCCGTATTCATCGGTGCGCGTATTTCCAAGAGGTGAATAGAACTGGTGAAACAAATAGCCATGTGCTGCATGTAGTTCGATGACATCAAAGCCAACTGCAATTGCGCGCTTTGCAGCATCAACAAAATCTTGTGTGAGCTGGTGGATTTCAGCAACAGTTAATGCGCGTGGTTCTGGGTAACCATGAAATGCGATTGCAGAAGATGACACAGCTTGCCATCCGCCTTCTTCAGGTGTTGCCATTTTGTGGTCGGCCCAAGGCAATGCAGTTCCAGCTTTGCGACCTGCGTGGGCTAATTGGATTCCCATCTTTACGCCATGGCTATGAGCAAAATCGATCATTGATTTAAAGGCGTGTGCATGCTCGTCATCTTCGATAGATGGACAACCAATTGATATGCGACCTTCTGGAACAACGCCAGTTGCTTCAACCATGATTAAACCTGTTCCACCTGTTGCAAAGGAGCCCAAGTGAACCTCGTGCCACTGGCCTACGACGCCGTCCTTGGCCATGTATTGGCACATTGGAGAAACCCAAATGCGGTTAGGGAATTCAACATTGCCGATCGTTAATGGATCAAAGAGTGCGCTCATGTGTGCAGTCTATGGGAACTTTTTGTGAACTTCAGCCTGTCTTTAGCGGGGCAAATGCCCACCAACTTGTTAGAATTCGGCGTGGTAAAAAATCGAAGCGGGCTAACCAAAGTGGTTGGTGCTGCGATCATTTTTCTTACTTTAATTAGCACGGTTGTCGTAGTTGCAAAGGCCTGTCACAAGGAACCAACGGCAGCAATTCCTGTTGCAACCAGTGCAATTCATGCTTCACACGGGGATCATCACCATGCACCCCCAGCTACCCAGGGTTTATCTAGCAGCTCCTTGTTGAAGGAAATTTGTGTCGGAATCTTTTATTTGGTTTTGCTTTTAGGTGGAAAGTTTCTTCTAAAGATTTTCCATCGCTTAAATCAAGAACAAGTTTTGGCCTTTAAAGTCGGCCTCATTGCCTATCGCCGAAAACACCCTTTTAATCTCACGCTCTCATTGCCTCAGTTAGGTATCTACAGAATCTAAACCCCCCTCGCCTCTGTCCAAGATCTGCGAGAAAGGTTTAGCCATGCCGATTTTTATTATTGTTGTACTGCTCTTGCTGGGCTTAACACCCAGTAATGGTTGGGCTGCGCCCACGGTGGCAAGCGCACAGCGCGAAGTTGATCGTTTGCGTACTTTGGCAGCTGAAAAGTTTGAAGCAGCTAATGAAGCAACTATTCGAATCAAGGAGTTGGAAAAGCAAACCGCCATCCTTGAAAGTCGAGAAGCTGAACTTCGCAAAGAACTAGATTCTGCCGGGCTAACCCTTTCGCGGATCGCTATTTCGCAATACACCAGTTCTGGATTGGGGCAAGGTTTAGATCTACTTTTCTCATCAGATCCAACAAAGTATTTATCTGATGCCGGAGTTCTAGAAATGGTGTCAAGAAAATACGCTCAGCAGTTACGAGAGTTTGCACTGAAAAAGCAAAAAGTTGAGGCCACGCAATTTGTTGTTGTAGATAAAACCTCTTTGCTAAAGGCTGAAAGAGCCAAATTAAATCGGCAAGTAAATGATGCAAAGAATGATTTGGCTGCAGCACAAAAAATTCTCAATGGGTTGAAGAAAGAGGATCGAGAAAGGCTTGCCAGAGAAGAAGCTGCTCGCGAGAACAAGATCCTTAGCGATTCTAAGAAATATGCTCAAAGTTATAAGGGAGATAACACGCGCGGTTCTATTGCACTGAAGTTCGCCTTGGCTCAAGTAGGAGATGTTTATGTGTGGGCTGCTGCTGGGCCGACGCGTTGGGATTGTTCAGGTTTAACAATGCGTGCATTCCAAAAAGCTGGAGTCTCATTACCTCACTCATCTCGAATTCAGGTGAAGTATGGAAAAAATATTCCAGCCTCTTCACTTAAACCAGGGGACTTACTGTTTTTTGGAAAACCAATCAGCCATGTATCGATTTATATGGGTGGGGGAAAGATGGTTCAAGCTCCACGGCCAGGAAAAAAAGTAGAAGTTGTTAAGTTTGTAAAAATGTTTGGAAAGAAACCATTTGTCGGAGCACGTCGATTGTGATGAGGAATAAATATTCAATGAGAAAAATCATTCTTTTGTTGGCAATTGCATTGGTTGTGCCTCCGGCGATAGGTAATGCCACAAACCACAAGCCAACCCTTGCTCAGATTGAAGCCGCCAAAAAAGCTGAAGCTGCAAAGAAAAAGGTCGCAGCCGATGCGCTGAAACGGTTAGAAAAGGCGCGTGGAAACTTGCGTGCCTTAACCGCGATATCCAAAGCTGCAGAAGCTAAATATCTTGCTGCTCGTAATGAATTAGCGCGAGCAACGGTCAAGTCTGTGGCTGCAACGAAGATATACGAAGAGGCGGTTGCTTCTGTCGCCTTTACGCACCGTGAAATCGGAAAGCTTGCAGTTCATGCATATCGAACTGGTGGCGGACTTACAGATATCGAAATGCTCCTTGATGCACGAGGACCACAAGAGTTAGTTGATCGAATTTCAACCCTTGATAATTTAGGAGCAACCAACAAAACTGCGTTGTCCAGATTTAAGTCAGCCGAAGACAAGGCCCAGAAAGCAAAAGCTGTTGCAGATGCAGCACGCGAAGAACAACGCGTTGTCACTATTCGTGTGGCTGATGCCAAGAAAGAAGCTGATGACGCCCGCGCAGAGCAACAAAAAGAGGTAGAAAAGCTTCAGGCGGTGCAGGATAAGTTGCAGCGTGATTTAGCGTCGGCGAAAAAAGTTCGTATTACATTAGAACAGCGCAGACAGTTAGCAATTTTGGAAGAAACACGTGCAAATGAGGCAACCAAGGTAACTGGCCAATCAAAGATCTGGCGCACTGGAGGACCAACCGGTGCTAAGAGTTCCCGCACTACACAGGCTCAACGATTACAGGCTGTGGAATTTGCAAAGCGACAAGTTCTGGCAAAGAAACCATATGTATGGGGAGATGAAGGCCCGAACACATTTGATTGCTCTGGACTTGTTTACGCAGCTTATAAATCTGCAGGATTAGGTTGGCCAATTTGGGACCGACTTAACTCTGGGTTGTATTACACATATACAAAACAGATTCCACTTGCTGAAATGGAGCCAGGAGATCTTCTCTTCTACTCATACAAGGGAACAATAAGCACAATTCACCATATCTCTATTTATGCAGGTAATGGAATGATGTGGGAGGCTCGTTCTACCAAGAAAGGCCTTCGTTATTCAGATATTTACAGCATGCCGGGCATGATGCCTTTTGCAGGAAGGGTATAACGATGAAAAAAGTAGCAGTTATTGTTTCGATAATTCTTGCTTGCAATATCCACACTGCTTTTGCATCGGGAGAAAGTATTGGATCACTTTCACACATTCACAGTGTAAGAGCAGTAGGAAATCAAATAATTCTTGGTACCCATGAAGGTTTGTATCAATATCTTGATGAAAAGACCGTGAAAAGAATTAGCCCCGAAAGATTTGATGTGATGGGGCTAGCTGTATCGAATAAGGGATTCTATGCAAGTGGTCACCCTGGTCCAGGATCAAAGCTGCCAGAGCCAGTTGGCCTTTTACTGACTACAGATCGTGGAGCTACCTGGAAAAAGGTTTCTCTTACTGGTGAAGTTGATTTCCATACCCTCGAAACTGTAGGCGAAGAAATTTATGGAGCTGACTCAGGGTCAGGGCAATTAATGTATTCAAGCAATGGTGGAAAAAGTTGGGTTAAGCGTGGCCCAAATACCTACATGGACATCGCACCAGATCCAACTGTAAAAGCCAGGGTTCTAGGGGTAAAGGAAGGGAAGCTGTTTCGCTCTGCCGATGCATTTAAAAGCACCAAATTAATCAAAACCCCTTTTGTAGTTGATTCTATTGACTGGATCAAAGGCAGCTTGATTGCAGCATCTGGAAAGATTTTGTATCGATCTACTGACTCTGGCTCATCGTGGAAGAAATTAACAACGTTGCAGTCTCAAATTGGAACTATCACGCAATCCCCACAGCTAATTGCTGTTGTGATGGGGAGCGCCATTTACTCTTCAAACAATGGAGGAAAGAGCTTTAAAAAGTACCAGAGCAAGTAACTGCAGCTGCCACCTTTAAATCTGGCCCTTTGCTAAACCCTTCAAAACCTCTTGCGCGCGCTCACGTAATTCAGGCAGATCCGATAAACGATTTAAACCAAATACTTGTTGGCTCATACGGTGATTTTTAGCAAAAGTATCTTTGTGACGATCCAGGAAATCCCAGTACAAAGTAGTGAAAGGACATGCGGTTTCTCCGGTGCGCAGCTTGGGGTTGTATTGGCAACCTTTGCAGTAATTAGACATTCGTGAAATGTAGGCACCGCCTGCGGCATATGGCTTAGTCATCATTTGTCCGCCATCTGCATGCACGCCCATACCGATGACATTGGGAACCATCACCCATTCGGATGCATCGATAAAGACTTCGCGCATCCAATCTAGAAATGCTTGTGGGTTAGTGCCGGTGATCAATGCCAGGTTGGACAACAACATCAAGCGGGGGATGTGATGAACCCAAGCGCGATTATTGATGTCGGTAACAGTTTGCTTGATGCAGTTCATTTCGGTCGCATTAGGGTCAGTAAACAGTGGCAACAATTTTCTGGTGGCCTTTAACTGATTGTTTTCGCGGTAATCAGGACCTAAGAACCAATACATACCGTTTACGTATTCGCGCCAACCGATGACCTGGCGGATAAAACCTTCGGCGGATTCAATAGGGACTTTGCCGGTGTTGAAAGCTTTCATGGCTGCATGGATGACTTCTGATGGATGGATCAGATTGTTGTTGATGTATGGCGACAGCAATGAATGATGCAGCGCCCAGTTATCAGTTGTCATCGCATCTTCTAGTGGACCAAATTCGCCAAAGTGATTATCGAAGAAGTTTTTCATTTGGGCCAAAGCGCCCTTGCGGGTTGTGGCCCAAGTATTAGTTGCGGTGTGGTCTAACTCTTTGGCCACTTGTGTATCGATGTCATCGCGTTTGTGTTCTAGGTATGCGGGGCCTTCGTATTTCTTAGGTGGTGGTAAGCGGTTCTCTTTATCAAAGTTCCAAGAACCACCAACTGGATCTTTGCCTTCCATCAAGATGTTCAAGCGCGTGCGCTGTTTCCTGTAAAAGTTTTCCATCAGGTATGTCTTTTGCTCGGATGCCCATTGGGTAAATAGTGGGCGAGGAGTCAAGAAGAAATCATTGTCTACAAAGCTAACGCCGTGTTCCTTTAACTGTTCGTACTGTCTAAAGGAGGATGGTTCTGCGCAAACAATTTCTGTGACCTTGTGCTTCTTAGCAATTGTCTTTAAGCCATCAATAGTTGTTGCAGCCTTTACGTATTCAACAGTAAAGCCTTCTTCTTCCAATAATGCGGCAAAGTGGCGCGCGCTAGAGATTAAAAAGAACAGCCGTTCTTTGTGCCAATTACGCCCCGTAGTCATGCGTGCGCTTTCAACAAATGCGATCACATCTGTTTTTGGATCAGCAGCTTTCAGTGCACCGAATTTGCGATGCAGGTGATCAAAGGGGATATAGATAATCCGCTTCATTTGTTCTCGCGACATCGATCGCTGCAGTACTTCACTTCGGTCCAGTTCTTGGCCCACTTCTTGCGCCATTCAAAGGGCAGGTTGCAGCGCACGCAGATCTTTGGCTCAAAGCCATTTTTAACCTTTGCGGTGCGGGACATAAGCCAATCGTAGGCGAGTCGTTTTCTATTGGCCATGCGGTTTTAACCTTCGCGCCTTACCCTTGTGACTGAGCCCAAGATTGGGCTCCTAGGTTGAGGAGAGAAACCATGGATGAAAAGGGTTTATTAGATCTTTGGAACACAAAGCGTTCACAAATCATCAAGGCTCAGCAAGCACCAAACTTCATGTTGATTGCTATTTTCGTACTGGCAGCATTTGGAAAGTTTGATACAGCAAATGATGGCGCAAAGTACTTAGCAATCGGAGTTGCAGCAGCAACAGGAATCTTGGCAATTATTTCTCAGTACGCAACAATCCGCGAAGCCGAAGTTTTGTTGACCGATCTGAAGCGTCTAGATAAGCCTTCAGAGCTATCAAAGAAGATTGCAGAATCACGTCACTTGCTATCACTGTCAGCAATTGCAATCGTTGGTCTAGGTATCGGTGTCTTTGCACTCGTTGTAATGGCAGTTCTAGGCTAAACAAATGGATAAGTTCATCGTTGTAGGCGTTTTTGTAATGATCATTGCAGCACTATTGATTGCCTACGAGCGACCAAGTAAAAGCAAAAAGAAGTTGACGGGAAGGGGCGGGGACTTCGAGTCCTAGCCTCTTACCTGGCGCGGTGCGCCGACTTTGACATAAAGATTGCAAAGACCAAGGCGATAACAATCAGTGCGTTTAGTCCTAATTCGATAACCGCTCTTTCAAAGGCAGTATCGCTTTTACCAGTTTGAAGAGTAAGAGAAGCACCCACGGTCAAAATATGTCGAACCGCTGCGATAACGCCAATGATCAAAAACTTATCTAGTTGATACACACCATCGGTAAAGCGTGAAATAACGGTGCGCAGGATTTCAAGAATGATGACGATAAACAAGATGTCATTAATACCCTGGATCATTCCGTTAGGGAAAAACGGTGCTGTCGTAAAGATACGTTCGATGCTGTAATAGAAGGCACCGATACCAATACCCAAAAGTGAGATTGCCAAGATGCCGTGAAAGACATCTTCAATAAGATCTACATACTTAAGCGGCAGAATTGATTTTTCAACTCGGGTGTATTCCTGCTCTTCTTTTTTAGCCATATCCAAGGGTACAACTGGGTATTGGGAAACGGCTAGCGACAATCCGAAGTTTTTACTTACTTAAGGTTGGCCAGGCTGGCTTTGATCATCGCCTGCAGCAGCTTGGCATCAACATCCCAGTCGATCGGCAGCTGAATTGTTTTCTTTAGCGCGTTACCCTCTTTGAACTTAGGGGCAAACTCTGTAAATACTTCAAAATCCCAAGGCGCAATCGAAATGTGCTTGCTCGATGCCGACGCTCCAAAAACATAGTGCTTGTCTAACTTCACCATTGGCTGGTTCCAGGCAAGCACCATTTCTAACTGCGGGTACTTAGTTGTAATCGCTTTGAAGATCGCCTTGATTGTCTTGGCTTGCGGCGCTGGAATTGATTTGTAGTAATCGGTCAGCGTTGTAAAGCGCTTTGAACTTTCAGAGCCACGGCTATACATAACAAGTGCGTTGGCATGGGCTTGGGAAAATCCATAATTTTCCTTTAAGTGAGCGATCTGTTCTGGATACTTTTTGCCTTCCAGCTTTGCCATGACCTTGAACCAGTACGCCATCTTTTCGCCATACTTTTTTTCAATGGCAGGAAAGTGAGCTTCGCGTGAAGGATCTTTCGGCATGGGTAAATAGTAAACCCCCAAGGCGTGACTTCCTTGGGGGTTACTTGTTTCTCATTCCCTCGAATGGAGAACCCTTGTCTTTAGATGGATAAGGTTTTTTCTGCTAACTGTGCTTGTAATTCGATTTCTTGACTCTCAACATCACGACGAGATTGGGAGAAGCGGCCTCGTTCTTCTAATTCAAACTGAGTGTGATGGTCGACTGAGAATTGGTGATGAATCAGCAAGCTCATTAGGTTGTTATCCATGTCCGAAGAATGCGTGGTCAAGGTTTCTCGCATGCGGAAATCAGGTGAATGCCACGTTATCTGAAAGTGAACTATTTCCCTTGCGCTGCCAGGGATGGCCTACTTCAAGGCTTAATTGCTAGAAAAGAAGCGAACCGGTCCAGCGTGCTCAAGGCTTACTTCTTCACCGACTGCATAATCAAATGGCCCAGGGATACGAACCTTCAGGATCTGGCCCGCACAATCGAGAGTAACCATCGCGTCATGGCCGTAGTAATCAATCTTGGAAATGCGTCCAATAGATTGCGCGCCAGTTAGGTTGCGATCAAGTTTGATTTCTTCGGGGCGAATAACAATGTGGCCTGCTTCAACCACAGTACTATTTGTTGCTCGGCTAAACAAATAAGAAGTTGAACCATCAGCCAGTTTTGAAGCATCTAGAACTAGCGCATCGCCGGTGCTAATTGCCATCGCAGGTGAAATCGGCGTCGAATAAACAGATTCTGGCGATCCCTGCTGAATGATTTGGCCATCGCGCATCAATGCGACAACATCGGCTGAAACCAAAGCTTCTTCACGATCGTGGGTAACCAAGATTGCAGTTGCGTTGCTCTTGCGCAGTAGATCAATCACATCTGCGCGCAAGTCACCGCGAAGCGCGGCATCTAGTGCTGAAAAGGGTTCATCTAATAAAACTATTGCTGGCTTAATGGCTAGGGCTCTGGCCAGTGCTACACGAGTTTGCTGCCCACCAGATAGTTGATTAGGCATGCGATTTTCAAAACCCTGCAGACCAATCAGGTTCAGCATTTCCTTTGTTGTCTGGCGAATCTGGTCTTTCGTAAAGACAGAGCGATCTAAACCAAAAGCAATATTGTCGGCAACAGATAGGTGTGGAAATAACGCACCTTCTTGTGGGACATAACCGATCTTGCGCCTATGCGATGGCATAACAAGAGAAGACAAAGAAACCAGCTGCTTACCAAAACGAATAGTTCCATCAGATGGTGCAATCAAACCGGCGATACTGCGCAGCAGAGTTGTCTTGCCACAACCAGATGGACCAAGCAGGGCAGCAATCTGACCTTCAGCTAATGAAAATGACAGATCGTTCAGAATTAACTTTTGGCCAAGGGAAACTTTTAGGTGGGAAATCTCAAGTGAACTCACTTTTCGCCCCCTAGGTTTTCTTGAATAAAGCTTCGATCTTCTTTATCTGGACGGCTCAATAAAAAGGTTGGTAGCGCCGCAATTAGTACCAAGATTAATGCATAGGGTGCGGCCTCGTTAAATCGATTGATGGATGCAGCAGACCAGATCTGTGTGGCCAAGGTGTCAAAGCCTGTTGGGCGCAGCATCAAAGTAGCCGGAAGTTCTTTCATGGCTGTCAGAAATACCAACACTGTGCCAAGACCAATGCCAGGTGCAGCAATAGGTGCCACAACTTTTTTAATAACCATCCATTGGTTCATGCCAAGCGTTGATGCAACATCTTTCACACTTGTTGGAACGCGAGAAAGTGAAGAGCTCATGCTGGCTACTGATTTTGCAAGGAATAACAGGGCATAGGCAAAGGCCAGTAAGAATGTTGTTTGATACAAAGCACCCAGCTTTGAACCAATTGAAACCACGGCTAAACCAACAACAACACCCGGCAATCCATGTCCCACAGTGATGATGCGTTGTGCGATGCGACCGATGCGGGTGGTACCACCAGATAAAACGATTCCTAGGGGAGCGGACATCACAAGTGCGATTAGCGCACCAAGTGCTGCCACAGAGATAGTTGAAATCGATGCTGCCAATAAATCGCCCCAGTTAATGGCAACTTGGTTACCAAGGAATCTAGAGATCAAAACGTAGAAGGGGATAAGCACTGCGTTGACTGCATAGATAGCAACGGTTGCGATAACTGCAAAACGCAGCCAGACATTGTTAATCAGTGAATTCTTAGTTGAATACACCTTTACAACGCTGGAATCCGGAGTCTGGCGCTTAACCTTTTCATCTGCCAAAACAACGATGGTTGAAAAGGCAATGAGAACAAAAGAGATAACAGCCGCGGCGCTGCGATCATAAGAAGCGCGATACATGTTTTGAATCGTGACAGTAAGCGTTTCCACGTTTAGTAGAGATACCGCACCGAAATCACTGATTGTGTACAGAGCGGCCAGCAATGCACCGGCACTGATGTGACCTTTAACTTGTGGAAAGACAACCCGTCTAAAGGTTTCAAATGGGGTTAATCCCAATGAACGCGCAACTTCGATCTGTGAAGTATCAACGGTTCGAAGACCAGCCAAGGTTGCCAAAATTACATAGGGCAAAGTGGTGATCGACAAAATAAAACCTGCGGCAAAGAAGCCGGAAAATTCGGGAACTAAAGCGATCCAGGTATAGGTAAATACGTATGACGGAATAGCTAGGGGCAGCACCGCAGGGATGATCAATAAGCGACGAAATGGCAGACGCACAAAGTGCAGGCCTGTTGCCATCGCAACGCCGAAAACAACCGTTGTTACAACAACACCTAAAACAAGTGCTGATGTTGTCGCAAGAACTTCTAGTGTTTTTGGGCGAAGCAACAATTGCGCGGTTTCACCCAATGGCTTTTGGCTAGCTCGAACTAGCAAATAACCAATAGGAATCAGGGCTAAAGCAGCAACAACTCCGACCGCGCCACTGAGCACACCGCGCACAGCGCGCTGATTACGCGCACTTTGCGACAGTGCAACCTTGGTGCTTTCGGGGAAAGTTGTTGGCATTTTTACAGCAGTCCAACCTCAATAAGCAGGTCCTGTGTTGCCTTAATGTTTTTCAAAGTGTTTAAATCAACTGCTGGTGCTCCAATTTGATCCAGCGTTGGCACATCAGTTGGCGCGGCAGCATTAGCAAGCAATGAGTATTCATGGGTATCTGAAACAAATTTAGCTTGGGTTGGGGCACTAGTTAAGAAGTTGATTAGATCTTCGGCAGCTGCGTACTTCTTGCTAGATGCCAGGACGCCAGCACCTGAAACATTGATCAGGTTTCCTAGATCACCAGTTGCAAAGAAGCCGTTCTTTACATTAATTGGGCGGCCAAGACCTTCGCTAACTTCCCAGATGTAATAGTGGTTCACCAGACCAATTGAAATTTCGCCCTTATCGATTGCTTCAACAATGGCGCTGTTTTTTGCATAGATCTTTACGCCATTTGCTTGCAGACCCTTTAGCCAAGTCTTTGCAAACTCTGCGCCCTTGCTTTCGATTAACGCGGTTACGAAAGCTTGGAAAGATGCATTAGTTGGTGCGATACCAACTTGGTTTTTGTATTCAGGCTTAGTTAAATCAGCAACGGATTGCGGCAGCACCTTGACGCGATCTGGTGCATAAGCAAAGACGCGAGCGCGACCTGTCACACCAACCCAGTTGCGATTTGCAGCAACGTATTGGGCTGGAATTGCTGATGCGATCGCATCATTTAACTGAGTGAATAAACCAGCTTCAGATACTGCTCCCAGTGATCCAGCATCTTGTGAAAGAAATAGATCGGCAGGTGAATTGCTTCCTTCTTCCAAAATTTGTGCAGCAAGTTCTGCTGAATCTCCGTAACGGATGTTCAGTTTGATTCCAGATTGGGTTTCCCATTGGGCAAAAAATGGTGCGATGAACTCTTCAGAACGGCCTGAGTAAACGGTTAGCTCGGTGACATCGCTTGCTTGCTCATCAGATGATGAACACCCGGTAAGGATGGTCGCAAAAAGGGCTAGAACAACTGCAATCAGGGCGGATCTCTTGAACAAGGGCATCTTCTCTCGGTTGGTTTGGCTACCGAAAGACTCTAGGGCACCCGGGGGAATTACGCAACATTAGTGTTGCGTAATTCATCACAATTGCCTGCTTAAGGGGCTATCCAAGCTTCAATCGTTGCTCCAAAGCAGGGGCTAAATACCTCACATAGCTCTCTGAAAAGTGCCACTGATCAAAGTAGGCCAGGGTGTTGGCGATGACGATGGGGCATAAGGAAGCGGTACAGGCCCAGGCAACGGTGTCGATATAGGTGCCACCAACACTCTTGGTGGCCTTGGCCTCTATTCCATTAAATTTGGCGTTGTCAGCCTGTGTGCGCCCCGCCGAACACAGAGCCAGGTTTACCCGTGGCTTGCTTGCACAATCGACTGGATCTTGAGTCAGGCTTGGATTGTTTCCGATGACAAAAACTTTTGCGGCCATCTTTGCAACCCTAGAGATCGCGATTGGAAACTCTTTCTCCCACATGAAGGGTGTGTCAAAATCAGATTTCTTTCCATCGACCACAGCTGGCTTCCACTGATCGGTGACAATGATGATCTCAGGATTGAGGGATTGAATCAGAGGGTAAACCTTTTGCTGCCATTGTGTGCACTCTGTAAATGGACGGTTGAGTTGATAACTCCAAATTGGCACCTCAACCAAGGGGCAGGCAAGCTTTGCAAAGAGGTGAACCTTGTAACCATACTTTTTGCCAATCACATCAATAGCGCTCATCCACATTGAAGCATGGGAATCGCCATAAACAACAATCACTTTTTTGCTATTGAGATCACCACCTTGGCATACAGGTGTATCGGTAGAAGAGAAATCAACTGAGCACTCTTGATCCAGCCAAGGACTCTTATCCTTTCTTGCCTGCAAAAGTTTTCCTTGTACAACCTTTGGCAAAACAGTGACTTTCTCAGCCTTTTGAACTTCTGAAGTTATCAACTGATCTAATGTTTGAAGCTTCCAAACCTTCTTGTTACCAGTTTTTGTACAAATCAAAGTTTTCTTAAGTTCAGTAAGTGATTTACCTATGACCGGACAAGCCGAGCCAACTTTTGTAGCGGCATTAAGTGGGCTGATAGGAAGAAGCATCAGTAACATCACTAGTGCAATTAACTTTTTCATGAACTTCCTATCCTTGGTGAGAAATGAACAAAAAACTAGAGAGAACAGCTATCGCTGAGACACCTAGGGCGATTGTGGTTCGGGGTTTGCTGGTGGTTGAGAAACGTATCGGGTTTTCAAAGAAATGGTGTGTAATAACCGAGAGAAAAACAGTCAGGGTTAAAACATTTAGCTTCTCTATGTTTCCAAATGAGGTACTAAGAGCTTTGATAATCACAAAGATTGGCCAATGCCACAAATAAAGAAGATAAGAAAGATTTCCTACGTAAACCAATAACCTGTTGTTGAGTAATCGAACCTGCACTATGCGCGGGTTGTTTACCAAGAGAACTGATGTGGCAAGGGCTATCGGAATACTTAGCAGACCCGGCCATTGCATCGTAGGCATTATCAGGATTGAAGAAAGAAGTAGGATTCCAAGCGATAGGAAGATTAGGTTCTTTGGAGTACGAATTGAAACTGTTGAAATTGCCAACAGAGCTCCTAAGGATAACTCCCAAACCCTTGTAGCACTCATGAAGAAGATGGGCTCACTTTTGATTTCTGCGAGATAAAGTGCCGTAAAGAGTGAACTTAAAGTTATGCCAAGAAGTATTAACTGTTTTGCACGCAAAGATTTTGCCTTCATGGCCATAATCAAAAACAGTACTGGCCAAATCAAGTAAAACTGTTCCTCAATAGATAGGGACCAATAATGCTGCAGTGGAGATTGTTGAGTTCCGGTTTCAAAGTAGTTCAGGGCAGTTTCGTGAAAATGAAAGTTTCCGAAAAAGATAGTGGTCCAACCACCATCAACCTTTGCCTCATTTCCAGCCACTGGTCCCAGTAGGTAAGTGGTAGCGAATATGGATGCGACGGATACCAAAAGTGCAGCGGGAAGGATTCTCTTAACGCGTTTGGAGTAAAAAACTCGCAAGAAGGTTGAAGGGTTAGCTTCATACAATTTTCCCATTTGCATGGTGATTACAAACCCTGAGATCACAAAAAAGATATCAACCCCAACGAATCCACCCTTAACGCTTGAGGGAAAGAGGTGGCCTGCGATCACAAGCATTACAGCGATCGCCCGCAGGCCCTGGATATCGCTTCTGTGATGCGAGTTATTTGGCACTAGTTATCCGGCGACTATTTCCGTTAAACCTGAGGTATCGGTGTTTATTGAGCCTGATTCACCGACTAGATCTGCATAGAGGTTACGGGAATTTTCATTCCAGATAACTCTGCAATTGTCGACTGCAACGTCGGTTGTATTAAAGATTTCGAAAGCATTGTGTTTGCGGTAAAGCACAGATTCAATTCCGTTAGGACGCAGATCGATACGTGAATCCCATTTAGACTGCTTATTCATGTAGACATCAACATTGCGATAGATGACACCTTTGATCAATCCAGGATGAGCTGCATAGTTGAGAATTCCAGCTTCAGTTCTGCAGGTTATGTTTTCAAAGGTGATATCACGAACAAAGCCTTCATATGTTCTTTCGATATTGCCATCAGTACCTTTTTGAGGGTCATCCCAAGAAAAAGCGGTGACATGAAGAGCTTCACCATGACCCCACCACATATCGCTAAAGGTACGTGTGTGGACTAGCGAATTAGAGAATCGAACGTTTGAGATGGTTCCACCTTCTCGTGCACGAACCGCAAAGCCTCTGTGTGAATCCTTAACGATGCAGTTGTTGACCAAGACGTTTTTGATATCTCCGACAGATTCAGTTCCCAAAGTGATTGCGCCAGAGGTCGAAGTCATTATGCAGTTAGAGATAATTACATTGGCAACATCTCCGTACTGCGCAGTCTGTGCGCAGGACTTAAGGGAAATACAGTCATCGGCTGTCACAAACTCGCAGTCAACAATTCGAACATTTTGGCAGCGATCAATATCAACCCCATCAGCATTTGGAACCATTAAATCGGTCAGAATACGAACTCCATCGATCAGTAATTCATTACAACCGGTTGTTCGTAGCGCCCAAAATGCGGGATCTTTAACTGTTACATCTCTAATTGTTAAATTCTTGCACTCGATCATAAAGATGGTGAAGGGTCTTTCTAGGTATTGATCTTTGCCTCCCACCGGCCCACGCATCTTGTGAATGTATTGACCACGTTCGGCGATGAATTCGTCGGCATTTCCGTCGATAGTTCCATGACCAGAGATACGAGCCCCATGAGCCTTAAAAGCTGCAATAAAGGCTCTTTGGGGAAGGACAAACTCATCTACCAAACCACCAGTGAGTTTTTTAATGTTGTGGTTATCTGTGTAATCGGCATAGTCGCTGCTGGCCCGCAGAACCGCGCCACTTTCAAGGTGGAGATCTACATTTTCCTTAAGCTGGAGACTCCCTGACAAGTAGATACCTCCACTTGGAATTACTACCTGACCACCACCTGCCGAGTGCACCTTATCTATGGCACTTTGTATGATTTCAGCATTGTTGAATTGGCCGTCGTTTTGCGCACTCAGAGAATCTATTGAGATTCTCATGACTGATTAACGATTCGATTATGAGACCACAAAATAGCATCAACATTTTTTGCAATATCTAATAAGGCATCAATCGGTCCAGTAACTGTGAAAATATGATTTTCGCCAGGTAGCAATGAAACATTTTGAGAATCTATTTGTGTACCTAGATGAAGGATTTCAGGAAGGATAGATAGTTCATGGATATAAGTTTTAGCTGTCACATCAACGCGCAACTTTCCATCAACGATCTCGGTGAAATGTTCAAGATCGTGGGCCGGAGCGGCTGCAGCAGGGTTCAAGGTAGTGCGGCGTGAGACTCGAACTTCAGGATGTGTTGCAAGGATAAACCCTTCGAACTGACCGTTTGCGATCTCCGGAAAGATTTCCGTTGCAGGGGCTCTAAAGACGCTATAGCGATCTAACTCAACCTCTAACAAGTGTTTGTTGATTACTACTCCCACTTGGTTGATAAGAAATAGCTCTACTCGAGGTTTCCATGACTCAGGGTGATCGTTGAGCAAAGTGATTTGAGCACCTTGATCAACTCTTCCCACGATCAATGTTCGAGGACGATAAGCCGCCTTCATCGCATGCCACGCTAATTTTCTAAATCCTGTGTGATCTAGAACCGCCCAGCTGATCGCTGGCCACATATCGTTGAACTGCCACAGAATTGATCCTGAGCATGTTTCATACAGACTTCGGAAGTGTTTTAAGCCGATTTCAACCGCTCTGGCCTGATCTAGTGCTGCGGCGAAGTACCAGGCATGTCCTTGTGTTGGGGGATTGGCAAACTCACGGGATAAACCGGCAGCGATCTTTGTCATTCCATCAAATGCACGCTGATAATAAGCAACCTCTGGTGTAGTTGAATCTAAGGTGTCGCTTCCAATAGCACGTGTGAGCATTGACCATGAGCCAGGTCCGTTGAATCCAAACTCAGCTGCAAATGCAGGCTGGTACTGCTCATATCTCTCGTATCCAGTCTCATTCCAAACATCCCAAATGTGATTTGTTCCAGAATCAAAGCTACGCACATCATCGCTGTGTGTAGAAAATGGCGATCCCGGAATATATGGACGTGAGTTATCAACTAGCTTTAATGTGTTTGGAATCGTTTGGCGATAGAAGGTTTCACCCCAAGGGCGACCAGCAAGATCTGGTTGCCACCCCCAGTATTGAAATCCTTCAAGGCATTCATTGCCTCCACACCAAATCACCAAACTTGGATGGGATGAAAGTCGACGAACATTCTCATCTACTTCAAGTTCAACTTCCTCAAACATTTCAGGGGTCTCTGGGTAGGCAGCACAGGCAAAAAGAAAGTCCTGCCACACGACGATTCCTTCTTCATCACAGAAGTTATAGAAATCCTCTGATTCATAAATTCCGCCACCCCATACACGAATACCATTGATGTTCACTTCCAACATATCTTTGATACGTTGTTGATAGCGTTCTTTGGTTACACGAGTTGGAAATGGATCATCTGGAATCCAGTTAGCTCCGCGGATCCACAAGCGTTCGCCATTTACTTTGATGGCAAACATATTTTTCCCATCAACGCTAGGAGATGAATCCAGCTCAACCTTTCTAAAGCCAACACGCTTTGTGTGTGATTCCAATACTTGATCATTTGTATCTAAGAGATCAAAAACAACGTTGTAGAGTGGTTGAGAACCTCTTCCGCGTGGATGCCAAATTTGAGCCTTGGGAACTTGAATTTGCTCAACAAATCGTGAGCCTTGGATTGATGCAAGTGTGTCGATAATGGTTTCGCCACCGTCGACAGAGACAACTCGTACACGGGCAGACAGTCCACGAACTTCGCCTTTAATAGGAACATCCAGGTTGAATTGTGGGGTTGAGCTTTCAACTGTTGGCACTACGGCGACACGGTCACAGTAAGCAACCGACCAGTTATGTATCTCGACCTTTTTCCAGATACCTGAAGAAACGGTGATTGGACCCCAATCCCAACCGTAACTACACGCCATCTTGCGTTGGTAGTTATATGGCATGTCATATGGGCGTGGATATAAACCTAACTCTGCAACATGCTCTTCAGCATCGGTTAAAGGAGCTTTAAAGGAAACTTCTAACTGGACATCTCCAGCAGATATCTCCTTTGTAATATCTAAGCGGTAAGAGCGATGCATATTCTTGGTTGTAAGACGAACTTCGCCATTGATACGAATGGTCGCGATGGTATCCAGACCATTAAAGATTAAGTCCTTGTGACCATCAGAACTATCGCGGGGGATTACAGTTGAGTATGTGCTGTCAGTCTTCCAAATCCAAAACTGATCCTGTTCTTTACCGTTGATAGAGATGTCATCGATAAATCCAGCAGATATCAAATCTGTATGGATGCATCCTGGAACTGTCGCAGGGAAAGAGCCAGGAATCTCTTTGCGAATAATCTTTGTCGGATCATTGCGCCAAGCGTTGTGACCATCGGTGACAGGCTCGATATCCCATGCATCTGGACGCGGGGATAGTTTTAAACTCCAGCTGCTCTTTAATTCTTTAAAAGTATTATTCGTCATCGTCCGAAGTCATCTTCTACTCGCTCAATATCATCTTCTCCAAAGTATGTGCCGGTTTGCACCTCTACAAATATGACCTCATCACTTCCAGTGTTAGCTATTCTGTGAAGAACTCCAATAGCAAAATCAACTGTGGAGCCTGGCCCAAGTGTTCGATCCTGCCCATCTATAGTTACCAGAGCGGTTCCTTGAACAATAAACCAGTGCTCAGCGCGCTTTTGATGGCGTTGATATGAGAGCCTCTTACCGGGTAAAACCCAGATGCACTTAACTTTATGACCTTCTGCTTCTTGTAAGACTTCGTAACGACCCCAAGGGCGATCAGATTTTTCGAGCTCCACGCGATTCTCCTAGCCGAGAACTGCAAGAGCTGCGCCTAATACGCCCGCATCTCTTTGCAACTCTGCTTTTCTTAGTTGGACATTTTTAAGGAACCCAATCGCCTTTGACTCGGTTTGAACATGCATCTGGAGTGGACCCCAGAATATTTCTCCTGCTTGAGCTACGCCGCCACCAATAACCACATGATTAATATCTAAAGTTCCGATGAAGTTAACAATTCCAATAGAAAGTGCGCGAGTTCCTTGAGAGATCGCATCTAATGCAATGAGATCTCCTTGGCGTGCAGCATCTGCCAAATCGATGAAGCTTTTCTTGTTGGGATCCCAGCCATTTTCATGAGCAATCGCAACCATTTGGGGACCGCTTGAGTACGCTTCTACGCAACCCTTTCGGCCACATGCGCATTGGCGACCATCGAAGTTAATGGAGTGATGACCGATATAACAGGAGTTTCCTGTTTCACCTGGGAAAACTTTTCCATCAAGGATTAATCCACCACCAATGCCGGTTGAGACAACCATTCCCAACATGTTTTGTAGATCTCGACCTGCGCCCATTCGATGCTCGGCATGAGCCAAAGCTAAGGCATCTCCATGCAAGGCAACGGAAGTGCCACCAGAGAGGGTTTCTAATCTGCTGATGATTGGAAAGTCACGCCAGATAGGAATGTTCACCGGACTTAATGTTCCAGTTGGAATATCAAGCGGTCCGGCAGATGCGACACCAATACCTTGAAGTGCCCCAGATTCAATTTTCATAAATTTAGTTACAACTTCCTCGATACTGCTCCACAAGGTTTCGCCACTATCTGCATTTGTGAGAACTTCTTGTTTTTGTCGGACAATGAAGTCTTCGCCGACGGTCGCAATTGCTACCTTGGTGGCTCCAACATCGATTCCTAAAGCGTATCTACTCATTATGAGGTGCTACTTTCTTGGTCTTTATCTAGGGGTCGCATTGACACCTTCATGACCTGAGCTGTGAAATTTCTATCGATTGGATTCTCAAAACGCTTCAATAAGAGCTCAGCAGAGATTCGCCCAAGTCTTTGTGGATCGTGGTCCAAAGTTGCAATGTTTAAAAGGTTTGCAGTTGGAAAGAGGTCAAAACTCACAACTTTTACTTGTGATGACAAGGTACTGACTGTCTGACCAACACCCATGGCAATCAAATCGTTGGTTGCAATAATTCCATCTACTTCTGGATTTTCCTTAAGTAGTTTCCTTGTGGCATCGCCAGCATCCTGAGATGTGTGAATGTTTGAAATGATGTGAACACTCTTCTTATCGATCTTTCTGCTTAGAAGTGCCTGCTTAAAGGCTTCAATACGCTCAGAAGCGGTCCAGATACTTGTTGTATCGGCAATAATTGCGATCGATGTACAGCCCTGCGCGAGCAGATGATCCAGACAGGCAGTGATTCCGCCGCGGTTATCTACGGTTACAGAATCAGCATCTAAATATGGTGCTGGTCGGTCAACGAAGACAAATGAAAAACCGCGTTTGCGCTCTTGATGCAAGTGGCTGTAATCCTCGCCCGACGGAACAATGATTAATCCTCGTACTCTTCGTTCGAGCAGTGACTCAATGAGATTCTTTTCTCGTTCGCCATCATCACGGGCGGTCGCCAGAATTAAATCCAAACCTTCTTCGCTTAAGCGTTCTTCAGCTCCCGCTGCCAATCCCGCGTAGAACGGGTTGGCAAGGTCGGAGATAACCATTCCCACTAAATTACTGAGTGAGCCAACTCGTAGTTCTCGAGCAATTCTGTTTGATCTATATCCAACTAAGTTGGCCGCCTTCTTAACTTTGTCAGCGGTGTCTTGAGAAACCTGTTCGGAACCATTCATTACGCGACTAGCAGTCTTGATACTTACTCCAGAGATGGCGGCTACATCGGCCAATGTTGGATGAGCTAGTTGGCTTTCGATTTGTGCGGCAGGATTGAGTTCATTCACCTTCATTACGGTAGCACCGCCTCTGCCCGAAATGCGATATCACCAGTGAATCTAGGAACCTTCATAGCAATCATCTTGTTTTTGCTATTCACATTGCCAGTTGAAATGGTTTTTCCGGTAAAAGTATTGGAAAAAGTCAAAGAATACGTTCCATTGGTAGGAACCAAGATAGACACTGTTCCACCTTTTGAAACTGGATCCGGGAAATTGGTCTTAATTGGCTTCTTGGTTCGCAGAGATTCGATTGCTGCATCAAGCAAGAGTTGGGTTTTGGCCGAGCGATCAAAGTTATTGTGGCGTATCCACCCGATAGTTGTTTTGGGCGAGGAAAGTGTTAGACAGGTTGTTAACGGCAGGCAGCTCTGGCGCGCAGGATTCATGGCTGCTACATCTAAATTCTTTGTTAGCTTTGCTAAACCAGTTGTGATTGGCCAAAGATTTAGGGGATCAACATAAATATCCCACCACCAATAGGAAGCAGGTCCTGCAAACCCAACAAATGTTGCGGCCCATTGCGAATTATGAAGATGAAGTCCCTTTGGGTCATTGAATGGATCTTCAGTTAATGTTCCCGATCCCATTTCACCGACCAGAATTGGCTTGTTAGGAACAGCTGCGCGAAGAGCATCAGCTTGAACTGTTAGAGATTTGATTGGATCGCCAGCGTCGTACACATGCGTAACTGCGTAATCCAATCCATCCCAGTCCTGCAAACTCGCACCCGATGCCCATGATGATGTAATCATTGTGTTGTAGGGATCCCATTTATCCAATAGTGCATTAGATTTTTTAGTCCAAGCCGACAGATCCGTGCTACTGATGGGAGTGAAGTTAACTTCATTCCACCATTCCCAAGTAAATAGAGATGGATATGCGGCGTATCGAGCAGCGATGTAGCGAACCCTTCGCTCCCAAAATTTCCATGCTTCATCTGAGGTTGCAAACTCGCCAGCGTTAGCAATTGGCCCTCCATTGGCTGAGTTATATGGATTTGAATACCACTCGGGATTTGTGGTTGTACTAAAAGCGCCATGATTGATGAAAACTAAATTGATTCCGATTCCGTGCTTAGCGCCGAGTTCAAAGACTTTATCGAGCAGCCATGCACGATCTAATCGCTTTGCGTAATCTCCAAGGCCGGTATCTGTCCATTCAATTCCAAGTGACCAAGAGGCCATCCAAACTCGAGCAACATTTACTCCTGCTTTTGATGCCTTGGAGAACCACTGATCGTACTTTTCAATCTCTTCAAATCGATTCGCCCATGCGATGTTGTAAGCAAAAGGGATGAAAGGTTCCGATCCCCTTACAAATGATTTACCTGAAGTTGTTACCTTGGTTATTGCCGAATAGTTAGTTACAACAGAGTGATTGATAACTACTGGTATTTGATTTCCTAGCTTTGCTTCGACAACTACTTGATACTCACCCGGAATGGTTGAGGTAAAGCCGATTCTCCAATACGGATCTTCAACCTTCATTGCACTCCGTTGACCATTATTATTTTGAATCTTGAACCCTTGATACCAGAAGCCTTCGACTTGAAACTTTGATTTATCAGGCTTAGTAATGGTTGCAAGCAAGCGCACCTGAGTTTGATCAAAGGGATTACTAACGGTCGGCAGATCAAAAATCCCTACTAGAACTGGCAAAGTTGCTGATCCCACTGAGATTGTCTTCGCCGTCGCAACAGCCTGTGCGCTAACCGGAAAGGCAAAGACACTTAGGCATAGACCAGTAAGGACAAGGGGAACGATTTTCTTAAACATTTACATCGACATCATTTCAGACCAGAAAGGGCGATGCCGCGAATGAAGTGCTTCTGAGTTGCAAAGTACAAGGCGATGGTTGGAATACTGGTGATCAGAGAAGCTCCCATGATTACACCTTGGGTTCCGATGTTTCCAGCTCCAGAATTCTTCAAATTGGCTAGCGCAACCGGAAGTGTTGCCATATCTTGACTAGTAGTGATGATCAAAGGCCACAAGAAATTGTTCCACTCACCGATAGCGGTAAAAATCATCATTGCAATCAAGGCCGGCTTGAGCAATGGAAGAATAATTCTGAAATAAATGGTGAACTCTGAAGCACCATCAATACGCGCTGCCTCAACCAACTCGTCAGGAATAGATGTCAGGTATTGAGTCAAGAAAAAGACAATGAAAGCTTTTGGTAGGGCAGGAACAATGTATGCCCAGAAGGTGTTTAGCCAACCGAATTGATCCATTAGAAGGAACCCTGGAATCAAACCTACCTGCCAAGGAATCATCATTGAACCGATAATCACAAGGTAGACAGCCTTCTTGCCCTTAAAGCGATGCTTACTTACTACATAGGCGGCAAGAGAGCCGATAATGAGAGTTGAGATCGTAATCGAGATGTTAACAAAAAAGCTGTTCATCATGAACCTAAAGAATCCAAACTTCAGATCTGGGTAGCGCTGAAACAAACCCTGCATAACATCTTGCTGGAACATTGTTGGATTGAAATTTGAGTCAAAATAATTGCCCCAAATAATTTTTTCTGGGAAAAGTGTTGGAGGAACTACTTGAAGTTCCTTAACTGACTTTAAAGAAGAAGTAATCATCCAGTAATAAGGCGCGATCATCACCACAGTAAGGAAATAAATTGGTAAACGACGAAATTTAGCTGCGCGAGATTTGTGCTCAAAAGGGTTGGTGAAGCTACCGCTTCTTTCCATTAACTTGTCATTGCGCTTAATCTGCGACTTTGTGAGAACTGTACTCACTTGAGGTCCTCCAAAGAACGAGTTATCCGAAGATTAATCATGCTTACAGTGAAGATGATTGCGAACAAGATCCAAGCGATGGCAGATGCATAACCCAAACGGAACTTGTTAAAGCCGGCGTCGTATAGGTAAGGAACGATCATGAGAGCCATGTCCTGCAGGCCTCCGATTGAACCAACACTTGTTGGGAAGAGAAGATATACACCCTCAAATATTTGAAAAGCGCCGATAATTCCAGTGATGCCCACATAGACCATTACAGGGCGCAGAAGTGGAAGTGTTATGTAGCGGAACCTTTCACGTGGACCTGCTCCATCAATTACGGCAGCTTCATAATACATAGCAGGAATTGAATTAAGTCCTGCCAAAAATAAAATCATTCCAAAACCGGCGCCACCCCAGATGGACATGAAGACGAGAATAGGAATCGCCATCCAAGTTGTGGCCAGCCATTCGATCGGTTCAACGCTAAAAATGCTTAACATGGCGTTCAAGAGTCCGACCCCATCACCTCTAAAAACCCAACCCCATACAAGAACTACGGCGATACCTGAGGTCACAGAGGGCAGGAAGAAAATCACGCGCAAAATGCGATTAGTACGGGTATCTTCTTGAAGAGCTAAGGCTAAAGACAGGGAAGCGATCATTCCGAGAATAACCGCACCAATTACGTAGAGGGCAGTGTTTGAAAGCGCTTTATGGAATCGATCATCTTGGAAGATTAAAGTTGTGTAATTACCAAATCCAACAGATCCACATGGACTTTGATCTGGATTACAAATTGCGTTGTAGCGCATGAAAGATAGGCGCAAGCTCGCAAGTACTGGATAAACAGAAAAAACAATAAAGAGGATCGCAAAAGGTGAGAGCATCAAATATGTTGAGATTCCGACATCGCTAAACCTTCTAAATCCAGTTTTGCGAGAGACACCATCTGTTGATGGCTTGATGCTCTTTAGCATGTATCTACCTATCGTTTAATGACAGTGGATGGGGCTTACGCCCCATCCACTGTCTTCCCTTGATTTGCCCCTTAAAGCTTGGACTTCATTACAGCTGCAGCCTCATTGAGAGCTGCTTGTGCTGTAGCTGATCCAAACAGGAAGTTCTGAATTGCAGTTGTTACACCAGCTTGTGAATCTTCCCAACCATTGCAGTTTGGAGGACCTTGAGCATCCTTCAACTGACTCTTGATTGTCTTCAATACATCTGCTGGGTACGCATCGATTGTGTCTGCGTTACTGATAACAGGTGAAAGGAAGATCGCGTTCTGTGCTGCACCAACTAGGTTCATTTGACGTACAACGCTGCGGTCGTACAGAGTCTTGATGAACTTTGCTGCAAGCTGCTGCTGTGCTGGCTTTGCGTATCCCATGATTGAGATTCCACGTCCACCGATAAATGCAACTGACTTAGATCCAGCTGCTGCAGGTACTGGTGCAACTGACCAGTTCTTGTAATCCTTGTAGTAGGTGTAGTAACCGCTAGCCTGGAAGTTTCCAGAGAAGCCGATTCCATACTTACCATTCTTGATGTTGTCATTCATGCTCCAGTCAGCAACACCAGGCTTTGGTGCAGCGAAATCTGTGTACAACTTCTTGTACTGAGTAAGAGCGGCAACACCTTTAGCGTTGTTGATTGTCACCTTGCACTGTGCGTCGTACAAAGATCCACCTGATGAGTACAACCATGAGAAAAAGCCAAGCCAGTCAGCATTTCCCCATTCGTTGTAAACAGGTGTTGCAACGCCCGCAGCCTTTAACTTCTCAGCTGCTGCATTGAAATCTGCAATTGTCTTTGGTGCTGCAGTGATTCCAGCCTTTGACAATGTTGTCTTGTCGTAGAACATCATCATCAATGTAAGGTCAAATGGAACTGCATAAACCTTTGTTGATTTGTATCCAACAAGTGCCTTGTAAATCTGTGATGGCACCTTTGGCTGGACATAGCTTGCAACTCCGAGCTTGCGCAGATCTGCTAGCGCGCCCTTGTTACCTGCAGAGATACCCCATGAAAGACCTCCAGTAAATACATCTGGACCCTTCTTTGCTGCGGCGGCTGCAAGAACCTTTGCATATCCATCGCCCCATGAGATTGCTTCTACCTTCACAGTTACACCTGGATTAGCATCTTCGAATGCTTTTCCAGCTGCCTTCATTACCGCAGCATCTGCATCTCCGCCGGTTGCCCAAACGGTCAATGTTTGCTTAGCCGCAGCGTTAGCAGGGGTGTTAAGAACCACCCCGGCGATCATGGTGATAGCAACAGCTATCGCTCCTAAACGCTTCACGTATTACTCCTTTGTAGAAGCGCAAGCGGCTCTCGCTGCGCCTTAGAGGTTAGATTTCTGCGAAATGACAGCGTTGTCAAGAATTAACATAGGCACAATTAGGTAACGATCAAAAAGTCTTTTGGGACATTTTTTGTCTCATTGGGACATGCCTGCGCGTAAGGGGTGATGGGGTGAAAGGGGAAGTTAGTTTTTTACTTAACGGTTGTTTCCAGAGTGACCTGTTCTTCGCCCGTTGCGCTAAAGGTCAGATACAACTTATCGCCAGCAACAGTCGGGCAAACAATTGCCCACTTGAACTCCAAGGATTTACCAGGAGCAATGATTGTTTCTAGCGGCAACCCTGCGACACCTGAAGCTTCCTCAAAAACGTCAAAACACGACAAGGAATCATCCGCGTCAAATGCACTTTGAATAATCGAAAATGAGGCTAAATCAACCTCTTTCGCACCAGTGTTGCTCACTTTAATGCTCATGATCAAAGGTCGGCCTTCAACTCCGAGAGCGTCGAAATCTTTAGCGTTGAAAACTTCAGGATCGGTTACGTTGAGAATCAAGCCATTTCCAAGATCGATATCGTTTCCGAAACCGCCTTGAACCTCATCGAGTTTCTGTTCAGACTCCTGCTCGCTAATGGCTAGGGCCGAGGTTCTATCCCCATCCATAGGTACTCGGGGCCCGGCAGAGAAAAATGCAATTGCCACGACGGTTGCAAGCGCAAGAGGTGTGACTATCTGCCAGCGTTTCATAACTGCTCCTTTTTTGATATGCGGAGATTTCCATTTAGTTCCATCGTTGTCAAGCCTTGCAGGGTTGCCTTATGCACGACTTTCTAGCATTAACTCAAGAAGCGCACGATCAATGTTTAAGCCTTCAAAGTTTTCATAGACCGTCCCTGGTCGATTGTGGTTTGCAATTCCAAAGTTTCCATCAAACTCCCATAGTGAATAGCCCCACTTAGATTCACGATAGATATCAAAGAGATCCTTGAACCAAGCAAGTGCTACTGCGTTATCTGTGTATTTGTAGCATCCAAACTCTCCGATATGTACAGGGCGGCCCATGGCTTGAACTTCTCGCCAAGGGGCGTAAAACTCCCATAGCGATTCTCTGTTCCAGTACTTACCCTCGTATGTGCATGGATATGTTGGAACAGGCATTCCCTTGCTTCCATCCCACCATTCAGCTTTGTAGTGACTTACCAACATCGGTTGATAGCCACGTCCGCTATGAACAACATTGAGATCGGCAAGCTCTGGCATAGCTAAGTGTCCACCTGCCAAACCATTGATAACAACTGTTCTTTCAGGATCGATTGCATGGATCGCATGTGTTACAGAACGAATTACCTTTTGATGAATATCTCGGGTAAAACCTCGTTGACCTTCAGCGGGTGGCTCATTTACTAAATCAAAGCTGAGTAAATCCATGTGCTGACCCTTGTATCGTTGAGCAACCGCCTCCCACAACCTATGAAAGGTTTTTTGGGGCTGTTCATCTGCCCATAGATTGGTTGATTCAAGCTCCCACCCATTGATGCAATATCCCGGGGCTCTGTGCAGATTCAAACTGATATGAATTCCACGTGATACCGATTCATGAATATATGAATCTATGAGCTTTAAAAATGATTCGAGAATTGGGCCTTCTAGCTCATCTATCCAAAAACGGTAATCAGTGGGAAGGCGAAGGAACTTGAAATCATATTTAGCCATGAAATCGAGCATTCGAGTATCTGCAGGCAAGGCTGCAGGCATATGACCTCTGGAATATGCCCACTGCGCATTAAATCCATACCCTAAATTTTCATCAGCTTTAATCATTACTTGCTCTTTTCTAGAAGGGCTGAAAGCCATTGGGCCTGGACTAATTGATGGGCGACACTGCCACCTTCATGTGTGTTGTACTCATAAATTGCTGTATCCACCTTGCCTGCATAATTATTTCGCATAGCAAAGATGGTGTCAGGTGGACAGACAGGATCATGCATTCCTATGGAGATAAGTGCGGGGCAGTGAGCCATAGTCACAAGATTCATCGCATCAAAGTAGGACAAGGTCTCAAAGACTTGGTCCACATCATTTCGGTGAATTCGACAGTACAAAGTGATCTCGTGATACGGATATGTATCAACCATCTCGGTTGCCTTTTTAAAGTTACACAAGAAGGGAACATCTGGCATCGCAGCAAAAACTTTGTCTGACAAAGATGCTGCAGCTAAGGCAATTCCGCCGCCTTGACTTCCGCCAGCAACGATAATTCTTGAAGGGTCTACACCTTTGATCTTTCTTGCAGCATTAACAAAGGCAACTGAATCTGTGAAGACTCGACGATAGTAATAATCATCCTTATTCAAGATTCCTTGAGTCATAAATCCTGGAGTCTGTGATGCACGGGGATAAGAGCCATCTGCGGTGTCGCTTAATCTAAAACCACCACCTTGACCGCGCGTATCCATGACAAGTACCCGATAACCCACATTTACCCAAAACAACCATTCGTGGGGGAGTCCTCGACCGCCTCCATAACCGTCGTACATGATGATGCAAGGTGTTAACTCTTCTGCAGAGGTCGATTCAAGAAACCAGCCCTTGATCGGGTCGCCATTAAATCCAGAAACAGTTACATCTTTAACTATTACATTTTTCATTGGAGTTGAATGCTCATTGAGCAACGGCATCGCGTTCAGGTCCAACATTGTGGAAAGAGTTGCCTGCCAGAAGAGTTCAAAATCTGCAGCCTTTGTCGGCGGAACCCTTAGCTTTTCAAGAACTTCTCTATTTGCTCCAACTAACATGATCTCTCCAGTCCTGTTTTGTGTTGATTCTCTTAATGAATAAATGATTGTGCATCGTAGAGTCGGCGATAAAGACCCTGTTTGCTGACCAACTCACTATGGGTTCCTGATTCGACGATTTTTCCCTCATCTAGAACTAAAATTCGATCAGCTTCTTGGACCGTTGAAAGTCGATGAGCTACAACAAAAGTGGTTCTGTCCTTCATTAAACGTGAAAGTGCGTCTTGGATGAGTTTTTCAGATTCAGAATCAAGTGCCGAAGTTGCCTCATCCAAAATTAGAATCCGAGGATTTCGTATGAGAGCTCGAGCGATTGCAAGTCGCTGCCTTTGCCCACCACTAAGTCGCGCACCGCGTTCTCCAACAATTGTTTCAACCCCGTCATCAAATGCCTGAACAAAATCCCAGGCATTTGCATCGCGAAGAGCTAATTCAACTTCTTGCGAACTGACATCACTTAAGCCGTAGGAAATATTTTCAGCGATTGTTCCATCAAATAAAACCGATTCCTGAGGTACGACGGAAAGGTACTTTCTTACTGTGCGCAGATCTAGATCCTTGTAATCTAAAGTATCAATTTTTATGGCACCTTGTGATGGCCTTAAGAATCCAATGACAAGGTTTATCAATGTAGATTTTCCTGAACCGGAGGGGCCAACCAGTGCAACCATTTTGCCTGGCGTTGCCGAGAAAGTTATTTGATCTAACGAGGGTTTGTGATTTGTTGGGTAGGTAAAACTCACATCTTTAAATTCAATTACACCGTCAACTTTATCAACACTTCTTTTGCCTTGGTTAATCTCAAGGTCTGGCGATTCCAAAACTTCACTCAAAGAGGTAATGGAAGCAAAACCTTTTGAAATGGCAGGAGCTAGGCTTGCGAGCAAAATTACTGAGCCAATTAACATTCCAAAGTTAGATGTCAGCAAGACAACATCTCCAGCGGAGATCCCAAATTTTCCCTGAAGAGCAAAGTAAGCAGACAAAATAAGACAAAAAACGTTTGCCAATTGAAAAGTAACCCAGGCTGCGGCATTAAAGCGCCCGTTGATCCGATCTAGCTTTAGACCAGCCTCTTGGACAGAAGCAAATGAATCCTTCATTCGGCCTACAGCCCTGCGCTCTAAGCCATGGGCACGCGTGACCGTAAGCAGTGTGGTCATTTCGTTTACACGAGAAGACATCTTTTCAATTTGGCTTCGAAAATCTTCATTGTATTCATTAAGGGATTTGCGCAAACGAATGATTGTTATTGATGCAATAGGAGCTACCAAAATAAAGAAGATAAGAAAGTTGGGAACTCTGATTGCAGTGACAACTACGGCTGCGATTAAGCCATTCAATGCGGCCAATCCACCATCTGACATATGTCGCAACATTTGTTCAATATTTTCCACATCGCGGACAACCTTGGTTTGCAAGGCCCCAGCATTGGTTTTTTGATAATAACCAATGCTTAACTGTTGCATTCGAACCACAAGAGCTGAGCGCAGTCTATTTTCAGTATCCCTAATTGCTGTTGCTAAGAATCGAACGTATAGAAGATTTGTTGGAAAATTCTGTGCAACAACGAAGATCAGGGCAGCTGAATTGATGGCGAAATCAGTGAGTGATTTCTTTTCGACAACGATGTCAATTAAGTTGGCAGTTATAACTGGAATTAACCACGCTGGCGAATGTTTGATAGAGAAAAAAAAGACGGCTAAAGCTACATTTTTATGTTGTGCGCTCAATAAATACCGCAGAGTTCGAATAGGGCTTTCACCCTTGAACTGATGCGCGAGTTCACTGTCTTCAACTTGCATGGATTAACCGTACCGATTGTTATTCAGACAGAGCGCATTAGCGGATAACGATTTTTTGTCCCATCCAAATGCGTTAGGACAATTCCAAAATTAGCGAACGGAACGGATGACCGCGGTGACCTTTCCTAAGATCTCGCAGTTGTCGCCATCGATTGGTGCAAAGTCATCATTAGCTGGAAGCAGCCAAATATGCCCATTTTTACGTGAGAAAGTCTTCACTGTTGCTTCGCCATCGATCATGGCGGCAACGATTTCTCCGTTGTTGCAATCCTTTTGAGAACGGATAACGACGTAATCGCCATCGCAGATAGCTGCGTCAATCATTGATTCGCCAACCACCTTGAGCATAAATAGCTCACCGCTGCCTACAAGGGATTCTGGAAGCGGGAAGGTCTCTTCAATTGACTGCTCGGCGGTAATTGGCCCACCGGCTGCGATGCGACCTACTAGAGGGATGTAGCGGGTGGCATCTACTGGGGTTGAATTTTCAGCGGTCTTCTCATCTGGCATCAAAACTTCTAGGGCGCGGCCACGGGTTGGGTCGCGGCGGATAAAGCCCTTCTTTTCTAGGGCTTCGAGCTGGTACTTGACCGAGGCTGGGGAAGTCAGGCCGGCGACCAGGCCGATCTCGCGCATTGAAGGTGGATAGCCGTTGGTTTCAAGGGCATCCTTGATTGCGCCAAGGATCTTGAGCTGGCGGGCGGTTAAGCCGTGCGCGCCTGCCGGGCCATCTGGAAGTTCAGTTACGTTTTTTGCCATGTCCATATGGTGACACAGCTTTGGAAAAAATTCAAACACCTGTTCGAAAAAATGTTGCATTTGTCAGTGGTGGGGTGTTTAATTGTCTTATTCGAACAACTGTTCGAATACCTTCCCCAAGGTTGTACAGCAGGAGA
>Ga0207939_1000097_pt1 | contig 33533 bp, 35 predicted proteins | sample LakMenEpi02Jun12_FD_150663 | JGI IMG/M metagenome (GOLD analysis project Ga0207939, IMG submission 150663) | Freshwater microbial communities from Lake Mendota, WI - 02JUN2012 deep hole epilimnion (SPAdes) | ecosystem: Environmental > Aquatic > Freshwater > Lentic | place: Lake Mendota, Madison... | reverse complement strand
CTTGATCCTCGGTTGAACCGCTGGGTCCCGTAAGCCGCGCTTAGCTCTCGCTTTGCGCAGTCCAAAACCTTATCACAGGACTCCCCCCACAGGCAATCAGGAGAGCAGGGCTTCGCCCCAGGGCAGGAAACGGTCCAGGGTTTCGGGCTGATCGGCCGCAAGCACGGGGAAATCGGCTTCGCTGAGGTCGGTGCCGGGTACCAGGCCGTCGGGAGAGCGGGCCAGCCAGCGCAGGGAGCAGTCGAGCTCGGTGAGCACCAGCCAGGCCGCCGCCAGATCCCAGATCTTGGGCGTGGCCTCCAGGGCGGCGACGGTCTGGCCCATGGCCACACTCACCAGATTGAGGCTGGCCACCCCGAGCAGGCGAATCTTGCCGGGGAAGCGCTGATGGGGCAGTTTCTGCAACACGCCGATCGAGCGGCTGCAGAGGGAGGCGCAGCCTGCTGGATGGCTCTGCAGCGAGGGGGGGGACAGGCGCTTGCCGTTGCGCCAGGCCCCCTGGCCGCGCAAGGCCACGATCCGCTGCCGCAGGGGCGGCACATCCAGGACCGCCATCTGGGGCCGGCCATCCTCGAAGCGGGCCAGGGAAATGGCCCAGTAGGGAATCCCCGCCGCAAAGTTGGTGGTGCCATCCAGGGGATCCACAACCCAGTAGCTGGCAGTGGCGGGCACACGCCGATCGCCCTCCTCGCTGAGGACTCCCTCTCCGGGGAAGTGTTCAGCCAGCCCACGCACCAGCGTGGCGTCACTCCAGCGGTCACAGGCCGTGATCAGGCTGCCATCGGCCTTCACATCGGACACCATGTGGCCGAAATCCCGGCGCTGGCGCTCGCCCACCCGATCCAGCAGGGCCATCAGACCCGGGTCCAGATCGGCAGGCGAGGGCACCACAGTCATCCGATTTCGAGGGACAGCACCCTGGTGAGGCTTCGCCCCGTATCTTCCCTGAACTGACGCAGGTTGACCCTGCTCAGGGCCAGAAGGGCTCCGAGAGCAACCAACACCTCAACGCTGAGCACAAGGGCATAGGCGGGGAAGGGGGACGAGCCCATGCCAAACCGCTCGGCCAGCAAACGACCCAGATCGAGCAGGCCACCGCCGAACACCTTGCCGAGGGCCCGGGACAGGGCCTGGGCCAGACCCCACACGCCCACAAAGGTGCCGGCCGCTTCGGGCAGGGTGAGATCGAGCATCAGCACAAGAGCACTGTTGGTGCCGATGCCAGCCGAGAGGCCGAACAACAGCATCACCAGCTGGAGCAGGGTGACCTGGGCGGTGAAACCCGCCAGCAGCAGGAGCAGCAGGCTGGCGGCGATCAACTGACAACCCAACCTGGCGGTAGCCAACTTGCCGAAGCGGGGCACAATCCACAGGCCTGCCAGCAGCAGGCCCATCAGGGTGCCGATCCCCCAGATGGCGTTGAGGGATGCCGTGGCAGCAATCGGCATGCCGAACACCTCAGCCCCATAGCTCTCCAGGATCGGGTCCTGAAGAAAAAGACCCAGGGTGAACAGCACCAGGAACAGAAAGAACACCAGCACCTGCCGGCTGGAGGTGACCAGGGCCCAGGCTTGCTGGAGGGTGATGGCATCGTCCCGCTTCACAGCGCCTGTCGTAGCTGGGCTGGGCACGGGCCTGGAGCGCTCCATGCCGAGGGTGGCGACCAGGGTGAGCAGCAACACCGTGCAGACGACGCCCACCATGAACCTCAGCAGGACTGGCTCCAGAACGGCTGGGTCCTTGACTCCGTCCAGGCCCCGCAGAGCAATGGCGGTGGCGATGGCCCCCAGCACGATTCCCACGGTGAGCAGACACCAGATGATGCCCACCGCCCTGGGGCGCTCCTGTTCGTTGGTGCGATCGATCACCAGGGCGAGATAGGGGGTGCTGGCCATGGACACCGCCAGACCGTAGAGGGCGAAAAGGCCGCAGAGGGCGGCCACGCCGGCCCACAGCAGCCCTGGGTTCTCGCCCGCCAACAGTCCGGAGACATGGAAGATCAGCGGCACTGAGAGCACCGCCAGGACACAGAACAGACTGGTGCCAAGCCAGATGTAGGGAAGGCGGTGACGGCCGCCGATGGGGAAGGCGTCTGAGCACTGGCCGAACAGCACCCGACTGGGGGCGACGAACTGCTCGAAGGCCAGGGCCAGGCCCACCAGCAGAGCCGGGAAACCGAGCTCGCTGATCATCACCCGGTTCATCAGACCGGCGAAAACCACTGCGAGGCAGCCCAGACACCCCTGAAACAGCCCCAGCCGCAGCGTGGCGGGGAGCCCCAGGGCTGGGGCTGCAGCGGCGGTTGGCAAAGGGCCGGGCAACGGGAATCCGAGGGGACGAAGGGGCTCTGGAAAAAAGAGGCGTAGCCGGGGGGGCTCAAACCGCCCCGGGGTTGGCTGCCTCGCAGGCCGGTAGCAGGCGGGCCGGTTCCACGGGAATATCGGACACGCCGACGGGCTTCACCGCAGGCAGGGTGCGAGCCGGGCAAGCAAGGATCTGATCGAGGCCTGTGCGGCGGCGCAGTTCAGCCAGGCGCTTGTTGTAGTCGGTGATGGCATTGGAGAAACGCACCTCCGCCTGGGTGAGGTCGCGCTGGTTGTCCACCACCTCGCGCTGGGTGGTGACTCCCGCCTGGAAGCGCAGGCGTGCCAGACGCAGCGATTCCCGCGCTGAAATCACTTCGCGGGCAGTGGTTGTGATATTGCGGTTATTTTTCTCGAGCTCATAGAAGCTCTCTTCCACGTCAAAACGAATGGCATCGCGACGCTGGGAGAAACGAAACGTATTTTCCTCCGCCAGCTGGCGGTTCCGACGCGACTGGGCCGCTGCAGCCCCACCATCGAACAGACGCCAGTTCACGCCCATTCCCAGACTGAAATCAAAATTGCCGCGCGACTTGATCTCCTCACTGGTGATATCACCATCACTCCAACCCCCACCAAGTGAGGTGAAAATATTCAGGAATGGCTGCACATCCGCCAGGGCAGCATTGGCCTGGCTGTTTGCGATTGAGATGTCCAGCACGATCTGATCCAATTCCTCGCGGAAGGCATAGGCCGCCACGATGCTTTCCTGCAGGCTGGGCTGCCAAACGCCTAGCACCCGTGATGGATCTTGAGCTGTGGGGGTGACGGTCTGGGGCAGGTCAAGCAGCGTTGCCAGGGCACGGCGCGTGACCGACTGGGTCGCCAGGGCACTGGTGAGCAGCTGTTGATCACGGGCGAGCTGGGTTTCGGCCTCCAGCACCTCAAGCTTGGTGGCGACTCCCGCCTGGAAGCGGGCCCGAGAGTCCCGGAGGCTCACCAGGGACGCCCGCACCGACTCCTGACCGATGCGCACCTGATCATCAGCCTGCTGAAGATCGAAATAGGCCTGGGCGGCTTGCAGACGGAGGTCGCGCAAGGCGATCACGTATTGATACTTGGCGCGCTCGAATTGATCCCGGGCCGCCGCGATCGTGGGATTGCGGCGCGGATCAATCAGACCCCAGCGGGCCGAGAGCGCCACACCCGCATCCCAGCGATCTCCATTGACGGTGTCCGACCGCCGCCGGGTAAGGACATTGCCATTTGCATCCTGGACGGGCGTGCCATCTTCGTTGAGCCGGGGCACCTCGCGGGTCACCCTGGAGGAACCGGCACTGAAACGGGGAAAGGCGGAACCCGCATCGAGGTCGATGGTTGGGTACCACTGGGCGATCTGGGCGCGCAGGTTGCTCTGGGCCTGATCCACCTGGCTGGCAATCGCCTTGAGATTGGGGTTGTTGACCTCAGCCAGCGTCTCCACCTGGGCCAGGCTGAGGGGGCGGAGTTCCTTGATCGTGACCTGGTCGGGGCGAACCGGCAAGGCCAGCGGAGCTGGCGCGGCAAGACCCTCCAGGGGCTGGGGGAGTTGCGTTGCGGCGGGGGGCACCAGTTTGGGATTCACCCGTGGGCGCTCTCCCTTGACGTCCGGGGCCAGGGGCAGGGCCTGAGGCTGGGACTGCTGGATGACCGGCTCCTGGCTGCCTGCCGGAGCCGCGACAGCTTCATCGGGCTGTTGGGCCTGCACGGACTGCTGGGCCTGGACGGGGGGAAGGAGCAGGGGAAGACCCAGCACGCTGACCAGGGCCAGTCGGGTAGCGGAAAGGGGCACGCCTTGCTCAAGCTTGTGCCGGGAGTTTAAAGATCTTCGGGCGAATGGAAGGATGCGGAACAGACAGCCACCAGGTCAGCCGCCCCACCCAACCGATGGATGGGGATCCCCAGCGCCTGTTCCAGCTCCGCCAGAGGCATGTCATCCAGGAACACCGGCTCCCCCTGGCGCAGTGTGACCGCTGGCAACAGCAATTGCTGGCCCAGGTCACGGCCCCTGAGGCCCTCCAGCAGGTCGGAGCCGGTGAGCAGTCCAGTGACCACCTGCTCCTGCCCCCAGTAAGGACTCGGCAATCCATACAGGATCAGCTCAATGCCCTCGATGGCATTGAGCCGCCGCACCACCGGTAGCAGCGCCTCCGCAACCAGCTGACCCACCACCCAGCTGAGCCGGCGAGGAGGCTCCACCCGCAGGGGCAACTCTGCCGTGGCCAGATCCAGCTCTTCGAGGAAAGCGCGGATACTGCCCACGCCGTTTTCCTGCTGAGGCAGGTCCTCGTAGCTGGCGCGCGGCGGCAGGGGCAGGCCGGCGATCAGGTACCACTCATCGGAGAGCCAGGCAAAACGGCTGGCCAGACGCTGCTGAAACTCCGCCTGCAGGGGCTCCACCAGGGCGATCACAGCCCGCGCCGTCGCGCGATCCACCGGCACCAGGCCACCGCCTGGCGGGCGGAAGCGGGTGAGGCCCACCGGCACCACCGCGGCCGAGAGCACCGCCGGCCAGTCACCTCCGGCGAAGCCCGCCAGATCCCGCAGGGTTCGCTCCAATGCTGGGCCGTCGTTGAGGCCAGGGCACACCACCACCTGGGCATGAATCTGCAGATCGCGCTGCTGGAACCACTGGAGCTGCTCCAGCAGCAGGCCGGCGCGCGGGTTCACCAGCAGACGGCTGCGCAGCTCCGGCTCGGTGGCGTGCACTGACACGTAGAGCGGGGAGAGCCGCTGGGTCTCGATGCGGCGCCAGTCGGCCTCGCTGAGGTTGGTGAGGGTGAGGTAGGAGCCGTAGAGAAAGCTGAGCCGGTAGTCGTCATCCTTGAGGTAGAGGCTGCGGCGCTTGCCAGGGGGTTGCTGGTCGATGAAGCAGAAGGGGCAGGCGTTATTGCACTGCTTCAGGCCATCGAACAGGGCCTCGCTGAAGCCCAGGCCCAGGCCCTCATCCAGATCCTTCTCCAGCTCCACCGTGTGGCGGGTGCCATCGGGGTCCTCCACCTCCAGCACCAGCTCCTCTTCGCCCACCAAAAACTGCAGGTCGATCAGGTCGCGGGGGCGCTGGCCGTTGATGCTCAGGAGCTTGTCGCCCGGCTGGAAGCCCAGCTCCTCGCCGATCGATCCCGGCTCCACCGTGGCCACCACCGCCGGCTGGGGCAGGCGGGGGGCGCCCCCTGTGGCATTGGCGGCGTCAGCGGCGGCAACGGCAATGCCGGCGGAGGGTTCGTTCCACATCTGCGGCGAGGCGGGCCTGGCGCTCTACCCCTCCACTGTGGCGCGCAGCCAGAGCAGGATGGCCACCCCGAAGGCCAGGCGGTAGGCCACGAAGATCCAGGTGCTGTGGCGCTGCAGAAAACGCAGCAGCCAGGCGATCGCCAGCCACGACACCACGGCCGCCGAGACGATCCCCACCAGCAACGGGATCAGCCCGCCATTGGCAGGAGCCTCCAGTGCCCCCTTGATCTCCACCAGTCCCGCCAGGCTGATCGCCGGAAGCCCCAACAGGAAGGAAAATCGAGCCGCCGCCGCCCTCTCCCAGCCGTCAAACAGGGAGGCGGTGAGGGTGCTGCCTGAACGCGAGACCCCCGGCACCAGGGCCAGGGCCTGGGCAAAACCCACAACCACGCCATCAATCGGCCGCACCGCCTCCAGGGAGCGCTGGCGCCGGCCCACCAGTTCGGCGAGGCCCAGCAGCAGGGCCATGACGATCGAGACGATCGCAATCGAGCCCAGGCTGCGCACAGGAGCATTGTCGTAGTCGGGAACCCAGAGCTTGAGGGCCAGCCCGGCGAGCACGATCGGCACGGTGCCCAGGGCCATGGCCAGGCCGAGGCGTGCCGAGGGATCGCCCCACTGGCCATAACGGAAGGCCCGGGCGATGCCGTGGCCTACCTCCATCAGGTCGTGGCGGAAGAAAGCCAGCACGGCGGCGATGCTGCCCAGCTGGATCACGGCGGTCACCGACACGCCCGGATCGCCCCAGCCCAGCAGCACCGGCACCACCTTGAGGTGGGCGGTGCTGCTGATCGGCAGGAATTCGGTGAGGCCCTGCACCACCCCCAGCACCAGGGCGCGCCAACAGGCTTCCAACAGACCAAAGCCACCATCTGCGGTCGTGGGCGCAGCCATCACGGTGCCGAAGGGGTACGAAATCACGACCAGCGGGCTTGGCACAACGGCAGCGAGGCACAGGACCACCAAAAGCTATGGCGGCAGGCCCGCCCAAAACCCTTAAGGTTGCACAACTTTCTTCACAAGCCGGGTGATCGGGGTTTCAGCGAGCGCATTACCAACCAGCGCAGCACCAGCGATCTCAGGAGCTGCTGCTGGGGGCATTCCTCAAGCCTGGTCCCCAAACCCCGCTTTCCGGTCAGCCCCTCTCGCCTGGCAGCCGCAGGCCTGGCCCTTGCAGCCATCGAAGGTTTGGCCAACCGTGCTGCTCAGCAGCCTGCTGGTGGCCCTGCCGGTGTTTGTGGAAGCACCCTGGGTGCGCCATGCCCCGTTCAGCGCCGTGCTGTTCACTGCGGTGCTCGTGGCACTGGGTCTGGGGATGGCCCACAGCCAGCGTCCCAGCCTGCGGCGCAGTGGCGAGCTGCTGGTGGGATTCAGCGGCAGCTGGCTGGCCGGAGCGCTGTTCTGGGGCTGGGCTCGCCAGTATCCGATCTGCCACCTGCCCCTAGAAGCCCTGGCCCTGCCCTTGGCCCTGGCCGGTCTAGGAACTCGCTGGAGACTGGCCTGCGGCTTCTACTTGGGTTCCCTGCTGGGCACCGCCGCCACCGACGCCGCCATCGCCGCCACCGGCCTGATGCCCCTGTGGCCGCTAGCCGTTGGCGCCGAACCGGCGGCAGCACCTGCGCTCCTGAGACATGCGGCCAGCACCCTGCTGCATCCCGCCCAGCTGCTGCTGCTGGGCGGCTTTGGCCTTGGCCTCGCCCAGTTCAGTCGCTGGCTCTGGGGCCGCGGACCGGTAGCCCGAGTCGCAGCTACAGCCCTAGCCACCACCCTGCTCGTGGATGCTCTCTTCTTGGCCCTGGCCCTGCTTGCCCCTGGCCTGAGCGGGCTGATCTGAAGATCTGCTACCGCCAGCCCCAGGCCCGGCGATCCCCAACGGGGCGTTCTGTAGCGTTGGCGCTCGGTGGTGCACCCACCTGATCTCCCATCCTTCCGAGAGGTGTTGCGATGAAACGGCTGGTTGCCTGGCTCACGACCGGGGTTCTGCTGGCTGGCCTGCTGATGGGCTTGGTCCTGCCCCCTGTGGTGCATGCCGCTGAAATCCGCAACCTCGCCGACGACAAGATCGCCGAGCGGGGCGACAAGATTGACCTCAACAACTGCTCGGTGCGCCGCTTCCAGAGCTTCCCCGGCATGTATCCCACCCTGGCGGGCAAGATCGTGCTGGGCGGCCCCTACAGCGCGGTGGACGACGTGCTTGACCTCGACCTCAGCGACCGCCAGCGGGAGCTGTTCAACAAGTACAAAGCCAACTTCACGGTCACGCCCCCAGCGATCGCCCTCAATGAGGGTTTTGATCGCATCAACGACGGCCAATACCGCTGAACACCGGTCCCTAAGCTCACCGAGCCGTTGCAAGCCGTCGGGCCACCGGCGGCTTTTTTGATGCCGGCACGGCCGGAAGGAACCGGCAGCCATGGCAGCTGACATCGACCAAGAGGAGCAGGGCTGGGATCCGCTGTACGACCAGCTCTGGGACGTGGTGGTGGTGGGCGGCGGCGCCGCCGGCCTGATGGCCTGCCTGGAATTGCCCGACCATCTGCGCGTGCTGCTGCTCAGCAAGGAGCGCAAGCCCCGTTCGGCCAGCCGCTGGGCCCAGGGCGGGATTGCCGCGGTGACGGCCGCCGGTGACAGCTTCACCAGCCACATCGAGGACACCATCAGGGCCGGTGCCGGCCTCTGCAACCGCGACGCCGTGGAACTGCTGGTGCATGAGGCACCGGCCTGCGTGGAGCGGCTGCTTGAACTGGGCATGGCCTTCGATCGCGACGGAACAGGCCTGAGTACCACCCTGGAGGCCGCCCACAGCCACCGGCGCGTCCTCCATGCCCAGGACCGCACCGGTGGTGCCCTGGTGGATGCCCTGGAGCGGGAGGTGCGGCGGCGGCCGGGCCTGGTGCAGCGCCAGAGCGTGGTGGTGCTGCGACTCTGGGTGGAGGGGGGGCGCTGCCAGGGTCTCCAACTCCTGGTCGACGGCGTGATCGGCTGGGTGCCGGCCCGGGCGGTGGTGCTTGCCACCGGTGGGGGCGGTCATCTCTTCGCCCACACCACCAACCCCGCCCAGGCCAGCGGCGATGGCCTGGCGATGGCCTGGCAGGCGGGCGCCGAGCTGCAGGACCTGGAATTCGTGCAGTTTCATCCCACCGCACTGATGCTTCCCGGTGCACCCCATTTCCTGATCTCGGAAGCGGTGCGCGGCGAAGGCGCCCGACTGCGCGACCACTGCGGCCAGAGCCCCGTGGCCCATCTGGCTGGCGCCGACCTGGCGCCGCGGGATCAGGTGAGCCGTGCCCTGGCGCGCCACATGCAGGAGCATCACGTGGGCCACGTCTGGCTGGACCTGCGCCCGGTGGGGGAGGAGCGCCTGCTGCGCCAGTTCCCGACGATCGTGGGCCGCTGCCGCCAGCTGGGGCTCGAACCCACCCGGGAGCCCCTGCCGGTGGCCCCGGCGGCCCATTACTGGATGGGGGGGGTGGCCACCGATCTGCGGTCCGCCACCTCAGTGCCCGGGCTCTACGCCGTGGGCGAAGTGGCCTGCACCGGCGTGCACGGGGCGAACCGGCTGGCCAGCAACTCCCTGATGGAATGTCTGGTGTTTGCCCGTCAACTAGGGGAGATCGCGCTGCCTCCCCGGCCGCCCGGCCTGCCACTGGCAGCGGAACGGCGGCGGCAGCAGCTGCACACGGCCCTGCCCGATCGCCCCCAGCTGCTGGAGGCGATCGGCCGCCTGCGCGACCTCTGCTGGCAGGTGGCGGGGGTGGAGCGGGAGGGCCACAACCTGGGGCTGGCCCTGGGCCAGCTGCAGCGGCAGCGCCAGCTGCTGGAGGCACAAGCCGCCTGGCGCCAGGCCAGCGCCCTGCCGGTGACGGACCAGCTTCTGCTCAGCCGTCAGGAGGGGGAGGACTTCGCCGCACTGCAGGAATGGCACCAGCGGCTGATCCTCACGGAACTGCTGGTGGAGGCCGCCCTCTTCCGTCGGGAAAGCAGGGGGGGCCACTTCCGCAGCGATGCCCCCGCTCCCCAGCCCCACTGGCGGCGGCACAGCTGCCAGGAGCAGGGCAGCGGCATCAGGACCCGTCCCGTGCGCGACTAGGGAGGGATCAAGGCCTGGGGCCGCAAGCCCGCAAGCCAGTCCCTCAGGGCTTGAAGCCGCTGCGTTCGGCCAGCTGCTGCAGGGATTTCACCCCGGAATCGAGTTGCCCTTTGATCTCCCAGCTGGGGAAACCCTGGATGCCCTTGGCGGCACAGCGTTCGGTCTGGCTGTTGCGGCCATCGGCGGCACATTCCACGATCGTGAGCCGATCGGTGGCCTCCTTGCCGAACAGCTGCTTCTGGTCGTTGCAATGGGGGCACCACCAGGCGGAATACATCACTGCACCCGAGCGGGTGAGGTGCTCCGCCAGGGCGATGGCCTCGGGCGTGCTCACGGTGGTGACGACGGGGGGCACGCCGCGCACGCCCGTCTCTCCGGCCGGGCGGTCGACCGCCGCCGCCCAGCCGAGGCCGGCCAGACCCACCACCAGGGCCACCAACACCAGGCGGAACACCAGCTGGCCGCGATCGGGCCACTCGCCCGAGAGCAGGCTGAGCACGAACAGCGCCAGGCTGAGCAGGGCCGAAAGGACACAGAAGAAACAGAACGCCTGGATCTTCAGTGCCATCACCCCCATCAGCACCAGGCTGAACACCGCCATGCCGGTGCTGATCAGCAACAAACCCCAGCCACTCAGGGAGGCCAGGCGCGAGCGGGACTCGCCCCGGAGCACCAGCGGCAGCAGCGCCAGCAGCAGCACCGCCAGGTAGGCAAGAAAGCCGTACAGGGAAAGGGGCTGACCCAGCACGGTGCCCCAGGCACTGCCGAGCACCTTGTCGCAGCCGTCAGCGCCCCCGGGGCAGGTGAGGGAGCCCAGCACACCCCAGCGCTTGAGGGTGATCGACCCCGTATCGATGGCCCCGATGGTGGCCAGCACCGCCATCACCACCCGCAGCCAGCGGCTGCCGGTGTCGGTGCGGCGCCTGCTGGCACTGAGGCGATCGCTGAGGCGGCTGGATGTCACGGGGAACAGGCGACCGTCGCATTCTCGCAGCCACCCTGGCTGTGCGCAGACCCATAGGGTGGAAGGTCGGGACGGCCGTGCCCCTCTGCCTGCTGACGATGACGAAACCAACCGTGGCCTTCGCCCACCTGGGCTGTGAGAAGAACCGGGTGGACACCGAGCACATGCTCGGTCTGCTGGCCGAGGCGGGTTACGGCGTGAGCGCCGATGAGAGTGACGCCAGCGTGGTGGTGGTGAACACCTGCAGCTTCATCCAGGACGCCCGCCAGGAATCGGTACGCACCCTGGTGGAGTTGGCGGAGCAGGGCAAGGAGCTGATCATCGCCGGCTGCCTGGCCCAGCACTTCCAGGAGGAGCTGCTGGAGAGCCTGCCGGAGGCCAGGGCGATCGTGGGCACCGGCGACTACCAGCACATCGTGAGCGTGCTGGAGCGGGTGGAAGCGGGCGAGCGGGTGAACCAGGTGAGCGCCAACCCCACCTTCGTGGGCGATGAACACCTGCCCCGCTACCGCACCACCAGCGAGGCGGTGGCCTACCTCAAGGTGGCGGAGGGCTGTGACTACCGCTGCGCCTTCTGCATCATTCCCCACCTGCGCGGCGACCAGCGCTCGCGTCCGATCGAGAGCATCGTGGCCGAGGCACAGGCGCTGGCCGCCCAGGGCGTTCAGGAGCTGGTGCTGATCAGCCAGATCACCACCAACTACGGCCTCGACCTCTACGGCACACCAAAGCTGGCGGAACTGCTGCGGGCCCTGGGGGAGGTGGAGATCCCCTGGATCCGGGTGCACTACGCCTATCCCACCGGCCTGACGCCCGAGGTACTGGCGGCATACCGGGAGGTGCCCAACGTGCTGCCCTACCTGGATCTGCCGCTGCAGCACAGCCATCCCGAGGTGCTGCGGGCGATGAACCGCCCTTGGCAGGCCAACGTGACCGGGGGCCTGTTACAGCGGATCCGCGAGCAGCTTCCTGAAGCGGTGCTGCGCACCACCTTCATCGTGGGCTTCCCCGGTGAAACCGAGCTGCACTTCGAGCACCTGCTGGCCTTCGTGGCCGAGCAGCAGTTCGACCACGTGGGCGTGTTCACCTTCTCTGCGGAAGAGGGGACCCCTGCGGCAGAGCTCCCGGATCAGGTGCCGGCTGAGGTCGCTGCCGAGCGCAAGGACCGGCTGATGGCCCTGCAGCAGCCGATTGCCACCGCCCGCAACGCTGCCTGGGTGGGCCGGATTGTGGACGTGCTGATCGAGCAGGAGAACCCCAGAACCGGCGAGATGATCGGCCGCAGCAGCCGCTTTGCCCCCGACGTGGACGGGGAGGTGCGGGTGCTGCCGGGCGAAGGAGGTCTCTGCGCTGCACCCGGAACCATGGTGCCCGTCCGGATCACCGCAGCGGACACCTACGACCAGATCGGCGAGGTGGTGGGCGCGAGGGCGATGGTGGGTGACGCCCTGAGGGCGATCAGATCAGCTTGACGCCGCGCAGCACTAGGGAAGCGGCCAGGGCTGCCACCAGACCACCGCCCACCAGACCCAGATAGATCGCTGCTCCCATGACTGCTGCTGCTTGAGGATGGGGCCATTACAGCAGAACCGGCGCCCAGCGGACCCAGCAACCGGGGGTCGGACCTAAGTTTGGAGTTCACAGGTCACCCCAGAGGCCGCGTAAGCGTTCTGGTCGCCTTCCCGCTGAGGCAGCACGTGCGCACCCTGTTCATTTACCCCGAATTCCCCAAAACCTTCTGGAGTTACGAAAAAATCCTGGAGCTGATCGACCGCAAGGTGCTCCTCCCCCCCCTGGGACTGGTGACCGTGGCTGCCCTGCTCCCGCAGCACTGGGAGATGAAGCTGGTCGACCGCAACGTGCGTGAGGTGCGCGAAGAGGAGTGGGCCTGGGCTGAGCTGGTGGTGATCTCCGGGATGATCGTGCAGAAGGCCGACATGGCCGAACAGATCGCCCGCGCCAAGGCCCGCGGACTGTCAGTGGCGGTGGGCGGTCCCTTCGCCAGTTCCACGCCCGATGCTCCTGAGCTGGACCAGGCCGATTTCAAGGTGCTCGACGAAGGAGAAATCACCCTGCCCCTGTTCGTGGAGGCCCTGGAGCGGGGCGAGACCAGTGGCCGCTTCACAGCGGGGGGCGAGAAACCGGACGTGACCTCCACTCCGGTGCCGCGCTACGACCTGCTGGAACTCGACGCCTACTCGGAGATGTCGGTGCAGTTCTCCCGAGGCTGCCCGTTCAACTGCGAGTTCTGCGACATCATCGTGCTCTACGGGCGCAAGCCGCGCACCAAGACCCCCGAGCAACTGGTCGCCGAGCTGCAGCGGCTCTACGACCTGGGCTGGCGCCGCTCGGTGTTCCTGGTGGACGACAACTTCATCGGCAACAAGCGCAACGTGAAGTTGCTGCTCCCAGCCCTGCGCCAGTGGCAGATCGAGCACGGCTACCCCTTCAGCTTCGCCACCGAGGCCTCGGTGGATCTGGCCGCAGATCAGGAGCTGATGGACCTGATGACCGAATGCCGCTTCGAGAGCGTGTTCCTGGGGATCGAAACTCCGGATGCTGCCAGCCTGGAAACGGCCCGCAAGCTGCAGAACACTCGCAGCTCCCTGGAGGAGTCGGTGGAGAAGATCACGGCCAGCGGGCTGCGGGTGATGGCCGGCTTCATCATCGGCTTCGACGGCGAACAGCGAGGAGCCGGCAACCGGATCGTGGAGTTCGTGACCCGCACCGGTATTCCCCACGCGATGATGGGCATGCTGCAGGCCCTGCCCAACACCGCCATGTGGACGCGGCTGGAGCAGGAGGGCCGCCTGATCCAGGACAGCGCCGCCGCCAAGGGTGTGAACCAGACGAACCTGCTCAACTTCGTGCCCACCCGGCCGATCCAGGACATCGCCACCGAATACATGGAGGCGTTCTCGGCGCTCTATGAGCCCAACGCCTACATCGACCGGGTGTACAGCTATTTCCTCAAGCTGCCACCCCAGCGCTACAAGCAGATTCTCAAGCAGCAGGCCGCCCATGCAACCGGCGGCGCCATGGCGAGCGGATCCCCGCAGACACTGACCCCCACTGGCAAGAAAGGGATGTCCTGGGTTGATCTGCGCGCCCTTGGGATCGTGGTGTGGCGCCAGGGAATCAAGCGCGACACCCGCTGGCGGTTCTGGCGGGCCCTTGCCGGCATGTGGCGTCACAACCCGGCCCGCTTCAAGGGCTTCATCTCGATCCTGGCCCACAGCGAGCACTTCCTCGAGTACCGCCAGATCGTGCGCCGGGAAATCCAGGAGCAGATTGCCGGTCTGCCCAAGGATCCCTCCCATTCGCTGATGGTGGCCCCGCCCCAGATGGTGGCCAGTTAGGCCCTGGGGACTGGGCCCTAATCCTGCACGTACTCAGAGCCAGCCTCAAGGGCCGCCTCCGCCTTCTGCAGCTCGCGGCCCAGGTAGAGGGCGTGGTCTAGGCAATTGAGCGGGTGGGGACCAGCACCCTCGGTGAGCGCGACGCCTAGCTCCTTGGCACTCCGCCCCCGGTACACAGCCTGGGGCTGCCTGGGGTCGGCGCCACGGCAGCTGATCACCTCACCGCTGTCGGGATCGGTAGCCAGGCCGCGCTCGTCGATGCTGTTGGTGTAGTGCTCGGCGATCAGTTCACCGGCATCGCGGTCGAGCTTGATCAGGAAGTAGCCCGCCGGATCGAGGGCGATGAAGCGTTGCGAGAGCTGGTCGTCGAGCTCACGCCGCTGGGTCGGATTGAGGGGATGGGGCATGGGGTGGATCGTAAGCAGCGGTGAAGGGCAGCTCGGCGTTGATCGCCTCGATCTCCCGGGCCATCTCGGCGTTGGCACCCGGCAGCCATTCGCGCAGGATCGCCGCGAAGCGGGGATCGCTCCAGCGGTGCAGGCTCACCCGAGGCTGGGCCACGAAACCCCGGCGGCGCTTGTGACTGCCGCCGGCCCCGGGATCGAAGTGGCGAATGCCGTTGGCGATCGCCCATTCGATCGGTGCGTAGTAGCACACCTCGAAGTGCAGACAGTCGATCTCTTCATCGCTGCCCCAGTAACGGCCCCAGAGGTGATCCGTGCCGCGCACGCACAGCGACATGGCCACGGGCTCGGCGGGATCGCCGCGGTGGGCGCTGAACAGCACCAGGTGGCGGCGCAGTGCTGGATCGCTCGCCAGCGCCTCGAAAAACTCCTCACTGAGGTATTTGCTGCCCCAGGGTCCCCAGCGGGCGCAGTGCTGCGCGTAGAACGCGTGCATGCGGCCCACCAGCTCCGGGGCGATCGCCTCGCCCACCAGCGGCTGCACCGCCAGGCCGGCGGCGGCCACCGCCCTGCGCTCCCGCTTGATGTTGCGGCGCTGGTTGGCGTTGAAGCTGGCCAGATAGTCGTTGAAATCAGCGTGGCCGGGATTGCTCCACTGGCTCTGCTGGTTCACCCAGGCGGCGCAGCCAGCGGCCTCGGCCAGGGGCTGCCAGGCGGGATCCACGTAGAGGAAATTGCAGCTGAGAATGCCCTGCTGACGGCAGAACTGGTCGATCAGCTCCAGCAGCAGGGCGGTGAGCGCGGCAGCGTCCTCAGCTGGGTCGATCAGGAAGCGATAGCCCTGCACCGGGCTCACCGGGCTCATGCCCACCAGCTTGGGGTAGTAGCGAAGCCCCAGTTGGCCGGACAGCTGAGCGAAGCTCTGGTCGAACACGAATTCGCCGTAGCTGTGGCCCTTGAGGTAGAGCGGGGCCACGGCAATCAGTTGCTCGCCGCGCCGGAGGGTGAGATGGCAGCCCTGCCAGCCCTGACGGGGCACGATGCTGCCGCTGGCCTCCAGCTGCCGCAGCCAGCGCCAGCGATAGAACGGGGATGCCCCATCGGCAAGCAGCTGATCCCAGGCAGACTCAGGGATGTCGGCCAGCGACCGGCACCAGGACGCTTGCAGCTCAGCCATGGCTGCGGCAGCAGTAACCGCAAAACTAACCAGCGTGCACCCAGCCCGTGACGTTCCCCCGCCTCCATCTGGCCACCCTGCTGCTCCTGGGCCTGCTCTGGCCCGCCGCAGCCCAGGCCGGCCTCTGGCGGCCCGTGCTCAACCTGATGCGCCCCCAGCTGGAGGACCGTCTCACCCAGGCCTGCGTGGAAGGCCTGGCCGGCAAGCAGCCGACCCTGGCCAGCCAGCTGGAGCGACCCTGCCGCCAGCTGGCCGCCCCCACCAGCCGCTGCCTGGTGCAGGAGACCGATGCCAGCGGCAAGGGGCTCGCCGTTCTGAAGGAACTGCTGCAGCGGGAGCTGGGGCCTGAGGGGGAGCGGATCGTGAAGCGCTGCGTGGCCCGCCAGCTGGGACTGCCAGCCAGCAGCCTGGACGGGCTCTCCCTGCGGGAGCTCACTCAGCGGGCCGGCTCCTCACGGCCGTAGCGGAGCAACAGCTCATCGCCCTCCAGGGGCCGCTGCTCCAGCAGGTGCCAGCGCCGCCGATCCAGGCCCAACCCCGGATCGGCGGCGCACCAGCTGTGGGCTCCGCCCAGCAGCAACGGGCAGAGGGTGAGCTGGAGCTCATCCACCAGGCCGGCGGCCAGCCACTGGCTGGCTAGGTCGGCACCGCCCAGCAGCACCAACCGGCTGAGGCCCAGGCCCGCCAGCTGCTGACGCAACTCCATCAAGCTGTCGAAGGGCAGCTGGCGATCAAAGGGTGCGGCAGTGGGGCTGCTGCCGGCCTCGCGCGGCCGCAGCCACCAGCGCTGCAGCGGCTGCTTCCAGAAGGACATCGCGGCCGGCAGGGCACCCGTGCGGCTGAGCACCAGAGCATGGGGTTGGCCCCCGCGGCCCTGGCGACGGCGCTGATCGAGCAGATCGGGCTGACGAATCAGGCAGGTGCTGCCGTGGCGACGCAGGGTCTCCGCCCCCACCAGGGCGGCGTCGGCCCAGGCCAGGGCCTCCTCCAGCACCCGGCGATCACCAGGGCCTCCCAGCTGGGCAGCCCCTCCATCCGGGGGGGCAAGCCGGCCGTCAAGGCTGACGGCCAGCACCAGACGCAGCCTGCTGCCCTCAGCCAGCGACCAGGGCCTCGAGGGCAGCGGGCACCATCTCCAGCTGAGGGGTCTCGGCGAACACCTCGGCGGCGTTGTTGGGGCTTTCCTGCAGGCGCACCTTGTGCAGGCGAGCGCCGGTGGCGGCGATCGGCCCGGTGAGCAGGTCGGCGATGTGCAGGGCGATGTTCTCGGCGGTGGGCACCGTGCTGGCGAAGTGCTCCACGTCCTTGTTCAGAAAGGTGTGGTCAAAGGGCTCCACCACCAGGTCGTCGACCAGGCGCTGCAGGGCCGCCAGGTCACACACCATGCCGGTGCGGGGCTCGATGGCGCCGCGCACGGTGACATCGAGCAGATAGTTGTGGCCGTGGCCATGGGGGCGGGCGCACTTGCCGTAGATGGCCTCGTTCTCGGCCTGGCTGAGCTCCGGCCGGGCCAGCCGGTGGGCAGCGGCGAAGTGGGTGCGGATCGAGAGGAAAGCTTCCATGGGAACGGCGGTGGAGGCAGGGGAATCGAGACTGGAAGGCGAGGGGGGAAGCAGGTCCACCCAGAGGCTGTCCTGCTCGTAGAGACGCAGGCCCACCAGCGGCAGCTGCCCCGCCAGCCGGGTCCAGATCGCCCGGCAGAGGGCTTCGGTGCTGGGCAGGCTGCCCTCGGGCCGGGACAGGTCAAACTCCGGCCACACGTCGTTGAGGTGGCGGAAGTCGAGCTGGGCAGTCACCTCGGCGCGGATGGCGTGCTTCACCTCGGAGAGATTGAGCACCATGCCGTCACCATCGAGGGGACCGCCCATGGCCACGATCAGCTCGTAGTTGTGGCCATGGCCGGGGGCCAGGGTGCAAGGGCCGAAACGGGCCTCGTTCACGGCGGCGCTGAGCTCGGGCAGCCAGTAGCGATGGCTGGCGCTGAAGCGGGCCCGGCGGGTGATCACGCAGGGACGGCCAGCACCATGGCCACCTCCCACCTCCGGGCACAACGGGCGGGGCGGGGAGGGCTGGGTTGGTGTTGGCTGAGTTGAGGCTGGGCGGGAAGTGGCGCTGGCCGTCATCGCCCGAATCCACAGGGTCTCCATCCTAGAAACGGGGCTGATTCAGCCGCCGGCACAGCCATGGCCCCACCCACCCATCAGGAGCTGGCCCAGCGCCTGCAGGGCCTCAACCTCTACCTGGTGGGGATGATGGGGGCTGGCAAGAGCGCCGTGGGCCGCCCCCTGGCCGATGCCCTGGGCTACCGCTTCGTGGATGCCGACACGGTGTTGGAGGGGGCGGCGGGACGCACGATCCCCGAGATCTTCGCCAAAGACGGCGAGGCGGAGTTCCGCCAGCTGGAGACGGCCGTGCTGGGGCAGATCAGCGGCTGGCATTCGCTGGTGGTGGCCACCGGCGGCGGGGTGGTGACCCGGCCGGAGAACTGGGGCCACATGCGCCAGGGAGTGGTGGTGTGGCTGGACGCCCCCGCCCAGCTGCTGCTGACGCGGCTGGGCAGCGACACCACCCCGCGGCCGCTGCTGCAGGTCGACGACCCCGGCAGCCGGCTGCGGCAGCTGCTGGCCGAGCGCCAGCCGCTGTATGCCCAGGCCGATCTGCACGTGTGCCAGCGGCAGGAGCAACCGCCCCAGGTGGCCCAGCTGGTGCTGGAGGCCCTGCCGGGGATCCTGCGCGCCCGGCCCGAAGCACCGCTGCATCCCGCCCTGCTGCAGAACCAGGGGGGAGAGATCACCACCAGCCTCAACTAGGGCCAGCCGGCGCCCATCCACGGGCTGGCCCCTCAGGCTCCACCCGGAGGCTGGAGCCGAACGGCGAACCACTGCACCCTGAGACCCGGCTCCAGTTCCAGTTCACAGGCGGTGTCCAGCAGCCGCTCAGCCTGGAGACGCCCTTTGGGCAGATCCTGCAGATCGACCGGGGGAGCGGCCATCGCGGCCAGCTGCCGCTGCAGCCATTGCAGGGTTTCGGCTGCGCTGAGGATGCGCTCGCCGCCCCCGGGCTCCAGCACCACGTAATGATCGAGCTCCCGGATCAGGGGATCAGACATGGCCTGCAGACAGCTGCGCACCATCCTGGCGGGCATGGCCCTGGCCCTCGCCCTGCTGCTCGGGCTGCCAGCAGGCACGGTGGGGGCCGCCACCCTGGCGGCGGCCAAGGAGGCGCTGCTGGCCGAGCGAATTCAGCAGTGGCCGCAGTGGCGGCTGCCGGCGCCCCTGCAGCCTCCGGGCCGCAGTGATCTGGTTTACCCCGACTGGTTCCTGGGCGACTGGCAGGTGAACAGCAGCGACGGCAGCCGCTACTGCGTGCGCTTCATCCCCTCAGCTGCGGGGGTGGTGGGTGAGCGCAGCACCAACGCCTCGGCCGTGGGCCGGGCCCTGCTGGGTGACCAATTGGGCGGCGTGGTCAATGATCCCGCCAACCCCAACCGCCAGATTGCCCATCTGCGCCTGGCCGACGGCCTGCCGCTGCAGCTGGAATCCACCGTGGTGGGGCGCCGTCGGGAGCTTGTTGCCAGCGACGAACTGCTGGTGGACGAACTCGCCCTGCAGGTGCTCCACGGCAGAGGGGATCCGGCGGTGAGCCGGGTGGAGACCCTGAGCCGCTTCCGCCTTGAGCAGGACGGCTCGATCCGGGCCGAACAGTGGCAAGCCAGCTATGGATCGCCCGCCCAGGGCCTGGCCGCGGCGGCCCAGCGCAGCGACCATTTCAGCCTCAGGCTGGAGCGCGTTGAACCAGCAGCTGATCCCGCCAGCGGAACAGGGATGCGAGCAGGGGATTGTCAGCGATCCCGGTGACGCCTCGGCCGGCAAGGGGAGCACCACTGCTGGCGGGGAAGCAGAGCAGGGAGAGCTGAGCCGCCACCGCCAGGTCGGCCAGGCTGAGGGCGTCGCCCACCAGATAAGGGTTGGCCGCGCAGAGCACGGCCAACTGTTCGAGATTGCGCTGCAACTGGCCGGCGGCATCCCCAGCGAGCATGCCGCCGAGGGTGTCACCCAACCCACCCAACAGAGCCGCCGGCAGCCCCCCCACCAGTTGGCGCAGCGGGGCCGGCGTGGACTCCGGCAACAGGGCGGTGCGCAGCACCGGATCCCCGGCGGCGGCCTGGAGCAGGGCCAGGCGGCAGCCGGAGGCCAGGGCGGTGTCGGCCCAGTCCTCCAGGAGCAGCACCCGGGCCCGCAGCTGGGGATCGGCCGGAAGTAGGGCCGGCAGGGGATGGCGGCGCTCCAGATGCAGGGCGATGGCCGTGGAATCGGCGATCACGTCGGGGCCGTCCACCAGCACGGGCACCTGGCGCTGGCCAGACAGGCGGAACAGCTCCAGCTGGCCCACCCCCGGGGTCACCTCCACCACGCTGTAGTCGAGGCCCTTGGCCTCCAGCACCAGGCGCACCTTCTCGCAGAAGGCCGAGTGGCGGAACTGGTGGAGCTGCATGCGCCGGGACTCGGGGCCAGGCGGCAGAGTAGCCAGCAGCACTGATCGGCTGCCCCGGGGGCCATGAAGGACTTCTTCCTCAATGTGACGCGCTACCCGCGCTACCTGATCGCCTTTGGCCTGGGGGTGGCCAACTCGGTGCTGGAGCCGCTGGCGGCCCGGGCCCGCAATCCCGTCACCGCCGTGGCCCTGATCGGCGCGGCGGTGAGCGGCCTGCTCAGCCTGGGGCTGATCCTGCGTGCGATGGTGAACATCCAACCGGTCGCATAGCGATGGCCCAGGGCCGAAGGGTGGAGCGGGTGGCCTCCCTGATCCGCCGAGAAGTGAGTGAGCTGCTCCAAGGTGGCATCAAGGACGAGCGGGTGGGCCATGGGCTGGTGAGCGTCACCCACGTGGAGGTGGCCGGCGACCTGCAGCACTGCAAGATCTTCGTGAGCGTGTTCGGCTCGGACGACGACCGGGAGCAGGCGATGGCCGGCCTGCGCTCGGCCACGCCCTTCGTGAAGGGGGAACTGGGCCGGCGGCTGAAGATGCGCCGCACGCCGGAGGTGGTGTTCGTGCACGACCGGGGCATGGAGCGGGGCACCTCGGTGCTGAGTTTGCTCAACCAGCTGGAGCGGGAGCGCAGCCAACGGGGGGAGCCGGTGGAGGAGCTGACGGCGGAGCTGAGCGAGGTGGCCACTCCGGATCAGGACAGCGACGCGCTGCAGGCATGACCACGCCGGCGCCTGATCAGCACCTGCAGCGGTTGATCGCCAGCCTTGTTGTGGTCCGCGCCAGCGGCCACCTGGCCGACCACCAGCGCCGCTACCCCCAGTGGGAACTGGCCAATGGCGAACTGCAGGAGCTGCTGGCCCTGGGGGTGGGCGGCGTGATCCTGCTGGGTGGAAGCGCCGCCGAACTGGCCCTGCGCACCCGCCAGCTGCAGGCCTGGGCCAGCCAGCCCCTGCTGCTCTGCGCCGACGTGGAGGAGGGGGTGGGGCAGCGCTTCGAGGGGGCCAGCTGGCTGGTGCCGCCCCTTGCCCTCGGCCGCCTGCACGGCCGGGAGCCCGAGCGGGCCCGCGCCCTGGCCGAGCGCTATGGCCGTTGCTGTGGCCTGGATTCCCGGGCCGTGGGGCTCAACTGGGTGCTGGGGCCAGTGTGCGACGTGAACAACAACCCGGCCAACCCGGTGATCAACGTGCGCGCCTGGGGGGAGGATCCGGCCAGCGCCGGAGCCCTGGCAGCGGCCTTCCTGCGGGGCCTGCAGGCCACCGGCGTGCTCGGCTGCGCCAAGCACTTCCCGGGCCACGGCGACACCACCAGTGACTCCCACCTGGAACTGCCCCTGCTGCCCCACAGCCGCGAGCGGCTGGAGCAGGTGGAACTGCCCCCCTTCCGCCAGGCCATCGCCGCCGGCGTGGAGGCGGTGATGACCGGCCACCTCACCCTGCCGGCCCTCGATCCGGAGCGGCCGGCCACCCTCTCGCGGGCCGTGCTGCACCGGCTGCTGCGTGAGCAGCTGGGCTTCGAGGGGCTGGTGGTGACCGATGCCCTGGTGATGGAGGCCATTGCCGGCCAGTACGGGGCTGGGGAAGCGGCCGTGCTGGCCCTGGAGGCCGGGGCCGACCTGGTGCTGATGCCCGCGGATGCCCGGCTGGCGATCGAAGCGATCACGGCGGCGGTGGCCACGGGCCGGCTGCCGCTGGCGCAGCTGGAAGCCAGCGCCGCGCGCCGCCAGCGGGCCCTCGGCCGCTGCGCGATGGAACCTGCCGATCCAGAGAGGGCCGCCAGCGCCGATCTGGAGCTGTGCCAGGAGCTGGTGAGCGCCACCCTCGAACACCAGGGTGGCCGGCTGGGCCTCCGGGGGGACAAGGGGGTGAATCTGCTGCGGCTGGACCAGGCCCTGCAGGCGCCCTTTCTGCCGGCCACGGCGCCTGCCCTGGGCCTGCCGGCCGCGACGGGCTTCCAGCCCCGGCTGATGGCGGCGGAAACCGCCAGCCTCTGGTCGTCCGACCCAGAGGCTCCTCTCCACCTGGATCGGCTGGAGCCTGGGCCGGTGCTGGTGCAGCTGTTCGTGCGCGGCAACCCCTTCCGCGGCACTGCCGGTGATGGTGAACCCTGGGCGGCGGCCCTCGGGCAGCTGCAGCGGGCCGGACGGCTGGCGGGGCTGGCGGTCTACGGCAGCCCCTACCTCTGGGACAGCCTGCGCCGCACGCTCCCGCTGCAAACGCCGGCGGCCTACTGCCCCGGCCAGATGCCCCTGGCCCAGCAAGCCGTGCTGGGGGCCCTGGGTCTGGGCCGAAGTGCGGAAGCAAACGCCGCACCCACTGAGTTCACCGACTAGGGCAGCCCGATGCAGCTCAGCCTGTCGATGATCGTGCGCAACGAGGCCGAACGGCTGGAGCGCTGCCTGGCCTCAGTGGCCGATTTCGTGGACGAGATGGTGATCGTCGACACCGGCTCCAACGATGGCACCGTGGCGATCGCCGAAGGCTGCGGCGCGGTGGTGCACCACCTGGACTGGCCCGGCGACTTCGCCCCGGCCCGCAATGCGGCCCTCGACCTCGTGCAGGGGGAGTGGGTGCTGGTGCTCGATGCCGATGAGCAGCTGCTGGCGGAGGCCCGCCAGCCCCTGCGCCAGCTGATGGCCCAGCCGGATCTGCTGGTGGTGAACCTGCTGCGCCTGGAACGGGGGGCCCGCCAGTCGCCCTACTCGCGGGTGAGCCGTCTGTTTCGCCGCCACCCGGCCATCCGCTGGAGCCGGCCTTATCACGCGATGATCGACGACAGCGTGCTGGCCCTGCTGGAGCGGGAAGCTCACTGGCGGATCGCCGATTGCGACGTCCCCGCCCTGGGCCACGACGGCTACCGGCCGGAGCTGCTGCAGGCCAGTGACAAGGCGGCCCGGCTGCGCCAGGCGATGGAAGCCGACCTGGAGCGCCACCCGGGAAACCCCTACGCCTGCGCCAAGCTGGGCGGCCTGCTGGTGAGCACAGGGGAGCTGGAGCGAGGCTGCGCCCTGCTGCGCCTTGGCCTGGAGAACTGCGGCGCAGAAGCCCTGGCGGAACGCTTTGAACTGCTGCTGCACCTGGCCCTGGCCGAAGCGCCCCGCGACCCTGCCCTGTCCGCCAGCCTCTACCGCCAGGCACTGGCCCTGCCCCTGGCGCCCCGGGTCACCCTGGCGGCCGGGCTCAACCTGGCGGGGCTGCTGCTGGAACAGGCGGCCGGGTCCGCCCCTGCCGCGGAGCAGCAGCAGCTCCTGGCGGAGGCGGCCGACCTCTGCAGCCAGGCCAGCGCGGCCGCGCCGGAGCTTGCACTCGGCTGGGCCAGCCTGGGGCTGGTGGAGCGGCGCCGGGGGCAGCTGGGCGCGGCCATCGCCGCCTATCGGCAGGCCCTCAGCCTCGAGCCGGAGCAGGCCGACCTGCACCGCAATCTGGCGGCGGCCCTGCTGCTGGCTGGAGATATCGGTAGTGCCCGCGCCGGCTTCCGCCAGGCCATTCTGCTGTTGGAGCACCAGGGCCTGACCGCCGAGGCCCGGGCCCTGCGCCAGCAGGTGGAGGCCCTGGTGAAGCTCGACGCCTGATCCATCCCCCGCCCCAGGCCCATCCGCCAGCAGCTGCCAACCGCCCCGCCGCTCCGCCAGCGCTCCATGACCAGCCATCCCCTGCCAGAGCCCCTACCCCTGAGCGGTCGCCGGGTGGCGATCACCCGGGCTGAGCACCAGCTGGGGGCGGCCCGGGCGCTGTTCACCGCCGCCGGAGCTGAGGTGCTGGACCTGCCGGCACTGGTGGTGACCGCCCCGGACAGCTGGGGCCCCCTGGACGATGCCCTTGAGGAGCTGGCGGACTTCCACTGGCTGGTGTTCTCCAGCAGCAACGGCGTGGAGGCCGTGGACCAACGGTTGCGGCGGCACGGCAGCAGCCTGGCGCGCCGGCCGGCAGGGGTGCGCCTGGCGGCCGTGGGCCGCAAGACGGCCCAGTTACTGGAGGAGCTGGGTGCTCCGGCCGACTTTGTCCCGCCCGCCTTCGTGGCCGACAGCCTGGTAGAGCACTTCCCGGTATCCGGCTGGGGATTGCGGCTGCTGCTGCCACGGGTGCAGAGCGGTGGGCGCACCCTCCTGGCCGAGGCCTTCGCCGCCGCTGGCTCCCGCGTGGTGGAGGTGCCCGCCTACGAGACCCGCTGCCCGCGAGGCCTGCCCAGCGCGACCCTCGCGGCACTGGAGCAAGGACAGCTTGATGCCATCACCTTCAGCAGTGGCAAGACCGTGAGCCATACAGCACGGCTGCTGCAGGAGGCCTTCGGCGACAACTGGCACCGCAAACTGGAGGGGCTGGCGATTGTGTCGATCGGGCCGCAGACCAGTGAGCGCTGCCGCCAGGAGCTGGGACGGGTGGATGCTGAAGCCAACCCCTTCGACCTCGACGGACTGCTGCAGGCCTGCAGGGAGATCCTGCGAGACCGCCCGCTCAGAGCTGGGTCGTGACCGTACGGCTGCCCTTGCGCAGGGTGAGGCGGCCCCGCTCCACATCGATGGCGGCCACGCCCCAACCCCTGGGGAGCACCGTGGGCAGGCCTGATGCGGGGCAGGAGCCATCGGCCCCGGGGCAGACCGGCCCGCTCTGATCGCCGACCTCCACGAAGGCCTGGGGGGTGGAGCCAGCCCGCAGCACGCCGCTGAAGCGGAAGTTGTCGGGAAGCTCCAGCCTGGCAGGGGCTGCCGGACGGGTGGCTGGTGATGCCCCCCCAGCGGAGCCTGGAGAGCCTGCAGTCGGCTGGTTGGCGGTCCCAGGGGGCGTCTGGGCTCCCGGCGGCCGGGATGCCGATCCAGCACTCCTGGGTACGGGCGCCTGGGGGGCAAGGGGATCCTCCCGTCCGATCGCGACGGAAGCCAGCAACGCATTGGCAGTGGGCAAGGGCGTGAGGCCAGCCAGGGGGGGAGGCGCAACCTCCGCCTCAGCGGGCTCGGGGGGTGGACCTGGCGGCAGCTCCGCCTTGGGGGAGCGGCCGATCAGACCACAGCCCGTCGCCAGAAGGGCCAGCGCAAGGGGGGCGCCCCCAGGCAGGCCAGGCCTAGCCCTGCCTGAGCCAGCGCTGCCAGACCTAGCGATAGATGTCTTCAACCAGGTCACGAAAGCGGTCAAGGTTGGCCTGCAGCTCCTTGGTCACAATGCCCCCCAGAATGCTGGGTTCCATCAACGGTGCCAAGACCCCCGGCAGCTCATAGCTGACGCTGAGCTTCACGGCGGTGCGCCCATCGGCCTGGGGATAGAAGCGCACGGCGCCCTTGGTGGGCAGTCCGCCCACCGATTCCCAGTGGAGCTGCTGGGCCTCCACCCGCTGGGTGATGCGGGCCTTCCAATGGAAACGGAAGCCCTGGGCCGCCAGGGTCCAGTCGGTGAGATCGGGGTTGCCGGGTTCGGTGACCACCGACTCGATCCAGCGCATCCAGCGCGGCATGGCCTCCAGGTCGCTCCACACCGCCCACACCTGCTCCACGGGGGCGTTGATCTCAGAGGTGACGCTGTGCTCGAGCCAACGGCCCATGGTGTTCAGGTGGAAGAGAGGGGAACCGGATCGGCGACCGCGGCGTTGCTGGCAAGCTGGGCCTGCCTGCCCAGGATGGCAGCCGCCGCCAGCCGGCCACTCATGGTGGCGCCCTCCATCGAGTCGATGTAGTCCTGCCTGGTGTAGCTGCCGGCCAGGAAGAAATTGGCTACAGGCGTGCGCTGATCAGGCCGGTAGGGCTCCATCCCGGGGGCCTCGCGGTAGAGCGACTGGGCCAGCTTCACCACATTGCTCCACACCAGTGTCAGGCCGACCGCCGATGGGAACAGGGCCCTCACCTGGGCGTCGGTGTGGGCCACGATCTCCTCGGTTTTCTTGGGGATCCAGGGATCGCCGGGGGTGAGCACGCACTGCAGCAGCGAACCCAGCCCCTCCTGGCGGTAGTCCTCGGGGCTGGCCAGGGCCAGATCGGCGAAGCAGCTGAAGTCGGCATCAGCCGTGTACAGCAGGTTGTCGAGACCGGCCGGGCGGTCCACATCGGTGCGGGCGGCTTGGGCAGAGGGGGTGTCACCCAGCTCGGTGACCCAGCCGTCGTAGCGCAGCTGCACGGTGGCCACCGGCACCGCTTCGAGCTTGTAGATGTGGTCGAACAGGGGCCAGCGGCGCCAGGCAGCCGGGACCATCCGCTGGATGCCAGGCACATCGCAGGCGGCCAGGTAGGTGTCGGCCTGCACGGTGATCTCGCCCTCGGGAGTGCCGAGTTTGAGGCCGCTCACCAGGGTGGCGGGCTGGCCATCGTCTCCGGGGGCGCCCTCCTCGAACAGCACAGCGCTGACGCGGTGGCGCAGGTGCAGCTGGCCGCCGCGCTCAGTGATGTAGTCGAGGATCGGGCCGGTGAGCCAGCGGTGCGGGGAGCCCTTGAGCAGGTTGAGCTTGGAGGCCTCGGTTTTCGCTGCAAACATCATGAAGATGGTGAGCATGCAGCGGGCCGAGATCGCCTCGCAGTCGATGAAGCCGAGGGCGTAGGCGATCGGATTCCACATCCGCCTGATGCTCTGCTCGCTGCCGCCGTGACCCACGAACCACTCCTGGAAGCTGATGCGATCCAGGGCCCGGATCGTCTTCATCGCCCCCTCGTAGTCCACCAGGCCGCGCACGATCGGGCTGGTGCCCAGGGCCAGGGCGTTGCGCAGCTTGTCGATCCAGTCGAGCTGGGGGGTGGTGAAGAAGGCCTTGAGGCCGTTGAAGGGGGCCCCGAGGGCGAAGCGGAAATCGAGCTCGCGCAGATCACCGCCAGTGTTCACGAACAGGTGGGTGTGATCCTTGGGGAGCAGGTTCTCAAAGGCTCCCACCTTGCGCAGCAGGGCGAACAGGTTGGCGTAGTTGAAGAAGAACACGTGCAGCCCCATCTCGATGTGGTTGCCTCCCTCATCCACCCAGCTGCCCACCTTGCCGCCCATGAAGGGCCGGGCCTCGTAGAGGTCCACCTGGTGACCGGCGTCGACCAGGTCCACCGCCGCCGCCAGTCCGGCCAGTCCAGCTCCCACGATGGCGACCCGCACCCTGCTTGCTCCAGCTGTTCGGGCACGACTCTATGGAGCCGGCCCTGCCGGCAGGGGCTCGCCGGCAGTCCAGCAAGGATCAGGCAACCCCGCACCGGGCTCCATACAGTGGTGTCAACAGGCGCGTTTCGCCCATCCCCACGGCCATGAGCATCGACACCCTCTCCCCGGCCCCCGCCCACACCGCCCGGGATGGCAAGGGCATCCAGATCACCGAGCCAGCGATGAAACAGCTGGCGGCCTTGATGCATCAGCAGGGTGCGGGCAAGGTGCTGCGGGTGGGCGTGCGCTCGGGCGGCTGCAGCGGCATGAGCTACACGATGGATTTCATCGAATCCGAGGGGATCCAGGCCGATGACGAGCGCTACACCTATGAGCCCGCCGGGGCCCCCAGCTTTGAGGTGGTGTGCGACCCCAAGAGCCTCCTCTACATCTATGGCATGCAGCTGGATTTCTCCAGCGCCCTGATCGGCGGCGGCTTCAACTTCACCAATCCCAACGCCTCCCAGACCTGCGGCTGCGGCAGCTCCTTCGCGGTCTGAGCCCGGACCGGATGGCAATCTGAGGGCACGACCAGCCTTCCCCTCCGCACGCCGTGACCGACAGCACAGCCACCACCACAGCCCCAGCGGGCAACCAGTCCAGCAGCCCCGGCGATGCCAATGGCGAAGGGGGCGAAGGCTCGTTGTTTGATCAGGCCATCAGCCGCTACAACGCCGGCGCCCCGGCCGGCGAGCTGATCGCCGACTTCCTGGCGATCACCCAGCAGGCCCCCCGCCAGTCGGCCGGCTGGACCTGTCTGGCCTGGCTGCAACTCCTGGACGGGCAGCCGCTCGAGGCACTGCGGGCGGCGCGCATGGCCGTGAAACTGAACCCCCAGGACCCCCAGGCCAGGGTGAATCTCAGCTTGGCGATGCTGGAGACCGGAGCCAAGGGAGTGCGTGAGCACATCGAGATCGTTCAGCGGGTGATGGTGATGGCTCCCGAACTGGCCGGTGAACTGCAGGAGTCGATGGCCGACGGGCTGCGCCGCCGCCCGGGCTGGGCCGCGATGGAGAAAGTGCGGGCCTGGCTCGATGGCTGAGGCCGACGCCCAGACCCTGCCGCTCCCGCAGCGGTTGAAGGGAGTGATCGATCTCCTGCTGGTGATCGACGTGTTCCTCGTGATTGCCGGGGCCCTGTGGTTCGCGGTGGCCGTGGTGTGTCACAGCCAGAAGATCGAGGGTCCGCTCAACCTGTTCCAGCGGCTGTGGGAGCCCCTGTTCACGCCGGCGATCGGCCTGCTGATGGCCGCCGCCCTGATCAGCGGCGCCCTGGGCTGGTGGCAGCGGCGAGGGCAGCGCTGAGGTCTTGGTACTGAAACTGGAACCCCAGCTCGTGCAGCCGCTGCGGTTCCACCCGCTGGCCCTCGAGCACCACCTTGGCGCCATCCCCCAGCAGCACCTGCAGCAACGGGCCCGGCACTGGCAGCAGGTTGGGCCGGCCCAGGGTGCGCCCCAGCTCGGCCGTGAACCCAGCCATCGTGACCGGCTGGGGGGCAACGGCGTTGTAGACGCCGGCCATCGCCGGATCCTCCAGGGCGCGGCCGATCAGACGGCAGAGGTCGTGGCGATGGATCCAGCTCATCCACTGGCGGCCATTGCCCAGGGGCCCCCCGAAGCCCATGCGGAATACCGGAAGCATCTTGCTCAGGGCGCCACCGTCCGGCCCCAGCACGATGCCGATGCGCAGGATCACCAGCCGGCAGGCAGCGGGCCGGCGGGTTGCGGCCTCCTCCCAGCGCTGACAGATCTCAGCCAGCAGGTCGCTGCCCGGAGGGCTGGTCTCGCTGAAGCTGCCGGTTTCACTGGTGCCGTAGAAGCCCACAGCCGAGGCGTTCACCAGCACCGCCGGCGGGGTATCGAGCTGGGCCATGGCCTGCACCAGCTGGGCCGTGGTGTCCAGCCGGCTGCGGAGCAGCAGCTGGCGCTGGGCGGCAGTCCAGCGCTTCTCGGCGATTGGCTCGCCCGCCAGGTTCACCACCCCCTCCGCCGCCGCCAGGGCCTGAAGCAGGCCCACCTGCCTCCAGCTGTCGGCCATGGAGGGATCGAGCTGCAACCAGGCCAGACGATCGCCGCTGAGGGCAGGGAAGGGATCGGCCTGACGGCTCACCACGGTGAGATGGTGGCCCAGTTCCAGCAGGAAGGGCACCAGCTCGCGGCCCACGAATCCGGAACAGCCCAGAAGCAACAGCTGCACGCCCAGTTCACCCCGAGATTGCTGGAGGCTATAACCCTCGGCCGATCAAGGCGCCCTAGCCTGGCCACACTTCTGCCGCCCGTTGCCGTCCGCCATGGCTCCAGACGCCCCCAGCACCGCCGCCGCATCCCCGCCGAAGAAGGGCAGCCTGGTGCGGGTGAACCGCCAGCGCTTCCAGGGCAGCATCGAAGCCGGGGCCAGCGATGCCCAGGCTCCTGACTACATCTTTGAGGGCCCCGGGGAAGTGCTGCAGCTGAAGGGCGACTACGCCCAGCTGCGCTGGCGCCGGCCGGTGCCGGATGTGTGGCTGCGACTCGACCAGCTGGAGCCCTTCCCGGGCTGAACTTGAGCGGGGCCCCTCAGGCCCGCAGCTGGCGGCAGCGCTGCTGGAGCTGGCTGCGCCGGCTGCGGGCCTGGCGCAGCAGCTCCCGCCCGTCGCGCAGGTAGGAATCCACATAGCCCATCGTGAAGCGCTCCAGGTCGACGAGGGCGTCCTTGATCTGGCTGAGGGTGTGGTAAAGATCAAGACTGAGATCCTGCAACTCAGGCGGAGAGGCCAAGGAGCGGTAGAGCGTCTCCGCCCGGGCCAGTCGGGCCTGGGACTGCTCCAGGAACCCGCAGAAGGCCTCCATCAAGGTGTCGTCGTACGGATCAGCCGCCAGGGCCCGCAACTGGGCGGGGAAGGGATTCACCACCTGGCCCAGCAAGCGATCCACCGGCCCATAGACCTGCTGAAGCCAGTGGGCCACCTCCTCATCACTGGCTGCAGCAGCCCTGGTGGCCGCTTTGGTCACGGAGTGCCCTGGGGCCGCAGCGGAGGGACCCCGCTGTGGATCACCGCCCCGCACCTGATCCAAGCGATGGCGCTGCTGGCGATCGCCGAGCACCTCCCAGGCAGCATTCACGGCGAGCATGGTGGCCGCATCGCCACCGGCATCGGGATGGTGCCGCTTCACCAGCGCCCGGTAAGCCGCCTTGATCTCCCCATGGCTGGCCTGAGGATTCACCCCCAGCACCAGATAGGGATCGGTGGGGACGGAATCCGGGCAGGGGGAGGACAAACCAGTCTGGAACCGCGCCAAGGGCACCAGGCTAGGAGAACAACGCAACAAAAAACCCCGGCCAGAGCCGGGGTTGCCGCAAAGCGGGGATGTGGGGAGTGAACAGATCTGATGCAACAGGCGGGGAATACCTGGCTGTCCAAAAATAGCCAGGGAACCCCAGTGGCTGGATCAGAACTTGAAGGTGGTCTTGACGACACCGCCGATGATGTCGCTTTGGCCGACCACATCGTTCTCCACCCAGAAGAAGGCAGGAGTCACGCTGATGTTGTCGGTGACCTGGAACTTGTACCAGACCTCCAGACCAATACCGGGGTCGTGGTTAGATCCACCACCGTCGTAGCCGTTGGAGCCGATGGCGAAACCAAGGGCGTTGCCCTCCAGGAACATGTCGCTCCACTGCAGGCCGGTGTACCAGCTCCAGGCGCTGCGCTGGAAGTCTGCGTAGCCGACACCGGCACTGATCGAAGGGAGCCAGCCGCTGTCGGAAGGCTGCCAGTAACCAGCCAGGCCAACGTTGTTGCTTTCGCCCGCGAGTGCACCAGGAAGACGACTCGCGAACTGGAAGGTGTTGGCGGTGTCTCCGTCGTTGTAGGTGTAGGCCAGGGCAGCTCCCCAGTTCTCACCGGTGTAGCCGGCTTGAACGGTGGTGGTGATGCCTTGTCCCAGACCCTCTGTGGAATCGCTGGCTAGGTCGCCACGGGACACGTAGAGAGCACTCAGGCTGAAGCCACCGGAGGTCCAGGACACACCAGCACCGGCACCCAGGGTGAGGGGATAGGTGTTGGAAGAACCGGCGTAGGTGAACACATCAAGGATGGAATCACCGGGGTACACGCTGGGCCAGATGGCCAGCATGTCGTCCTGACGAACCCTTGCACCGAAGGTGACCTTGAAGCTGTCGGCAACGGGGAACTGGTAGAATAGTCGGTTGATACCAACAGAGTTGGGGCCGGAGGGCTCTTCAAAAGCCACTTCCATCCCAGCAAGTGGGTTGCCGCGGAAACCAAACGGGGAGCTGGCGAAGTTACCCGCACGCAGGGTGGTGCGGAGCAGGTCTTCACCGGTGAAGCTGGTGTCGAAGATCAGGCGAACGTCATAGTTGGAGGTGATCTTGTCCCCCGCGGTGGTGTTGCCAGCACCGCCCAAGGTCATAGTGGCGATACCACTCAGCTTGGTGGTGGTGGAGAACTGGTTGGCTTCCAGTTCGCCAACCTTGGCCTCCAGGCCATCCACACGGCCCTTGAGGATGGCGAGTTCCTTCTCGAACTCGGCCATCAGGCGCTTGAGCTCGTCGGTCACTTCGGTGACGCGGTCGAGACAGGCGTTAAGCAGAGCGGCGGCCTCGAAGCGGGTCATGGCCTTCTGGCCGCGGTAAGTGCCGTCGGGGTAGCCGGCGACGCAGCCGTAGCGCTCAATCAGGTTGGAGAGAGCCTGGTAGGCCCAGTCGGTGGGACGGACGTCCGAGAACTGGGAGATGCTGGTGACCTGCTCCTCGGTGGAGTACTGGTTGACGCCAGTCAGGTTGACTTCGGCGGCGGTGGCGGCCACAGGGGCCAGCAGGCCAAGGGCCGCAGGAGCCACCAGCAGTTGCTGGAAGAGTTTCATGGGGGTGTTCCTCACACGGTTGGGCGCAATGCGCCGGAACACAGTTTCAGGGCCTAGCACCCGAAGCTCCAGCCCCCCTGTGCCAGAGCGCACAATGGCCCGTGTGGGCGTGCACTGGAGCTCGCTGTCAGCGGGCGAACCCGGGGGAGATCGGGTGGCTGCCAAAGCGATGCCCCCGTTGGCCAAGTCTCCGGGTGGAGATCCAGACCATCGGGGGCTCTCGCCGGGTCCGCGGTGAGCGCGGAACCGTTTGATCAGGGTTGAGGTGCCGAAATCAGCCGGCGTTCTCCGCGATCAGCAGACCCTTGGTGAAACAACTGGATTGCATGGACACCTCCTCCTGTGGGGATTTGGCCAGCCGGCAACGTGTTCGGAGGCTGGCACTGGACCGGACTCCACGTCACTGCTGACAGAACGATGTAATCCTAGGGGTAGCGGCGCCGGACCGCCCGCCTGGGGCCTGCATACGCTCAGCATTGATCGCAGACAGCAGGCCCTTGCCCCCCGGTGCACCCCGACTCGGTCCCGACGACCGCCAGCAGGATCTGGCCAGGCGGCACTGGACCTTTCCCGCCCGCAGCCGCAGGGCCCGGATCCGCCGCTGGATCCACGGCGCGCTGGAAAGCCTGGTGTGTCACTTTGCGCTGCACGGGGATCGGCCGGTGTTTGCGGCGGACCAGTTCGGCTGGATCGGCGAAGTGGAAGCCAACTGGCAGGCGGTGCGCCGTGAGCTGGATGCGGTGATGGCATACCGGGAGGCCATGCCCAACTTCCAGGACATCCTGCGGGAGGTGGGCAGCATCCAGAAAGACGACAACTGGAAGACCTTCTTTCTCAAGGGGGTGGGCATGAACTGCACGGAGAACGCCCGCCGCTGCCCGGAAACGATGCGCGTGCTCAGGGCCATTCCCGGCTGCACCACCGCCTTCTTCTCGATCCTGTCGCCCCACAAGCAGATCCCGCCGCACCGGGGGGCCTGGGCCGGGGTGCTGCGCCTGCACCTGGCCCTGATGGTGCCGGAACCGCGGGAGCGATGCCGCATCCGCATCGCCGATCAGATTCACACCTGGCAGGAAGGTCGCTGCCTGGTTTTCGACGACACCTACAACCACCAGGTGTGGAACGACACCGACGGCTTCCGGGTGGTGCTGTTCGTGGACTTCGAGCGGCCCCTGCGCTGGCCGCTGCGCGCCCTGAACCACTGGCTGTTGAACCTGGCTGCTCTCGCTCCTTTCCTGCGGGAAGCCAATGCCAGACAGGAGGCTGCGGAGCGCAGCTTCTGGCAGCGGATCGCCGGCGCCGCGGTGGGGCCATGAAAAAGCGCCCCGAGTGGGGCGCTTGAAGGCGAACTGGAGGATGAACGGATCGGGCGGAGGAGCCCGATCAGAGGGCGTTGCCGCGGGGAAGAACTTCCTCAGGGAAGACGAAGTTTTCATGCGGCTGGTCAGCCGGTGCCATCCAGGCACGCAGACCTTCATTCAGAAGAATGTTCTTGGTGTAGAAGGTCTCGAAT
>Ga0207939_1000088_pt1 | contig 35607 bp, 52 predicted proteins | sample LakMenEpi02Jun12_FD_150663 | JGI IMG/M metagenome (GOLD analysis project Ga0207939, IMG submission 150663) | Freshwater microbial communities from Lake Mendota, WI - 02JUN2012 deep hole epilimnion (SPAdes) | ecosystem: Environmental > Aquatic > Freshwater > Lentic | place: Lake Mendota, Madison... | reverse complement strand
CACCCCCGCCGCCGTTTCCAGTATTTCCACTACTTGCTTGGTCACCACCACCGCCTCCGCCTCCGCCTGCGCCATACACTAATACATCGCAAATTAAAGGATTACCCGCGCCAAAACCTGATGGCAAAGTAAAGGTTCCACTGCTTGTAAACTCAACTACTTTTTTTGTTACGCCGCCACCAGCGGCAGGAAAAATTGCTACACCCATTATGCTATCTCCACTCCTGAGATGTGGAATGTCACAGCAGTATTGCTGGCTCCACCTTTAATTGTGTCTGCTGCTGCAAGTGTCTGCTTAACATCAAAGATTGCGATTGAGTTAGCAGCAATTGATACTGTATTGGCAAGCAATACGTCATCAAGATATAGAGTAAATGTATAAGCAGAGCCACCAGTATTTGATACAACAATGTTGCTTACTACTGCTGTTGTAGATGATGGAACTGTGTATAGCGTTGTCGTTGTAGTTGTTGTTGCTGCTCCACGGAACAGCGCCTTAGATGTTGTAGCCATTAGTTACTACCCTTTCTTAATACGCACCCATTATGTTCATAATGGTGTTGTCGTTTTCGGTTGTTATAGTTGCATATGATGATAGGTCTACTGCGCTCCAGGTTAAACCTGTTGCTGTAGATGAGTCAGCCTTAAGGAAGTATCCGTTAGTTCCAACTGAAAGTTTTCCTGGTGTATCTGCGCTAGTAGCAACTAGGATGTCGCCCTTTGCATCAAAGAGTGAACGAGCAATAGAGTCTGCTAGTTCAAATGCTGTGAAGGTAATAATCTCTACAATATCTGATGCAGCCAAGGCTGCTAGAGATGTAATACTTGAACCATTAGATGCTGTGTAATCAGATGTACGAGCAAGCAGTACACCGTTAAGGTATACCTGCTCCTTACCTGCAATGTAAGAAAGTGTTAATCCATTGTCATCTGTTCCTGAGATTGTTGTTTCTCCGCCTGCTGCTGTGTAGCGGAAGCGGTAGATATCTGCAGTAGATGAGATTGAACCCCATGCAGAACCTGTCCAAGCAAACATCTGGTTGGTTACTGAGTTCCAGTAGATAGCACCAGTAATGAGTGCATTACCATCGTTATCTACAGATGGAGCAGTTGACTTAGCACCTAGGTAACGGTCATCAAATGAGTCATATGAATTAGCAGCAGCCGTTGCACTTGCTGCAGCAGCGGTAGCAGAACCAGCAACTGTATCTACATACGCCTTAGTAGCAGCGTGTAAGTCTACAGTTGGAGCACCTGACAAGGTAAGAGCACCAGTCATAGTTGAACCTGACTTAAGTACTACAGTAGATTCAAATGAACCACCAGCAGAGATTGCAGTAGCAATTTCATTAAGAGTGTTAAGAGTTCCAGGTGCGCCATCTACAAGAGCATTAACTTGAGCATCAACGTATGCTTTAGTTGAGGCATCCTGTGCACTTGATGGGTCAAGAAGATTTGTAATCTTTTGGCTGTTCATTGAGAATGAGCCAGTAGGTGCTGCAAGGTCAGTTACCTTAGAGGTACGAACCTGTGTATCAAAGTCTGAGACAGTAGATGCTGTCTGTGTACCAGTGTGATTAGCACGGGCTAGTGGGTCTGTTGCTAACTTGCTGAGTGCAATACCAGCAGATGCGTTAATGTCTGAGTTGACAATTGTTCCATCTACCAAGTCAGCAGATGTAATAGTTCCACCAAGAGATAACTTGCTGTATGCAATAGCAGCAGTACCAGATACATCAGCATCAACGATAGTGCCGTTAACAATATCTGCTGAGGTAATAGAACCTGCAAGATTTAACTTGCTATAGTCAATTGCTGCTGAGGCATTAATATCAGCGTTTACAATTGTGCCATCTAGAATCTTTGCAGATGTTACTGCACCGTCTGCTAGGTCACCAGCGACGATAGTACCATCGGCAATTTTAACCGAAGTAATAGCACTGTCAGCAATATCCCCAGTAGAAATAGTCCCATCAAGAATCTTGGCTGAAGTAATGGCTCCATCTGCAATGTCGCCAGCAACAATTGTTCCGTCTGCTATCTTAGCGCTAGTAACTGCTGAGTCTGCAATCTTGCCAGTAGTTACCGCATTAGAAACAATCTTGCCTTCTGTGATTGATAGGTCATCAATCTTAGTTGTACCTACAGCACCAGTTGCAATTTTACCACTTGTAATAGCAGAGTCTGCAATATCACCTGTAGCAATTGTAAGGTCAGCAATCTTGGCTGATGTAATTGCACTATCGGCAATCTTTGCAGTTGTAACGTTAGCGTCAGTAATTTTTGCAGTAGTTACAGCGTTAGATGCAAGCATTGTAGTTGATACATTGCCTGTGCCAGTTGACAAAGTTACGTTAGCAAGAGTTAACCCGTGTGCTGTGGTTGTGTTTTCAATGTGGGTATTAGCCTCACGATAGTCACGACCAATTGCCATGTGTCGAACTTGTGCACCTGCTGAGTGAGCCTGTCCAGTAGAGCCATCAATACCACGAACAATAGTTAGTGTGTTGGTACTGACGGCGGTAATATCTACAATTTCTTCAAGGGCTGTATCTGGGTCAATAACTACAGTAAAGATTTCACCTGCTGAAATCGTAATACCACCAAGCAGCGCACTTCCAGATACGACTGTAGCCGAAGTGGCGCTTGAGTTAATGCCAGCAGTAAGTGTGGTTTGCTGGGAACGGGATGAGTATTTTCTTGTTGGCATTCAATCTTCCTATCGGCTGAAGTGAACTCGTGGTGGGTATTGTTGTTGTTGCGACAGATTTTCTTCTGAAAGACGCTGTGTGTAAAGAGCAAAGAGTTGACGGTACGCATTAGTTGCTGAACCAAAGGTACGCTTGTTATCTGTTTCGTCAGCCTGTGGTGACTGTGCACCAGTACGGGCTGGGTCTAGGTAGGCAATCAAACGGTATGAAGCACCAAGGATTACAACATCTCGGCAAGACTCTGGCAATCCAGTCTGTGCGCTAAATGAATCTGTAGATGTAGTAGATATTGTTGAAGGTACGGTTGCATAAACAACCTTTACCTTACGGCCTGACACAATTCTGTCACCAATAGTTACTGTCTGTGCTCCTGTGCCCCAAGTGGTTTGGTCTGGAAAAGCATCAAACTCCCATCGCTTAATGCGAATCCATTCCTTGCTGGAGCCAATGTCTTGCCAGTGCATAGTTAAAATGTTTTGTATGTTCTTGTTATCTAATTCGTATGTGTTAATTGCACTGCTGCTATATGTAAAACTTGTTTGCTTAACTGCAAAAATAGCCGCGCCCATAGCGCGAAGGGTATCTTGAATAGCACGCTTTACAACGTGTCTAGGAAAAGTAGGAGAGATAGTTACCTTAGAACCAGCAGTGTGTGTATCAGCAGTAGAACCCATAAAGCCACGGCCGTATGGAGAAACTGTTGCGCTATTAGAAATGCGGTCTACTGTGTCTACCCAGAATAGTTCATCATCAATCTCGACAATACCAGTGCCAAGGCGTTGGGCATCTGCTACGTTAAAAATTGTAGGTGATGCAAGAGTAGATGTAGTTGTAGTAATAGGACCTGTTAGGTGTGTAGCCTTATCCTGCTGAATTGTATAACCAGCAAGGTTAATTAAAACCTCATCTGTTAGTTCGTTAAGTAGAATACCCATTACCACTTTACCTTATCTGCCCAGTAGGCTGCACTTAATTTGCCTTTAGAAATATTCTTGGCATGTCTTGCTTTGAAAGACTTACGGCGTGCTGCATATGATGCAGATTCACCAGTCTTACGAGGAGAACCAGATACACCCTGCTGCCCAAAACGAATAGTCTTGACTTGAGTTCCAACTTTAGCCACAACTACGTGTGACTTCTTAGGATGATTAGGCGTACGCTTAGGCTTGTTAAAACCCGATACACCAGCACGAGTTAATCTGGAATCTTTTTTCATCTGTATTTAGCCGTCTTCTTTGCAATAGATTTAGGTTGTTTTACGAACTGCTTGCCAGCACTAGTACCTGCACGCTTAGCAGCAGAGGTTCTTGCATACTCTGATGTGCTCAGTGCAGCACGGGCTTTCTTAGGTAGATACCGTTCACCAGTAGCCTTAGCACCTTGGGTGCTTGGCTTACCAGATTTAGTACCCCAGTCTTCTTTAGTCCATTTTGACAAAGACTTCTGCTTGGCAGTCTTACTACCTGAGTAGCCACCACCTGCTTTCTTGTAAGCCTGTGCTAGCAACTGAGCCTTACGGGCAGACCATTGGCCAGGCTTACCACCTTTAGAACCAGACATAATCTGATTCTTTAGACGCTCACGTAAACTTGCCTTGGTGTATGCCATTATTTACCAGCCGTATCTTTTCTTAATAATCTTTTTCATTGCTTCATCTTGCGGAGTCATCTTTGTTGTCTTAGGAGTTGCCTTTGGCTTTGGCTTAGGTGTTGGTTTTACCTTACCCAAGTCTTTTAATCCAACAGTGCTTCCATCTGGCATTACAACTTTTACTCCTGAACTGCGTCCTGACATTTTTACAAGTTTGCGTACGTTTCCAACTTCTGATTTAGTAAGTTTTGCTTTTCTAGGCTTTTTTGATAATGGCATTACATGCCACCAAATAATCCACGGCTCTTAGGCATAGCCTTTTTTGCTGTCTTCTTCATAGTCTTTTTCTTAGCAGCCTTCTTAACCATCTTCTTGCCTGACTTCTTGGCTTCCATCTTGGCTGCCTTCATACCCTTAGCGGTGTATGCAAATTCTTTTCCGTTTACCATTGGCATTATATTGCTCCTACTTCCTTGAGTTTAGATACTGTATTGTTCTGTATTATCTTGCTATCACCCATGGTGTTGGCATCGAATGCTTTACCCATGACATCAGAGGCACGCCGTGCTTCCTGAATTTTTTTCATACTTGTACCAGCAGGTTGAATTCCTTCGGCACGTGCTGCCCGATAGGCTTCTAACTCACTGTCCCACTTTTTGTTACTCACCATTTTTTGAGATGATGAGTCTCCTGGATTTAATTGCAGTCCAATAATCTTGCATCCGAAGCAACCTTCAACATCTTCTGGATGGTCTAATCTATGTCTCACACTGTCTCCACTGTATAACCTGCAGCCTCAAGGCTGGCTTTTTCTGCTTCGCTTACTTCGTAGGAGTATCCTCCAATGTAAGCAATCTCTGCTGCTTGTGTTTCTTCTTGAGATGGAAAACGAATTTCATAATATTCGCCATCTATTTTCAAGACTGTAATGCCTCTTACAAGTCTAAATCTTTCAAACAAACGACCTTCACCAGCAGGGCCTTCGCTTACTGTAGGTGTTGTGAATCTGTATGCCATATAGCCTCCTAAGCCGTTTTATGGATAGAGCAGAGGTTTCCCTCTGCCCCACCCATCTAATTACTTATTAGACGCGAACAGACGATGCTGTTTCAATGCGGTATAGAGCCTCTGGACGGTAGATAGACCAGTTGATAATTCCGTGCCAGCCGACTGGGCGGAAACGGTTCAACTTGTCTACAACGTTACCAAATTCAATACCTGGTTCCTTCCATACTGCTTCAGCAAGTGCTTGCTGTCCTAGTACGTAAGTGTTGAAAACGCGTGTTACTGGAGTAACTGTTAGTGTGTTTGTTCCAACAGTTCCTGAGTTAGCAACAGACACTGTAAGTGTTGTGTTTGTTGCACCAACTGAGATAGCAGTAATCTTTGCAGAAGTGCCAACGTTAGTGCCAGAGATTTTATCTCCAACCTCAGCGAGGCCACCGAATGCGCCGTTTGCTACTACGATTGTGAATGCGCCAGATGCGCCGCTTACTGCAGGTGCAGTAGCAAGTGCTGTCTGGTCTGCTCCACCCATGTTGGTTGTCATGCGAGGTGTCTCAATGAAGCGAACACCTTCCCATGCGCCAAGTTCACCAGCAAGTAGAGGACCAACATTCTGGTACTCGTGTGGTGTACGCCAGATGTTGTTACCTGTCTCTGTGCGTAGGTCGTGTGAAACTTCTGGGTGGATGTATGAAACATACATTCCGCCACGAGTTACAACGTTAGCAGCGCGTAACTTTGTTACAGCAAAGCGTACGTCACGGCCCTTGAATGTGTCTGTTGAAGCAACAGATGTACGAGCAGCAGATGTTGATAGTGCTCCGCCAGCCTCACGGATAACGTTTGTACCTGCATCTAGAACAGCAGCAATACCATTGTCTAGTGTTACTGCCATGTTGTATGAAACTGCGTTTGCAATCCATGGGTCAACGTCAGCAAGTGACAAAAGTGACAACTTGCGTGTTGGAAGTACTACGCGACCTAGTTCTGTCTGTGCGACATCTAGTGTTGTAGTTGCTGGTAGCGCTACTGCATCTGGGTCAGTAGTCTCATCTAGTGTTGCACCTGCAATTGAGGTGTCAGCAATATCGTTGTGGAATTGGAAACGGATTGAAGAACCATTGTGAGTTGGGTTTCCCATCTTCTTGTCCGCGATTGCACGGAACTGTGGCACTGAACGCAAGTTGATTTCAATTAACTTGTCGTATGCCAACGTTACGAGATTGGAACCTAACCCAGAGGTTGAAGTTGAAAAGACATCGGCCATTTGGCGATATCCCCTTTCTAATTAGTGTGCGGTTTTTATTGACCGCTGAGAATGGATATGATTTCTTCCTCAGATGAGGCATTTGCAATTAATCGCGCAATGTCTTCTGAATAAGCGGGAGTGTCAGCCGTTTGAGTTACAGAATCCTGTTGCTGTAAAGCACGTATGTTTTCTGTATCAACTGGCTTTTCTTGATTTGGCGTGTACCCAATTAAGTCACCATTCTCAACGAGCCAGTTTGAAACTGCGTCTGCGTTGATAGTGTCTAAGTCCTTAAGGACAAGGCGGGCAGCCTTAACATTTACTCCCTTTGATTCGAGGATTTCTTTAACGGTTCGCTCATTAGATTCCCTAGAGAATTTCGCTAGTTGTTCTTCTAGTTCCTTAATGCGCTTTTCATCTGCTCGTTTGGCTTTGCGTAGGTTAGCGATACCATCATCGCCATTCGAGAATTGAGAACGGTTTAATTCGTTCTCTAGACTTTCGTTATCGTTTTCCCAGTATTGTTCGTTGCTCATGCAACATCACCCTTCATTAGTAGTTGTCGCAGACCTCAGTCAGATAAGGGGATATTTGATTGGCTTCTGCTACCAGACTTTTACGCCTGACGGGGCTGGTTGGTCCGTCTAGGGAATTTAGAATGCGCTGGAGTTACCGCTACCTAGTGCGCCACGGGCTAAGCCTGATGCACCACCAAATGAGCCTACTTCTTTTTCGGCTAGTCGTAGTCGCTTGCGCTTTGCAGATTCAAGTTGTCCAAAGACTTCTTCCTCTGCTGTTTTTTGTGTGTAGTTAATTCCTTCTTCACCATAAATCTGACCAAGTTTTGTTCCAGTTGGTAGAACATTGGCAATACCTTGGTAACCCTCACGGGCTTGCTCCTGAGTAATGCCCAACTTGGCAAGCGCTGTAGCGCTGGTTACATCTGTTAGTAGATTCTGCTTTAAGGCTTCATTGCCAATCTCAGCAGATAGAACCTTCTCCTGTAACTTAGGTAGATTTTCTTTAGGGTTAAGAAAGTACTTAACTAAATCATCATCTTGAATACCATAGAATGACTTAAGAGTAGCCTTAATGTTAGGGTCAGAGTTATTGACCCTAGTTACTACTGTATCAATTCTATCCTTAAACTCTGCAGCAGAAATATCATTGCCAATGATGTCAGCCATTCTAGACTGAGACACCTTGCGGTCTGCTCCAAAGTAACCCTGTAAACCAAAGGCGCGTAGGGTTTCATTATAAGAATCTTCTAGTTGTAGATAGGTTGCTTCATCTATTACGTTAAGTCCAGCAGCACGGCGAATCTCATTACCACGGAAACGGTTAATGTAAGAAGTAGTCTTACGAAGTTCTACTGATGCTTGGTTAGCACCAAGTCCTTCTTCCATAAAGCGTTTAATTTCTGGCACTAGTTCTTCTAGTCCATAATCCTTAAAGGTACTTTCAAGCAATGTGTATGCATCTACATCTACTGTTGACTTGTACTTATTGCCAGAGGCAACAAGAGTTTTTTGTGTGCCATCAGAGTAAAACCCAATTACATTTCCGTAAGCATCTGTTTCAGTAGATACTAATGTTGCATCAGGTGATGTGGTTTGACTAGTAACCTGTGAGGTAGGGTTAACATTTGTTGGAGTAACAGCAGTAGAACTACCTGCTGCATTAAATCCCATTGGACGAATAACGCGATACTCGCCTTTACCGCCTGCACCAGTACGAACAAACTGAACTGTAAAGCCCTGGGCTACTTGCTCATCTGTAAGTGTTGGTTGCTCTTGTGCTTTGTAGGCAGCAGTTACTCTTTCGTTAAATGCTGTATTGGTTTCACCCTTCATTTTTTTCATAGCATCTGGGTTGATAGCACCAATTTCTGCTGCTGTATTTTCCAGATTAGAAATACTTGTTTGGGTTTTAGCAATCTGTGCATTTACTCTATCAAGCAAAAGTTCATCAGGGGTTTTAGCAATAGCCTTTTGTGCAGCAGGTACAGCAGCAGTTGCTGCACGCATAGCAGCAGCCTTAGTTTGCTCATCTACTACAGGTCGAAGACTAGAAAAGGATTCGTTTATTCTTGCCATTATGCCATCAATCCAAAGGAGCGTAGAATCTCAAGTGCATATCCTGATGCTTCTTCTCTAGCACCTGGTGACTTAAGCCACGCTTCTTTTGTCTTAGGGCTGGTGCGCAGTAGTTTCTCGTAATCTCTGATACTCATAACTCCAGCCTTTTGCGCTCCTGATGCATCCCTATTTGATAGGGCTGCTTGAATATCTTCATCAAAAATACTAATTGCATTATCTGGTAAACCAAGTAGTCTGCCTTTATAAAAGGCATACTGATTAGCAATGTCAGAAGGCTTAACACCTTCATCAATTAACCCAGATATGTTTCCGTAAAAACCCTTAGCCATACTCTTAATAGTATTCTTGGCAGAATCTAAATCAGTCTTGCCACTAGGAGTGAAGACTCCCATTACCTTATCAAGGGCTTGCTTTGTATCTAACTTGATACCAAAGGAAGATGCATACTCTTTAATCTCTTGAACACTTTGTGCTACTTGACCATTGTTCTTTGTTAAACCTTCTAGGTCTGTACCCTTAATAGCAGGCTTAATAACCATAGCCTTAATGCGAGAGTAATCATCAGCATCAAGATACTCACCAACAGTAGTAGTCTTACCACCAGCAGTAGTAGTCTGCTTAACTAGTGCAGCCTTTTCTTCTTTGTTTACTTGGTCATAGTATGACTTCTTTTCTGCAGCCGTAGCCCTACGGCCAAGCATTAAAAAGAAGTAATCATCAATCTCTTGGTCTGCCTGTGTCTTACTAGTTAGGTTAAGACCAGAACCATCACGGCCTTCTCCACGACCAATACCAACATATTTGTTAAGCAGTTTGTCAAAGCCTTGAGTAATTAATATTCCACTATCCTGGAAGTTCATTACCGATTCTACTGAAATTTTGCTTGCGGCTTTAGTAATAGCAACTGCTAAAGCAGTTTCATCTTTAGATTCAAACTCTGATTTTTGCATATAGTCAGCATCATAAAGACGCTTACGCAAATATTCTATACCTTTGCCAGCCCTAGCCTCAGCAATATATTTAGAGCGAACTGCTTCAGCACCAAGAACTTGATAATCGCCCTTTGGGTTAATGTAAAGATATACTTGTCCAGGAATAGGGGAGTTTTCAGTTCCATTAAGAATCCATTCGTTACCACGTTGAACAATTTGATAGTAACCATTAGCACCAAAATCCTCGGTCATATCTTTGAGGGTTTGATTAACAGGTGGCTTTCTACCTACTGTTCCTTGATTGGCAGCAGAAACTTCTGGTGATGCCACTATCGAACCTCCGTTGTGTATGTGTCACGAGAGTAGAAACCTAAGATGGGTGCAAACACTGCTCTATTAGCCTCTCTCATTGCTGGGTCTAATTGAATTAAATCATTTAGAATTTGTTCAATTTGCGCTTTTTTATTACGCTTCATTTCTGTAAAGTTCCAGATGCGTCTGCTTTCTGGGTCTTCTGAAAATGAAATAAACTCACGTATAAGTGATGTAACAGTTCCCATGTTTTTGCGAACTTGAGGTGATATTGGTGTTGACTTATCAGTAATGGCTTGGTCAATAGAAGAAAGAATGTTTCTTTCTGTTGATACTTCAAAGCCACCAGTCTCAAGGGCTGTTCGTAGTAATGGATATCCAGCCTTTAACGCATTGCGTCTAGCGGTTGCTTGCTCAATAATTCCTTTACGGGTTTCAGGTGCTGCTGTTCTAGCAAGCAAATCGCGTTGGTCACGCTCAATATCAAAGTATGCTTGCTTAGCCTGAGCAATAGATACATTGTCAAGATACTTTTCAAGAGTAGGTAGTTTAATTAACCCTTGCGCTTCTAGCCAAGTGTATGAATCTGCTGTGTAATCTCCAGTTTGTGGACCAAAGATATACGCTGCTTCACCATAAGTCTTAAGAAATGACTCGTTATTACGTGCCCACTTATACATAGTATCAGTCTTTTGAATTGCTATCTTTGTAGCCTTTTCATTACGAGAGACAGTATAAATAATCTTGCGTGGATTCTTGCCAATAAATGTAGCAACGGCCAACTCATATGGGTCTGTTAGGAAGTCACCTTCCGTCTTTGATATACCAGCAAGGATGTCATAAAACTGAGCACGCATATTAGTTACACCAGTGCTTTTAATATAATCTGGAACACCCTTGCTCTCACGTAATGTGGGAGAAATAGGGCTAAGCATTCCAAAGAAAGCACGGGCTGCAAGCACGTTATGTGCTGCAATTTTAACGGTCTTTAAGTATTCAGCCTTTTGTACATCTGTTGCATTAGCAGGTAGTTGAATGCTTTCATCACCAAATGCTTTTATGTAAGCAATAGCCTGAAACGCAGCAGTTGTTTCTTGACGATTCATCTCATCAATATCAATTGCACGGGCTGTAGCACCACGGCCAATAGTTTCTAGATTCTGCAAGAACAATGGCATAAGCGCTTTGCGCAAAGTCATGTTATCGCCAAGATTACCTAGTGCCCAAGTATCATAATCATTGGCAAAGTTAGTAGCCCTTTCGCCCAACTTGCCTGGAATGTAGCCCAACATACCCTTAATACCAAGGAATGATATGGCTGCAACTGGACCAGATAGTGATGGTTGTCCTGCATCGGGAGCAAAGGATGGGTTAATTAAACGCAGTTTAAGAGTAACATCATTAAACTGTGGAACCTTAAATGCTCCACCAGTAAATTGACGTACTACTGGTTCAACCGCTGTGTTGATAATTGTATCGGTTGGTAGTACTACGTATGGCTCACCCTGGTCATCTTCATAAACTTCACCACGGGCAGATAGTCCTTGATGCGCTAGGCGCATACGATAGATAACTTGTAGTGGCTTCTCACGCATTAAGCGGTAGTAGCGTCTCCAGAAGTCTTCAGTTGCACGATAGAAACGTGCTACTGTGCGTGTAGATAATGCAAAGTTAGAACGAATTGCAGGATTATCTACATACTTAAGAATCATATTAGATGCATCATCCATGGCAAGTTCTGTAAATCTTTTTGCCGCAATGTCATCTATTTCTTTAGTAACTTTAGCAAGTGCCTTATCATTTGTTAAAAGACTTGGGTTGTTAGTAACTTCCTCTTGAAGTAACTTACTTGCAAACTCTTTTTGTAACCCTTCATATCCATCACGAAGACGAGCATAGGTTGTAAGAACTGCAGGTTGACGGAATAAACCATTTACTTGACGGTCCATTCTTTCCATAATCGCATTACCAAACTTGCCCCATGCAGATTCTAGGTCAGCCTTATCAAGAAACTCTTCAAACTCAATGTTGGTATTAATTTCACCAGTTGGTTGCTTACCAACAGTAGCCTTTTCAAACTCATCAAATGATGTTCTACTAGCAACCTTTGACCACTTGCCAGCAATTGTTTTACCCTCGCGCATTTCATAGGCAACAAGGTCGTTATGCTTAGCAACCATTAGATTAAATAAATCTTCATTAAAAGATTTAGGTCCACCATGGAAAGTGTTGCGCATATCTAGCAACATTGTTTCTACGTGGATACGTGCAATTTCTGCATCTGGAATACCACGTTGTGTGTAGTGAACTGAATCACCAAACAAGGATAGAAACTCTCTAACAATCGCTGTACGCTTTGGGTCTACTGTAAACTGGCGAGTAGTAAAGTCATAGTTGACTCCAAGAGCCTTAAGCATATTAGTTCTAGCAGTAGCAAAGTCTTTAGCAGTTCTTAAACCATTGTTATCAAAGAACACTGTTGCTGGGTCTACTGATTGTTTTTCGCTTTTAAGTGAATACTTATTTACAGCAAACTGGCGATACCAGGTATCAAAGTGAGCAAGAGTTAAGTACTTATCATTAGTACGGCGAAGTTCCTCTGTGGATAATGCACGGAACTTACGGCCAGTCTTAACCCCAACTTCTTCTAGTGCTGAAGAAAGAGTAGATGGTGTAAATATAGCATCAATAATATCCTTATCGAACTTACCACCAAGGGATGTTCGAGCAGAAACTGATGCAGCCATTGAGTTGATTACATCTGGGTGGTGAATAAATGCATCCTTAAGCCACTTAAACTGTGTAATTGATTCATCCACACCAAAGGCACTATATACACGTCTAATGGTTTCTTCACGAATCATCATGTGTGTTACTTCTTCAATTGGAATCTTTTTATCAATCGCAAGGTCAGCAGCAATCTGAGAACGTTCTGCAACAGTAAGCGTTCCTTCTGGACCACCCTTACGAAATAATATATTAATAGCACTACGAATAGGGCCAACAGAAGACTTAGAACCAGTAAGTGCTGTGGCTACATTCTTAAACTCTTGAACATCTCTAATCTTTCGTAGTGAAAGTAGGTCAAGTAGTGGTGCATTAAGGGCGTACATAAACGCTTCATCAATAGCAGAACGAATACCTAAACGCGGAAACAGTGTAAGAATTGTCCAGAAGTTTACAAACTCAGAGACATACTTGTTGCGTGTAGCACCATCAAAAATGGCTGGAATAGAGTTCTTGCGGCGTGTAGACGCAGCAACCTGAATAATCTGCTCATATGGCAGAGCACCAATACCTTGCGCTACCTGGCTAGGCTGCACAATTCCACGGGCATTAAGAATAGGGGAATCATTTTCAATACGAACAACGTGTGGGCTAATATCATCAATAAAATCTGTAGGCACTTCTGTTCTAGAAGTAGTAGTCATACCAGAACGATTGTTAAAAGTCCTATTAAGGATTTCTTCCATAATCTTACGGCCTTCGGCTGTGCCATGTAGACCATAACGGTGCATAATTGCTGCGTATAGGTTACGAATAATAATAACCTGCTCATCAGCCTGTGAGTCCAAGAAATGGAATGTCACAAAGTCTGCAACATCACGGGTAAATACCTGTCGTGCTACAAGACGGAAGTTTTCTGCTGTTTTAACAGCATCTTCTCCAAGAAGAATCTGTGTACCAGCAGGGTTACGGCTTGCAGCCTTACCAAAAATTTCACCGATACGGCGTGCACGCTTAATATCTTTGTCAATTTCATCAAAGCGTTGAATTCCAGCAACGTTAACACCTTTATCAATGTCAGCACCAGCGGTTCTAAGAATGCTTACAGCATCTAAACCTTTATTCTGTGCACTGGCTAATCCAACTGATGTCTTTGCATTAGCAGCATTAGGATTCATAATTGCATCTGCAAGTTTAGCAATACCCATGCTGATGTGGCGCTCTGATTGTGCAGTTGGAATACCATTGCGCATAAATGTAATGCCATCAACGCGGCCATTTAGCAAGATTCCAACATTTTGAATCTCGCCAAAAAAGTTTTCAGCAGTTTTTGAATCAAAAACTTCTTTACTCGCCAGTGTTGTTACAACTTCAAAGTTACTAAAGCCAGGATAGTTCTGAACTAACTCGCGATAAGCGCTAGACCTTTCAATAGAACCCTTTTTTGCTTCAGCAAACTTTCTAATTGCAGGACCTACGCCCTCATCCCATAAAGTTTTAACGCTAGGGTCTTCAAATGCCTGCTTTACACTACCCTTAAAGTTACCTTTTTTTGCTTCTTGCATAATATTATCAGCAAGGCGTTGGCCTTTAGTTGAAAAAGTAGCAATCTTGCTTGCGCCACCAGTCATATATGTTAGTGGGTCTACAACAATTTGATAAATTGTGTCAATTGTTCCAGTTACACCAGTCTGATACTTACCAGAAAGTACACGTGAATTTAAGTTTCCACTGTTAGCCTGATTTGCTGTGTAAATTTTACGATATAAATCACGACCTGGTGAAATACCAGCAGCCTTTGTATCAAAAATAATCTGAGCAAATTCTTTTTGATTATCAAAAGCATATGTAATAGCGTTAAGAATCTTTGGGTCTGGCTTACCATAGGATTCAACAATTTCGCCAGGAGTTTTACCAGATAGTAAACCCTTTGCTACAAAAACATTCTCTTTGCCGTAGCGTGCTTCAACAGCCTGTACTGCTCCTTTGTCCCAGGCATCGCGACCATTGTATGCATCATCCCAAACAGTACCTTTAAACGGTTTGTTTATTGCAAGATTAGCAGCAGCAATAGCGGGTCCAACAGGACCACCAAAAGCCGATAAACCACCAGTTACTGCAATGGGAGCCAATGCTGGGTCAGCGCCTTGGGCGATTTGTCGTCCTGCAACATAAGGAGTGTTAATAGTTTTACCCCATGCGATAGCACTTTGAAGCGTTCCAATAATTGGACTTCCACCAAGTTTAAGAACTTTGCCAGCAATTCCAAGACTACGTTGAAGTAGACTTGGGTCTTCTTGAGTAAACTTAGCGGTTGGGTAAAGAGCCTTAATGTTTGCTTGGGCTTCTTCTGTTAAGGCTTGAAACTCACGCTTAGCATCATCTGCTTTAAGAGCACGAAGTTCTTTTGCTTTTTTAACAGTGTAAGCCAACTGTTCAACGGCAAGTCTTTGCTGAGGTGAAAGGTTAGCATTATTTGCAGCATTATAAACAGCAGGATTAACTTCTCCTACAACTGGATTTATGCGGGCCATTAGTACCCATATTCAGCAAGGGTTGAATAAATAAGTTCGGCTTCTCCAGTTGGGTCAAACTGTGCAATCTTACGCATAGTTACAGAAATTGGTTCAGTAGTTGTAGGAAGGTTCATTACTTCACTTCCTGGTCCTTCACCAATATCTACACCAGATGAAATAGGTTCATTAGGACGTGTAGTAGCAGCCATTAACTCTGTTGGCATTTCCATCTGAACTAATCCTGAATTGCCCATAGCGTTAGCGCCCATGCTGTTGCCAGCCATTGGTGCTGCTACTTGGTTTGAGTAGGTTTGCTGTCCTTGTCCGTATGGGAGTCCTGGAATGTATCTAGCACCTTGTGTTGGTCCCCCGTCAGTGCGCTGAGAAAGAGCGCCAGGGCCTGAAACTGGTGCTGGGTTAGACGGTGCACGGTATCCACCTTGTACTGCCATTATTCATCTCCTTCGTCTTCCAATTCATCTTCAACTTCTGCTGGTTGGCCAAAGGAATCTTTATTGTATTCCTTAGCCAGACGCATCATGCCTTCGGCATTCCAGGGTGTCATTGCTTCTGACACTTCCGTATGCAAGTAACGAGTTCCATCATAGTCTGCCCATTCTGTAATTATTAACCAGTTAGCGCAGATAAAGTTAGACCCATCAGGGTCTTCCTCTATTAGAACTTTTAATGCTTGCTCTATTTTCTCCCTGAATCTCTCACTCATTTTGCGTACTGAATCTTTGTAATAATTGGTGCACTTGTGTGAATATCCCACATGCACGCTACTTCAATGGCTCTGCGAATTATTTTTTCCGCTTGTTCTGGAGTTTTCGCTTTATCAATATGTAAAGCCTCCATAACTCCCAAAGCAACATCGCCACCGCTCCCACCATAATAGATACCACGGATATCACGGTCCCAAGAATAATCTTCAAAGACAGGATAAATAACTCCATGTATGCTGATAATAAAATCTGAATCCTGCGCTGCTGCATCGCCATCTTCTTTCATGTCATAACCTGCATCAATAAATACTTTACGCATAGCAGGTATAAACTTTTGTGTCATAAACAAATCTAAGTTTTCTAACTTAGTTGGCTTAGGTGGTTTCCATCCAAAGTGAAGGATGTTAGAACCACGACTAGCACCAGAACCTGCAATTAAATATCCGTTGTTCTCGATAATCTTGTGAGTAGCAATCGTCATAGGACGACCATTATCATCAGATGCTCTAGAATCGCAACCGATTACAGACCAGCCATCTCCTTGATAAGCAGCAAGTGTTGTCATTGTCCCCTACCTAGTTATCTTTGAGTTACGGTTCGTGCCGAAGCGTTTGCTGTTCCACCCATCGTTAGGCTGGAAAGTAAACTTTGTAATCCTTGTGGAGGTTGAGCGCCACCTGCTGGAGGAGCGGCGGGAGCAGGGGACGGTTGCTCAACCATAGGTGCTTCCCCAGCAGGTGGTAATTCTGGAGCGAACACTTCATTGATTGCGTCCTCAATCTGAGTGCCCTTTTGGCGCATACGGATAACTTCTGCAATCTTCTTAACGATTGTAGTTGGGTCTCCGCCATTAGCAATAAGTTGTGGAATTGCTTGTGCTGAAGCATTCAAAGATGAAATAAGAGCATTACGCATTTCTTCAACTTCAATCTTTTCTTGCTCCTGAGTTACGTTAACTCCAAATGGTAATTCACGCTGTGCTAAGTCCTTAGAGATTAATTTACCACCAAGGGCTTGCAACATAAAAATAAGTCCCTGTGCTGGGTTAAGACCAGCCAGCATTCCATAACGAACATCAGCAGAGTAGTCTCCCTTAATGTCCTTTGATGGTAAATACTCAATTGCATAAGGGCTACCAGAATCAATACCACGAATTGCTTTTTGCTCATTAAAGATTTTCTCATCTACTTCAAAGCAAAGTGAAATTACACTCTTAAGTGTAGATGCAAAGATAGCCTGCGCTGATTTAACTTGTGTGTCAAATCCACCCATAAGGGCTTGCACGCCTTGACCAGTAATAATTGAAGCATCAATATTTCCAGTACGTGATTCAGGGTAGCGTGTTCCAGTACGCAGTTCGTTTTGTAGAACTGCTTGCTCATTAAACAATGAGCCAGATACTGGTAGTTCAACTCGGCGAACACCTGCTGGGTTCTTAGTACGGATAACTCCGTCTCCACCGAATTGGAACTCGTTCACATCGTCAGGGACAATCAGTGGTGCTTGCACAGCCTTCTCTGTTGCTTCCATCGCAAGTAATGCGAATCTATTGCGAAGCAACTGAATGCCTAGTACATCATCAAACTGTCCACGCATCTCACCATCAACGGTTGGTCGCTTTGCGACTACAACCATCATCTTGCCAATAGGATTCTTAGCACGGGAGATAACTAGGTTCTGACGGTCTGGAACAAAGATAATAGATTGATACTGGTCGTAGTAACGAACAATCTCAACTCTATTATTCATGTCTTGGTCATATCCGTCACGACCAAGCAAAACGTCAGTATGCTCTGGGAACTGAGAAATCAATTCAGCCAGTGGCATAGCATAACGCTTAGCAAAAGCAACGCAGCGTCCGTAGCGGTCAAACTCAGGATACGCCCCGACAGGACTTTCTACGCGAATACGCGGCAACTTTGCTTCAGTGTCCAGTTCAATAATGAACGGAACAAACCCAAATGTAATGTACCAGTCAGCACCTGTGTACATCTGTACTTGCAACTCAGAGTTGTAAAGATAGTTAGCAGCAATGCGGGTGCGATTATCTGCTGCTTTACGAGCACGGTCTTTAGTTTGGCTAACTACTGAGCAGTTAACTGCTGGTAGTGGAGCCATAACTTCAGATAGGTCACGGGCTACAATGTCAACAAAGTTAGCAACTACGTTAGCCTCTACACCTTCTGGAAAAAACTCAGGGTATACATTAGAAATTAAACCTTGACGAACTAGTAGTACATCTTGATGGCGACTATCGCGTTCACGACTACGGTCTTTTAAAGACGCAACACGTGCAAAAATTTGCTTATCAGTTAGCATTATTTAATTCCTTTTTTTGCAAGATAAGCAGATGCTTTCTTTGCTATATTGGCTGCTTCTTTTTTGCTTATATCTGTTACGCCTAAACCGTACCTTCTAAAAAATGCATCTGCAATATCATCATTCTGTTTGAACGCATCTCTTTGAGCCTTGTTCATTTCAGCAATAATCTTTTTAATATTACTTAGTTCATTCTTTAATGGTGCATCTGAATTACGTGCTGGTTCACGTGATGCAATTGTTGGTTGACGCGGAACAAGAGTATTTCTTGGGTCTTCTGCCGCATCTCTAATTGCTTTCTTTCTAATAATTGCTTCTTTAGCCTTTTGAGACTTAGCAATCAAACGCTTTTGCGCCGCAATCTCGCGCTTTCTTTTATCGCGCATAGCACGGGCTTCACGCTTTAAAGATGCTTTTGCTGCTCCTGGTCGTACTGGTGGAGTAACAGGTTCAGCCTTTTTACGTGGCGCAGGTCTTGCGCTTGCACGTGCAGTGCGGGCTGCTTTTTCAGCACCACGTCTTGCAATAACATCTGCTGGTGTAACACGTTCTTTTTGTGCTGACCGAGTTACGGTTCTGGTATCAGGCTTTTTTCTGTAAAGATTATAAATCTCTTTAGCAGGGTCTACTTTTGGTGGGCGAACAGAACCAGTGCTACCTCTGCGTTCTACTACACGCTTAGGTGGATTAGCCACATCTGGTCTACGACTAGCGCGACCTAGTCTAGGTGCACCAGTTTGCATCTCAGTACGGATAAGAGATTTAATATCTTTTTGTGTAACTTTTTTTGCAGCAGCCTGCATAAGGCGTTTTTTTGCTGCATTAGAGATGGCAGCACGGGCTATTGCCGCTACTACTCCTGCTGCTAGTGGTGCTGGCATCTCTGCTCCTTTGTTAAATCATCTTCCGTCTTGCGGGTAAACGCTTCATTCTTGATGGCTTTGCAGGTCCTGAAGTTCCAGACTTTTTAGGACCAGATGGCATTGGCCGTTGCTTAATTCTTGGCTTACCATAGTTGCCTTCTCTTGTAGGCATAGGCACTGGTGTTGCTTGTCCAGGTGCACGATTAGGCTTACGCGTTGGCATAGGTACTGGCTTAGCAGTAGGTCTAACTATGCGCATTTGTGGCGAACCCGCCTTCTTTTTTGCAATCATAATTACTTAGCCTTCTTCTTAGCGGCCTTCTTAATTAACTTTGGAGTGTTAGCCTTGCGACCTGACTTTGAAACAACGTTTTCTGTCAACTTAACTGCACCTGTAAAGTTTGGAACTTCTCGTGTAGAGCGTCTCATGCTTACAAGTTTTGCAATATCAGCAGCGGTCATGTAGTACTCGCCATAATACTTCTTGCCGTCTTTAGTTACCTTGACATCTTCCATCATCTTTTTAACTGCGTTACGACCTGTGGTATCTGGCACGTATCCCTTAGGAGCCAATGATGGTCCTTGTGCTGCCTTTAGTCCACGTGCAGTTGCTTTGGCACTCTTCTTTGCTGATGCTTTCTTTGCCTTGCTTACCTTGGCTGCTACTGCTTTCTTTGCTGCATCAGCCGCATATTGTTGACCAGCCTTTTTTCCCTGAATGCTGCTTACAACTGCCTTACCTGCCTTTGTTACAATTTTCTTTAATGGCATTTTATTTTTCCTTTACTTTTTCTTTTTCTTAGAAGCAACTACCGCTGCTCCAGCGCCACCCGCTGCGGCACTTGCTACTGCTGTTTTCTTAACAACTCTTGTAGTTTTAGATTGAGTTGCCTTTTTCATACCTTTTACTTCGCGCTTTGCTGTGCGGTATGCAGCAGCATATGCCTTTGCTCTTTCTGCCTGACGAATAGCATCTAATCTATCTAACTGATTAAGAGTCATATTGTCAGGAACACCTTTGCGTAATCCACCTAGTGATGGAGTACTCAATGCTGGAAAGTTTTTTACATCTACTCCGCCAAAGCCTTTATCAAGACCCATTCTTTTTTTGAATGCATTTGACTCACCAACGGTTGTTGAACCATAAGAACCTTTTTTGCTGCTTTGCTTAGCAATTCGCTTAGTTGTTTTAGCAAGTTGCTTAGTGCCCTTCTTCATAACCTTGGCTTGTTTAATGGTCATGTTAGGTGTGTTCTTTAAATCTACAGAACGTGCAATAATTTGCTTGTCTTTAGTGGCACGGGAAGATGCTACCTTTTTAATAATTTTAATTGGATTTGCCATTGTATTAAAACATCTTCCTCTTGCGTGGTGTTACCTTTTTAGTGGTAGTAGAAGCCTTAACTGCTTTAGTAGACTTAACAACTTTCTTTACAGCCTTGCCTGTAGCCTTTGCAATCTTTCCATAAGGAACTAAATACATAGCAACATCGGTTGCATTCTGGGGCATAATCCAGTCATTAGAAAACTTTGCCACTTTACCAGCAGTACCTGGTAGAGGTTTTTGTTTTTTAATTTTTGGGATATCAGTACGATTAGAAGTCTTAGCCATGTTACTTAGCCTTTTTCTTTACAGGTACTTTTGGAGTAGTTGGTTTTTTAGTTCTGCTGTTTATGCTTCTTAAATCTTTAGAAGGATACTTAAGAGATGTAATTTTTTTAGAAGACCCAGCATTGTATTCAGTTAACTGAGCAGTATCTTTAATATTTCTCATACTGCCCTTAACTGGCTTGCCAGTCATATATTCTGTAACTTTAAGTTTTCCTTTTGAATTTCTCCATGCAACTGGTGAACCTATAGTTCTACCCTTTGCTGCAGCAGCGTTAATTCGTGTGGCTTTTTTTGCTGCTGCGTCTTTAGCAACTTTAGGTGCAACTTTTTTTGTTTTTGAACCCTTAACTACTTTACCTATAATTTTTGCTATGTTAGCCATATTACTTACCTTTTTTCTTTACAGGTACTGGTCTTCCGCGCATAACGCGATACTTGGCCTCAGAGGATGCATTACCAGCATTACGAACAAGTGGATGTTTTTCAAGGCCACTAATAATTTTTACTTCTTTTAAAGTAGCACGGCGTGACGTTGTTGAAGTAGGCAAAGTTTTTTTATTGGTTTCTTTTGCCCAGTTCTTATTTTTACCTTTACCAGTAAGTACACCAGATTCTTTTACTTTAGTATTGCGTGTTATAGATTTTGCCTTACCAGTAGTAAGTTTTTCTATATCTTTATAATTGGTTGCTTTAAGCCCTTTAGAGTTTTTCTTTCCACGCATTGCTTTATTTAATACTTTTATTACGTTAGCCATGTTGGTCCTTATCCGAATTGCTCTTGCCACTGTTCTTGCAGCGCAAGGTCTAGGTTTACTGTTCCGCGTTTTGCTAGTTGTGCACGGGTTGCCCAACGATTATCTGCGTATCGTGAGATAACTGTGCTTTGTTGCATCAACTCACGGCAGCGTAGGAACGCAAACCACATGGCCATTACGCAGTCAGTCTTGCCTTTGGTCTCAGGCTTCCACGTAATCAGTTGTTGAATTAACGCCTTCACTCCTTCTGAACCTTCAGAGGAGGGAAATTCAATTGTGTTGTTCTTCTGGAATACTCCATCGTGCATAGTGCCTAGCATGGTTGACATAGATGCAACACCATGTGAGGTATCCCATTTGTTCTTCTGTGTGAAGTGCGGCTTTAAACTACAGCCGTATTGCGACAGCCATTGACGCAAATCAGTATCAAGTTCATAGGCTTTCTGGTGTGCGTTAATTTCAACACGCAACTCATTAGGGTTATACTTGATAACAAATTCTTCAATCATCGCACGAATCTTTTGTGGTGTTGGGTCGGACATGTTCTCACAGTCCAGCACATACATTTTTCCGTCTATTCGGTTATAGGTCATCGCTACAAATGCAGCATGGCCTCTGCCCATAGCAGGGTCAAATCCAACAACTGTATAACCTTCGACACTGGTCGGATGTCCCACCGCGCCTGGTTTTAACGGACCTCGTCTACGTGTACCTTTGACACAAGCCTGAACCAGGGCGGGTGGGAAGATGGAATCTTCTTCGACATCCTCCTGCTGATAAACCAAAGCCCAAGTACTAGGAGTTACTTCGCCACGGCGCTTGAACAAAGATGGTCCATCCCACTTAGGAAATAGCCCTTGCTCATCGGGTAGTTCGTCCTCGTCTCCATCCCACGGATGGTCGGACTTAGGCCAAAGAGTTACCCAGTCTTCTGGCTTCTTCCTAAACTCCAATACCGCAGGCATTGCCATGTAAGTAAAAGGGCACTTACCATTAGACCAATGCTTAGGGTTACGGAGTTCCTTGTAAAAATCATTCGCCGCAATTCGTGTCCCTACAATCAGCAACTTGCCGTTTTTACCCAAACGGGTAATAACTTCTTTTTGTAACCAGTTAATCTGCTTGTCCCACTCATGGGCGTTAGCAGTTGTAATGCAGTCGTCCAAGATAATTAGGTCAGCACGTGCACCGTAAATCTGACCACCCATACCAAGTGCTTGGATAGTTGGGTCCTTTTCGGATGAATCTCTCGCATCGCCCCCAAGGTAAACGGTGTCTACCTTCCAGGTATCAGCATCTTGTTTCCAACCGCCCTCTGGTCCATAGGCTGTTTGTAACTTCAGCCAGCGTGGGTGGGACAGTCTTTGCTTAATCGCATACACGAACTCTCGTGCCTTGTTAAGGGTCTTACTGACCACAATGATACGCACATTCGGATTGAGGGCGATACGGTAAGTTGAGTAGTTAACGGTTACCACGGTAGATTTAGCATGCTCAGGTGGTACGTTAACCAATAGGCGATTCTGGTCGCCAGGCTCATAAATCATAGAATCATGGAGCCAAGAGGGTTCTTCCCCCTCAAGGAGGTCAATCCAGTCTTGATGGTGTTCAAAGACCTTTTGCCCCAAAAATACATCTGAGAACTGGGAAAAAGAAATCTCGTCCTTTGCCACTCCAAGGGAGATGGTGGACTTATTTTTGGCATCAGCCTTGGCATCTTCCAAATCACGGGCAAACTTCTTATCCCGCATTAGCCAGATTCTTAGGGTGTCTTCCTTGTACCCCAGTTGCTGCATAGCCCTAGGTGCACCCATGCCCTCGGCAACTAGCGCCAAAAGTTTGGCCTTTGCCTCCACGGTCTTTTGAGTGCGGGGGTTATTACTCTTACTGAAAGTCATTTAGTATCCTGTCCCAAGGCAGTATTTACCCATCTACAAACAGCCTGCTTAGTCAGTTTGTAACAGACAGTAGATACAGTCTGTACGCAAGGGCCTGAAGCCCTTGCTATAGTATCGGCAATAAATTGCCTCTACTATATATTAATCCGTTCAACAGCCCATTCCGAACGCTTTTGGGCAGGTGATTTACATCACAATAGTATAACCGCAGGTCAGAGCCAGTATTAGCAGGGTAGTAGCAGGGGCATACTGTTGTACAGAAAATATTTAGACAGAGATACTCTACTACATTGACAAGCCATTAAACAGTCTGGGGTCATTTAGACCCACAGCCTGTTTGCTGTCGCTCAGTCTGTACTGTTAGTGGAGCCTGTTGACAGACTACTATCTCGGCGCTCCCTTATAAACAATAGTCCGCGCCCCAGTTAATAATAAAATCCTAACTGGCTAGCCTAATAACTAAAGTGCAGGCTAAAGATAGCAGTCCAATCAAGCCCATGAAAAGACTGGGCTTGACAGGCCTGCAGTGTGGGAAGTGTAGTTAGAGATACTAACTACAGAGAGGAAACAATGAGTGAGTCTATAGGCATTACCATCACTAACAACTGCTACGCCTGCTACATGCTCAACGAAGTCTGTCTGGAGTGCGAGGACAGTCGCACAGCCCGTGATAGCAATATTGCCCATGCTATCGTGGACGAAGGCAATCTCCAGTACCGCAAGCAACTATCCTACAATCTGCCCGAAAGTTCAGGGCATGACTGGGTAGGTGCAACTACTAGGGTTGAACCCTACTTCGTCTATGCCACCCAAACTTGGGAGGATACACGAGAGGAGTTCTTAGACCCTATCACCGTCATCACTGACAGGCTATTCGACTTATCGTTCGACATGCCTGCCAATAGTGTCATCTGCCAAGACTGTCACTATACCTACAACAAGCACACCAAGTGCCCAAACTGCAACTAACCTGCACCACCAAGGGCAGCCCCGTCACGAGTGACGGGTGCTTAGCCCAATCAACCAACTACTAGAAAAGGAAATAACATGTCAAACACATTCACATTCAGCGGTTCAATTGTCAAGGCAGTGAAAGATTACAATAATGTTATCAAAGCAACTGTAGTAGACCGCCGCTTAGAATATACACCCAACGGCGATATGGCTAGCAAGTTCACCGCAAGCCGTCAAATCACCATCACAGACCCTGCAATCCAAGCATGGGTTCGTGAAAATCTAATCAACTCCAGCGAAACCGAATTCGCTGTAAACATTGAAGGGTATATGACTTCAACATTCTCTGAAAAGAATGATAAGTGGTATGAAAACCAGGTAGTAACCAAGTTATCGCTAGTCTAATCTAACCGCAGGTGGTGGGGGCTTCGGCTCTCACCACCTGCACTTTTTTAGTGCAAAGGTATTCGTATAAGTTCAGACAACTGAAAGTAGGTCGCTATGTCAGATACAGAAAACAATACAGTTTATTGTGGGGACTGCCTAGTTCCTATCAGCCAATGCTCACATAGAAGGAGATAGAAATGTTGTTAGATTCATTGACTCTGTTAGCCATCATGATTGCTTTAATTACATCTGTAGTAGTACTAACCCTGGCTATCAGACAGAACGCCATCCTTACCAAAGAGAACCTAGAACTACGCCGTGCTCTCAGGATAGCAAAGAAAGCCCGCAGCGTAGATTATTATATGCCAAAGAATAACTTCTACTATGACCCAGACATAGCAAAGGAAGACCTATGGCAAACAAAGAATTCATAACCCTTGCCCACTACCCAGTGCAAAGCAAGTACAAAGAAGATGAATGCCATGCATGTGGCATGGACATTCTTGTAGATAGAGATAGAACAGCGCCCAGAAACTACTGCACCCCATGTGCATGGACCAAGATAGGAGAAAGCAAATGAGTTACACCGTAGAAGAAATCGCACAACTAAATGAATCAATGGAGGCTGCAATCCTATCCATCAAAGCAGCCAACAATATCTTGGAAGAAATGATGGCAACAGGTAGAATTTATGTAGAGGAAGAATAAAATGAAGTTCGTTATCATATGTATGCATTGCTGGAAGGGTACAAAGTATGACGCACTAGATGAGGTAACAGGATTACCTTGCGATAAGTGTGGAGAAATACTATGAGCGCACCATACATGCCATCTCAGTGTGCTGACTGCGACCAATATGCAGAAAGATTCTGCAATATAACTGGTCTATGCACAATCTGTTGTGACCAAGTACTACATAAGGGAGAAGAATGTGAGTAACTTAAACCCTGATTACTTAGACATAATGACAACGCTTAAGATAGTAAGACTAGTTGCTGGCTACACCCTTAGAGATGTAGAACGCGTAAGCAATGGTGAGTTTACTGTCGCAGCATTAGGTAGTTATGAACGCAACCATAGACCTATAACAGTTAAAAGATTGTTGAAATTGTGTGAGGTATACGGCATATCAATCGATGCAGTTATCAGACACAGTATGTATGGAGACCAAATGCATGTAATGAAAGGAAGAAAAGATGGGCTACGAACCACCGCTTGAAGATGACATAGCACTAGACAAAGACATAGAAGATGAAGATGAAGGTTACCAAGAACCAGATAGGATGTGGGGAGATGAATGAAGATGCTTGCTGCAGTCAGTGCGGAACCTTATGCGATATCTGCAACTCAGAGGATAATGATGAATGAAATATCAATCCTCCCTCTCACACCATTACAGTCCTGGGCATTCCTCATTACAGTTTTCTATCTCCTCTACAGATGGGTCGTTAGATGAAAAAACTATTCGCACTGTTTACCGCATGGTATCTAACCTTCTTGTCAATGCTACCGTGGCACATGCCAGTGGTACATGCCAAGCCACACACACAGCCAAAACCTACAGAGATGAGCGAGTTCCATTGGACTCCCCGTGCTCTGAAGTTATATGCAAAACAGTTCATGCGCATGGCGTACCCAGACTGGAACTTGTCTGAACACCGTGCACTAATGAAACTATGGGGAAAGGAATCAGCCTGGAATCCTAAAGCAGACAACCCAAACAGTTCAGCCTTCGGTATCCCACAGTTACTTAACCTTGACCCACAAACGCCAGCCCCGCTCCAGATTGAGCGTGGGCTGGCTTACATCCAGCACAGATACGAGAAACCATCAGTTGCTTGGTCACATTGGCGAAGCAATGGTTGGTATTAAGGATAAATAAATGACAGTTGGAACACCAGGATTAAAAGAAGCAAAAGAGTTAGCCAAGCAGATATACAGTGGAGATGATGGTTTATCTATCCATTATTTACTTGGTTATCTATGGGCAACATGCAGCAAAGAGCAACAACAAGATGTGTTGGAATCCCTCCAACGCTACACAAAAGAAAAGGAAAGCAAATGACAGTAACAACAGAAGAAATCCAAAACTACCACAACATCTTGCTAGGTGAGAATGGTGAAGAAGAACAACTAATAGAGCAACGCAAGCGCCTAACAGATGCAATCTATTCACAGATTGATTCAGGTGCAACACCAGATGATGACCACATTGCAGAGGTAACAGCAGGTTTGAATAAAGATATTCAACTGCGTGACTTTGTATTAGGTCTACCATCTGAGCGTCCAATTGCAGCAGTCAATACATACCTTGCATCCTTTATGGATGTAGTTCCAGGTGAGTTCATTGCACCAGTTGCTAGTATCTTGGCTGCAAATCTTTATTCAATTGAAGAAGATGAATCAGCAAGAGAAGTGCTATCACAGGCGCTAGAAAATAATCCAACTTATTCACTAGCAAACTTGCTTCGCCGTGTATTCAATTCAAATTGGCCAGCAGATGCACTCAAAGCAATGACTGAGGAACTTCATCCAAAGGTCAAGGCAGGGATGGGTATCTAATCATGGGATTGGATATGTATCTTTATGCTCGTAAAAGCATCTCATCTATTGAGTGGGAACCAGTAACACATAACAAGAAACTCAATGCTGATTACACAATCCTCGCCTCCCTCGTGGGGGCTACAGATTGGATGTATGACCCAGATGAATTAGCCTTTGCATCTGTATCTATTCAAGTTGGATACTGGCGCAAGGTTAATGCTATTCATAACTGGTTCGTTCAAGAATTAGCAGACGGAGTTGATGAGTGCCAACCAATCTATGTACCACGCAGTTCTTTAATTGACTTAAAGAATGCATGTGAAATAGTATTAGCAGACCACAGTCAAGCAAGTAGATTACTACCACCAGGTGGTGGCTTCTTCTTTGGCAGCACAGAGTATGACGAATGGTATTTTCATGGTCTTGAAAAGACTGTGAAGATAGTAAGTAAACTCATTGAAGATGTACCCGAAGGATGGTCCTTCGAGTATCAGGCTTCATGGTAAAGAAAGGGACACATGACTACAGCAGATGTAGTAAAAAACCGCTCAGCCTGGCTTAAGGCTGGCGTAGCAGTAGAAGCAACAAGCGCAGCACAAGTAGCACAAGAAGCAGGACTTAACTGGACAGTTAGCCTGTCAGATATGCACACTTCAGACTTCTTGCATGTACCAAAAAAGCAAGCAGTCATAAAAACACATCAAGGAAAAGAGTCAGTCATTGGTGTAGTGGGTAGTAAGTACAAAGTCTTTCAGAACTCTGAAGTCTTTGGCTCACTAGATGGATTGATTGATTCAGGCGAGGCTCGCTATGCAGCAGCAGGTGAGTACGATGACGGAGCAAAAGTATGGATGCTCATGTCATTACCAAAAGAAATGGAAATCCAAGGCGACCCACATGCTGCCTTCTTACTAGCCAAGACTAGTCATGACGGTTCATCATCGGTAGTAGTGCGCCCTATCATTGAGCGATTGTTTTGTGCCAACCAAATCAATCGTATCTTTAGAGCCAAGAACAAAGCACATACTTATACGCTGCGTCATACTTCAAACGCAGTACTATCAGTATCTGACATGCGAAACTTACTTGACCTAACCTACTCAAGCATTGATATGTATAGCGACCTGGCTAACCATCTCATCCAGCGTGAGACAGATATCTCTAGAGCAACCGCATACTTCAAGAAAGTATGGGCATTGCCTACCAAAATTGAACAATCACCTATGCACCTACTCAGCAAGGGTGAAAAGAATGCTAAGTCCCGTGCCCTCAATGCACGGCAGAAAGCATTTGCTATCTACTCAGATAGCCCAACACAAGAGAACATCCGCAACACAGAGTTTGGTTTATGGCAAGCAGTTGTAGAATATGCCGACCACTACTCTCAGAAAGATGCTAGTATTTCTATCCTTGCAGGACGGAATGATGGCATTAAACTACGAGCACTAGAACTACTCTCAATCTAAGGAGAATCGTGTACCTAAATCCAATCACAGTAGACGGAACAACCTACAACTTCACAGAAGATTCACTCAAAGAACTAATCAAGAGTGAGATTACAACAAAGAAAAAGCATGAAGCAATATCTAATGAAGCACAAGAAGCATATAGAAAACTTGTTAGCACACGCTCCAAGGTATATGATTTCTTTTCAGAAGCATTTGATGATGGTTCAGATGAGGTAACAGTTACACGTGATGACGTGAATCAGTTACTAGAATCAATCGGTTCAGATGTACTTACTACAACCTGGTCAGCAACTGTAGAGATTACAGTTACTGTTACTGGAATCAAGGCTACCTCCCCTGAGGAAGTTGAAGATTACATTACGGACAACATCGAAGTTAGCGGCTACGACTTAGAGTTGCACGACCCAGATGTACGAGTACAAGACATTGAACGAGAGTAACCAACATCCATAGTCGCTATCTAATGCATAGGTGTTTTTTCATTTCTACTATGTGTTAGACTTGGGGATGGGTGGTCCCGCCATCTGCGAACACGGGACACTAATTAACAAGGAGAGTAATGCCAACAGAAATTGAAAGAGATAGATACGGACGACCACTAGTTGTCCCACCTACAGGTGGCAAGCCAGTTGCTTATACTCGTGCAACAACTATTGCCAACAGTTTAGATGATGCCTCTGCATTAACAGCATGGAAGATGCGCATGGCAGCAATAGGTTTAACAAGTAGACCAGACCTATTGTTAGCCATTGGTGTAGCAGGAGATAACAACAAGTTAGTTAATGCTTATATTGAAGAAGCAATGGAAGTAGCAGGCGCTAGTAAAGCAGCCACTATCGGTACAGCAATCCACGCACTAACAGAAAAACTAGACTTAGGTTTAGAGTTAGGTATATTCCCAGAGCAGTGGATGCCAGACATCAAAGCCTATGAACAGGCAACAAGTATTCTTACTAAGATTTACATCGAGCAATTCACAGTGCTAGACAAGTATAAAATTGCAGGCACACCAGATAGAGTTGTTGAATATAAAGGCGAAAGATTTATCGCAGACTTAAAGACAGGTCGCATTGACCACCCAAATAATATTGCTATGCAGTTAGCAATCTATGCTAACGGGTCCCCGTACATGACTGATACGGGAACCCGTGGTACGTGGGGCGATATCAATAAAGAGAAAGCAATTATTGTTCATGCCCCAGCAGGGACAGGAACATGCAAACTTGTATGGATTGACATCAAAGAAGGATGGAAGGGTGTACAGTTTGCAATGAAAGTAAGAAAGTGGCGAGACCAAAAAGGTTTGGCTACTCCATTCGAGCAAGGAGAAGATAGTGCCTAGTACAGAAGCACCAATCAGTATCACAGTAAAGACAACAGCAGGTAGTCTAGTAACAGTCCGAGCAGAAAGCGGAGATGAACTAGATAACATTGTTGCACATTCAATTGCAGCAATCGCATCAGCAGCACAGGAACTAGAGTCAGCAGTGCGTGGTGCATCAGCACCAGCAGTGTCAGTTCAGTCAGTAGCAGCAGCGCTAGGTGGCAATATCATTGACACACTAGGGGGAACATCAGTTCCTGCCCAAGAATATGCAAACCCAGCACCAGCACCAGTATCTACTATTGGTGGGCGTGCATGCGCACATGGAAAGATGACAGCAATTCAAGGTATGGGTAAGGACGGCAAGCCATACAAGGGTTACTTTTGTCCAGCACCGAAGGGTGCTTTCGATAAGTGTAAGAACCAATATGTTGTTGTTCAATCACCAGAGTGGAACACATTCGTTCCAGAACAGATTAAGTGAAAACACTTAGACGCTCTATAAACAAAGCAGAGGTGGGTGGCGAACCATTGCCACCCGCTTTTGCGGCGTTTGAAAGAGCAGGAATTATTCTGCGTAGAGCAGAGGTAACTGTAGTTGCAGGCACTCCAGGTGCAGGCAAGTCATCAGTTGCATTGGCTATCGCTGCTAAAACAAAACATCCTACACTTTACTTTTCAGCAGATACCAATGCACATACTATGGCTATGCGTTTGATTGCTATGACAGGCAAGATGACACAAGCAGCAGCAGAACAGTTACTTAAAAACAATCCAGCAAAATCACACGAGATACTACAACTGAACAATCATTTGTTCTGGTCATTTGAATCTAGCCCTACACTTAAAGACCTAGATGATGAAGTCTCAGCCTTTGAAACAGTGTGGGGTAAGAGTCCAACCCTTATTGTTGTAGACAATCTTATGGATGTAGCAATGGATGGGTACGATGAGTTCGGTGCAATGCGTGCCGTTATGAAAGAACTTAAGTACCTAGCCAGAGATACAAACGCAGCAGTGTTAGTACTGCACCACACTAAAGAAGGATTCGATGGCTATCCCTGTCAGCCACGCAGTGCAGTGCAAGGAATGGTCAATCAGATTCCAGCAATGGTTCTTACAATTGGTCAGATGAAACAAGGAGATGACACATACTTATGTGTGGCTCCAGTTAAGAACAGATATGGGCGAGCAGACCAAACAGGTAGTAACTATGTTAGTCTTTCATTCAACCCAGACTCTATGTACTTAGAAGATGTAGCAGTCAGATACCAACAAGAGGGAATAGTGTGAGTAGTGCAGCCAAGCGTAAAGGTACACAAGGCGGAGAAATCCCAGCAGTTAATTGGTTAAAAGCAAATGGGTTTCCATATGCAGAGCGCAGACTAGCAGGCAGCCACCTCGACAGAGGTGACATAGCAGGAGTCAATGGCGTGACGATTGAAGTTAAGAACCATATTAAGTTAGACCTTAGTGCTTGGCTAAAAGAACTAGAAGTAGAAATGATTAACGACCAAGGTTGGACAGGCGTTGTCCTCCACAAGAAAAAAGGAACTAAGAATGTTGACGAATGGTATTGCACAATGCCAGCCAAAGTATGGTTGGCTTTAATAAAGGACGCAATGCGTGGACGCAGCGAAACATAGTATTGTAGATTACTTAAATTACATTGGCGCAACCGTGCCACCAGAGGGCAGCGGTTGGCGCAAAATAAAATGCCCATTTCACGATGACAGTCATGCATCAGCAGGTCTAAACTTTGATGAAGGTAGATTCAAATGTCATGGTTGTGGTGTAGGTGGAGATGTGTACGACTTAATTATTCAGAAGGAAGGAGGCACATATCGTGAGGCTATCAAATTCGCACAGACAATTTCTCTTGCAGGCGGCGCAGCAGTACGCAAGCCAGATACATTTAGCAACAGAGTATCTGGCAACACGCAATCTCTCGGTCGCAGAGGCTCAACGCTTTCATTTGGGAGTAGTAAAGGACGCTCTTCCAGGTCATGAACAGTACATGGATAGGCTAGCCATTCCATACATCACGCCATCAGGCGTGGTAGATATCAGATTCAGAGCAATGAACGGAGCAGACCCAAAGTATATGGGTATGCCAGGTGCTAAGACCAGCATGTTCAATGCACAGGTAGTACTAACAGCATCAGACTACATCTGTGTCACCGAAGGTGAGATAGATTGCATTACACTCAGCGTTAAAACTAATCACCCAGCAGTAGGTATTCCAGGTGCAAACAATTGGAAGCCTTTCTACACAAGAATATTAGATGACTTTGATACAGTAATTGTATTGGCAGATGGTGATGGGCCAGGACTAGAGTTCGGCAAAAAGATAAGTAAAGAGTTAGGCAATGTAAACATTATTCAAATGCCAGAAGGCCACGATGTAAACAGTATCGTGCATAAAGAAGGAGTGGATTTCATCAATGAGCGAATCGCTAGATGCCTCAGTTCCTAGTGAAGATAATGTATGGGAGTTTATCAAAGACAATCCACGTATCCTTGGGCTACCAGTATCAGACAAGCAGGGGCTAGACCTACTCAATGCACTACGAGATGTGGCTGAGATGATTCACAAAGACCCAGACATGGCACACAAAATGCTTACCATGATAGCCACAGTCATAGTGGCAGCAGCATCAGGTAGTGGCAACGAGACTATTGAAGAACTGCTAGTAGCAGAGGCAATGCATAACTTCGATAAAGAAACAAAGGAGATACTCAGTGAAAGACCCGAATGACTTTGAAGATATTCTAAAAGAACTGCGTATTATTATGATACGTAAACATGCAGACTACGGTCCGTTGAATATCTCCAATGCCCCAGGAGGGGCAATGAATGGATTGCTTGTCCGTATGCATGACAAGATGGCACGACTAGAGAATCTTTACTACAAAAATAACGACACGCCCAACTACGAATCTATACAGGATTCCTTTATTGACCTAGCAAACTATGCAATAATCGGACTATTGGTACAAAGAGGACAGTGGGAAGGCGTTAACTAACCAATGTATGTAGATGAGTACGAGGCAATGGTGATAGCCCTTGCTGCTGAGTACCACCGCAAGTACCCTATTACTGAACAATCAGATATCCAACAGGTACTATGGCTGTGGTTCGTTTCTCATCCACAAAAATACAAAGAGTGGTCAGAGTTAGAACAGAAAGACAGAGACAAACTTATAGCCAGGTCTTTACGCAATGCAGCAATTAAGTATTGCGAACGAGAGAAAGCCAGAAAGATTGGCTATGAATTACTTGACCTCTACTACTATGACTCATCAGTTATTGAAGCCTTTCTCCCATCTATCATTGCAGAATCATATGAGATTCCAACTGCCATCAAGGACTTGAACTTTAAGTTTTCTAAAGGCGAAAGTAATGACACCAACAACTGGCTAGTACTACGCTCAGATATAGCCACTGCCTACTACAGATTGTCAGATACAAAACAGAATGTGCTTCGTATTAAATACTCAGCAGAAAATGTAGAGTGGTCAGACCTAGCACAGGAACTATCTACAACAGCAGATGGTGCACGCATGAAAGTGCAGCGGGCAGTCAGCAGTCTAATCAGAAATCTCGGCGGGCATAGGCCATACATAGAAGAAGACACTTTAGTAGAGGCAGATGATGACGAATCAGGAGAATGACAATGTCAAAGACATCAGAGAGTTATTACACCCAACGGATTACTCGCGTGCTATGGACCTGCGAGGAGAACCTATTGGAGATGTTTGCGTCTGTGGAGGGGATGTATTTCATGCGCTTGTTGCGTTTGACCAAGGTGAACTATGCTTTTATTTCCTTGATGGAGAGTGCACTAACTGTGGCTCAATGGTCACACTCCCTTACCCAAAGAACGAGGACACTATCTAATGCCTTTGTTTGATTTTAAGTGTGAGTGTTGCACAGAAGTAATAGAGATTAACGAAAACATTCCACCAGCCTGCCCTACTTGTGGTGAAACCATGCAGCGTATATGGTCAGCACCAGCAATCAAATTTAACGGCTCAGGTTTTTATTCAACAGGAGGATAAGTGGAGTACCCAGAATGGAGAGGCACACCTAATTGCAGGAGTGTAAATTCAGAGGAGTTCTTTGTACCAGATGGTAGTGCTACATATAGAGAAGTTAAGATGCTTAAGAAAATCTGTAACAACTGTGAAGTTAAAAAGCAGTGTTTAGATTACTCACTTAAGCACGCTGTCTTTGGATACTGGGGTGGTACTACAGAGTATGAACGTAAACTAATGAGAAGAAAACTAAACATTACACCCATACCACTATACTTAGGATACCCATGAGTAAACTATCAGACTTTGATTTAGACTTAGCCAGAGGTCACGAAGGCGAAGGACTAGTAGAACAACTGTTAACAGGTGGTACTACAGTAGAAGTAAAGACAGATTTGAAATGGAAAGATACTGGCAACCTATACATCGAAACAGTTTGCTGGTCACACAACAACGAGAATTGGTATCTATCAGGATTGTCCAGTACTAAAGCAGAATACTGGGCTTTCGTACTGGAGGGGGCAACTCTGTTAGTACCAACGGAGGTACTGAGGCAAGTAGTAACGGCACGGGGAAGGGCCATTACCTGCAACATACCTCCCAACCCCAGCAAGGGCTACCTTGTAAAGGTTGAAGACATCCTAAATACACTGCGTAAATGACAAAAGACCCCCAGCGCTGGTAGTAATTACCAGTTCTGGGGGTTTCTTGTGTCTATGGGGCTGCTAGGCCCCTTAAATTAGATTACTTAGAGCCGCGACCAAACTCTGTAGCAGATGGGTCTAGCCACTTAAGCAGTGGACCAGCAAAGCCAGCCAATGCAGCAGCACCAAGAGTCTTAAGGTCTGTCTCGCCAGCAAGGTAAAGCGCAACAGCGGCAGACGCTGCAGCACGGAACCATGTTAGTGATAGTTGCTTGAATTGTTCCATTGTATCCTCCTAGGGGATTAGGATTTTGTCCCGTGCACTTTGCAGCAGGTACAAACTTCAGTCTTATATGCTTTCTTTGCAGGTACTGGTAACACCTTTGCTACCACCTGATTAACAATCTTAGGTTGGTTTAACCACCAGAACCAGGGAGAAATATCGGTAGAGCAAGCAGCATTAATAGAAATATGTAGATGCTTGTTATGAGGATTACTCCCAGTGTACTGTCTGTTTCCTTGTTTAGCCTTTTCTTTAGACCATATCTTGCCTTTGAAGATAAGATACTTAACACGCTTATCTTCTTTAAGTTTTTCAAAAATGTCGGCACAATCAATTCCATTCTTAGGGTCGTGAGTTAAGTCAACAGCAAGTCCAGTATTATGGTCGCTGACTGGACTCTGTTTGATATGCGCTTGGGAAGGCAGGAGTCCATCGCTGGCTTTCATACGCAATGGTGAAATCGCTGTGGCCTGTCGAAGGACAGCAATGGCTGCAGGCGTGGCTTTCTTTACAAGTTTCATCGTTACTCATTTCTCTGCAACCAATCGGTACAGGTCATCTATGCGTTCTTCTAATCTTGATACTGAATCTTTAAGTGACGAACCACCATTAGGTTTAAGTTCATACAAGTAATGCTTAACTAACCAACGC
>Ga0207939_1000087_pt1 | contig 35818 bp, 40 predicted proteins | sample LakMenEpi02Jun12_FD_150663 | JGI IMG/M metagenome (GOLD analysis project Ga0207939, IMG submission 150663) | Freshwater microbial communities from Lake Mendota, WI - 02JUN2012 deep hole epilimnion (SPAdes) | ecosystem: Environmental > Aquatic > Freshwater > Lentic | place: Lake Mendota, Madison... | reverse complement strand
CGAAATGATGGAATCTGATGATTACATGATGGAAACGGATGATTACATGATGGAAACGGATGATTACATGATGGAAACGGATGATGAAATGATGGAAATGGATGATTATATGATGGAATCTAAAAGGTCCAAAAAGTTCAAAAAATCTGTAACTCCAAAAGGTGTAGGAATCGGTAGAGGACCTAAGTTTGGATACGATAAAAAACCAAATATGAGTGGAGGTTTTTCTGAGAAGAAAAAAGAAGCTTTTGGTAAAGGTATCAAAGCAATGGGAACAGGAAAGGCGAAATTTGAATATAAAGAAGGTGAAAACATGAAAAAAGGAAAAAACACCACTGTGAAGAAAATGGAAACAAAAGAAGCTTCAAGAACACTAGGTAGTGGTTCTAATTTCAGAAGAGGTGGTCTTCCTAAACCAAGAGCACATTCTAGTTTTAACACGGCAATCAATGAAGAATTAGAATTGATGAAAGAAAAAAACAACGAATATAAAAAAGCACTTGATGTTTTCAGAACAAAACTTAACGAAGTTGCGATCTTCAATTCAAATTTGGCTTACGCCACACGTTTGTTTACTGAACACTCAACCACAAAACAAGAAAAAATAAATATCTTAAGAAGATTTGACAACGTTGATACGTTGAAAGAATCTAAAAACTTGTATAGAACCATTAAATCAGAATTAGGTTCAGGTTCTACACATGAAACTAAACTAAATGAATCAGTTGATAGAAAAATTAGCAGAACTGTTGAGTCTGGATCTTCTGTCAATTTGATCGAATCAAAAACTTATGAGAATCCTCAATTCTTGAGAATGAAGGATTTGATGACAAAGTTAAAATAAACATAAACTAAAATAATAAAACCTTAAAAAAAATGGGAGCATTATTAGAATCAGGTCTTGTTGGTAACATCGGTCTTAAGCACCTTAAAGTTATCAAAGAAGACACAATTAACAAATGGGACAAATTAGGCTTTCTTGACGGTCTAAGAGGTCACCTTAAAGAAAACGTAGCTCAATTGTATGAGAACCAAGCATCTTTCTTGATTAACGAAGCATCTTCAGATGGAACTTCTAACGGAGCATTTGAAACAGTTGTTTTCCCAATCGTAAGACGTGTATTCTCTAAATTATTGGCTAATGACATCGTATCAGTGCAAGCTATGAACTTACCAATCGGTAAATTGTTCTACTTTGTGCCTAAAATCCAAGGATATGAAAACGCAAGTTCAACATTTGCAAACTTGTATCCTAACTCTACACCTGACAATAACGGAAATGCAGGTGGTGAGCACTTTGCACCTGTAGGGGCACCAAACGGACCAACTAACCCTAACGTAGGTTATGACGCAACTGCTGGTGGTTATCCTTACGCTAAAAACCTTTATGACTTGTTCTACGAAGGAAATGAAGCGTCTTTAGATCCTCCAGGATTATTTGACTACTCTAAAGGTAAGTGGACTGCAGTAACTGCAAACACCGTTGTTCAGCATTGGGTAGGTGGATACTTAGTAGATACTTCACTTAACTCTTACTCAGGAAACACAAGAAAAGTTATCATGAAACTTTGTGGTTTTGCTAACTCAGGAGCTGGAAAACTTATCGGACCTGATGGTAACGAAATGGATACAGAAGCTTTCTTGTCTGACTTAAGAATCTACGGAACTTCAGTTATTTCTGCAGATACTACACCTTGTAACGTTCTTAGGGGAACTTTCAACGGACAGTCTGTATTTGTTCCTCTATTATTTAGAGTTGTAACACAAATCTACGGTAAAGGAATTGTTAAGTATGGTAACAACCAAAACACACAATTTAGAAATGCGGGTGATAACCCTGGTTCACCAGCTTACAACCCACCAACAGGAAACGGATCAAACTATTATGATATTTGTGATGCTGATGGTTGTATTTATCTTGAAGTAGACCTTTCTTGTCCTGTATGTGCTGATTGTGATTCTACATCACTTGACGGTTACACAGGAACAACTATCTATTCAGGAACTTCTGGAACTTCATTCATGGCTTGGTATAGAAGATATGCTGACTTAGAATTTGAAGATCAAATTGGTGAGGTTTCTTTTGATTTACAGTCAGTAACTGTATCTGTAACTGAAAGAAAACTAAGAGCTCAATGGTCACCTGAATTGGCTCAAGACGTTGCGGCATTCCACAACATCGACGCTGAAGCTGAATTGACAGCATTGTTGTCAGAACAAATAGCGGCTGAGATCGACCGTGAAATTCTACGTGACTTGAGAAAAGGAGCGGCTTGGCAATTACGTTGGGACTACAACGGATGGAGAAGAATTTCTCAAACAACATCTTACACTCAGAAAGACTGGAACCAAACTTTGATCACAGCAATCAACCAATTGTCAGCACAAATCCACAAATCTACTTTGAGAGGTGGAGCTAACTGGATTGTTGTATCTTCTGAGGTTTCTGCTATCTTTGACGATTTAGAATACTTCCACGTATCTAACGCGGCTCCTGAGCAAGACCAATACAACATGGGTATCGAAAGAGTTGGAACTCTATCTGGTCGTTACCAAGTTTATCGTGATCCTTACTTCCCACCAAACCAAGTTTTGATTGGGCACAAAGGAACTTCATTGTTAGACACAGGTTACATTTACGCACCGTATGTTCCTCTACAATTGACACCTACAATGTATAACCCATTCAACTTCACGCCTATCAAAGGTATTATGACAAGATACGCGAAGAAGATGGTAAATAATCGCTTTTACGGAAGAATTACCGTGGATGGTGTTAGATCATTCGATTTAAGAGAATTGAGATAATCAATTAAAGGTTTATAAGAAGAAAGGTCAGAGAAATCTGACCTTTTTTTATTTGTCATCAGTATTTTTTAGAAGAATTCTAATCGCCTTAGAAATAACTTCTGATTCACCAATAGAAAAGGCACCCTTTTTATATGCCGATTTTATCGCCTCTATTAGGTAATAATTTGCAGTGTTATTATCCATAGTCGACAAAAGTATTTCTAAATGGTCTTCGCTAATAAGATTTATAGAACCAAATAAATTACCAAAAATTTCATTTTCATTTTCCATATTTAAAATATAAGATATTTATAATTATAATTCAATGGATAGACTAAGTAAAATAATTAAAAAAGTCGTAAGTGAAGCAACTGGCGATATGACAGGAAGTAGAGGAAGTTATATTCCACCTGTGCAACCTGGTTTGAGACCATTTTCAGGAGAATCATTACAACCATTTACTAAAGCGGTTTCAGACTATAAAAGCCCATTAGTTCAATATGATAGTTATGATAAACAGTGGGACTTAAGACACAACCAAATTATTGAATTAGAAAGGACTGCAGCCAAAATTCAAGACTATATCAAACACCACCCATTTTCAACATTTAGTGACGAAGATGGAAATGTTATTAATCCACAAATGAATGATAAATTCAACCCAAACATAAAAGAAAAAATGACACCATTCATAGAAAAAGTGAAATTTAACGAGTGGGTTGAGCTAACGGATGATCTTTTGTTAGAAGCGGATTCCTCAATTACCTCGGGTATATATAATGCTCCTTTAGAAATTGGGTCATACAAATGGAAAAACTCAGAACTATCCCCATTCATTTATGATGGTAATAAATATTACAACAAAAAATCTCTTTTAAATACACTTAAAAAAAATGTTAAAAGAAATGTTGGTGTGTGGGAAAAAGACGAAAAGGGCTCATATAAAAGAGACATCGATTATCCCGACACAATTAATGAAGACTTGGCCGTTTGGTTCGGTAAAAAGAAGAAGCCTAAGGGATCTTCTCAACCAAAAGGTCCTTGGGTAAACATTTGTCGTAAAGTCGACGGAAAACACCCCCCATGTGGTCGAAGTGATACAAGTAAGGGTTCATATCCTAAGTGTAGAGCAGCAGGTGTTGCTGGTAAAATGTCTGACTCACAAAAAAAGGCTGCTTGTGCTCAAAAAAGAAGAGCCGAGAAAAAAGATCCACAACGAGGTAAAGGACAAAAACCTGTGATGACTTCTTATAAACCAAAAAAGAATATTAAAGAAGACACCACAGTTTTATCAATCATTCGAAATCTAAAAATCTAACTCGGATTAGAATTAATTTTTTGTTCAATCTTTTCTAAAACTTTTTGTAAAGAATTTTTTATATTTCCTTTGACTTCCATTTCAGCATTACTTCTTCTTCTTTCGGTTTCATTATCGTATAAATAAATGACCCTGTCAAAATCTCTACCTGTAAGTTTCACATCATAGTGAAATACGTGGTTTGTTATTTCTACTCTACCATAGTCAATTATAATGAAAAGATTTAGTGTCTCATTAAGAATATATCTTTTGTTAGACATAGGTGCAATCATAAAATCCGAATCTTTGTGAGATATAACTTTAACACAAATTTTAAAGGCGGTTTTTTCGTGTAGTTCTACTTCCTCATGAGTTTTCATTGCGGAACTACGGTTGAGTTTTCCTAAATATACTTTGAATCTTTTGTAAAATCTTAAAAACGCTTTTTTCATTTATTTGTAGTTTATGTTTGTTCTACAAATATAGGAAAGAAAATTTAATAAGACAAATTGGATTTAACTAATTAACAGAAAGCCCCTGAACATCTTTTTTTCCCGTCAAGTCCTTTAATTTTTCCTTTACAGACTTGGACAGCGTGACCATTACTATAGGCTGAGGGGTAGACCTCGTATTTTGCTTTGGCGGATGCAATACCTCTTGCACATAATTTTGTTCCTGTTTTTTTTCTACCTTCCATCATTATATTATCATCCATATCATTTTCATGATGTTCAGAATTAGTTCTATTCATTAAAAAATCAAAAACTTGATCCATATTGTTTTTTGCTTCAGCAATGTGATCTTGAGCCCAATCATGACCATCTTCTAAAATTTCTTCTATCATGTTTTGGTCTAAATCAAGTAATAAATCACATTGTCTTCTAATTTGTTCTAAATTAGAGAAAAACATATATCTCGAAGAGTGTTGTTCGTCGTGCGTTTCTAATAAAACTTTTCTAATAATATAATTTAAATTTTTCATAATCTTTTTAAGAGTTTAAACCGTTTCTTCCTCCAAGTTGAACTGATCCTAATTGTGTAATTGGATTTCCATACAACCCAGTCCACTCTGGATGTGGTAATGTTACTTCATTTACAGTTGTTCCTGGACCACATGGACAACAAATAACACAACCATTATATTCTGTTCCTGCAGAAAAAGGAATACTTGAACTACAAGCAAAACAAGAATCAAATAATGTTGCTAATTCATATACGGGTCCTGGTATGGTTGATCCACTAACAAAAGTTGCACATAATATTTCTCCAGTAAGTCCATTTATAACGGAATAGGTGTCTCCTGTAACTAAAGGAGTTCCATTGTCATTTACATTGACAAAAACTCCCGATTGATCACATAATTCAAAACTTTGAATTGCCATAATATTGTTTTTCTTAATAAATATCTAATTATTCTGTTTTCTCGTTTACGATTTGAAAATTAATTTGTTCTTTATAAACATTAATTTGACCTGAAGTCGTAACTTTAATATCGACAAAATACATATTTGGTATTTTATCTCTTGTATCAAAAATGAAATAATATTCATTTGGTGTTCTATTCAAAGGAGTCCAATCTTGAACAATAACTTCAGTTTGACCCTCTCTAACATAAACTCTGTATTGACCATCAACATTTGGTAGTTGTTTGTTTGTTGTGTATGCTTGTTTAATAATAACCCCAACTTTTCTAACATCTGTATTTAAGATTTTCTCATTTTGTTTCAATCCATAATAGGTAAAACCATATTGAGATGGGTCATTTGTTGATGCTCCAATTTGAATGGATTTTTGTATTGGATAGACCGTAAACTCATTAGTCTGATTAGGTAAAGAAAATCCGTTTAATTTAATATTTGACCAAGTATCCGTAAACATACATGGTGTTTTGTATCCTGTAAGTGGTGGTAATGTGACTTCATAAACCCCTTTTGTTCTAAGACAAGTTGATAAGTTTTGAAGTCCAATAATCGGTGTTCCTGAAGAATCGGAAATTGAAACTCGAGGTGTTTGGTCTAAGTTTTTGAAATCCCCATCTTCATAAATGTATAAGTATAACTTATTAACTTTTCCCATTGAAAAGTTGTTTCTATCGTCTTCGATTAAATCATTATAATTGGTTAATAAATAAGGTTCGTAAAATGTTTGAGTATGACGGGTGAAAAAACCAACCGAATAACTACCTGTAGTTCCACTTAAATTTTCTACCTCAGGGAGATAAGCAATACCCCAACCTGTGGATCCAGTTAGTGTATTGTTTAAAATCATATTGATTTCATATGTCATGTCAAATTCAATATCTTCATTACCAAATTCAAAATGTTGGATATCAACAATCGTAAGAGCAGAAAAAGGAACTGGTCCCAAATTTCTATTATCATATATACCTTCTTGTTCCCAATTTTTAATTGTCGATCTTTGATACCAATTTGATGGTCTGTTAGAATATGCTCTGTTTGGACCTATTGGGTCTCCGTAGTCATAAAAATCATAACCAACACCTTCGTCCCATGTTTGTGGTTGGTTATTATCAAAATCAATTGGGGGTATTCTAAATAAAATTAAATCAAATGAAGTAGCCCTCATACTACCGTCAGGCATAGACGTATTTAATAACTCTGCGTTAAATGCTGAGGTATTTGTCATTTTTAAAGTATGGGTAATTTGATTATTACAACTTGTAGAAATTACTCCTGTTAATATTTTTTCTCGTAATAAAGTTAAGTCTAGGTCAAAAATGAATCTTGAATAACCAATTGGATTTTGAACTCCACCGTCACCGTAATATAGTTGCATTACAGGATTTCTTCCGGTATTTACATAACTATTTAAAACTATGGTGTTATTTCTACTAAAATAGGAATTATTAATTGACATTTATCTTTTTATAATAAATATCAATTGATTCTAATATTTTGATTTAAAATTGAATTGTCTGCGTCTTGAAGAATTTTCCTTATTTCTTCTAACTTTGTTCCGTCGGTTCCAATTGGTATTGGAGCTTTATTTATGTTATGAACGTGAGACCCTAAGAAATCTACAATCAATTTCAATAACTTCATAAGTTCATCACCTCTTACCATCGGATCTGTATTTGGTAATATTTGATTTGTGAAATATTCTTGGTCTATTCCGTATAGAGTTTCTTTTGGTTGAAGGTTAATTTTTGATTTGGATGGAATATCTGTTTTGTGTGATAATAAATAAACAAAGTCTGCGCCAACGGTTCCATAAGAAACAGGATTTGGTTTATATCTTGGTTGTTCTAAAGTTTCTGTGGTTGGTGTCAATTGTTCTCCAACTACGTTTTTTTGCCAAACAAGGACGCTACCAAATTGTTTATCGGAAGGTAATAATTTTATTCTTCTAAAAAAACTATTCACCGTATTGAATTCTGTTGATGCGGAAGACGACAATTTATCTATATTATTTTTAGAGGGTCTAAAATAAAAAGGAAATTGATTTTTTAATGTTGTTGAGTTTTCAAAAGGAAATTGTTGATATCCATCTACATTTATTTTTCCTTGGTTTATCCCCCCAATAAATTGATTTATAATTTTAACCCCCTCATCCAAAGTTTTTCCTGTAAAATCTAATGAATACTCAACACCACTTTTGAAAGTATCTAAAGGTGTTGTCATTTTGATTTCACTAGATTTAGTTCCGTCTTTAGGTAATAAAGAATATAATTTAATGTTTCCATTATACACAGTTGTTCCAGTAACACCACCACCGCTTGTAAAACCTGTGATCGTAAATTCGTTGGTTACTTCCCACTCCACTAATTTTTTGACTAATTGTGTTTTGTTTTCTAAAAATCTTTTTTTAACGGGATCTGCAAATTCTTTTTCTAAATCAAACAAAGATATTTGTAAAAAAGATCTATTTTGTCTTGGGCTTGGTAAATTAAATCCTGCCGTTTGGACCGGTATATTTTTTCCTGCCCTTATTAATACATCACTTTTTTTAACAACAACATCGGCAGTTCCCCTACCTAATAAAGAATTGTCACCAGGTTCAGGGTAAATACCTTTAGTATTGTCCTTGTTTTCAAAAGTTAATGGGTCTTTAATGTTATTTGCTTGTTTCAAAAACTCTCCACTTGCAAGTAACGATTCGCTATTCCTCCAATACTCAAATAAATTGTTTTGGGGTCTTGTTATTGGTCCTTGAACATAAAATTTACTATTGTCTAATTGTTGGTCTAAGTTATATAGAAATATATGAACGTATTCGTCCACTTGTGGAACTTGACTAACATAATAAGGTAATAACGGTAAATAAATTAAAGGGTCTTTTTTTGTCCAAGGATCAACAGTTGGGTTCCAATCTTCAGGTAAAACTTGGGACTCAACGACATCAATCGGTAATGCTCTAATTCTACCAAGCATTAACGGATCTTGATTGTTTAAAACGATTCCCTGAAATATTATTTTCTTTGGATTAGCCATTTATTTTATTTCTTTCACTATGTTCTTTATGTAATAAATTATAAGTGTTTTCTAATTTATCTAAATGGTGAGTTAGTTTGATGATATTTTCTTTTGTGAACTTAAAGTCCTCTTGTATAAAGTCCATTGCTAACTGTAAATCTTTATTTGATCTTTCTTTATATTCTTTGATGATCATCAAAATTTCACCAGACTTAATTTTTTTTTCTTGTAAATCAAATGAATTTTCCATATGCGTCTTTTGGAATTGTAATACCCGCAGGTGTAATTGTTAATGGACCAATACCGATTGCAACTTTGCTGTTTTCGGCAATTTCTTTGGAATTTCCGTCAATCATGGCCTTAATTGCGGCCAAGAATTCATTTGGACTACCGTCAGGCATCGGACCTGTTGGTATTCCTAATTCTTGTAGGTTTTGGACCGTATTTAAAAATGATCTGGTGGGTGAATAACCATCCAAAAATCTTGAGGTTAATAGAAGTGGTAAGGGAACATCACCGCCAGCATTGGCAATTGAGCTAATTTTCTTCGTCACTCCAATATTTAAAAGTTGTAAAAGTTCATCTAAAACGCTTCTACACTCTCTAAAATCTTTAACTATCTGAACAAGTGCCGGAACGATTGCAACAATTGACAAAATCATAAGGTATTTTTTTCTTTGTTTTTCTGTGACAATATCTTTCAAAATCAAAGACACCAAAAGTTTAATTTCTTTTTTTAATTCATCAAAAACTGCCTTTGTGAATATTGCAGATATTTTTGTTAGAACTTGGTTGAAAAAGTTTTTGAATTTTTTTAAAAATTCTTCTATATTGCTAATGTCTTTGAATATTGGTTGATTGACCATGCCAGCGGCAATCATAACAGGTAAAACCGTTTTTGGGGATAAAACCGTGTTCATAACCGCCTTTATAAATTGTTGGAAAAAGCTTGTATCGACAGATAGTTTAAATGCCGGGTCTTCGTCTATAACAGGATAAATTATTCCAAGAGCGTCATTAATTTCATTAAGATCAGATGTATTTTCAAAAAAATTAAGATTGTCTAAAGCCGTTACAACCGCATCAACATTCAAAGGGATTTGTATATTATCACAATCTTCAAATTCAATTACTCCCTTTTTTATGTTAGATGTTAGTTGGTCGATAACTCTTAAATCGATATCATTGAACTCATAAAAAGACTCATCAACATTATCAACCTCAGAGAGTTTAGAAGTCCCACCAACTTCGATTTCTTCATTTCTATCAGAACAAAGACCTAAAATTCGTTGCATGATTATTAAACTCTTTTGTATTACTGACAACTTTAATTTTCCATCACCTCGACCAAAAGAAATTGCACCTGTAGTGTAATCAACTAAATTTGTGAAAAATGTTTTGTATTCTAAAATATCAATTGTGCTATAATAATCATTTAAAAATTCATCAACGGTGGGATATGTTTGTCTAGGTTTTAAATCAACTTTAAAAAAACTACCTTGAACGGTTTGTAATGTTATTGGATCTAAATAATTGTCAACGTATGTTATATCAAAAAGTTGTTGTTGTGATGTTCCATTATAGTTAGAACCAGCGACTACAGAATACGGTTGATTTAAGTTTTGAATTCTTTCATAAAGTTGTCTATTCATTGAGTAAGGAAACTGATTGAAAGGTGCATTTGTTTTTTCATAAAAAAACTTTCCGATTTTATCGTCAGGAGAGTTTTCAAAAATACCAAATAAATCAACCGATTTTACCGGAATGTAATAAGTGAAATTAAACTGATATGATTGTTCGTCACTACAGGCCAATGCTTTTTTTACTTCGGAAGTTAATAGTTCCTTGATTTGTGGTTTAATTTTTTTTAGAGAATTTAAAAATATTCTTTTAATTAAAGTGTCGGTATCAAGTCCTGCACCACGAATTTGTTTTAATTGTTTAATTAATTCGTCTGTTAGAGTTTGAGTGCTTGTGGTATGTTTTTTTCTCCAACTCACAAATTTGTCAAGAGGTTGTGAAATAGCCTTATTGGCGATTTCTTGGGAGTCTCCAGCTTTTTTCTTTAATTTTTCACTACCCTCCTTGAAGTCCTTATACGTTTTATAAACGTTAGTTTTTTCGGTAGCCTTTCTTAACTCGTTATTTATATCAACAGCCATTTTTTATTACTTCTTCATTTTATAAGTAGTGTCTTTGCTAATATCTTTTTTTAACAAATTTTGAAAAGTTTCATCGTCAATATCTAAATCGGTTAGAGTAAAGTCTTCTTCTTTATCTGTGTTTTTTTGCCACATTTGTGCTTGCAATTTTGATAAAGTAAGTTTTTTTTCAACACAATCGTTAATAATTTTTTGTTGTTTTTCAATCACCGGCCCGATCAATGTCATATCCTCGGGTTCTTTCATCATTGTTAGCATTTTGTTTTGAATTCTAATTGCGGTTTGTCTTTGTTCTACAAGTTCATTGTAAATTTCTTGCATCAATGCCAACATAGAATCCTTACTTAAATTAATTTCTTTTTTTGGTGGTCTTGGCATGTCAATATTTTTTATTTTAGTAATTCTTGGACTAACTCGTAATACATTTTTTTGTATTTTTTAATAGAGTTTCTTATTTCTTTTGTAGATAAATTAGTCATTTCCCTAAGTTCAAAAAGAATTATATTTTTATTGAATTTATTATTATTTGTGTCAGGAAAAATTGTCCCGTAGTTTTCGAATAAATCGTGAATTGCCGAACCTAATTTTTTTTCTTGTTCATCAAGTTCATCTTGTTCTAAATCAAATCTAAGTTTTTCTAAAAACTTTTTTATAATATATTCTGAACTAATTTCATCTTTATCAATTAAGTAAGACATTTCAGGACGATTGCATAAGTCAGAAGAAATGTCTTCATAAGAAATTTTTCTATTAATTTCTTTTTGGTCTTTCATGATTTGACCCATCAAATAATTCTTACAAATTGTTCCAAAATATGAATAAGCCTTTTTTTCTTTTGATGGTTTAAATTTGTCAATTTTGGTCATCAAAAAGGAATGTGTATCAACATGAACTTCTTCATAATTCATATCTTTTCTATACAACTTATATCTTCTAATTATAGAAGAAATCATCTTATCTAAAGGATGTCTTAAAAACTCATTATAAATCTTATTTTTTTCTTCAAAGGTTTCCGCTATCAAAAAAAGTTTGACAGCGGTCTCCTCACGTTCATCAAAATAGTTATTTAACTTAGGTTTTCTTCCTTTCTTTTTCTTTTCTGCTAATAACTCAGTTTCATTTTCTAACATCAAACTTCTTGGGGTTCATATTTTATTTCTCTTTCGCTGGTGTAGAAATATTCTTTTTTAGCCGAATCAATCCAAAATTTAGCCTCATCTTGAGTTATTTTGTTTTCACCATTTTTATAGTTCCAAAAGATCGACCCCTCTCTCAAATTTGTATGTTTATAACCTATTTTAGGGATTGTCATAATTTTTGCCGAGTTATATGTCAATCTTAAAAATAGTTCATAACCAAAAGTCAACTTCATATTTGATTTCAAACCACCAACTTCTTGATACTTTTCTTTATTGAATACCATACCCGAAATTTGAAAGTTTTGAAATCCTTGCAAAGTTTCATTTGTTAAAATACCCATCTCTGATGAGACATTCGCAGCAAAAGTCGCTTCATTTGTAAAACCCGCAAAAACTAACTTATCATCAACATCTACAACAATAGGTAGAAAAGCATCTACATCATTATAAATATCAATATATTTAGAAACATTTTTGAACCAAATGTTTGAATATTCGTCGTCAAATTCTAAAATTGAACACCAATTAGAGTTTGCGATACTAACCCCATGGTTTACTTGTTTTGAAAAGTTGGGTTTACTTGTCCATGGTTCTAAGGTCACGGTCAGACCACTGAAATCATACTCATACAAATACGAGTTCAAATAATCTTCATTTCCATGGACGATAATTAATTCTTTTAAATATTCGTCTTGGTATCTTACAGACTGAATGCATTTTTCAAAAAAGTCTGTGAAGGCTAAAGTTTTTCCTGTTTTGATAGGAAGAATTACTGATATTTGGTTTTTTGTTGTCATAATTATATTGTTTCAAATTTAGAAAGTTGATCTTCGAAAGATTGTAATCTTTTTTCGAATAGTTCATTAAATAGGTTTAAAGTGTTAGTTTCAAATTGTTCTTTTGTTGAAATTGAATTGATAGTTTGTTCCATTCTTTCAAAAAGTTCAGGATTTAAATTATCCTCTAACCAATTTTGGATATAGTCAGCCAATACATCAACAATTATAGTTTTGTTGTTTATCCATAGACCATTATCTTCATTCATCCAAGAAGGAATTACATCTGGAACCAATCCTAACACAGGAATTCCCATTTTCATAGATTCAAGTGGAAATGTCCCGAACGAACTTGTTTGATCGATCCAAATTGAAATGAAGCTATCTTTCATTCCTTGGCTAAATTCTTTTTCTGACAAACCTCTTAAATCTCTAAAACTAATCCATCTATATTGTGGAAATTTAACATAAAAAGTTTTGATAAGATTTGCGGTGTCTCTTTGGTCTCTTGTGTGAATATTAATTACAGTTTTTGGTGGGAATGGATTTCTTTCAAAACATTCAGAGATGTATGGTTCAACAACATCCACTGAAACATTTCTCATTACCGATTCGATTAATTCTTTTTGTTTATTTGATGTTGTAATACACTTGTAAAACCCTAACTGAGACCATGATTGACCTGGTTGTAAAGTTTCAAAAATATGGTCGAAGGCTTGTGATAATACAATTTTACCACATGGTAGTTTTGTAATTTGATCCATTACAAATCCGTAGATTTCAGGAATGATAATTAAATCGTCAGGTGAAATTTCTAAACTTGTTCCTTCGATCGCTCTATGTTCTAATTCTGACATATACTCTTCACCTAACCAAGAAGAAACACCAAAGTATTCGGGTTTTTCGTGTAAAATGATAGAATTATATCCACCTCTTTTTAATGTTAGTGCCATTTGATAAATGTATCTAACAGACGCTTTTGCGTTTCCTTTAGTGTCTTGAACCACAAAATAAATTCTTGAAAGTTTTTCTTTCATATTATTTATGGATTTTTCCAATTTTTCGTAATTTTCAGTGCTCATGATATATTATAGTTTATTTATTATGTTCTTTACTCTAAGTGTATTAAAAGAAATTTTAAATGGAATAGTTAATTCGCTATTATTAGGACCTAATTTTTCATCAACAGACTCGGCTTCGGTCATAACGGTCTCTAACATCATCTTTATCATTTCGTATTTCACTAAATGAACTTGTGTTTCTCCTGTAGAATTTGTTAGTTCTATTTCTTTTTCTAATTTATCTAAATCGATATAATAATTTTCACCAAAAGTATTAAATAACATTTTTTATTTTTTTAATCATTTCACTGAATTCAGAAATAGAATTTATTTCATATTTTGATTCAATTTGTTTATTGTAATTTGTGTTGTATTTTACAACAATTTTATTTTCGGGTTTATCTAATAATAACTCAGGATTCGATGTAAGTAAAATATCAACTTCATTCCACATATTATTTTTTGTTGATTCACTGTAAAAAATAACTTTTTCCAATAAACAACCGAACTTAGATAAAAAAAATAAGGTTGATGGTTTTGATTTTCCAATTTCGTTTGATACTATAGTAAGTTGAAATTCATCTCTAAATTCAAAGTAGATGTCGTTTAGAACATTGAATGTTGTCATTTCTGTTGATGGTGAGTGACCAAAAATCTCCATGGCAAAGTCTTCATACAAAAAACTAAACAATTCTTCATCCGATTGAAAAGAGTAGTGGTTTTGTAGATTTAAAGACGTAACCTCCGAAATTTTTTTATATTCAAAATTACTTTCTTCCGACTCAATTAATGACGTATTTCCAGATAGATCTAATTCAAAAGTTTGACCTAAAAACTCCTCATCTTTTTTTTCTATTAAATTTTTTTGATAAACTAAATCAAATTTAAGAATTGTGTCCCTTAAAACACCATTCACATCAATTCCTATCTTCATCATACTTTTTTAATATTTTTGAAATTAATGGGTTTCTTACCACGTCTTTATCGTTAAACTCGAAGGTTGCAATGTCATTAATAAAATTAAACCTTGTTATTGCATCGTAAAGACCTGATTGTTTTTTATCTTTATATCTATCGGTTTGTTCTAAGTCGCCTGAAATAAAAAACTTACTAGAAAAACCAATTCGTGTTAAAAGGAGTTTCATTTGATTTGGAGTTGAATTTTGAGCCTCTTCAAAAATTAATATTGAATTATCTATATTCATACCCCTCATATATGCAAGAGCAAAAACTTCGATAATTTCAGAATCCTTCAACTTTTCTCGAGCGTCTTTTCCAATAATTTTATTTAACAAATAATAAGACGGAAATATGTATGGGTCCAATTTTTCTTCCAAATTACCAGGAAGTGATCCCAATTTTTCTTCAGCCTCAACTGCCGGTCTTACGATAATAATTTTTTCATAACCATTATTTGGATCTAGTAATAGATCAACCGCAGCCTTCATTGCAATAAAACTTTTGCCAACACCGGCAGGTCCAGAACATATTGTGATCTGATTTGAAATTAATTTATCGTAATATTCTTTTTGATTTTCAGTAAGAAACTTACTCCTTTGTTTTTTCTTTATTACAGAATTAATAAATTCTTTTTTTGATTGTGGTTTTGTGAAGTTGTCTTCTGATTGTTGTGTTTTTTTTCTTTGCATATGCTATTTAACAAACCTTTTATTAGATTCTTGCTCATAAACCAACTTTCTCAAATTAGAAGATGAAAAATTATGATCTCTTTTGTTATAGGCGAATCTTATACCTCTTTTTTGACAAATGTTTTTTGCGGTAAAATCTTTGTCTTTATACTCTTCTCCTATTATTCGGACATCTAAATCCAAAGATAAAAATATGGATTCAAGATCTTCTTCTGTGTTATATGGGATAATTTTATCTACGTGTTTAACGGACTCTAATTGAATGTATCTTTCAACCAAAGTTTGTATTGGTTTGTTTTTTTCTGGTCTGTCAATAGTCGGGTCTACTTGCAGTGCGCATATTAGATAGTCACAATATTTTTTACATTCTTCTAACATTATAATATGACCTGCATGTAAAAGATCAAATGTTGAGCATGTTATTCCGATAGTTCTGTTTTGTCTATCCATTTACTTGTTTATTTATCCATTTGAATGTTTTTTCCATTCCGACTCTTAGTGGTTCAGAAACGACCCAACCAACTTTAGATTTATACAATTTATTATCGGAATTTCTACCTCTCACACCTACAGGGCATTTAAAACCGTATTTATCTAAAAAATTCTCACCATCAATATTATTGATAGTAATATCTTTTTTTGATATATCAATTGCCATTTGTGCTAATTCATTTATTGTTACCATTTCTTCAGACCCAATATTCACAGGACCAACAAAATCACTATCCATCAACTTTAAAACAGCCTCAACACATTCGTCAACATATAAAAACGATCTTGTTTGTTTACCATCACCCCAAACTTCTATTTCACCACCATCTGGTGTTTCAGCTGCTTTACGGCACATGGCAGCAGGAGCCTTTTCTTTTCCACCATCCCAAGTTCCATAAGGACCAAAAATATTGTGAAATCTTGCGACTCTAATATTTAATCCATAATTTCTGCCAAAAGCAAAAAATAGTCTTTCACTGAATAATTTTTCCCATCCGTATTCTGAATCTGGATTAGCAGGGTATGCTGATGATTCTTCACAATTTGGGTTTTCAGAATCTAATTGATTATGTTCGGGATACATACAGGCAGAGGACGAATAAAATATTTTTTTAACATTAAATTTTGATGCGTAATACACAACATTTAAATTGACTAAAGCTGAATTGTGCATGACATTTGCATCATTTTCACCTGTAAATATATATCCCGCACCTCCCATGTCTGCCGCTAGTTGATAAACCTCATCGAAAGATGTTTGTTTGTTGTCAATTGATATTTGATTTGGTGCAAACATAATTTTTGACACAATTTGAGGGTCTCTCAAATCTCCACAAATATATTCACTACAAAACTCTTCAGTTTCGAAATATTCATGTTTTGGTTTGATATCAACAACTCTAACGTAATTACCTTCATTAAATAGTCGTTTTGATAAGTGACCTCCGATAAAACCACCACCACCTAATACTAAAATTTTTTTCATTGAATTTCTTTTATTATTTTATTAATCCCTTCCTTAATTTTTATTTTTGGAATCCAAAAATTTAAAATATATGGGTCCGGTTCGTTTCTTTTATTTAATTGAACTGAATCAATATCATTTGATGGAATTATTTCACAAGGAATTGATTCTTTAATTATTTCCGCAACTTCTAATATTGTAGTCCATTCAAAATTTGTGATATGTAAACTTGATTCTCTATCAATTTCATTATATTTCTCTGAAAGAATCATTAAACATCTCGAACAATCCTCTGCGTGTAAAAATTGACGTTCTTCTTTCCCATCCGTTAACATATCAATTTTACCTTCTTTGGCCTTTATAATGAAATCAGTTATAACATGAGATTTTTCTAAATCATGCTCTAAACCATAAACATTCCAGAATTTGACCGTCAAACCATTTAATGATTTAGTATATATTTCACCTAATGATTTGCAGATACCATAAGGTGAATATGACATATTTGCCATTTGAGACGAAGCAAAAATAAATGGTTTATTAAATTTTTTTAAACTTTCAAAAGTGTATAAAGTTAATTTTGTATTATTTTCAATAAATTCATAAGTATGTTGGTATTTTTTCAAATATCTAGATCCCCCAACATCAAATGCCAAAAACATTATAAAGTCTGATGACTCAACTAGATTGTCAATTACATTTGGAATTCTTAAATCTTGTGAATCATTTGACGCAATGTCAAATTCAATAACATCATGATTTTCTTTTCTTAAAAATTTACATAACTCAAGACCTATTTGTCCTGATGAACCTAAAACTAAATATTTCATTTTTTCAAATAATTTTCATAAATATAATCTTCAGCAATTGGTAAATTCATTGCTAATTCAAAGTTTTTTTCGATATACGGCATCATATCGTAATAAAGTTCTTCCGAAATTGTTGACAAAGTTGGGTCGTCATTAAGGAAAATAACCCCTCTAGAGTCAAAATATTTTTCAACAACTTTTTTTGATCCGTAATATATTGGGATTGTTCCCATAACAAAATTATCTGTTAATTTTTCTGTAAAATATGTGTCAGAAATATCATTTTCGATTGATACGGAGAACATATAATCCTTTATCCCATCTTCCTTGTTTTGTAATTGATTTGGTCTTCCTGTTCCAAATAAGTCAACTTTACTTTCTAATTTACTAACCCAAGACAATCTTTCTTGATGACCTCTAAGCCAACTTTTGTTAGACGCAATCATACTAACTAATTTTGTTTTTTGGTGTATTTTTCTGTTTTCCATCAATATCCATGGAGCGGCATTTGATATTGTATATGTAAAAGGATGTCCGATTTCAACAAGACTATCAACACAAGTAAAAATATGTTTATAATTGTCTCTATAATATTTTATATTTTTTAATATATTCCTAATTACACCCTCATTGATCTGAGGGGATTCTAATAACCATCCAAGTTTATTCTTAGAAGGGTCATTATTACCTTTGGTTAAGATATAATTATCAACATAAATTGTATGTTCATATTTTTCTTGAGTGTTAGGTGGAACCCATTTAAAGTTTTTTGGTATGTTTCTGTTTGAGGAACAATCAAATTCACCCCAAAAGTCAGAAAATTTTCTAATAAAAATTTTATTCATATTTTTTTTATTGGTAATATTTTACCTCCAATAACCCATTTACATGGTATTTTTATCCAATATGACTCGTATATGTCAATCGGATTTGGTCCTTTTGGCCCAAACCATACTGAAGGAGAAACTATTTTTTTATTTTTATTTTTATTAAGAAATACTCCCCACCAAGAAAATGTTGAGTTTGATATAATATGATTTTTACATAAACTCATAAGATACAATTCCTCCCAATCTTTTGATTCGTTTACAAAAATTGCCGATTTTAAATTCAAATTTTCTTTAATCCATTTATGATCATCACTGAAAATAAAAATAGTTGTGTATTCCCCAATTATATTTAGAGCCTCATTAATATATTCCTTAGTAATTGTAGGATGTATTTCAGGAAACAACAAATATTCACTTCTTCTAACGTGTAATGATAATGTATTTTCATCGTTCAATTGTGGATATTTTCCTAAAAAATAATCCACTAATTCCATCGGTGGTTGAAACTTATCTCTTATTTTGTCCTCAAAACCAAACCAATTTTTACTGCTTTGATAATACCCATCAAATACTGTATTTGTATCCAAAGGAGATTCTCCATAATAACTAAATGATTTTTCTGTAACTTTAGTGAACCCGTCTATATTTTCAACAAAAGTTAAATTTCTAAAAACATTGTCCACATAATTTTCAGCACCATTTCCTTGACCAGGTGTAAAGGATTTGGGAATAAAAACAACTTTTCTATTATGTTTTAATCCCTGAGAAATTGCATGTGCCGCGGAAAACAATTGATTACCTAATCCTCCTAATAAGTTTGATGAGATCATTTTTTCCATATTTTAAATATAATTTTACTTTATTAAAAATAAAGAACTTATATTCTATTTTTAATAAACATAGTATCCCCCCAATTATGTGACATGGTATCATAGTGGTATTTTTCAAACCCTTTTGAATTCATCAAATCTATTATGTCCGATTCTAATTTTTGACCTTCATACATTTCATCCTTGGTTGTTTCGAGAATAAAAATTTGATTTTTTAACTTTTCTGAAAACAAAAAATTGGTTGTTGATAATACATCGTATTCAGATCCTTGTATATCCATGTTTATTAAATCGAAATCTTGTATTAAATTATTTTCTTTCAAAAAGTCATCTATTCTAACTGAAACAACTTCGATTTCTTTGATTTTTTGTATGTGAGGGTATTGTAAAGAATGATGTTTTAATTCTTTCAAGGACGAACAACCTGTATTCGATCCATCTATACTATATATCAGGTTGAATTTTAATTTTGCGTTTTGAGATGAAACCGCATATTGAAAAATTTCTTGTTGGATATTAGGATATCTTGATATATTGGATTTTAGTTGTTCGATCAATTCTGGATTTGCCTCAAACCAGTAAATAATTTTTGGGTTTAATTTTGCGTAAAAATCTATCTCATGACCGGTGTGGGCCCCCAAATGTAAAATATAATCAATCTTATTATTATTCGATAACTCTAATACTTTATTTTCTATATTCATATGTTATTTTATTAACCATTTATAATCCGTAACTTTATTCTCTATATCACTAAAACTGACTCTTTGTGTTGCCATTGCGGGAACAAAGGAATATACGTTAAGTTTTTTTTGTAAATCACTATAAATCACATCCAACGGTTGATCTCTTTTTCTAATTCTATCTAATATGGGTTGGTAAGCCTTTTTATTTATACCTATACAATGTGTGCTAAAAGTGTGGTGTAATTTAACAACCTTTTCATTGATTGATTCTGGAGCTTTATGCCCGACATGTGTATTGTGATTTCCACCAAAATATATCATGTCCCAATTTTCAGGTAATTTCTCAACAAAAGAAGAAATATCTTTTACTTGATCTGTAAATTCTATATCATCTTCCAAAATTAAAATTGTTTCATAATTATTTTCTATCGCACTTTCAAATATTTTTTCATTAGTTAAAATAAGAGCCAATGCAGAAGAATTAACTTTTTGTGAAAAAAACATCAAATCTTTTCCGTCCACTGCAGAAACCCTTTCAATGTTATTTAATTCTTTATTTTTAAATTCCAATAAACATTCATTCCATCTGTCTTTTCTACGTTCTAAGTTAATACAGTATGTTTTAGAAAAAAAATTAGTTATATCCATTAGTGTCTTACATTATAATATACTTCAGGTGTAATCACCCATTTATTTGTTAGATTTTGTAATTTCATTAAAAAATCAAAATCTTCACCATCTCTATTATTATCAAATAATATTTCACCTAAGGATTTCTTATAACAAAAAGAAATACCAACTCGAGAAAAAGTTAATTCATTATGTTTAATTGGTGGTAACACAATACCATTTTGATATTTCATTCTCCATACCACAAAATCTTTATCTAAATACTTCTCAACTAAAGTTGAGACATATTCAGGATGAATTGTATCGTCATCATCTAAAAAACCTATCCATTCGGTTTCAGTTTGTTTAATTCCTATATTTCTAACCAAACCAGATTGACCGTTCATTGGGCCTTCTAAACCAACTTTTTCTGATTTGATAATTTTAATTCTTTCATCATCAAAAGTAGGTCCATCAACACCATCATAAATTACAATTGCATTCCAATTTGGATTTGATTGTTTTTTTAAAGACTCGATCGTGGTTAATAAAGTTAATCTTGCGATCGAAGGGATAATAAAGGTAATGATCGATTCCATATCTAATTTGTTACAATTATATATTTTTTTAATTTTTCAAAGTTTTCTTTTATAAAAGGATATAAAGTTTGGTTAAAGTCTTCCGCCATTTCTTTTTTTGTATCTTCTGTATTTCTTGTTTGTGATTCATGGTGATATGCGACATAATCACAATTACAGTAATTAATATAGCCATTTTTTAGAAGTTGTAAATTAAAAAGTGCGTCTTCATAACAGTGTCTTAAGTTTTCATTAAACCCTTCAAATTTTAAAAATAAAGATTTTCTAACCATCATAAGCGCCGCAGTATTTCCACCAACTTCTGTATTTCCTATTGAATATTTATAATAAGTTTCTCTCATCAAATGATCAACTAAAAAACTTTTTGATGAGGTTTTCATTAGAACTGAAATTCCATCGTGTTGAACTGTGTTGTTAGAAAAGTGTAACCTACACCCTACCGTTCCTGTTTTTAGATTTTCTTTAAATGTCTTTAACATACCATAAACAACATTACTTTTGATCTCAATATCATTATTACAAAATAATAAAAACTCAAAATCATCACTGATATGGTTTTTTACAACGTGATTATTTATTTTGGAAAAATTATAGTAATCATACTCAATAAGATTTATGTTATTATAATTTTTAATTTTTTCTTTTATCGAATTTTTTTCTTCTGATAATGATCCTGTATCTGCAATGAAAATCTCAAACATATTAGGATCACAAAATTCATAAAAAGAATTAATGCACTTGAATAAAAGATCTAATTTACCTTTGGTTGGTATAATGATGGCAACTTTGCCAAAATTTTTTATTGGTTTTTCTTTAATTTTTGGAATATAAACTTGGTCAGGTTTGAGATCTAACGGTAACTTGTGTCCCCATTTTTCAATAAATTTATCTTTACTCTCCCAAAATTCTTGATTTGGTTGGCCAACAGACTCGTGTGTTATTTCAAATGAAGAGGTTACCCCAATTTTAATTCCATCCAAATAATTTGGCAAACAAAATAAATGATCATAAAAATGAAATCTACCGATGGTCTCATCAAACCTATGTTTAATTTTTGTTTTATCAAATGAAATGAATAATCCATCTATCGTAACTACGGGAATTAAAAAAGGTAATTTTGTCGAATACTTATTAACCCATTTTTTTTGACCCTCAGGATGATGATATACTTGACCAACCATCGTGTAGTGCATTCGTTCCCAATACACTCCTGATTTTGGAAAGTAACAAGATCCTGCCTTTCCAATTACACCGAATTCGGGGTTATTAGAAAAATCTTGTAAAAGTTTTTTTCCCCAATTTTTTTCTAACTTGATGTCGTTATGAATACAACAGACAATATCATAATTAGATTGAGTAATACCACTATTATAGACTTCTGATAACGAATATTGATTATGATTTACAAATTCTAAGATTTGAACATCTTTTAACCCAACAGTTTGTAATAAATGTTGTTGAAATTTTTTATTATAATCTTGATCTTTATGTGTTGAGTAAATTATTGTGATCATACGCCAGTTGAACCGAAACCATTTTCATTTCGGTCTTTATTTTCTAAATTATCTTTTTGTATAAAATTAACCCACTTACCTGAAACAACAGGACATAAAACTGCTTGTGCAATTTTTTGACCACTTTCAATTTTTATTTTTTCATTAGTTGTGTTGAAAAGTATAACTTGTATTTCTCCTAAATAACCTTGATCTACGGTTCCAGGTGAGTTCAGAACCATAAGTCCTTGTTTTAGAGCCAATCCACTTTTAGATCTTACTTGAATTTCATACCCATCTGGTATATCAATATGAAGACCTGTAGGAATAAGAGTTCTACCGAACGGATGAATCCATTTATCCTCAACACTATATAAATCAAATCCAGAATCTGATTCATATGCGTAATTTGGGTCTGCGGTATTGTCTTTTGTTTTTTTATAACTTACGTCAAGTTTTGGAGTAAAATTTTCCATTTCTTTTTCTAAGTTTTCAAAATCTAAAGATAGATTTTGCATTAAACTATCATAATTAACATTACTTTCGTCAATTGTGTTAATAAATTCCATAAGACTTTCCATTTCCTTAGGGTCAATATCATCATCAAATTCTTTCATTATTTTAAACTTTTTAATTTCATTATTGCGTCGACCAATACATCAACATCTTTTTCACAATATCTTGCAATTTCATCTAGCCTATTATGACCCCAATAAGCCTCATGAACCATACCACCATTTACTTCACCTCCCTTTGGTGTTGGGATATTCAAACAAGCACACATCAAATCCAAAGATCCAATTGCGGTATATGCACCATATTGCCAAATTTCCTTTGTATCAATCGCCCTTACCTCCCACGGTTTAGTATCATAAGACGGAAGTATTTTTGATGGCATTATTCCATTAATAATCATTCGTTTAGCCATCATTGGTATATCAAAATTTTTGAGATTGTGACCGCATAAATAAAAATCTAACTTATGACAACGGTCTAAAAGATTTCTAACCTCTAACAATAACTCATATTCATTATCACCAGAAAAAGTTTGTCGTTTAACTTCACCACTATCTAAAACAAATGACATTGAGACACAAACTATTTTTGCAAACTCAGGAACAAGAGCTGCTCGTTTTCTAAAAATAATATCCATAAATTCTTCCGTCGATCTGTCGTTGGAAAAATCTTTATCTTCAGGGAATCTTTTTAAAAACCAATCAAAATATTTGTCGAACTGATCGGCGACTTTAGGGTTTGATTCTATACATGTTTGATAATCCTTACATCCACCGACGGTTTCGATGTCTAAAAATAAAATTTTTGTAATTGGGATATTGATCATTTTTATTTAATTAAAGATTTATAAAAGTCTGCTCTTGTTTTAGTGACCACATTAAGGTCATATTTATCTTTTACGGTTTCGTAAAGTCTTTCACCAAGATCGGTAATCATGTTTGGATTATCAACTAATTTTTTAATCCATTTTGACCAATCGCTATGATTTCTAACTTCATCAACCAAAAGAGCATTTCCATCTGTAAATTGACCGTTCTTAATTGCGTGTTTCAAATCTATAGTATATGGGCCCACATTTGATGCAATTAAAGCTTTTTTGTAAAATCCTGCCTCAATAACTTTTAATTGAGATTTCATTCTATTAAAGATATGGTTTTTAATTGGTGCCAACGAAATATCAAAGTTAGAGTAGTTTCTTGCGTATTGATCTACAGGACGGGTCCAAACCCTAACATAATTTTCTTTTTCAACACCTTCGAATGGTTTATCTTCAAATTTATCTAAAAAGATTTTATATTCAGGTGAAATTATATTGTAGTTGTTTGTAAAAATTTGTTCATATTTTACCCAAACTGTTTCTTGCGGTTTGATCGGTCTTTGAGTTTGTTCGCCAGTTTGTTTGTTAATTTCAGTAACACTTCCTCTAATATCAAAACCACAAACATAGTATTGTAATTTGTCTTGAACAGAACTTAATTTATTGACCATGTTATCCAATAACTTCAAGTCATGTAAGTGTGAAGATCCTCCTAACCACCCAACTCTAATTTTATCTGATGGGGGTGTTGGTTGATTAAATTGGGGTTCTTTTGGATCGATTGCGTTTGGAAGAACAATTACGTTTTTATTAAACTTTCTAATTTCATTTGCAAATATTTCGGTTGTTGTTGTCACGTAATCGGCAACTTTTAAGTTTTCGATAATTTTCGTGTTTAACTTACTTTCAATTATTAATTGATGAATTGGGTGTTCTTTTGTTGGTAACCAATAATCATCAAGATCGGCAATTACAATAAGACCAAGACTTTTTAAACTCTTAATAATTTGAGGACATTGATCAATGTTTCCAAAACTTCTATGGAAATGAACAATTTGATAATTTTTCCAATAATTGATGTCATTGATTCTTGGTTCGTAATCAATATCAACATGAAAATCGTTGGGATAAAGATTTTGAAGTTTGATGTGGGGGTCGACTGAACGAAATTTACCTCAGCCAACCCCGGACTTGTCACTTGGGAGAACCAATATTTTGATTCTCTCACGACCATTCACGGGGTTATTTTTTGTCATATTTTTTTATTAGTTTATTTATTATAGTATGGTCATTTTTTAAATCTGATTCCCATACCACTTCTAAATTATAACCCTTTTTTAATATTAAATCAACTTTATTTTTATCATATTCCCATAACTCTTTTGCAAATTTCTGTTTTTTTTGATTGTAATAATTTGCTTCGTATTTTTTTGGATTACAATGCCAATAGTCTCCGTTGTATTCTATTATCAAATTTAAAGAAGGTATGTAAATATCACAAATTTTTGACTCAACCATATAAGAATGTTGAGTAGAATACCCCATTTTTTCAATTTGATCTATAATTTCTGTTTCTTTTTTTGACCTAACTACTGATTTAATTTTTTTTTGACTTATCGTTTTTTTCATTAAATCTGAAAAGAAAGGTTTTAGATGATCTAATTCACCACTATCCCACTTTTTTTTTAGATTATCCTTGGCTTTTTTTCTCCATATTATATTAGACATACTATTTTTGTCCCCAATTGCTTTACCTTTCCTATTTTTTGATATTTGTTTCTTTGTTTTTTTTGTGTGTTTTTTACCATAAAACGGGTTACCTTCTCCTGTATTATTTTTACCCATGCAAATTCTACACAATGAATTGCTATTAATTATGTTGAAATGATTTCTACAGGCAATTGTTTTATCTTTAGAGGACGTTTTCACATCATTTTTACACATTGGGCATTTCCTTAAAACATAATATCTGTCCCCATCTTTTTTAATATTTAAACTTAAACACCTATCTCTTTTTCTAATTAGATTATGTTTATTTAGGACTTTAAGAATTGTTGGTTTTGATAGACCAACAATTTTTACAATTTCAATATTACTTTTACCATTTTTATATTCTGATATAATTTGTTTTTCAATTTTACTATCCATAATAATATTTTATTATAAATAGTCCTGTCCTATCAAAAGGTAATTTTTATAAAACAAAAAACCCACCTTTTTAAGATGGGTTGCATTCATTATTAAATTTAAAACTATTTACTAATCTTTCTTATCTTAGTGACTTTACCTTCAAATATATGTTGACCGACTCTAAATTTAAAAACATCAGAAGAGTTTTTTGTTGACTCAACTAAAAGACCATTTTCATAAAGAACTTCTTGAACTGTTTCTCTGATGACATCTTTAATTTCTTCCATATTAATAGATTGTGATGTTGGTTGTTGTCTGTTTGTTTGAGCGATATTTTTTGATTCATTCACGCCATTTTTACTTGGGGTTGAATTCATCAACCTTGATGCTTTTTCTACAAGTTCGTCACTCAACACCGCACCTGAAGACATTCCCATAGTTGGTTGTTGAATTGGGTGTTCCATCATCAATCTTTTAATGTCATCGGGTAATTTAGAATTAGAAATTTTTTGTTCAAACGGTAAGTTTGAATTGACTTGTGGTGTTGGTTTTGATTGTTCTAACATAAATTCTTGGGGAATATTATAACTCGCAGGTGGCGCTTGAAATTCCTCTACCATTGGCGCAGAAAAACTTTCTGAGTTCATTGTCGTATTTCTGACTTCACCTCTACCAATTTGATTATGTTTATCCATGATTTTTTTTGAAATCATCAATTTTTCTAAAAGTTCTGCTTCTGAATTCATATATATTTAAATTGTTTCATTATCAAATTTTGCATTTATTAAAACTCGTTCCATGCTTTTGTCACCATTTGGGTTATAGTTGGGTCTTGGTTCGTTAAAGGTTTCTTGTGTCGGTCTAATAAATTCCATTTTATCGACTCTAAAAAATCTCCAACTTGGTAAAGGTTTTTTTCCTAAATACGCTCTGTGAGACGCCCCCTCTCTATCCCAAGCCCTTAACACAGGGTTTCCTTTTTTACTATAACCAAAACATACCGGCTCAATAACCCTAAGTCCTCTACCACCTGGTTCATCACCATTGTAATAAATAACGCAAACTCTTCTTCTTCTAATGGCATCAGTGATCTGATCAATAGATGCCACTTCTAAAATAAGAGTATTTAAGGTATTGTAAAGTTTCATTATGCTGATGGTGTAGTATAAGGTTTGTTTGGTTGATATTCGTTTTGTTTGATCTCATTTTTTCTTTCAACAATATCAATTGACGAACCTCCATTAATTGTGTCTAAAAAAATTCCTGTCCCTTTTCCTGACTCATCTCCATCTGATAAAGCATCTGGGTTTGTTGATGAATAAGGATTTTGTGTTTTGTAATCATTTTTCACAATCAAACTTTTTCTTTGCAAATCTGCAATTGCAGTCAAGTCATTTGCAGGTTGACTAAAATCTAATCTTTCTGTTTGCATTTTAAATTATTTGTTTCATTATTTGGTTTATCCTTTCTAGGTCTTCTTTAATTCTAACATCTTGTGTAAAAGTGCTATGTTCTTTTGATGGTCTTAACATATCAGCGATTGGTCCTAAATCTTTTATAAATTTTACGTCAATCTCTTCGGGTTTAATTTCTTCAACCGATTGATGTGTTGTTGTTTGTTTTCGTAAATCTTGAATGGTTGACTCTACCCAATTTCTCATGTAATCAGCACCATTTAGAATATATGGAGCGTCGGTTCCGTCACCATCATAATTATCAAACCAATTTTTTATTCTCCCAAGTTGTTGATAAGTTACATAACCAGAATTTCTTAACTCTTCGTTTCTATTATGACCTTCCATATTAGAATCGGAGTTAGGTATATGATCAAAGCAAGTCTGAAGATATTCTTTGACTTCTTTTGGTAATTCTATTGTTTTATTGTATAACTGACTATTCACCTTGTTTCAAATGTTTAATTAACTTATTAATATCTATATTTTCTTTTTCGGCAAGTTTTTTAATTGCCTCTATGTTTCTAATCAACAATTTAGACATCACATTATCATTTTCTTTTTTTTCAGGTTTTTCTTTCTTTACGATCTCTTTGTCTTTTGTTTTTTTGGATATTAGAATTTCGTCAATCATTTTACTCATTTTTTCAATCTCTAATTCAGATAATCTTCTTTTGGTAAAACAATTTTTACATTGGCCCCTTTTTTTCTCACCTTTCAACTCCTTATCCAATTTTCTATCAAAACCTAATCTTTTTAATCTTTCATTTCTTTCAAACGGATCTTCAACACCCATTTTTTTCATAATTTTATTTGCCTGATCATATGTTGAAGCGTCTTCAGTTTCCTCAAACCCAAAAGATTCGGACTGATCAACCTCATCCAAAATTTTCCCATCAACTTCTTCACCTTCACCGTAATACACACGAATGAAAGGAAATTGATTTGCTTTTGTCATACGAACCGTTTGGTCCATAGTTTTTTTCGCCAAATTTCTTTGATTTAAAATAGGAATACTAGACCCTATAACAGACCCATCTGGATTTACAAGTTCACCTATTTCGCCGTCGGGTGCATGTTTAGATTTTGCTTTATTGTCCAATAATTTATGAACGTATTTTTTTGATAATTTTTTTCCTGATTTTAATATACTAGAAATAACTTTTTGAATGTCATTAAAAACTTCTTTATCAACAACAACAACCTCGTCATTTTTTCTTGATTCGGTAATCGTTTCCTCAACAGCAAAATATACATTGATTTTATTTCCCTTTTCTTTTAGATAAAAATAGTAAGGACTTTGAAAATACTCTTCGTTAAGTTTAATCATGTTAGAATTTTCTTAATAAATACTTCGAATTGCGGTATTTATAAGGAAAACAGATGTCGTATCAAAATATAAATCAATATAACTACCCAAAGTTAAAGTTGCAAGTTATTTATGACGGGCAAGACATGTCTTTGGCGTCTGATGAAGTTGATTACAATCAGGAAGTTGTTTTTTCTCCTTTTATTATTGGGGCGGATGACGGAAGGAAATTACCAATTAATCTTAATTTAAATAGTCCCCTCACAACACAAAACTTAAATTTAACATATGGAATTTATAATCCCAATAACATAATTGTTTCAGAAACTTATTACCAACCCGAAAATTTAAATTTAAGTTGTTTTAGCTCGAGCACTTCTTGTGATATTGGATTGACAGGTGTTGATAATGGTTTAGTTTCAAAAATTAAAGGAGATAGTATAGTTTTTACAAATGGTTTATTTAGCGATCAGTTAAAATTCCAAAGACTTTATTTTGATAGACGAATGAAGTTTTTTCAAACAACAACAAATGTCCCTTCAAATCATAAGTTTTCAGGAGTTCCTTATTATACAACATATCAAATGATTTCTAAAGTTGCTCCTGTGATAGGTAGATATGTTGAATTGTATGGTGGTTTTTATCAAGGGTTTTATAAGTTGTTTGGTTATGACTATGACATTTTACCCGAAAGAATGAATAAGGGGTGGACTGTAGAAATGATTTTAAAACCAAGATTTTCTGACGAATTTGTTCCTCCACCAGGTTATACCACTTTAAATCAAATTTACCCAAATAACAAAAACACATTTTTTTATATGGGTAATCGGGCTGAAAATAAATTTTACCATTATGCCGACGGATCACCAAAATGTGATAAAGATTATGTTAGAGTAACTTCAGGTTTAACTTGTGAAGAAACATGTGCTTGTTGTGATTATTCTGTAGAAAACAGTAGATGTATCTATGTATATCCACCAAGACCAATTGGTGAGGAATACGACCCACATGTCAATTATGGTTGTAATTTGTGTAATGGAAGTGTGGAAAGACAATTAACTTGTGGTTGTGGATGTAATTTAGATCCTTGTTTGAAATGTGGATGGATGTGTTTTCCTCATGTTTGTTCGGGAATAACAATTCCAACACCAACACCTACCCCAACTCCAAGTCCAACACCACCATGCGATGCACCATCAAATGTTATACCTTGTCCAACCAAACCTTGTTGCACATCTTGCCCAAGTTGTGGTTGTGATACTTGTGGATGTCCTCCATCTACACCATCATCAACATTTTACTCAATAGAAGATACTTGTGAAAAAGATCCCAAAATGGATGACTTGTCAAATAACATTTCATTTAGATTATGTGGTGACCCAAAAAATCCTGGTATTGGTATTAGAGCAATTAAAATTACCGGTGAATGTGAAACAACGGGGTCTTGTATAACGGGTCAAACTTATGTTACAGGATATACTATAGTTGATATTTGCACTCCACCAATTTACCCATATTGCTTAGAGGTAAATCCTGTTTGGTTAGACTTTGAACATTGGTTTTTAATTGATGTGGTTTGGGAACGATACACTTTTTTAGATTTTTGTGATTTAAGATGGTTTGGTGGTTTGGATCAAATAACGAGAGTCGAGTTATTACAAAGTTTGGCTAACAATTCAATTAGTTTAATACAACCACCATATACAAATGGTTATGAAATTCCTGGTCAAGTGGAGATTGTTCAGTTAAATCAAACTTGGTTGGACGAAACTAAATTTAGATTAGGTCGTTTGAAAATTTATATAAACGGTAGAATTTTTTACACTGTGGAAAATTTTGAAGAAGTCATTCCACGAGCTTTAGATACCGATAAAGAAAAACAAGTTGGAGTTCCTTTTAACATGTCTTGGGGTGGTGGAACTCAAGGACTTCACGAAAATTTAACTTTGTCGGCTTGCACCTCTCTTAATGTTGGGGACTACATACAAGACCCGGAATGTTTTCCTGAGAATGTTTTAAGTGCGACCACGTTGAATAAGTTAAAAACTCACATTTTGTTAGAACAAAATTTTGCAGGAACTTTTGATGGTGCGATTTCACAGTTTAGATTTTACACCGAACCGTTGTCTTCTCCCGAAGTTAAACATAATTTCCAAATCGTGAAAACAAATTTTAATATGTTTGATCCCGATTGTCCTGTATGTGACACATCGGTATGTATTCCTAATGATTTTACATACACAATAATTAATACGTAGATGAGTCAAAGTATAGTAATTAATAGTGTTTTTTATGATGGTGAATTGGCTGAAGTCCTATTCAAACCAGACAACGATAATGTTGTTTTAAACTTTGGTGAAATAACTTTACCTTTTTTATTCGAACCTTATTTACTAATACCCGCAAGAGAAATCTACGGAACATATACTATAAAACCTGTTTCGTCCAATTGTCCTTATTTTTTAAATGTTGTTAGACCAACCCCAACACCGACACCAACAATAACTCCGACAAAAACTCCGACACAGACACCTACGCCAACACCAACTCCTACACCAACAATTGATCCGTGTCAAATTCCTAGTCCTACACCGACATCGACTCTGACTCCGACGCCAACACCGACCAAAACTTTAACACCAACACCGACTCCAACATGGAATCCATGTATAACTCCATTCCCGACACCAAGCCCATCCGCAACAGATCTTGTGGTTACAATTCATGTAAATGTGGTTCCTGGTTCAATCATAGTTCAATCAATCGTAAATTACAACATAACTTTACCTTACGAAACATGTGTAGATTATGAATGTATATTGATGATGCAAGATGGAACACATATTTCAGTTCCAAAATCAACAATAGTAGAATCAGGTCAAACAACCGGATATAGCGAAACAATAATAGATCATAATTATAGCGATTTGGATGGTGATGTTATTGTTACAAATACCGAAGTATCAGGTTATACAGGAAGCGCCGTGTTTGATGTGATAATTGTGACAGACGTAACACCAACACCAACTACCACACCTACGCCAACACCTACACCAACACCAGGTTCGTCTGTAACCCCAACTCCGACAATTACAACAACTAATACACCATCACCATCTATAACTCCGACTTTAACCGTAACACCAACCGTAACTCCAACCATAGGGGTAACACCAACTCCAACAGTAACTATTACACCAACAACAACACCAACAGTTACAATTACCGCAACTCCAACATTTACACCTACACCAACACCTACTGTAACTCCAACTATAACACCTACCGTAACTCCAACGACTACACCAACACAAACAATTACACCAACACCTTCTATCACACCATCTGTAACACCAACATTTACCCCAACATTAACACCGACTCCAACAGCTTCACCAGCAATTGCACCAACATTGTATTTTGGAAAACTTCAAACTCCGTCATTTACTGAAGGTCAAGAAAATTTATTAGACAACGTTCAATCCTTTAATTCAACTGACATCCACATTCCAATTGTAAGTGGAAGTGGTTATGGATATTTGTTGATACCTTCATTTATGAATCAACCATCTATCATTAGAAATAGTTCTGAAGGATGTGCAGGATTCGTTGTTCCAATTATTTCTAGACCCGACGTAATTATCCCTGATATTTTTGGTAATCCCACTATTTATAAAGTATATAGAACCTACGTTTCAACTCACGCAGAGGTTGACTTGTGGTTATGTGTATAATATTTTATGAATATAGACTAAATTAAATGGCCGATTTTAGTAGTGTCGGTGGGGTTGGAATTATGGGTTTCATCTCGCCGATGGACACAAGAGACACATATGCCGTAATCGATCCTTTATATGGAATCGATGGTATAAGAAATGTTAGTTCCATAACAGATCTTAATTACGTATCGTTTGATCGACGAAGATCGGGTATGATCGTAGGTGTTGATGGTGGAAGTAGATATTTCAAATTAAAAGATTGTGTTTGGGACTTTACAATATCGGATTGGCAAGAGATTTTTTTATACACAATTCCTCAATCAGCAATTACCATAAATAATATTACAGGGGGGACGGTAGATTATTCATCTCAAACTTTAACTCTATCAAAAAGTTCAGGAGAACTAATTACAATCACGGGGTTAACGGACACTTATATTACAGGTGGAACATACAATCAAGGGGAATCAACATTAGAATTAATAAACAATTATGGATCTAGTGTTGAGATCTCAGGATTTACGAGTTCTGTAAGCGTGTCTGCTAACACAGGTTTGGGTGTTGATAATGGCATTCTTTTTACAGAATATAACACATTATTAGACCCTTCTTTACAAATGGCTCAGACAATAGGGGGTTTACCGGCAGGAACATCAGTTTCAAGTTTGTCAGGAAAAACATTAGTTGAAATATTTGACGATATGTTTTTTCCAACTCAACAACCAACATATACAATTCCAACAATATCTATCAACAACTCAAACTCAACTGTAGAAGTTGGGACAACTTATGTGAGTAATTTGATTGTAACGGCAACAAAAAATGATGCAGGAAATTTTACATTTTTAGAAATTATAAGAAACAACGCGACTTCTTTAACTTCAACAACAACACCAACGTCAGCAACTACAACAAATTTACCAAGTCAATATGGATATAATGATCCAAATAACCCAAATTATACCTTTAGCGTATCCTATAATGAAAGTTATGTTATACCAACAGGTATTACAAGTTCAACAACAACATATAAAGGTAGGGGTAATTACTCGAGTGGTTTGGTAAAAAAAACAAATAAAGGAGTTGATGATACACGACCATTTCAAGTTAGATCTACAAATGCACCTCAGTCAAGTTCATCTTCCTTTGATTCGTCTTCAAGAACAATAACAGGGATATTTCCATATTACTATGGAAAAATGAACATAGAACCAACGGTCCAATCAGTAATAGATTCAATATCAAACGGAACCGCAAATAAAGTATTGTTAAGCGCCCAAGATAATTTACACATAACATATAACGCAACTACAGAATTTTTGTGGTTTGCTCATTTGTCAACCTATGGTCCAAAATCACAATGGTATGTGGCGGCGGATAACAAAGGTTTAATGTCGACCACAAGTTTATTTGATCCTGGTGTAATCGGTTTGGTAAGTAGTGAATCGGGATATTGGTCAAATGCTAGTTTTTATATTTATTTAGGAAATTACGCAACAACACTAAACACAATAACACTAGGAAACGGATTATTCTAAGACATGGCAATTCAAATTAATGATAATTTAAATCCACTAGCCCCCAAGATCTTAGATAATAGATATGGACCCTATACCTCGACCACTGAAGCCAACTCGGTAATTAATCTTTCTTTTCGTGTTGTAGGTCTTACTGTCGGTATTTTATCAGGTGATACTGTATTTTCAGGAGGACGATACATTAGTTCAACCGAAGGTGTTGTTGAGTATTGGTATTATACCGGAATCACCGATTCTGATTTAGTTTTAAAGTCTGATTGTACGGCTCAATGTGGTGACCCAAATTTTGTTGATAAAGAAGTATTATATCCTGTTGATGGTGTCAATAGGATTTTTACATTAAGATATACACCCGAATTTAATTCTGAAAGCATTTATTATAACGGTCTTTTACAAAAAGAGGGTATAAATGCTGATTATTTAATTTATGGAAGAACTATAGAGTTTAATGTTGCGCCATTTGCGAACAGTAGATTATTGGCATCATATAGAACTTACTCTGAAATTAACTTTATCGATAATGAAGTTCCGATGGGTGTTGTTAACGGAATCAATACTGTATTTGAATTATCATTAACTCCTGTGGAAGGTAGTGATCACTTGTATTTGAATGGTTTATTACAAGATGAAGGTGATATGTTTGATTACAGAATAACAGGAAAAATTATAACATTTAACACTCCTCCTCCAACAGGAAGTATTTTATTATGTTCATATAGATATAATTAAAAAATTTATGTAATAAACTTTAGAAAACAAAAAAAATAGACATATTTATAAAAAGAAAAAAAACAGTAATGGAACAAGAAACAAGATATACAACAAGTGATCTTTATTTAGGGGCATATTTAAAATTAAAGGGGTTTAAAATGGTTGTTGAAAAACAAAGAAACAAGGCTATTTTTGTTTTTGACAAAACGGAAGAGATTCAAAAAGAAGTTAATGATTATTTAAATGAAGGTGGTTCTTGTGAACCGCTTTTATATACAAATTCAATTAAGAATTTAAAAAATTTATTATATAATTTATAATAATTTTTTTTCTTTTTTGATAATATGAAATATTTATATGTAAATCAAAGTCTTTTTTAAGACGATTATTAATATCTTTATTTATCCCAATTATTTAAATTAATAAAAAAATTAAGCAAACAATTTAAATTATATTGTTTGGGTAAAAATTTGTATGTGTCAGAAAAACGTAAAATCTGAGTTGGATTTTTATGGTGAGAAAAATCATTTAATAGTCAAAATTAATTTTTACAAATGGCTACAACAAAAATAGTCTTAGACTTACAGTCGGACTTGTTACTTACAAGTCCAACAATTACAAACCCATCGGGAATTACCGCAGGAAATATCGCGTTTTCAAATCCTGCGTTTCCTCCTACAGTTACTGCGGTTGATGGCGCTCTAACGGTATTAGAAACTGACTTAACTACAGAAGAGTCAACAAGATTGTCTGCTGATAATTCATTATCAACTGCATTATCTACAGAAATTTCTACTGAAGCATCCTCAAGAGTATCAGGTGATGCGTCATTGTCTACTGCATTGTCTACTGAAGCTTCTACAAGAACATCTGCGGATAACTCATTGGAGGATTACGTTGATGCTGGTATTTCTACTGAAGCATCCTCAAGAGTATCAGGTGATGCGTCTTTATCAACTGCAATTTCTACTGAAGCTTCTACAAGAACTTCTGCTGACGCATCGT
>Ga0207939_1000083_pt1 | contig 36249 bp, 29 predicted proteins | sample LakMenEpi02Jun12_FD_150663 | JGI IMG/M metagenome (GOLD analysis project Ga0207939, IMG submission 150663) | Freshwater microbial communities from Lake Mendota, WI - 02JUN2012 deep hole epilimnion (SPAdes) | ecosystem: Environmental > Aquatic > Freshwater > Lentic | place: Lake Mendota, Madison... | reverse complement strand
AAGCACTCGTGCAAAGTTCCGAGCGCGGCCACATCACCATCCCAGAAACGCCGGCGAGATCGTCGTACGTACCAATTAGATAAATCATCGATGAAACGAGCAAGTGCCCGACCTGCAATTTGCGAATCAAAATCTTCAAGTGCTGCATCAACTTCTTTCACCAAAAGGTTCAGCTCGGAGATGATCCAACGATCCATAAGCGGACGCTCAGATAGCGCTGGAGTTTGCGTGATCTCAAAGTTTGAGGCGTTTGCATACAGAGCGTGAAAAGAAACCGTGTTCCAGTAGGTTAATAAAGTCTTGCGCACAACCTCATTGATGCTGTCATGGCCAACACGACGAGCAGCCCATGGTGAACCTGCCGCCAACATGTACCAACGAACAGCATCTGCGCCATGTTGATCCATCAGCGCCATAGGTTCTAGAACATTTCCAAGATGCTTACTCATCTTGCGTCCATCTTTATCCAAGATATGGCCAAGACACAGCACCGTCTTATACGAGGATTTATCAAAGACCAAGGTGCCGATGGTCATCAAGGTATAGAACCAGCCACGAGTTTGATCAATCGCTTCACAAATAAAGTCGGCAGGGTAGGAAGCCTTGAATTTTTCGACCGAACCTTCCTTGTGCGGATATCCCCACTGCGCAAAAGGCATGGCACCAGAGTCATACCAGCAGTCAATAACTTCAGGAACTCGTGTCATTGTTTGTGAACACTCGGCGCAAGCAAAGGTGATGTCATCAACAAATGGTCGGTGTGGATCTAAATTCGAAAGCTCTTGTCCAGCCAAAGCTCCAAGTTCTTTGAGTGAGTCAACACATATTTCGTGCTTGTTTTCGCAACGCCAGATCGGCAAGGGAGTACCCCAGTAACGATTACGAGAAAGCGCCCAGTCAATATTGTTGTTGAGCCAATCGCCATAGCGACCTTCTTTAATTGTCTCTGGGTGCCAATCAGTTGCTGCATTTTCCCGAAGCAACGCATCCTTAATTGATGTGGTGCGGATGTACCACGATGGTTGTGCGTAATACATCAACGCTGTGTGACAGCGCCAGCAGTGTGGGTAGGTGTGCTCGTACTGTTGATGCTTGTACAAAGCACCACTTGCCTTGAGCTCTTTTACTAAAGCTTTGTCTGCGTCTTTGAAGAAAACTCCACCAACAACAGGTACATCAGCCAAGAAGTGACCATCTGGTGCAATGGGATTTACAACGGGCAGGCCATAACTGCGGCAAACCGCCAAGTCATCAGCACCAAAAGCAGGGGATTGATGAACTAAACCTGTTCCATCTTCGGTGGTTACATATGTAGCAAGAACAACGTAGTGAGCATCAGGAATTTCGATGTAATCAAAGGGACGCTTGTAAGTGATGCGTTCTAACTCTTTGCCAAGCATTGACTTAAGAATCTTCTTCTCACCCTTTACCGCTTCCATCAAATTCTTGGCAACGACAAGTACCTCGGTCTTTTCGTCCTCAGTAACTTCGATCGCTACATATTCCACTTCTGGATGTACGGCGATGGCGGTATTTGAAACCAAAGTCCAGGGAGTTGTGGTCCACACCAACAAAGAAGCATTCAATGCGGCAAGATCACCTGATGTAATCGGAAAGCGGACAAAGACCGATGGATCGGTAACGGTTTCATACCCTTGAGCTAATTCGTGATCTGACAATCCAGTTCCGCAACGAGGGCAATACGGTGCAACGCGATGGTCTTGCACAAGCAGACCCTTTTTCCAGATCTCCTTAAGTGACCACCAGACTGATTCAACATATTCAGGTGACATAGTCCAATACGCTTCATCAAAATCAACCCAAAAGCCCATGCGATCTGTCATGTCGGTGAATGCACTGACGTGACGCTGAACAGATTCGCGGCACTTGTCATTAAATGGTGCAATTCCAAATTTTTCGATGTCGCCTTTACCGGTGAAGCCAAGCTCTTTTTCTACTGCGATTTCAACGGGCAAACCATGGCAATCCCAGCCCGCTTTACGAGTTACTTGCTTGCCTTTCATGGTGTGAAAACGTGGAAACAAATCTTTAAATACGCGGGCTTCAATGTGGTGTGTTCCGGGCATTCCGTTGGCAGTTGGGGGACCTTCATAAAAAGTCCACGCAGGTGCACCTTCACGTGCAGCAACAGTTTTTTCAAAGATGGAATTTTCGCGCCAGAACTTCAAGATTGAATGTTCGACGGCAGGCAGATCAACAGCTGCTGGGATGGCGCGAAATGACATAAAAAAATCCTCCAGAAAACAATCTCTGGAGGGACGATCGCTGTGTTTACAGCTTTCGCGGTACCACCCGCCTTGCACACCGTGGTGTGCCACTTGAAATCTCCCGTGCCGGTTCTAGATGGGCCTGAACCCATTTCTTCCTGCTGGCTCGTGAGGTGATAGCCCCGTCAACGCCCTGTACGCGAGGTTCTTAGTGTAGTTGATTGAATGCTTAAAAATTGACCGTGGCGAACTTGGTAAGGGTGGGTGCGAAGGCATAAGGTTCGCGACATGCCTAAGAAGCCAGTCAAGAAAGCCGCTAAAAAGTCAGCGGTTAAGAAGGCTGTTAAAAAGGTGATCAAGAAGGCAACACCGGTAAAAAAGGTTGCCAAGAAGGTTGCCAAGAAGGCACCCGCTAAGAAAGCTCCTGTCAAAAAAGCTGCGGCAAAGAAGGCAGCACCTGCCAAGAAAGCTGCAGTAAAGAGCATTCCCGTAAAGAAAGCTCCAGGAAAGCCCTTTCCATCCAAGACCACTTTAACGGTCGATGAAAAATCACAAACAGTTTCAGTCTCGACAATTACCGCTCCAGTTGTAGCACCAGTTGTTGAAGAGCGTCGTCTAGTCATGCCGCCTCCACCACGTCCAGTGAAAAGTGGCAAGAAGATCGCACCGCTCAAGCCAATCAAGGTTGCACCTACTCCTGTGGTTGTCAGTGAAAATGAATCTCCGTGGACTGCTACAGAAATGAAGGCGATTAAGTCTGAGATTTCAAAAGAGCTAGATCGTCTGCGTAAAGAACTTGCAGTTGTTGAGCAAGAAATGGATGCATTGATTCAGGAATCAGGCGAAGGTGCCGGTGATGATCAGGCGGATGCGGGAACCAAGACTTTTGAACGTGAACATGAGATGTCACTTGTGATCAATGCACGCGACATGGTTTTGCAGACCGAACGCGCACTTGAGCGAATTGAAAACAAAACTTATGGAAATTGCGAAGAGTGTGGCTCGCCAATCGGTAAAGCTCGCTTGCAAGTATTTCCTCGCGCAACCCTCTGCATGCTGTGCAAGCAGAAGGAAGAACGGCGCTAACAGTGCGCACGTGGCGCATACTCTTTAGTGTTGCTTGGGCGGTTTGGATCCTAGATTTAGCCACCAAAATTTGGGCAGTTAACAATCTCTCCTACAAATCTAATATCAAAGTAATCGGTGAATTCTTACAACTTACATTTGTTCGAAATCCCGGCGCAGCATTCTCTTTTGCTGCGGGTGCAACCATTTTCTTGTCACTTTTTAGTTTGGTAGTAATGGTCGTAGTTTTGTATTACAGTCCAAAAATTACTTCTCGCGGATGGGCAGTTGTTCTGGGATTAGTTTTGGGTGGAATCTTGGGAAATATGGTTGATCGCATCTTCCGTGAGCCCGGTGTTTTAAGAGGCCATGTAATCGATTGGTTGCAATTGCCTAATTGGCCGGTGTTTAACATCGCGGATATGGCAATTGTTACTGCTGCCCTGCTTTCTATGGTTTTAACGGCTAGAAATATCCCACCCATAACAAAGGTAGGCTCACAGCCATGAGTAACCGCGAATTGCGCACCTTGTCAGTGCCAGAAGGAGTCGCGGGAGAGCGCATCGATAGCGCACTGACTCGTGTGCTTGGTTTATCCCGTACCGCTGTTGTAAAGCTTTTGGAAGATGGAGACATCACAACTGGTGGCAAGGCGATGCCCAAATCTGATCGCGTAACAGCAGGTCAAGTTATTGATGTTTTAATGCCTGCACCAGTTAACACAGATCCAATTCCGTTGACACCTTTAGAGGGATTAACAATTGTTTACGATGATCAAGACATAGTTGTCATTGATAAACCAATTGGATGTGCCGCACACCCAAGCCCAGGATGGACTGGACCAACAGTAGTTGGAGCTTTGATGGCAGCCGGTTACTCGGTTTCTACCTCTGGTCCGGCAGAACGCCAAGGAATTGTTCATAGATTAGATGTGGGCACCAGCGGTTTGATGATCGTTGCAAAGAGTGACAAAGCATTTCACGTTCTAAAGGATGCGTTTAGAAATCGCACTGTAGAAAAGATTTATCACGCGATGGTGCAAGGACACTTAGACCCAACAACTGGAACCATTGACGCACCTATTGATCGTCATCCAAAAGAAGATCATCGCTTTGCAGTTGTTGCTACGGGAAAAGAATCAATTACACATTACGAAGTTATCGAATTTTATCGTGGCGTTTCGATGGTGAAAGTTGAACTTGAAACCGGTCGCACTCATCAAATCCGTGTTCATTTTTCTGCGCTGCACCATCCACTTGTTGGTGACACAACCTACGGTGCTGATCCTGTTTTGGCTAAGAGTCTTCAGATGGCTAGACCGTGGCTTCACGCCTCCCAACTTCGCTTTGCCCACCCTGTTACGGGCCAAGCTCTGGACTTCCACGCCCCATACCCGCCCGATCTCACACGCTCGCTGGCGTTGCTTTCCGACGCTGTTCTGCCGTAGCCACTAATCTCGCCAATCATGTCTGACCAGAAAATCAACGGAGCGGAAAACTTCGTACACCTTCACGTCCATACCGAGTATTCGATGCTCGATGGCGCTGCTCGTGTTGGCGATTTAATGTCCGAAGTCAAAGCCCAGGGCATGCCTGCAATTGCAATGACAGATCATGGAAATGTTTTTGGTGCTTTTGAATTCTACAAAGCGGCGAAAAAAGCTGATGTAAAGCCAATCATTGGTATCGAAGCCTACGTCGCCCCAGAATCTAGATTTGATAAGAAGCGCGTGCAGTGGGCAGCTGGTGGAGAAGATGATGTTTCAGGTGGCGGCGCATATACCCACATGACAATTTTGGCTGAAAACAATGAGGGTCTTGGAAATCTATTTCGACTATCTTCACTTGCATCCCTTGAAGGGTATTACTACAAGCCGCGCATGGATCGTGAACTTCTTGCTCAGTATTCAAAGGGTTTGATCGCAACGACTGGTTGCCCAGGTGGTGAAATCCAAACTCGATTGCGTATGGGTGCTTATAAAGAGGCGATTAAGGCAGCTAGTGCTTACCGCGATATTTTTGGAAAAGAAAACTTCTTTCTAGAAGTCATGGATCATGGAATCGAAATTGAAACCCGAGTCAAGGCTGATTTGTTGAAGTTAGGCAAAGAACTTGGATTACCGCTTCTTGCGACCAATGATCTGCACTACACGCGTCAAGAAGATGCTGGAGCGCACGAGGCACTTCTTTGTGTTCAGTCTGGTTCTACTTTGGCTGACCCAAAGCGATTCAAATTTGATAATGACTCTTTCTATGTGAAAACTGCGGCGCAAATGCGCGAACTCTTTAGAGATATTCCTGAAAGCTGCGATAACACATTGTTAATTGCCGAACGCTGCAACATCACTTTGCGCGAAGGCGAAAATCTGCTTCCTCAATTTGAAGTACCAGCGGGTGAAACCGAAGATTCTTGGTTAAAGAAAGAGGCCGAACGTGGTCTTAAGCAGCGCCTAGGTTCACGCATTACTGCTGCACACGAGGAACGTTTGAAGTACGAACTTGGTGTTATGGAGACCATGGGTTTTCCTGGCTACTTCCTGGTTGTTGCAGACCTAGTTGGTCACGCTAAAGAGGTAGGTATTCGCGTTGGTCCAGGTCGTGGATCTGCAGCAGGTTCTTTGGTTGCCTACTCGCTAGGAATCACGGGGTTGGATCCGCTAGAACATGGTTTGTTGTTTGAGCGATTCCTTAATCCAGAACGTATTTCGATGCCCGATATCGACTTGGACTTTGACGAACGTCGACGCAGCGAAATGATTCGATATGCAACCAATAAGTATGGTGAAGACCGAGTCGCTCAGATCATTACTTACGGAACCATCAAGTCAAAGCAAGCAATTAAGGATTCAACGCGAGTTCTTGGTTATCCATATGTTGTTGGCGAAAAGCTCACTAAAGCGCTTCCGCCATCGGTTATGGGTAAAGATATTTCTCTCAGTGGTGTTTTTGATCCAAAGGATGATCGTTATGGTGAAGCGGGCGAATTCCGCGCCTTGTATAACGCAGACCCAGATTCAAAGCGGGTAGTAGATACCGCCCGTGGTCTTGAAGGTTTGAAACGCCAATGGGGCGTACATGCTGCTGGTGTGATTCTTTCGCGTGAGCCGTTGCTTGATGTTATTCCGATTCATCGCCGCGAAGCAGATGGTGCGATCATCACTCAGTTTGATATGGGTGCGTGCGAAGCAACTGGTTTGCTCAAGATGGACTTTTTGGGTCTGCGAAATCTTTCTGTGCTTGATGACTGCTTGCTTAACATCAAAGCAAATCAAGGCAAAGATGTTGTACTTGAAGATCTCACCTTGGATGATCCAAAGACTTACGAACTATTAAGTCGTGGTGACACTTTGGGTGTATTCCAGCTCGACGGTGGACCTATGCGTGCATTACTTAAGAGCATGTCACCAGATTCATTTGAAGACATTTCAGCGGTTATCGCGTTATACCGACCAGGTCCGATGGGCGAGAACGCACACAATAACTATGCCGATCGTAAGAATGGGCGAAAGCCAGTAGAACCAATTCACCCTGAACTATCGGCTCCGCTGCAAGAAATCTTGGGCGACACATATGGTTTGATTGTTTATCAAGAGCAGGTAATGGCGATTGCGCAAAAGGTTGCAGGGTTTACTTTGGGACGCGCAGATCTTTTGCGTAAGGCGATGGGTAAGAAGAACAAGGACATTCTGGATAAAGAGTATGTTCCCTTTGAAGCGGGCATGAAAGAAAATGGTTTCTCAACCGCAGCGATTAAGCGTTTATGGGAAGTTCTGATTCCGTTCTCTGATTATGCCTTTAACCGTGCACATTCAGCTGGTTATGGTGTTGTTTCTTATTGGACTGCTTACCTAAAGGCCAACTATCCAACTGAATACATGGCTGCTTTGCTGACCTCTGTTCGCGATGACAAAGACAAGTCCGCGCTTTATCTTTCAGAATGCCGCCGTATGGGAATCAAAGTTTTGCCACCCGATGTCAACGAATCTGATGCTGAATACACCCCACGCGGAATCGATATCCGTTTTGGGTTAGCCGCGATTCGAAATGTCGGAGAAGGCGTAGTTGCCTCAATTAAGAATGCACGTGATACGAAGGGTCGTTACACATCCTTCGGAGATTTCCTGGCAAAAGTTGATGCTCAAGTGTGCAACAAGAAAACAATTGAATCCCTGATTAAAGCTGGAGCTTTCGGTTCGCTGGGCTCTACACGAAAGGGATTAATCGCCGTTCACCTTGAAGCAATTGATTCGGTGATTGAATCAAAGCGCGCAGAAGCTATCGGTCAATTTGATCTCTTTGGGGGAGAAGCGGTCACGGCTGTATCTGGATTAGATATCGAAGTTCCAACTGGCGAGTGGGATAAAGCGATGCTCCTATCCTATGAACGCGAGATGTTAGGTCTGTACGTTTCAGATCACCCATTACTTGGTGTTGAACATGTCTTGCGCGCCAATACAGATATGTCCATTAGCGAACTTGCAGATGATGGCGCACACCACGAATCAATTGTGACAATCGGTGGTTTGATCACAAGTGTTACTCGAAAGGTTTCGCGACAAGGTGCATCATGGGCGGTTGTAACCGTTGAAGATTTAGAAGGCGCGCTAGAAGTTCTGTTCTTTGCCAATACTTATAACCAATATTCAATGTCCTTAACTGAAGATCGAATCGTCACAATTAGAGGTCGAGTCGATCGACGAGAAGATGCCCTGCGCTTTACCGCCCTAGAAATGTCTATGCCAGATATCAGTGCTGGCCCAACTGGACCACTGATTATTTCGCTGCCGATTCAGCAGTGCACACCTCCAGTTGTAGATCGCATTAAAGAGATTCTGCGATCACATCCTGGAAAGCGTGAGGTTCACCTACAGCTTGTAGATAATGGAAGTAGCACCGTGATGAAGATTGATGCATTGATCACATCATCACCAAGCCTGAGCGCTGATTTGAAATCAATTTTGGGCCCGAACTGCCTGGTTTAAATCAATAGGCATGTCACACCGCCTTGCCGTTACAATTGCCTAATGATTCGTACCGTTGACCTGCGCGGGCGATCCCTATCTAAAGCCCAATACAACGCGGAATTACCCCGAGCTACGCTCAATGTTGCTGAAGCCATGCTTCTTATCGAGCCTATTCTTGAAAGAGTAAAGAATGGAACAGAAGCAGATTTAATCGCGCTAGCCCAAGAATTTGATGGCGTGACACCGCCCAGCATTCGAGTCCCGCAAAGCGCGCTAGATGCGGCGTTATCTCAATTGGACCCTGCGATCAGAAGCGCATTAGAACTATCTATCTCGCGAATTATTAAAGTTCACAACGATCAGTTGCGTTCTGAAAAGACCACAACTGTTGTAGATGGCGGAACCGTTACTGAAAAATGGATCCCAGTAGATCGCGTAGGTCTGTATGTGCCTGGAGGTCGCGCGGTTTATCCAAGTAGTGTGATGATGAATGTTATTCCCGCACAGATTGCAAAAGTGCAATCAATCGCGGTTGCATCACCACCACAAAAAGATTTTGGTGGATTGCCACACCCAACAATTCTGGCAACCTGTGCATTACTTGGAATCACCGAGGTATATGCCGTTGGGGGAGCGCAAGCAATCGCACTCTTTGCTTACGGCATGGAAGGCGTTTGCGAAAAGGCTGACTTGGTTACTGGTCCCGGAAACATTTATGTTGCTGCAGCTAAACGTGCACTACGCGGAATCATCGGGATTGATTCAGAAGCAGGCCCAACCGAAATTGCCGTTTTAGCTGACTCATCTGCAATTGCCGCAGATGTTGCCGCAGATTTAATCAGCCAAGCAGAACATGATGTTATCGCCGCGGCTGTTTTGGTGACCGATTCACCCGAATTAGCTTTGGCAGTTGAGGCCGAACTCAAAGTTCGGGTTGCCGCCACTAAGCATGCTGATCGAATCAAGAGCGCACTTTCTGGTGTTCAATCCGCAATCGCACTAGTAGATGACATGCAACAAGGCTTGGATGTCGTTAACGCATATGCTGCAGAACACTTAGAGATTCAAACTCGTAACTCACGCAGCGATGCTGACAAGATTCGCAACGCTGGCGCAGTATTTATCGGACGTTTCTCGCCAGTTTCTTTGGGCGATTACTCCGCCGGCTCCAATCACGTCTTACCTACTGGTGGTTGTGCGTGCCACTCAAGTGGGCTTTCAGTGCAGACATTTCTTCGGGGATTGCACTTTATTGAATACGATCAAAAGGCATTTACAGAAATTGTTGACACCGTTGTCACACTTGCAAACTCTGAAGATTTGCCGGCACACGGTGAGGCAATGACTGCGCGCTTGGAGAACCTAAAGTGAGTTGGCCAAGTTGGTTGCCTTTGCGCGAAACCCTGCGTCCGATGTCACCATATGGTGCGCCGCAAGTTCCAGCAGTAGCTTCGCTTAATACAAATGAGAATCCTTATTCACCTTCACCTGCCTTACAAAAAGCAATTACCGATGCCGTAGCAAAGGTTGCCGTTGAATTAAATCGTTACCCAGATCGCGATGCAACGCTTCTACGAAGCAAACTTGCCACGTACATCAATGAAGGCAACGGAACTAATTTCACGGTGGATAACATCTGGGCGGCCAATGGTTCTAATGAAATTATTCAATCTATCTTTTTAGCTTTTGCGCACGGTCCTGTATTGGGATTTACCCCGTCATATTCAATGCACCCGTTGATTGCAAAAACGACTGGCGCACAGTGGATCGATGGAAAGCGTAACGCTGACTTTTCACTCAATACCTCTGAAGCTGTCTCTGCAATTCGTGAAAACAAGCCAACTCTGACATTTATCACAACGCCCAATAATCCAACGGGCGGTGCGGTGAGTATTGATGCCATCCAGGAGCTGGCAGATGCAGCAGAAGAAGTAGGTGGATTACTTGTTGTTGACGAGGCTTATGCCGAATTTTCACAAGAGTTATCTGCAGTCACTTTGATTGCTGATAACCCTCATGTCATTGTTATTCGTACCATGAGCAAGGCTTTTGCTTTTGCCGGTGCGCGACTTGGATATTTAGTCAGTGATGTAGCGGTCAAAGATGCAATGATGATTGTGCGTTTGCCGTATCACCTCAGCGCACTTACACAAGCGGCAGCTCAGGTTGCTATTGATCACCGCGCAGAATTGTTAAGCGGAGTTTCAGCCTTGATCAAAGCCAGAGGCGAAGTTGTACAGGCGCTGCACGATATGGGTCTGACCACCATCACCAGTAGTGCCAACTTTGTTCTTTTCTCAGGTTTCAAACACGATGCGCCACAACTGTGGGCAGCATTGCTAGAAAAGGGTGTTCTGATTAGAGATGTGGGATTATCAGGGTACTTAAGAGTCACTATTGGCAATGAAGCCGAGAACAAATTGTTTGTTTCAGCCCTCAAAGAGCTCATTTAAAGGAGATACCCATGAGAACAGCACGCGTCGAAAGAAAGACCAAGGAGTCACACGTACTCGTTGAGATCAATCTAGATGGCCAAGGTGTTATCAATGTTGACACTGGCGTTCCATTCTTTGATCACATGATGTCTCAATTGGGCAAGCACTCGGGTTTTGATTTAACCGTTAAGACAACTGGTGATGTTGATGTTGATTCACACCACACAGTTGAAGACACATCTCTTGCTTTTGGACAGGCGTTACGTGAAGCGTTGGGTGACAAAGCAGGAATTCGTCGCTTCGGAGATTCGATGGTTCCACTTGATGAGGTCCTGGTGCAGGCTGCAGTCGATCTTTCCGGTCGTCCATACCTTGTGCACCGTCAACCAGAAATCGTCGAACTGATTGGCACCTTTGATACAACGCTTGGAAAGCACATTTGGGAATCCATTGTTGCTGAAGCGCGTATCGCGCTGCATATCCGTGTTTTAGAAGGTCGCAACGCCCACCATGTTTTTGAAGCACAGTTCAAAGCTGTAGCTCGCGCACTTCGTGATGCAGTATCTCTTGATGGCAGAGTTGCCGGAATCCCGTCGACAAAAGGTTCTCTTTGATAGCAATTCTTGATTACGGTTCTGGAAATCTTCGATCTGCAGAGCGTGCATTTGCAACATCAGGTAAAGATGTAGTTGTTACCTCAGATCGCAAGGTTGCTTTAGAAGCCGAAGGTTTAGTTGTTCCAGGTGTTGGGGCCTTTGCTGCATGCATGAATGGATTAAACGCCGTTGATGGTGGGGCAATTGTGCGTGAGCGTCTAGCTAAAGAACGCCCGACATTAGGAATCTGCATCGGAATGCAAATCCTTTTTAGCCAAGGCACAGAACATTCAGAAAACGCACCCCATGCTGGTGTTGGAATTTGGGATGGAATTATTTCAAAATTAGATGCACCTATTTTGCCGCACATGGGCTGGAACACAGTGGAAACCAATCCTGATTCCATTTTGTTTAAAGGTATTGAATCCGAGTCTTTTTACTTTGTTCATTCTTATGCTGCAAAGAAGGCGGTAGGAAAGACACAAGCGTGGAGCACGCACGGTGAGAAGTTTTTAGCTGCCGTTGAAGATGGCTACATCAGTGCAACGCAGTTTCACCCAGAAAAGTCTGGTTCGGCAGGTCTTGCGTTGATTAAGAATTGGGTGGGGTCGCTATGAGTTACTTAGAACTATTGCCAGCAGTTGATGTTAAAGATGGTCGCGCAGTTCGTTTAGTCCAGGGCGAGCTAGCTAAAGAAAGTATTTACGGCGCACCACTTGATGTAGCACTCGAGTTTCAAGCAGCTGGCGCAGAATGGCTGCACCTTGTGGATCTCGATGCAGCTTTTGGTCGTGGTGAAAATTCTGCCCTCTTGGCAGAAGTTGTTGGAAAGTTAGACATCAAAGTCGAACTTTCAGGCGGAATTCGTGATGATGAATCTTTACGTCGCGCGCTTGCTACAGGTTGTCGCCGAGTCAATCTAGGAACAGCAGCTCTAGAATATCCTGAATGGACCGCGCGGGTAATTGCAGAACATGGCGATCGCATTGCAGTTGGTCTAGATGTGCGTGGACATACTTTGGCAGCACGTGGATGGACTAAAGAGGGTGGAGATTTATTTGAAACTCTAGAACGTCTAGATCGCGATGGGTGTGCCAGATATGTTGTGACTGATGTTGCAAAAGATGGCACCTTAGCCGGGCCTAACTTAGAACTTTTGAAATCAGTATGTGCAGCAACTACTAAGCCTGTTATTGCAAGTGGTGGAATTTCTTCACTTGATGACATCGCAGCTTTGACCGCACTTGTTGGAACTGGCGTTGAAGGTGCGATAGTTGGTAAAGCTTTATACGCAGGAAAATTCACATTGCAAGAAGCACTGAAGGTCAGCGGTAAATGACGCTTTCAGTTCGAATCATCCCGTGCCTTGATGTAACAGATGGGCGCGTGGTTAAGGGCGTTAATTTCACAGATTTAGTGGATGCAGGCGACCCAGTTGAAATGGCATCTTTGTACAACGCAGAAGGTGCTGACGAGTTAACATTTTTGGATATCTCGGCAAGTGTTGCAGGGCGAGAAACAACTCTTGATGTTGTTCGACGTACGGCTGAGCAGGTGTTTATCCCGCTAACAGTTGGTGGTGGAATTCGAACTGTAGAAGATGTAGATCGCTTACTGCGTGCAGGGGCGGACAAAGTTTCGATTAACACATCTGCACTTGCACGCCCACAGTTAATCGCAGAGATTGCAGATCGCTTTGGTTCACAGGTGTTAGTTCTTTCAGTTGACGCACGACGAGCCCGAACCGAATCTGGTTTTGAAGTCACAACGCATGGCGGACGACAAAGCGCAGGTGTTGACGCACTTGCTTGGGTCGAACAAGCATGCGCACTTGGTGTGGGTGAGATTTTGCTCAATTCAATGGATGCAGATGGAACTCGTGCTGGCTATGACATAGGAATGATCACAGCGGTTCGCGCGGTATCCAAGGTTCCGTTGATTGCAAGTGGTGGAGCTGGCTCACTCGAAGATTTCTCTGCCGCCCTTGATGCTGGAGCAGATGCGCTACTTGCAGCAAGTGTCTTTCACTTTGGAGTTCACCGAATCGGGGATGTTAAGCGATATCTGGGTAAGCACAATTATCCGGTGCGCGCCGTTACTACTGGATAAGGCAGAATAAGCCCATGACAACTCTGGATCCGCAGGTAGCTGCACTTTTGAAGGATTCAGATGCCTTGATTCCAGCCATTGTTCAAGATTCAACCAGCAAAGAAGTTTTAATGCTGGCATATATGAATGCGCAATCGCTTGAATTAACTCTGACAACAGGTAAAGCAACTTATTGGTCACGCAGCCGAAATGAACTGTGGGTTAAGGGTGCAACTTCTGGTCATTATCAAGATGTGCAATCAATCGCGTTGGATTGTGACGGTGATGCTTTGGTCTTACAGGTAATCCAGACTGGAGCCGCTTGCCATACTGGACAGCAGACTTGTTTTCACACTCCGCTAGAACTGCGATCGTAAAATGGAGCTAGCAGAGTTTCGCGCCTATGCAAAAGTTTCAAATGTCATTCCTGTTTCGCGAAAACTGCTAGCTGATTCTGAAACTCCGCTGGGCGTTTACAAGAAGTTGGCAAAAAGTGCGGCCAACACTTTTCTTTTGGAATCTGCAGAACATGGTGGGGCTTGGTCTCGTTACTCATTTATTGGTGTTCGAAGCGAAGCGACGCTCAGTGAAAAAGATGGTTTGGCATATTGGCAGGGGACCGCACCGGCTGGTGCACCCACTGGAATAGATCCATTAGAAGCGTTGCGACTATCTGCTGCTCATTTGAAATCACCCAAGATTGCGGGATTGCCTCCATTAACTGGTGGCTTGGTGGGATTCATGGGCTATGACGTTGTTCGCAGATTAGAAAAGCTCCCATCGCTTTCGCATAAGGATATTCCGCTTCCGGAACTTTCTTTCATGCTCACTAGCGACTTGGCCGTAATGGATCACAGTGAAGGAACAATTACTTTAATTGCCAACGCAATCAACTGGGATGGCAGCGATGATCGTATCGATGAAGCTTATGCATCATGTATCGAACGTCTAGATCGCATGCAAGCAGATTTAGCCATCTCGATTCCAGGAGATGCCGCTTCGATCCCTGACTTCTCATTACCTGAATACACGGGCAACATTTCTGCAGAAGATTTCAAGAAGAACATCGCACATGTCAAAGAGGAGATCCTGGCTGGTGAAGCTTTTCAAGTAGTTTTATCTCAACGTTTTGCAATGCCATGTTCTGCCGATGCCATTGATGTTTACCGCATGCTGCGCCTTAACAATCCATCTCCGTATATGTATTTATTCCGCTTCACCGATGGCATAGAGATAGTGGGATCTAGCCCAGAAGCGCTAGTCAAAGTTAATCAAGAAGATGTAATGATCCATCCAATTGCCGGAACCCGTAAGCGATCATCAAACCCCGAAGAAGATCATCGCTTAGCCGAAGAGTTACTTGCTGACCCTAAAGAACGTGCTGAGCATTTAATGCTGGTAGATCTTGGCAGAAATGATTTAGGGCGCGTGTGTGCACCCGGCAGCGTTGAGGTTGTTGATTTCATGCACATCGAGCGTTACTCACATGTAATGCATATTGTTTCTACAGTTATCGGCAAACTGTCTAAGAAATCATCACCCGTTGATGCGCTCTTTTCCGTGTTTCCTGCAGGAACTCTGTCGGGTGCTCCTAAGCCACGTGCCATGGAGATCATTGAAGAATTAGAGACAACTAGGCGCGGTGTTTATGGCGGAATAGTTGGTTACATCGATTTCACCGGCAATTTAGATACCTGCATCGCAATCCGAACCGCCTTGTTATACAAAGGAACCGCCTTTGTTCAAGCAGGTGCCGGAGTCGTAGCTGACTCTGATCCAGAATCTGAAAACCAAGAGTGTCGCAATAAAGCTGCAGCAGTCCTTACTGCGGTGCATGCAGCAAATCGATTGGCAAGTACCCGATGAAAGAGTTTCTGCCTATCGCGATTTCATTGGTTGTGGTTTCTGCCCTAGTTGTATTGATATCTAAGAAATTTAAACTTTCTTCACGCTATGAACGTCAGCCGCGTCAACTTAATACTTGGAGCGCACTGGACCATGGAATTGATCCAACCGTGGAAGAGAAGCCATGAGTGTTTTAGCTTCCATTATTGAAGGCGTGCGTGAAGATCTAGCTGCTAGACGCTTACCAATGGGGCAGTTACAGGAAGCGTTAGAGACCGCACCTGCCGTGCGTGATTGTTTGCCATTCTTAGTCTCTTCCGAAGTGTCAGTTATCGCAGAAGTAAAACGTTCTTCACCTAGTAAAGGCGCTCTTGCCTCGATTGGTGATCCAGCTGGACTAGCAGCAACATATGAAGAAGCAGGTGCTCAGGTTGTTAGTGTTTTGACGGAGCAACGACGTTTTGGTGGAAGCTTGGCTGATCTAGATGCGGTCCGAAAGGCAATTGATCTGCCAATTCTTCGAAAAGATTTCATGATTGATGAATACCAATTTTATGAGGCTCGTGCACATGGCGCAGATGTTGTTCTGTTGATAGTTGCTGCATTGAGTAAGAATCAATTAGAGGACTATTTTCATTTAAGTACTGAACTTGGAATGCGATCACTGATTGAAGTTCATACCAATGATGAATTAGAGCGAGCTCTTGATATTTCACCAGAGATCATCGGAGTTAATTCTCGAAACCTTAAAACTCTCGAAGTTGATTCACGTGCGTTTGCCGAATTAATTCCGCAGATTCCATCTAGCATTGCAAGGGTTGCAGAGTCTGGAATCTCAACCCGCGAAGATGTTGTATTTGCACAAGAGTGTGGAGCTACTGCAATCTTGGTTGGGGAAGCACTTGTGCGCTCAGAATCTCCATCAGTTGCGATCAATCAATTGCTCGGTAGGCTTTGACTATGAGTAATTCGGGACATTTTGGCGAATACGGCGGGCGCTTTGTCCCAGAAGCTCTTATTGGCGCACTCAATGAACTTGAAATCGCGCACAACACTGCTCAGAAGGATCCAGAGTTTTTAGCCGAACTTGCGCAGCTGCATAAAACCTATACAGGTCGCCCCAGCATCATCACCGAAGCTAAGCGATTTTCAGAGCACGCAGGTGGAGCTCGAATTTTTCTTAAGCGTGAAGATCTCAATCACACTGGCTCACACAAGATAAATAATGTTTTAGGTCAAGCTTTGCTCACAAAACGTATGGGTAAGAAGCGCATCATCGCAGAAACTGGCGCTGGTCAGCATGGCGTTGCATCTGCAACAGCGGCTGCATTAATGGGTCTTGATTGCGTTGTATACATGGGCGAAGAAGACACTCGCCGTCAATCACTCAATGTCGCTCGCATGAAACTTTTGGGCGCACAAGTTGTACCTGTTACAACTGGTTCCCGAACTCTGAAAGATGCAATTAATGAGGCAATGCGTGATTGGGTAACAAATGTTGCTGACACTCACTACATGCTCGGAACTGTTGCCGGACCACATCCTTTTCCAACCATGGTCAGGGACTTTCATAAGATTATTGGCGAGGAATCACGCGAGCAGATGCTTGAACTTACGGGCAGACTTCCTGATGCCGTCTTAGCGTGTGTTGGCGGCGGATCAAATGCGATTGGAATCTTTAATGCATTTATTCCAGATACGCAGGTAAGACTGATCGGTCTTGAAGCTGGCGGTGATGGAGTCGAAACTGGACGTCATGCGGCGACAATTACCGGCGGAACTCCAGGAGTTCTGCACGGAACTCGCTCTTATGTTTTGCAAGATGCAAATGGCCAAACAATCGAATCGCATTCGATTTCTGCAGGTTTGGATTACCCAGGTGTTGGTCCAGAACACGCATACCTTCATGATGTTGGTAGAGCTGAATACCGTGCAATCAATGATGATGCTGCGATGTATGCATTCTCGTTGCTCAGCAAAACAGAAGGAATTATTCCTGCGATTGAAACTGCACACGCTTTAGCTGGTGCAATTCTTGTGGGACAAGAGTTAGGTCCTCAAGCAAATCTGCTCATCAATCTTTCTGGTCGTGGTGATAAAGATGTTCAAACTGCCGCCGAGTACTTTGGAATTCCACTGTAATGACCCAGCTTGATGCGGTTATGGCAAAGGTGCGCGCCGAAAATCGCGCGGCACTAATTGCTTATATTCCCGCAGGTTTTCCCACGCAGGCAGGTTGTGCCAAAGCGATTCAAGCCTTAGCTGCCGCCGGAGTTGATGCAATCGAAATCGGTTTCCCATACAGCGATCCAGTTATGGATGGTCCTGTAATTCAAGAAGCCGCTGAAATTTCATTAAAGGGTGGGACCAACGCTGCTGATGTGTTTGCCGCCCTTAAAACTGCCACAGATACTGGTGTTGCCGCAGTTGTAATGACATATTGGAATCCCATAGAAAGATATGGCGTTGATGATTTCGCACAATCAATTGCCGATAACGGGGGATCCGGAGTCATCACCCCAGACTTAACAATTGAAGAATCAGATAGATGGTTAGCCGCAGCAAGTAAAAACAAAATCAACCCAATTTATGTGGTTGCACCAAGTACAAATGATTCTCGTCTTGCAGAAGTAACTGCCAAGACCGGGGGATTTGTTTATGCGGCAAGTTTGATGGGAGTTACAGGAACTCGCACTAGCGTTTCAGCAGATGCAAGCAATTTGGTTTCTCGAGTTCGCAGCGTCACAGAACTACCGATATCGGTTGGGCTTGGCGTATCAACTCGCGAGCAGGCTAAATCTCTTGCAGCGTATGCCGATGGTGTGATCGTCGGTTCTGCATTCATTAAGTTGTTACTTGATGCAGAAAGTGAGCAGGAAGGTTTGGATGCAATCTCCCATCTGGCCAGAGAATTGGCGCTAGGAGTACGCGAAGGGCGATAGTTTTCGACCTTAATTCACAGAATTCATGCTGGGTTTCGACTTGGCACTGTGCGCTCTTTATCTATACTTTCCCCATACACACTCGCAAGAGCTGAGAAACCAACTTAATTAATCAAGGAGCAATAGATGGCCAAGCAAGCGGCAAAGAGCGCGGATAACACAACACGTTGGATCGTAGTAGCAATGGTCGCACTCGTTATTGTCACCGGAGTTGTTTTTTCTCTCTTTGGTCAAAGCGAGAAAACTACTGCCTCTCTTTCTGGCCTAGATGGAATTAAATTGCAGCCAGCGGTTACTTCAACAATTGATACTGCTAATGGATCTGCGATCTCCTTCGATAATGGTGCTGCAACAACTATTGATGTTTGGGAAGACTCACAGTGCCCAGTTTGTAAAATGTTTGCTGATGCAAATGGTCAGTACCTAGATTCACTAATTCGCGAAAAGAAGGCCAATGTTCGTTATCACGTTCTGTCTTTCCTAGGCGATGAATCAGTCCGTGCAGCGAACGCTTCTTTCTGCGCCGCTGATGAAGGTCAGTACTTAGATTTCCACAAAGCGATCTACGCGGTTCAATCAGCTGTAGAAAACTCTGGTTTCTGGAGCAATGAAACTCTGGTTGAAATGGGAAAGAAAATCGGCATTACATCGAAAACTTTCGAAGATTGCGTTACTAAGGGTTCAAAGGTTGACTTAGTACAGGCAAACTCAGATTCAATGAGCAAGTTCGGTGTTCAAGGAACTCCAACAGTCTTTATCAATGGCAAGAAGTGGGAACGTACACAAAATGCATTCGTTCTTGATGAGTTCAAAGCAGCTGTAGAGGCTGGCTAAACTTTGAATGTAGCTTTTCCAACTCCAGCACAGTCGGTGCTGGAGCTTGGTCCTTTAACTATTCACTATTACGCACTGTGCATAATCACTGGCATAGCAATAGCGATTTGGTTAGGCGGTAAGCGTTTTCAATACACAACAATTCAGGGTCAATCAATTGTCTCTGAAGTAGCAATTGTTGCAGTCCCTTCTGGAATTATCGGTGGGCGTATTTATCATGTGATCTCATCGCCTAACGCTTATTTTGGTGCTAACGGTTCTCCAATAGATGCTGTCAAGATTTGGGAAGGCGGATTGGGAATTTGGGGAGCTATTTCCCTTGGATTATTCGGCGCATACCTTCGTTACCGATCTTTAGCTAAGAAAGTTGAATTGCCATCATTTGCTGTTTTTGCTGACGCTTTAGCACCTGGAATTCTTTTTGCTCAGGCAATTGGTCGTTTTGGCAATTGGTTCAATGGCGAACTTTTTGGAAAGCCGTTGGATTCTTGGTGGGCAGTTGAGATTCCTTTGCGCTATCGCCCTAATGGCTTTACTGAGTTTGAGTCATTCCACCCAACCTTTTTATATGAAGCAATCTGGTGCACTTTGATTGCGGTAGTTATTCTTAAATACGGAAAGAATTTCAAAGCTGGGCAATCTTTTGCACTCTATGTAGCCGCGTATTGCCTAGGGCGCTTTTTTATTGAACTGATCCGAATCGATACCGCGAACACAATTGCAGGTTTGCGCGTCAATGTCTGGGTAAGCGTGCTTGTAGGAGCAGGGGCTGCTCTCTATTTTGCTCGCGCCTCTAAAAAGATTCAGTAGCAGTCAGGTAGGCTTCCAATCATGAGTTTGGAAGAGGTCTACCAGAGAAATCTGCAACATCGCACTAATCGTGCTGGCTGGCTTCGTGCCGCAGTCCTTGGTGCAAATGATGGGTTGGTTTCAACTGCAGCACTCATGATTGGTGTAGCTGCAGCTGGCAAACAAGATTTGGTAATCACTGCAGGTGTTGCTGGAATCACCGCAGGTGCAATGTCTATGGCAGTCGGTGAATACATTTCTGTTCGCTCACAAAACGATGTTGAAGAATCAGATCGCGAACTTGAAATTGCTCACTTAGCTGCAGATCCAGAAGGTGAGTTACAAGAGCTGCAACAGATTTATATTGGCCGTGGTTTATCGCCAGAACTTGCGCTACAAGTTGCACTTGAAATGCATCGCAAAGATCCGCTGGAAGCACATTTGCGTGATGAGTTAGGTCAACATCCAAGCACCAAGGCCCGTCCAATTCAGGCAGCCCTTGCTTCGGCCGTTTCATTTACTCTCGGCGGCTTGATTCCATTTGCTGGAGCTTTTGCTCCAACCCTTGGCACTAAGGCGTGGAGCATCGTTGTCTTTACCCTTGGTGGATTGATCCTGACAGGCGTGGTCTCAGCGCGCACCGCGGGCTCCAAGTTGCTGCGCCCAACGGTGCGAGTGCTTATCGGCGGCTCGCTGGGAATGGCAATCACCGCAGGCATTGGAAAGATTGCGCATATCTCGGGCATCTAATTAGCCCTCTTATTGCTACGATTTCGCCGTAAGCATTTTGCACCACGGGCCAAGGATGTCCCTTTTACATGTAAGGACAAATCCGTAGGAGCGCGCCCATGGCACTTGCATCCAACTATCCACAAGCACAGGGACTCTATGACCCTGCCGCCGAACATGATGCATGTGGTGTTGCCATGGTTGCCACACTTAACAAGGTTGCAACTCACGAGATCGTTGCTCAAGCGCTGACAGCTTTGCGCAATATGGAACACCGCGGTGCATCAGGTGCTGAACCAGACAGCGGTGATGGCGCAGGAATTCTTATTCGCGTTCCAGATGCTTACTTTCAAGCAGTTGTTGATTTTAAACTGCCAGCAGCCGATGCATATGCAACAGGTATCGCATTTATTGCAAAGGGCGCCGATGTAAAGGGCGAGATAGCACGGATAGCCGATGAAGAAGGTTTAGTTGTTTTGGGTTGGCGTGAAGTTCCGATTAACCCGTCATCGCTCGGAAAGACTGCGTTATCGGTCATGCCAGATTTCCATCAATTATTTGTCGCAGGTAAGAATGGTGAAACAGGAATCGCTCTTGACCGCCTAGCTTTTTGCCTTCGAAAGCGCGCCGAACACACATTAGATTTGTACTTTCCTTCTTTGTCGTCGCAAACCATTGTTTACAAGGGAATGCTTACAACTGGACAGCTTGAAGAGTTTTTTCCAGAGCTATCAGATGAGCGAGTTGTTTCTCCGCTTGCTTTGGTTCACTCACGTTTTTCTACCAATACTTTCCCTTCCTGGCCACTTGCGCACCCATACCGATTTATTGCTCACAACGGAGAAATCAATACCGTTAAAGGAAATCGCAATTGGATGCGCGCTCGCGAGTCATTGCTAGAAAGTGATCTCATTCCCGGCGATCTCAAGCGCCTATTTCCTATTGTTGAAATGTCAGGTTCAGATTCAGCCTCATTTGATGAAGTTCTAGAACTTTTGTATTTAGGTGGGCGTTCACTTCCGCACGCAGTGTTAATGATGATTCCTGAAGCATGGGAGAACCATGCAACGATGCCGCAGAATCGTCGCGATTTCTATGCATTCCACGCATCGATGATGGAGCCTTGGGATGGACCAGCTTGCGTAACTTTTACTGATGGACATCAAGTAGGCGCGGTTCTAGATCGCAACGGTTTACGTCCATCTCGTTACTGGGTCACTAAAGATGGAATGGTTGTGCTTGCATCCGAAGTTGGCGTACTAGATATTCCTGCTGAAAACGTGGAACGTAAAGGTCGCTTACAACCAGGCAAGATGTTTTTGGTTGATATCGAACAGGGCCGAATTATTGAAGATGGTGAAATCAAAGATGGTTTAGCAAACGCTGCGCCATATGGCGATTGGCTACATGCAGGAATTGTGAAACTGAGCGATCTTCCATCCCGTGAACATATTGTGTATCCGCACTCATCAGTTGTACGACGTCAGCGAGCTTTTGGTTACACCGAAGAAGATTTACGTATTTTGGTTACACCTATGGCAAAGAATGGTATGGAGCCATTGGGATCAATGGGAACCGATACTCCTATTGCAGCGCTTTCTGACAAGCCTCGCTTGATATTTGATTACTTCTCACAACTGTTTGCACAAGTTACAAATCCGCCACTTGATGCGATTCGTGAAGAGTTAGTAACAAGTCTTGGTACATCTATGGGACCAGAGCACAATCTTTTGGATCCAGGACCAAGTAGTTGTCGCCAAATCTCTCTTGCTTTCCCAGTAATCGATAATGATGAACTGGCAAAGATTATTCACGTTAACGCCGATGGTGACTATCCAGGACTTGGTGCATATGTTGTCCGAGGACTCTTTAGCATCGCAGACGGTGGAGATTCTCTTCGTGACCGTCTGACCGAAATTAGAGCAGAGGTTTCACGAGCCATTAAAGATGGTGCACGAATTATTGTTTTGTCAGATCGCGATGGTGATGCCGAGAACGCACCGATTCCTTCATTGCTACTTACCTCTGCGGTTCATCATCATTTGATCCGTGAAAAGACTCGCACCAAGGTAGGGCTAGTTGTTGAAGCTGGCGATGTGCGCGAAGTTCACCATGTTGCATTGCTCATTGGTTATGGCGCAGCGTGCGTTAATCCATACCTTGCCATGGAATCTGCAGAAGACTTAGTTCTTCAGGGAGTCATCACAGGAATCACTCCTGAAAAGGCAGTAAAGAATTTAATTAAGAGTCTTGGTAAAGGTGTTCTAAAGGTGATGTCCAAGATGGGTATCAGCACCATTGCTTCATATACAGGAGCGCAGGTTTTCGAAGCTATTGGACTTTCACAAGAAGTTGTCGATGAATACTTTGTCGGAACAACATCTCGTCTTGGTGGAGTCTCACTTGATGTAATTGCAGAAGAGACAATCGCGCGCCACCACATTGCTTATCCACCTGGGGGAGAAGTTCCAGGAACAAAGCGCTTGCCTATTGGCGGGGAATACCAGTGGCGTCGCGAAGGTGAGCCACACCTGTTTGATCCAGAGACTGTCTTTACTTTGCAACATTCAACTCGCAACAAGCGTTATGACGTGTTCAAGCGCTACACCGATCGAGTCAATGAGCAGAGCAAGCGCCTGATGACTCTTCGCGGTTTATTCCAGTTTAAAGATGGAGTTAATCCAGCTATTTCCGTTGATGAAGTAGAGCCGATTAGTGAAATCATTAAGCGTTTTTCTACTGGCGCAATGTCGTACGGTTCAATTTCAGCCGAAGCGCACGAAACTCTTGCAATCGCGATGAACCGACTTGGCGGCAAATCAAACACAGGTGAAGGCGGCGAAGAGGTAGAACGCAATATTCCTATGGCAAATGGGGATTCAAAGCGTTCTGCAATCAAGCAGGTTGCATCGGGTCGTTTTGGTGTCACAAGTAATTACTTGGTAAACAGCGATGACATTCAGATCAAGATTTCCCAAGGCGCAAAGCCAGGTGAAGGTGGACAGCTACCGGGTAACAAGGTCTATCCATGGATCGCAAAAGCACGTTATTCAACTCCGGGTGTGGGTTTGATTTCGCCACCTCCGCATCACGATATTTATTCGATTGAAGATCTTGCTCAACTTATTCACGACTTAAAGAATGCAAACAAGAACGCGCGCGTTCACGTTAAGTTGGTAGCCGAAGTTGGTGTTGGCACTGTTGCCGCCGGTGTTTCCAAAGCGCATGCTGATGTTGTTTTGATTTCAGGCCACGATGGCGGAACCGGTGCATCACCTCTTACATCCCTCAAGCATGCAGGAGCCCCATGGGAACTTGGTTTAGCTGAAACTCAGCAAACTTTGTTGCTTAATGGTCTGCGTGATCGCATCGTTGTACAAACGGATGGCCAACTAAAAACTGGTCGCGATGTTGTAATTGCAGCTTTGTTGGGTGCTGAAGAGTACGGATTTGCCACCGCACCTCTTGTTGTTTCTGGTTGCATCATGATGCGCGTATGCCACTTGGATACATGCCCAGTTGGCGTTGCAACTCAAAACCCAGAGCTGCGCAAAAAGTTCACCGGAAAACCAGAGTTCGTCGAAACTTTCTTTGAATACATTGCCGAAGAAGTTCGAGAAATCTTGGCACAACTTGGTTTCCGCACTTTGCAAGAAGCTATTGGCCACGTTGAATTTCTGGATACTCGCAAGGCGGTAGATCACTGGAAGGCAGCGGGACTAAACCTAGAACCTTTGTTAGTTCGCCCAGATGTCGACAGCGCACTGCACAACACAGTTAAGCAGGACCATGGTCTCGATGCGGCGCTGGATAACCAACTGATTGAACTTGCGCAACCGGCTTTAACTAAGGGCGAATCAGTGAAAATCGATCTGCCAGTGCGAAACGTTAATCGCACCGTCGGAACAATGTTGGGCGCCGAAGTTACTCGCAAATACGGCGCTGACGGATTACCTGCCGGAACTATCGATGTGACTTTGCACGGATCTGCTGGTCAGTCACTGGGTGCCTTTATTCCACGTGGTGTTGCAATTCGTTTGTATGGAGATTCCAACGATTACGTGGGTAAGGGAATTTCAGGTGGACGTGTTGTTGTTCGCCCTGATGTAAAGGCAACTTTCCCTTCTCAGGACAATGTCATTGCAGGAAACGTTATTGGTTATGGCGCTACTGCAGGTGAAATCTTTATTCGCGGAGTCGTGGGAGAACGCTTCTGCGTTCGCAACTCTGGCGCACTTGCGATTGTTGAAGGAATCGGAGATCACGGTTGCGAATACATGACCGGAGGAACAGTTGTTGTTCTAGGTCGCACAGGTCGCAATATTGCCGCCGGCATGTCAGGCGGACGAGCATTTGTTTTGGATCTTGATGCAGCAAATGTGAATGCAGACATGGTTGATGTTCTAGCTGTACCTGATGATCAGAAAGAAATTCTGAAGGATCACATCTCTAAGTATTTTGCTGAAACAGGATCTGAAATTGCAAATGCGCTGCTGAAGGATTGGGAGAAGAGCTTGGCTCGAATCTCACTGATTATGCCGCGCGACTATGCACGTGTGCTTGCTGCAATGGAGCGAGCCACTCGTGAAGGTCTACCGGTTGATGCACTAGTGATGGAGGTTGCAGCTAATGGCTGATCCAAAAGGTTTTATGACAACACCGCGTGAAACTCCGAAGCGTCGTCCAGTAGATGTACGTATTAAGGACTGGCGCGAAGTGTATGAGCCACAAAGCATGGAGCATCTACAAAAGCAGGCTGGTCGTTGCATGGATTGCGGTATTCCTTTCTGCCACAACGGTTGTCCGCTGGGCAATCTAATTCCTGAATGGAACGATTTGATGTATCGCGGGGATACAAATGAGGCGATTGATCGTTTGCATGCGACCAATAACTTTCCTGAATTCACTGGACGTCTTTGCCCTGCACCATGTGAAACCGCTTGCGTTGTTGGCATTAACCGCGACGCGGTAACGATTAAGCAGATTGAGCTTCGCACGATCGAAGAAGCTTTTGGAGCAGGAAACGTTAAGCCTTTAGCTCCAGATCGTCTTACGGGTAAAACTGTTGCTGTTATTGGTTCTGGTCCTGCAGGTCTTGCTGCTGCGCAACAGTTAACTCGCGCTGGTCATACCGTTGCGGTTTACGAACGTGCTGACAAGATCGGTGGACTGCTTCGTTACGGAATTCCAGAGTTCAAGATGGAAAAGCACATCCTTGATCGTCGTTTAGAGCAGATGGAAAAAGAGGGAACTCGTTTTCGTCCAGGTGTTGATGTTGGTAACGAGCTCACTGGTTCTGACCTGCGCAAGAAATATGACGCAGTTGTTTTGGCGGTCGGATCAACACAATGGCGTGACCTTTCGATTAAGGGTCGCGAACTCAAGGGTATTTACCAAGCTATGGAATTTTTGCCATGGGGAAACAAGCAAGCTTTGGGCGAAATTGAAGTTTCGCCAATTAATGTGGCAGGAAAGCATGTTGTCATTTTGGGCGGCGGAGATACCGGAGCCGATTGTTTAGGAACTTCTGTTCGACAAGGCGCAGCAAGTGTTACTCAACTTGAAATCATGCCACGCCCAACTGATGAGCGTCCTTCAAGTCAACCGTGGCCGACTTATCCAATGATTTATCGTGTATCCAGTGCACACGAAGAGCAAGACAATCGTATGTTCTCGGTAAGCACAGAAGAGTTTTTGGGGGATGGGCAAGGCAACTTGCGCGCATTGAAAATTGTTGAAACGCAGTTCGTCAATGGAAAATTCGAACCTGTCGCTGGATCTGAAAAAGAAATCCCTTGTGATTTTGTTTTCATGGCAATGGGCTTTACCGGTCCTGAAAAATCTTCGCTCATCACTCAGTTAGAAGTACAACTAGATGATCGCGGAAATATCAAGCGCGATGAAAATTTCCAAACAACTGAAGAAGGAATCTTCGTTGCAGGCGATGCTGGCCGTGGTCAGTCTTTGATCGTGTGGGCAATTGCTGAAGGTCGAAGCGCGGCTGCTTCAGTTGATAGATATCTCACTGGACGCACGCAACTTCCTTCACCTATTGCGCCAACTGACCGTCCATTAATGGTTTAAGGTACGTACATGCGTAGAGCGAAAATTGTTTGCACGATGGGTCCTGCCGTTGAATCACCCGAAAAGGTCAAGGAGCTCATCGAGGCCGGAATGAATATGGCCCGCTTAAACCTTTCGCACGGTGGGTATGAAGAACACCAAAACCGACTTGATCGTGTGCGCGAAGCGGCAAAAGCTGCAGGAAAGCCAATTGCAATTCTGGTTGATCTGCAAGGTCCAAAGATTCGTCTTGCACGATTTGTTGACGGTCCACACGAACTAGAGCGTGGCGATATCTTCACAATTACAACTGATGAAGTTGAAGGTACCAAGGATCGTGTTGGTACTACCTACAAAGGTTTACCGGGGGATTGCAAGCCGGGAGATCGCATCCTGATTGATGATGGAAAAGTAACTGTCGAAGTTGTAGAAGTTAAAGGCAACGATGTAGTCACAAAGGTTATTCAGCCAGGCGCAGTCAGCAACAGCAAGGGCATCAACTTGCCTGGAGTTGCGGTTTCAGTTCCTGCGCTTTCAGAGAAAGATAAAGAAGATCTTCGTTGGGGAATGAAAGCTGGCGCAGATTTTATTGCGCTGTCATTTGTTAGAAACGCAGCAGACATTAAAGATGTCCACGCAATCATGGATGAAATTGGTTTCCGCATTCCGGTAATCGCAAAAATTGAAAAGCCACAAGCGGTAGATAATCTTGAAGAGATCGTTGCCGCCTTTGATGGCATCATGGTGGCCCGCGGCGATCTCGGAGTAGAGATGCCAATTGAAGAAGTTCCACTAGTTCAGAAGCGTTGTATTGAACTAGCGCGTGAAGCGGCAAAACCTGTGATCGTTGCAACCCAGATGCTTGATTCGATGATCATCAATTCATCACCGACTCGTGCTGAAGCAACAGATTGTGCCAACGCGGTTCTAGATGGTGCGGATGCTTTGATGTTGTCTGGTGAAACATCTGTTGGAGCATTTGCAATCGAAGCGGTTGCAACTATGGCTCGCATCATCGCCCGCACCGAAGAAGGCGGCTTTGAAATGATTCGCACTTTGCGCACAACTCCAAAGACAAAGGGTGGCGCAATCACACGCGCAGCTGCCGAAGTTGGCGCAATTGTTGGCGCTAAGTACTTAGTTACCTTTACTCAATCAGGAGATTCGGCTCGCAGAATGGCCCGTCTGCGTTCACCTATTCCAATCGTTGCTTTCACTCCAGAAGTTGGAACCTACAACCGCTTAGCTTTGTCATGGGGAGTCGAACCAGAGGTAACCCCAATGGTTAAGCACACTGATGAGATGGTGAAGCAAGCCGATACTTTGTTAATCGAGTCTGGCCGCGCTCACGTGGGCGAGAATGTAGTGATTGTTGCTGGATCACCTCCAGGAATTCCTGGCTCAACTAACGCAATGCGTGTTCACGTCGTGGGAGATGCAGTTGGCGGAGTCGTAGCGGCTTACCGCTAAGATTGCTCCACGATTAGCCTCGGTACTCCAACGGTAGAGAGGGCAGTCTCAAACACTGCATAGTGTCGGTTCGAATCCGACTCGGGGCACTCATGACAATAATTTCGGGGAATGAAATTCTGGAAGGATGAATCGACAATGACGGTTCGTATTCTGGTCGCAGAAGATGAAACCTTAATCCGCATGGATCTTGTCGAAATGTTGCAAGCAGCCGGATACGAAGTTGTAGCTCAAGCAACAAACGGGCAAGAGGCCATTGATCTCGCAATTCAACACACACCAGATCTGGCAATCCTTGATGTGAAAATGCCGGTACTCGATGGAATTTCTGCGGCAGAAAAAATCATTGAAATCGCACCAGTGTTGATGCTCACTGCGTATTCACAGAAAGAGCTAGTGGATCGTGCTCGCGATGCAGGAGTAATGGCATATGTTGTTAAGCCATTTACGATTGGTGATTTAATGCCAGCGATTGAAATCGCGATAAGTCGTCATACCCAGATGAAATCACTAGCTGCAGAGGTTGCAGACCTTCACGACCGTTTAGAAACTCGCAAATTAATTGATCGTGCCAAAGGCCTGCTGATGAAAGCGCTTAACCTGTCAGAACCCGAAGCTTTTTCCTGGATTCAAAGAGCTGCCATGGATCGTCGATTGACAATGAAAGAGGTCGCAGAAGCGGTGGTTAACCCCAATGCCGTCCTCGACAAGTAGGCCATTTCTTGTCTCAATACTTGATACCAAAATCCCATTTATAACGAAACCGAGACAATTCACGCGGGAAACTGTCTTGTCTAATGCTCACCCCTGCCATTACTCTTTACGCCTCCCTGTCCCGGGACACAAGAACAGGAAAGGCACTACATATGAAGAAGAATCGCGTTCTCGCGGTTGTAGCTGCTGTAGCAATGGCAACATCATCATTCGTTGCGTTCGCTCCGTCAGCATCAGCTGCTTGCTCAAGCAAGCTAAAGATTGCATACCAGGGTCCACTAACAGGACCAGAAGCAGCACTAGGAATCAACGAGCTTAACGGTGTGAAGTTTGCACTAAAGCGTTTCCTTGCAGCTAACAAGTCAGCAAACGTTGACCCAGTTGTTTACGAAGTAGATGACCAGGGAGATCCAGCAGTTGCTGGTCCAATCGCTCCTAAGGTTGCAGCAGAAGAGTGCGTAGTTGCACTAGTTGGTCCTGCATACTCAGGCGCAACACGTGTTTCACTACCAATCTACGAGGCAGCAATGTTGCCAATCATCACACCATCAGCAACTAACCCAACACTGTGGGATTTCGGAAAGACAGTTTTCCACCGCGCAGTTTTGACAGATGATTACCAGGGTCCAGCACTTGCTCGCCTTGTAACATCACGTGTAAAGAACGCTAAGGTGTTCTTGGTTAACGATGCAACAGATTACTCAGTAGGTCTTGCAAAGACTGTAGACATCACACTTGCTGGTCGTCTTGTAGGTAAGGACACAACACCACAAGGAACTACAGATTTCACAGCAACAATTGCAAAGATCAAGAAGTCAAAGGCAACTGCAGTTATCTACACAGGCTACTTCTCACAGGCATCAGTGTTTGTAAAGCAGCTTCGTGACTCAGGTTCAAAGGCAGTATTTGCTGCTGGCGACGGAGTACTAGATGCACAGTTCATCAAGCTAGCTCGTAAGGCAGCAGAAGGTGTTCTACTTTCAGCTCCAGCGATCCCAATGGAGACAGCGTCTCCAAAGCTTGCAGCTGAAATGGTAAAGGCTGGTTGGACACCTGGTGTGTACACAACAGAGTCATACGATGCAGCTAACTTCTTCCTTGAGGCAATCAAGGCTGGAAACACAACACGCGCAGCAATCGAGAAGTACGTCTCAACTAAGTCACACAAGGGTCTTTCAAAGACACTTAAGTTTGACGAAAAGGGCGAAGTTTCAGGCGCAGATGTTAACGGCTTCACAATCAAGAACGGCAAGATCGTTCTACTTGGAGCTATCAAGGCGTAATTACCAAGCAATTGGTTCCGCTTTAAAATAAGTACGGACAGAGTGGACGGGTTTACCCGCCCACTCTGTCCCTTATAAAGTAAAGGTGAGAAATGGATTTTGCATTATTACGGGATGCTTTCTGGGGTTTAACCTTTGATGGCATCGCACTCGGAGCAATTTACGCTCTCATCGCACTTGGCTACACCTTGGTGTACGGCGTACTTCGCCTCATCAACTTTGCACACTCTGAAGTATTCATGATCGGTACTTTTGCTTCACTTGTAACAGCAACAGGCCTCATGGGCGTGAACATTGAAGATGATCCCCGCACAGGCGGTTCAATGATCTTTACCTTATTAGCGTGCCTTGTTATTGCGATGTTGGCTTCTGCCATTACCGCAGTACTCGTGGAGATTGTTGCCTACCGTCGATTGCGTCAACGCGGTGCTACAAAGCTCGCAACCTTGATCTCGGCTATCGGTGTATCAATCTCACTTGTTGAATTATTTAGAATCATGACTGATTCACTTCCACGCGAGTTTCCTCGCATCATGGACAAGACATTTTTGTTTAGCTTCGCCGGTGCAGATATCCGTAATGACAAGGTCATCGTGATTATTGCTGCAGGCGTAATGATGTTTGCGCTGGAGCGCTTTATCACCAAGTCGCGACTCGGTAAGGGAATCCGCGCGGTATCAATGGATGAGAACACTTCAACTTTGATGGGCGTTAACATCAACCGAGTAATCACAGTGACATTTTTCGCGGGCGGTCTCATGGCCGGTGCAGCAGCATTTTTCTACATCTTGGTTTACGAGAACACCTCATTTAAGGTCGGCTTCTTCCTAGGAATTAGTGCATTTACTGCAGCGGTTCTAGGTGGAATTGGAAACCTTAAAGGCGCACTCTTTGGTGGTTTCGCTTTGGGTCTGATGGAGACTTGGACATCAGCAGTATTCGGCACGGCATGGAAAGCAGTTATTTCATTTGTTATCTTGGTTTTGGTTCTTCTCATTAAGCCGACAGGCTTATTTGGTGAATCGATCCAGCAGGCGAGGGTCTAATGTTGAAATTAATGACTGGAATGAACTTGCGCGAAAAAGGCGCAGCTTATTGGGAGCGCTCACCAAAGTGGAAACGAGTTGCCATGGCAACCTCTTTCATCGCTTTCTTCTACGCCCTTCCATTCCTGAACAATCCTTTGATTAATACACCTGGTTCTGATTTCCAATCAGTCTTGTTCTATCCAGTTGGTATGTATGTACTGATGGCGATTGGCTTGAACATCGTTGTTGGTAAGTCCGGTCTTTTGGATCTTGGCTATGTAGCCTTCTTTGCAATCGGTGCGTACACCATGGCGATTCTAGGAACTAAGACTTCCTTGAACTTCTGGCAGATCCTTCCAATTGGTGTTGGTCTTGCCATGCTTTCTGGAGTTTTGCTGGGCTCACCAACACTTCGACTACGTGGTGACTATTTGGCGATCGTTACTCTGGGCTTCGGCGAAATTGTTCGAATCTTTGCCGTAAACACCGAGTCAATTGGTGGAGCTAGAGGTATTGCCGGAGTTCCAACACCTCCAGATCTTTTCAAGGCAAAGTTCACAATTTTGGATCCAAAGCCTTATTACTGGCTGTTACTCACTTTCACTTTGCTCATCATCTGGATGGTGCGCCGTATGGCTGCACGCCGTCCGGGTCGCGCTTGGGATGCAATTCGCCAAGATGATGATGTTGCCCAGTTGATGGGAATTAACACTCGCAAGTACAAAGTTTGGGCTTTCGTACTTGGCGCAGCTGTTGCTGGTGTTGGTGGAGTTATTTACGCCTCACAAATCATGTCGATCGTGCCAGATCAATTTAACTTGAACATCTCTATTTTGATTCTTGCCTGTGTTGTTTTTGGTGGAATCGGAAATCTATGGGGTGTAATTCTTGGAGCGGTGCTGCTGGCCTTCACACCAGAGCGCATCCGTTTCTTGAGTCAGCCTCGTATCTTGGTCTTCGGTATCGCACTGGTTGTAATGATGAATCTACGCCCAGATGGAATTTTGCCCAAGAAAAAGCGTGAACACTTTGATCCTAACTGGGACAAGGTTGAAGAATCAGGGGAAGGGGCGATCAAGTAATGAGCGAGAATGTGCTTGAGTTAAAGAACCTCACCATCAAGTTTGGTGGCGTTACTGCTCTTAATGAAGTCAACCTTGTTGTAAAGAAGGGTGAAATTCTTGCCCTCATTGGTCCTAATGGCGCGGGTAAGACGACAGTTTTCAATGTGATCACTGGTGTTTACAAGCCAACATCTGGTGATGTTGTTTTCCAAGGTAAATCTATTCTTGGAATAAAGCGTCACAAGATTACAAAACTTGGAATTGCTCGCACCTTCCAGAACATCCGTTTGTTCGGCGAATCAACCGCACTTGAAAATGTTGTCACTGGTGCAGATGTTCACTCAAAGAGTGGCGTTGTTGGTTCGATCTTTGGTACTCCACGATCTCGTCGTGAAGAGAAAGCCAATCTTGAACGATCACTAGAACTCTTGGAATTCATTGGAATCAAGAAGCGCGCTGGTCAGCTTGCCAAGAACCTGCCTTATGGTGATCAACGTCGACTAGAAATTGCTCGTGCACTTGCTACTAATCCAAAGCTATTGCTATTGGATGAGCCAGCTGCGGGATTTAACCCTGCTGAAAAAGTTGCCTTGGCTGAAACAATCAAGAAGATTCGCGATGCGGGATACACCATCTTGCTGATCGAACACGATATGTCCTTGATCATGGGCGTATCTGACCGAGTCGTAGTTCTAGATTTCGGAACCAAGATTGCTGATGGAACCACTAAGGAAGTTCAAAACGATCCACGCGTTATTGAAGCGTATTTAGGAGCACCGGCTGATGCGTCTTGAAATTAAGGACTTACATGTCCACTACGGAAAGATCGAAGCGATCAAAGGTGTCTCCATTGTTGTTAATGAAGGCGAGATTGTTACTTTAATTGGTGCCAATGGCGCTGGTAAGACGACGATGCTCAAGACAATCTCTGGTCTACGTCCAGTTACTAGCGGAGAGATTCTTTTCAACGGCGAAGAAATTTCTAAGATGCCAGCTCACAAGCGCGCCGATCTTGGACTTTCACAAGCACCTGAAGGCCGTGGAATCTTTGTTGGTATGAGCGTTTTGGAAAACCTTGAGATGGGTAAGTACAACCGCAAGGATCGCAAAAAAGAGATGGCAGAGGATCTAGAAAAGGTTTATCACCTATTTCCACGCCTTAAGGAGCGCGCTTTCCAAGCTGGCGGAACTTTGTCAGGTGGAGAACAGCAGATGTTGGCTATTGGCCGTGCATTGATGTCACGCCCAAAGGTTTTGCTTCTTGATGAACCTTCAATGGGTCTTGCACCGCTGATGATTCAAAATATCTTCAACATCATTACAGAGATCAATAAGACAGGTGTAACAATTCTTCTTGTTGAACAGAATGCACAGCAGGCGCTACAGCGCGCACACCGTGCTTATGTTCTAGAGGTCGGAAATGTCGTCAAGGAAGCGAAAGCTTCAGATCTTCTTAATGACCCAGCGGTTCGTGCGGCATACCTTGGAACAGGTGCGCACTAACTTCAAAAATTAGCGATCCGCAAGGATCATGCAGGTGATACGGGCAGTGCAGGTGCGCTGTCCGTTTTCATTTGTAATGACAATGTCCCAACAGCACAGAGTTTTTCCAATTGAAACTGCGGTGGCTACGCCTGTAACAACACCAGTTGCAGTGGCCTTATGATGTGTCGCGTTGATGTCGATTCCAACAATTCGACGATTCTCACCGGCATTTAATTGTGTACCGACCGAACCAAGTGATTCTGCCAAAACAACATTTGCTCCTCCATGCAAAATACCCATGGGCTGCGTGTTTCCTTCAACCGGCATCGTTGCGACAAGTCGTGTTAGCGAAGCCTCTGTGATCTCAATGCCCATCTTCTTATCTAGGGCGCCGCTTCCGCGTTGCTTAATAATTGCAAGATAGTCCGGTTCAGTCATGGGCAGAGTCTAACTGGCACTCTACGATGCATCCATGACCAAACGCCTATTACTTATCGATGGGCATTCGATGGCGTATCGGGCCTTTTATGCATTGCCTGCAGAAAACTTCACCACCGCCCAAGGTCAGCACACCAACGCAATTTATGGCTTTGCCACCATGTTGTTGTCACTGCTGAGCAGCGAAAAACCAACCCACGTTGCGGTGGCATTTGATGTTTCCCGAAAGACCTTTAGATCCGAGATCTTCCCCGAATACAAAGCTAATCGTGCAAAGACTCCTGATGAGTTTAGATCACAGATGTCATACCTGCACGAATTAGTTACCGCCTTCGGAATTACGACTTTTGAAGTAGAAGGCTTCGAAGCAGATGACGTAATTGCAACGATTACCAAGCAGGCCGAGCGCGAAGGTGCTGAGATTCTTATTTGTACTGGTGACCGTGATTCATTTCAGTTAGTAAATGAAAAAACAACTGTTCTTTACCCAAAGCGTGGTGTTAGCGATCTCTCTCGAATGACACCAGATGCAGTTCAAGAAAAGTATGGAATGTCTCCCGAACAGTATCCAGACTTTGCCGCATTGCGCGGTGACCCCAGTGACAATCTGCCTTCCGTACCTGGGGTCGGAGAAAAGACTGCTGCAAAGTGGGTTGTCGAATACGGTTCATTACACGAGCTGATTGCAAACATCGACAAGCTTGGCGGCAAAGTTGGTCAGTCATTGCGCGATTCAATCAATGATGTCATTAGAAACCGTGAGCTAACTCAGTTAGTGGCCAATGTTCCGCTTGAACTCAGTATCGATGCTTTAGCGTGGAGCGGAGTCGATGAAAGCAACACCAATCCACTCTTTGAAAAGCTTGAATTCAAAACCCTTAAAGATCGCATGAAGCCGATTTTGCTTAAGTCAGATTCGAAAATTCCTGAACCTGCGCTGGAACTTTTTGCCGCAGAAATAGCAGAAGGCGTTTTAACTCCCGCAGAAGCATCGGCAAAGATTGCTCAACATTCAGGTGATATCGCAGTCGCTTATCTTTTAACTGATGAGAAGTTGCACCGATATGCAGTTGCACTAACTCCTGATGATGTTTTCCTTGTGCACTCATCAGAGATGGGAGAGTGGGCTACAAACCCTGCCGTTTCAAAGATTGCGCATGATGCCAAATCTTTAGCCCGCATCAACGGTTTAACGGGAGTCTGTTTCGACACTTCACTTGCGGCTTATCTTGTTAATCCTGGAGTCAGAAGCCAAGAGTTTAAAGATATTCAGGAAAGATGGGGAGACGGCTCCGGAATCAATCAGACATCGCCTGAACAAGAGCTTTTAACTTCTGCTCGTGCGATGTTCGCACTAAAAGAGTCACTGACTCGTGAATTAAAGGAGCGCAATCTCTGGGATCTTTTTACCACCATGGAATTGCCAGTTGCCGATCTATTGGGGCGAATGGAAGCAATTGGAATTGCAGTTAACAAAAAGGGCTTAGATGAATTGGCCGCCTTTTTTGAAGGTGAAGTAAGTCGTGAAACTAAAGCGGCCCACGATGCCGTTGGCCATGAATTCAATGTTGCTTCCCCAAAGCAGTTGCAGGTTGTGCTCTTTGATGAGCTCAAGCTGCCAAAAACTAAGAAGATCAAGACTGGATACACCACCGATGCCGAAAGCCTTGATTGGCTTCACCAAAAAAGTGGACATCCAGTTTTAACTTCTCTGCTTCGTATTCGTGAAACTAAGAAGCTTGGAACAACAGTTGAAGGTTTGATTGCAGAAATTGCTAAAGATGGACGCATTCATACTCATTTCCAGCAAACTGTTGCAGCAACGGGTCGTCTCTCATCGACAGGGCCAAACCTTCAGAACATTCCAGTTCGCACCGAAGAGGGTAGAAAGATCCGTGATTGCTTCACTGTCGGTAAAGGCTATGTTGCATTATTGACCGCTGATTACAGTCAGATCGAAATGCGCATCATGGCTCACTTATCAAATGATGAAAAGTTGTTAGCCGCCTTTGCATCTGGCGAAGATTTGCATGCCACAGTTGCTGGACTTGTATTCGGCGTTAAGCCATCTGAAGTAGATCCAGAAATGCGTCGCCAAATGAAAGCCATGTCGTATGGACTTGCTTATGGGCTTTCTTCCTATGGTTTAGCAATTCAGTTAGATATAACGCCACCAGCTGCCCAGCAGTT
>Ga0207939_1000082_pt1 | contig 36920 bp, 35 predicted proteins | sample LakMenEpi02Jun12_FD_150663 | JGI IMG/M metagenome (GOLD analysis project Ga0207939, IMG submission 150663) | Freshwater microbial communities from Lake Mendota, WI - 02JUN2012 deep hole epilimnion (SPAdes) | ecosystem: Environmental > Aquatic > Freshwater > Lentic | place: Lake Mendota, Madison... | reverse complement strand
CCCCCGCCACAAGGAGTGACAGCGCATGGCCAACCCAGCGCGTCGCTGCGTCGTGCACTGCCACGCGAGCGCCGTGCGCAGCAACTGCAGGAAGACACTCGGGAGCATCAGCGACGCTGACGAGTCGTTCGACGAATCGCTCTCCCTCAGCCAAAACGAATGCCTCACGCCACCCGTCATCGAAAACAAACAAACGAAACGGAAGATTGTCGAGCAATTCATTCGCAATGATGATGCCAATGAATGGCTCCGTGGGCATCTCCGCGCGCGAATCCACCCCCGCCGAGTGCAACTTGCGCTGTGCTGCGGACACCTCGACCGCCACGTACCGGAGCGCCGGTGTGCATCGCGGGCCTGCAGCAAGCACCGCTCGACCCAGCGTCCCAGGCCCTGCGCCGACATCCACCACGGTGAATGGATCAGGGCGCCCAAGCTCGTCCCACCACGTATCCAACGCCCGAGAAAGCACCACTCCGAAGAGCGGCCCAACTTCCGGAGAGGTGATGAAGTCGCCTCGCCGCCCTGCTCGACCCGCGTTGTTGTAAAAGCCGTTCTCGCCGTAGAGCGCTAGCGAAACGAACTCGTCGAACCGCAGTCTTCCCCCTCGGGCATTGATTGCACGGCGAACTTCATGTGACGCAGCCTGACTCAAGTGGTCAGTCATCATTCAGCGCTGGCTGTCAGCCGCCGAAGGCACCGACGAGATCGGCCATGTCGCCAAAGTGCAACACCACTCCCGGCAGGATGCCAAAGACAAGGGTGGCAAGGGCAGTGATGCCGAGAGCAATCCGTAGTGATGACGGCGTGACGATTGCAGAGTTGTCACCGTGCGGGACTGGACGCATCCATACTTCGCGCATCACATTGCCGTAGTACCCGAATGCAATCACCGAGTTGACTGCTCCGATGACCGCCAGCCCATAGGCCCACGGGGTCGCCTCCGTGAGTAGCGCCTGAAATGCGGCAAACTTGCCGATCCAGCCACCCAATGGCGGGATTCCGGCAAGTGACGCCAAGAAAATGGTGAGCAGTACACCAAGTGCCGGCGCATACGAGAACAACCCGCCCATCGATGCAATGTCACCACTGCGAGTCTTGCGCGACACCGCAAGAATGACGCCGAACATTCCCAAGTTCGTTGCCGCATACACCACGAGATACACCACCACGGCACGCAAAGCGGCTTCGCCCGCTGCTCCGCCCGCAACAGCCAACGGCATCAGAACGAAACCACCTTGACTCACCGATGAATAGGCAATCATGCGAATCAAGTTGCTTTGACGCAGAGCAAATACGTTGCCGATGGTCATCGTGAGAGCTGACAGCACCCAGATGAATGGCTGCCACACATCGCGACCTTCGGGAAATGCCGTGAGCAACAACACCACGAGCGCAATGAAGCCAGCGGCCTTGCTGGCAACCGACAGGAACGCGGTCACAGGCGTTGGCGCACCTTCGTACGTGTCGGGCGCCCAGGTGTGGAACGGCACCGCCGACACTTTGAATGCAAAACCGACCACCACGAACACCACCGCTAGCGCCTGCACCGCAGCAAAATCGCCGTTCAGATCGATCGACTTGCTGATGTCCACCAACAGCGTGGAGTTGGCCACTCCGTACAGCAAGGACATTCCGTACAACATGACTGCCGAAGCAAACACGCCGAGCAGGAAGTATTTGACACCTGCTTCATTGCTCTTCGGATCGCGTTTGCGCCATGCAGCCAACATGTAGGCCGGGATGGACAAGAATTCGAGTGCCACGAACACCGATACCAAGTCACGTGACGACGCCATCATCACCATGCCCAACAGGCTGGTGAGAAGCAAGAACCAATACTCGCCTCGCCAGTAATCGCCTTCCTCCACATGTGATGACGACAACAGCACGATCACATACCCCGCGAGCAGGAACAATCCCTTCATAACCAGGCTGAACTCATCCACTACGTAGCGGCCATCAAAGAGCGACCGCACCGAATCTTCGTGCAATGCAAGGGTGAGCACAGGCAGTGCGGCTCCAAGCAAGGAGAATCCAGTGAGCGCCGAGAGCAACCACTTGTTTCGCTCACTGGTGAACAAATCCACCAGCAACACCACGGTAAGCCCGACTGCCAACACAATCTCGGGCGCGATTGCGTGGTAGTCGATGACCGGCGCCGTCCAGGCGGCAGCGGAGGATGCGAGCAGCGTCACGAATCAGCCCCCGAACGCGCGCAGCGTTTCCTGCACGGCTGGGTCGATGATGCTGAACAGCAGGTTTGGTGCCACGCCAAACGCAACGATTGCAACCAACAGCGGCAGCCATGCCACCCACTCGTAGGTGTTCACGTCGTGCAAATCATGATGATCGTGATTCTTCGGTGTGCCGAATGCGGTTCGTTGATACAGCCACAACAGGTACGCAGCAGCGAACACGGTGCCCAGTGCCGCAATGACCATGTAGGTGCGATACACGGTGACGTTCAAGCCGTCAGCCGGGTTATATGCCGAAAGAATTGCGGGAAACTCCCCCCAGAAGCCGGCAAGACCTGGCAAACCGAGCGACGCCATCGAACACAGACCCAAGATCCAGCCCAATCGAGGCACTTGTGTCAGCATGCCGCCCAACTTGGCTATCTCCAATGTGTGGTAGCGCTCCTTCACACTGCCAGCGATGAAGAACAACATTCCGGTAATCAGCCCGTGTGCCACCATCCCGAACACTGCAGCATTGACGCCAAAAGAGGTGAGCGTCGAGATACCCAGCATCACGAAACCCATGTGGGCAACGGATGAGAACGCGATGAGTCGCTTCATGTCGGTTTGCGCCAGACAGCCGAATGCTCCGTAGATGATGCCGATGACTGCCAAACCACCGATCCATGGCGCCCACTCGACTGCTGCATCGGGCAATGTCGGAATTGCGATTCGAACAAAGCCATAGGTTCCGAGCTTCAGAAGGATTGCAGCCAAGATCACCGAGCCCTGCGTTGGTGCCTGCGTATGGGCGTCAGGCAGCCATGTGTGGAATGGGAACATCGGCACCTTCACCGCAAATCCAATGAACATGCCCGCAAAAATCCACACTTGCGCGTTCTTTGCAATACCACCACCATTCTCGACGAGATATGGAATCGCAAAACTTTCCGCACCGGTCTTGAAGAAGATCGCAAGGAACGCCACCAACATGAGTGCAGACCCGAACATCGTGTACAGGAAGAACTTGAGCGACGCATACTGCCGCTGCTCCCCACCCCACACGCCAATCATGAAGTACATCGGCAAGAGGACCAACTCGAAGAACACGAAGAACAAGATGAGATCCTGAGCGATGAAAGTTCCAGCCATGCCGGTTTGCAGAATCAGCATGAGTACGAAGAAAGCCTTGGGGTTGCCGGGTGACGGAATGTGATCCAGGCTGTAGATGACCACGAGCAACGTCACCACCATGCTGAGGAGGTACAGCGGCAGACTGATGCCATCCAGACCGATGAAGTACGTGCTCTTGATGACCGGAATCCAGTCGGTTTGGGCCACGAACTGCATGGAACCGGCTTGATCAAAGTTGAAATTCAGGAGCGTAAATACGCCAACAATCACCGTGGCAATCGAAGTCAGTAGAGCCACCGTCTTGATGGCAGCTTCGTTGGCTTTGGGCGTCACCAGCAGCACGAGCACGCCGAGCATCGGTAGGAACGTGCCGACACTCAGCACCCAGTTGTAGTCGCGGATCATCTGCATGGTGTTGTCTCCCGTGTTCTCATCAGGTATTGAGTATGACGAAGACGAGTGCCGCTACTGCCGCCGTTGCAAAAAGCAACGCACCGTAGTGACCTACTCGTCCGGATTGGATTGGTTGCACCGTGGTACCGGCAGCCTTGGTGACATCGGCTGATGCATTGACGGCACCGTCGACGAGACGCTGATCGATATCGCGGTACACCACTTGGGCAGCAGCGCGCGACACGCGCGCAACGGCGTGCAAGATGCCGTCAAGCACTTGTTGATTGAACCAATAGGCACTGCGCGCAAGGGGTCCAACAATTGCACTCACAATGCCGCGCTCGTACAGACGATCGAGGTAATACTTGTTTGCAAGCAGGCGATATCCCGTGCGCGCAATGACGTTGCGCTCTGTGAGGCCCACCAACCGCGGATCGCGACGACCATAAAACGCCGCACTCAACATCCAGCTGATGGCGATGCCTGCGAAAACGATTGCGAGCGACAACAGCGCCTTTGACCACTTGAACTTGGCGTGGTTGACCTGCGGGGCGTAACACACACCATCTTTGGGTGTTTCCTTGCCGCACGGCGAATCGGAGTAACCCGACTCTGCATTCGGCACCGCCAATACGAATGCCTCACCGGGACCGCCAGAGTGAGACTCAGAAGTCACTTCGACTGCGCGCGGTTCGACCCATTTCTTCATGTACTCCCACGACTCACCGAATGGTGTGGCGTTGAATAGACCAGAGAAGATGGCGAGCACCGCCAAGATGGCAATCGGCGCGGTGATGAGAACTCCCGATTCATGAGGGCCCCGATGGGTGTCGTGGGAGTCGTGTGTGGCCGTCGCATTGTCACCGTCGTGCGCGTCATGTGCGTGTGCGTCATGTTCGTCGCCACCGTGCTCTCCTGCTGCCGCGCCACGCGACTCTCCGAAGAACGTCAGGTAGGTCGCGCGCGTCATGTAGGCAGCTGTGAGAAATGCGCCACCCAATCCCACCACCATGAAGAACGTGTAGCCGTTACCGCCGACATTGTCGATGATTTCATCCTTTGAGAAGAACCCAGAAAAGGGGAACACTCCGCACAATGCAAGCGTCGAGACGGTCCAGGCAGCGAACGTAATTGGCATGTGTTTGCGCAGACCCCCCATGTCCTTTTTCATGTCGAAGGAGTGGTGCGATGCACTGTGACTTATCGAGCCGGCCGACAAGAACAAGCACGCCTTGAAGAACGCATGGGTGAAGATGTGGAACACCGCAGGCAGCCAAGCACCGGCACCCAAGCCCAACATCATGTACCCGAGTTGGCTCACGGTGCTGTAGGCAAGCACCCGCTTGATGTCCGTCTGGACGAACGCCAACGCCGCCGCCGTCACGATGGTGATCGCAGCGATGATCATGATGACGTTCGAGGAGGGTCCGAGAATGTCCAGCCCGGTGAAGAACACGGGATACAAGCGAGCAACGAGGAACACGCCGGCAACCACCATGGTGGATGAATGCAAGAGCGAACTCACCGGTGTGGGGCCGGCCATCGCGTCGGGCAACCATGTGTGCAGTGGGAATTGACCACTCTTGCCGATTGCCGCAATGAACAGCGCAATTGCAGCGACGAGGATCACCGTTGAATTTGGTTCACCGGACAACGCCCACGCCGACAATCCCCGTATGGAAAATCCCGATACGCCAAGGTTGGTGGTTGTCCACTCGTTGGCGGCGAAGAACAGGATGCTGATACCCACGAGCAAACCGACGTCGCCCGTTCGAACCGTGAAGAAGGCTTTCAATGCGGCACGGCTGTTGGCGCCGTCTTCCCACCAGTGACCGATGAGCATGAACGAACACAGGCCCATGATCTCCCAACCGAGGAGGAACAGAATCATGTCTTCGGCGATCACCATCGCCAACATGCCGGCAGAAAACAGGGTCAGAGCGGCAAAGAAGTGCGTATACCGGCGATCACCACGCAAATACTCGAGGGAGTACACCTGTACCAGCGTGGAGATGAAGGCCACCACGAACAGCACCACCACGGTGAGACCATCGATGTGCTGGCCGATGGTGAACTCCATTCCGCCCGACTGCCACCACGTCCAAGTCCGAATGACGGGCGACACGAACTGCTCTTCGCCAGCGTCACCAACTCGCTGAATCCACTGCCATGCCGCACCACTGGCCAACACCAAACTGGCGAGCATGCTGATCACGCCAACTTCGCTCCCCTTCTTTGGCAAACGCTTGCCAAACAAAATGATGAAGGCGAAACCAATCGTGGGAACCACCGGGGCAAGCCAGGCGTTCTGCAAGAACCAGCCGTCCCGCAACGGCGACAACACTTCAGAAGCGGCCAGCATCATCATCCTCGCATCTCGCTGAGTTCGTCCAAACCGATACTGCGACGATTGCGATAAATGAGGAGCACCAGCGCCAAACCGACGCCAACTTCGGCGGCGGCTACTGCGATGATGTACAAGGCAAACGTATGGCCATCCGCCGAGCCATTACGCAAGGCAAACGCCAGGAGGTTGATGTTCACAGAATTCAGGATGAGCTCGATCGACATGAGAACCAGCACGGCGTTCTTTCGAGCGATGACGCCGTACACGCCGATACAAAACAGAATCGCCCCCAGCAGGAGAAATTGACTCGTCAGCATGATGATTCCCTAGTCCTTGCGGGCCAGAACGATGGCCCCGATGATCGCGGCGAGTAGAACGAATGACAGCGCCCAAAATGGCAGGAGATACGGACCGAAAATCTGGTCGGAAATCTGCTGCACGCTGGTTACCTGGGGCTCGGCAGGCAGCTGTTCGTCGCCAAACGACGAAACGAGAGCGATCGCCATCGCGGCAAACAGCGCACCGGAAACAGGAATACCGAGTCGCCAGTAGGCGTTGTTGAGGTCACGCTCTGCGCCGATTCGTGCTCGGGTGAGCATCGTGCCGAAAAGGAACAACACCATCACCGCACCGATGTACACCAAGACCTGCGTTACTGCCACGAATTCCGCCGCAAGCAAGATGTACTGGGCTGCCGCACCACCTAGTACCACCACCAACCACAGCGCAGCATGCACCACGTTGCTCGTTGTGACGACGCGCAGTGCAGCGCCGATCATCATGAGGGCAATAACGGCGAATCCGATGTTCTGGGCGACGAGTAGTTCGGCAGCAAACATTTACTTCTTCTTCTTTTCGGCACCAGTCTCGAGCTCCGGGGCTTCCGGAACGGTTTCCATCCACTCGCCAAGTTTTGCTTTGTCGTGCAGCAAGTCGGCGATGCGCGGCTCGGAGTACTCGTATTCTGGCGTCCAAAACAGCGCATCGAATGGACACACTTCTACGCAGATTCCGCAGTACATGCAGAGCGCATAGTCGATGTCGAACCGGTCGAGCATGTTCACTTTGCGAGGCTTGCCGCCTTCGCGACGAGGCGGGGCGAGTTCCTTGTGGCCCTCGATGTAGATGCACCAGTCGGGACACGAACGCGCACAGAGCATGCACGACGTGCAGTTCCCCTCGTGCAAAGCGATTACTCCGCGTGCACGGGTCGGTGGTGCTTCCTTCTCATGCGGGTACTGCACGGTGTTGGCGCCTTTGGTCACCGTCTCAAACAGCGTGCCGAGCGTGACCCCAAGACCCTTCACCATGCCGGGAACTTTTGCCATTACATCACCACCTTGAAGATCGACGTGAGTGCGATATTGCCCAGCGACACCGGGATGAGCACCTTCCAGGCGAAACGCTGCAACTGATCTTCGCGGAATCGCGGGGAGCTGAAGCGAACCCACATGATGATGAAGGCAATCAACATCATCTTGGTAATCATGATGACTGGACCAACGACGTTCATCCAGTTGGCAACCGAATCGACGTCCGTCCAGCCGAACCATGCGAATGGCACACCCCAACCACCCAGGAACAACACCGAGGTGAGCAGCGAGAACACGCCGGCAGTGGCGAACTCGCCGATGAAGAAGATGAGGAAGCGGAATCCCGAGTACTCGGTCATGTAACCCGATACCAACTCGCTCTCGGCAATCGGCATGTCGAATGGTGCTTGCGTGAGCTCGGCCTGAATCGCGATCATGAACACCACAAACCCGACGAACTGCGTGAAGATGTACGGATTGCCCAGTCCGTCAAAGCCGAAGATCGACCCGGAGTTTTGCGCTACCACGATCTGTTGCAGGTTCATGGTCCCGGCCTGAATGACTACACCAATGACCGCCAGCACCATCGGCAGCTCGTAGGCAATGAGCTGACCCGCTGCGCGCAGTCCACCAAGAAGCGAGTACTTGTTGGCACTCGCCCATCCCGCCATGAGGATGCCGAGCACGGACAATGACGACACGGCAAGTGCATAGAAGATGCCGACTTCGAAGTTGGTGAACCACGCATCAGGACCGAATGGCACTACGGCAACCAGGAGAAACGTGCTCACCAACACCACGATTGGTGCCATCTTGAAGATCCGTGCGTCGGCTCGCTCGGGAATGATGTCTTCCTTCTGCAGCCACTTGCCGACTTCAGCGACCAGCTGCAACGATCCGTAGGGGCCCGCTTCCATTGGCCCGAGTCGGCTCTGCATGAACGACATCATCTTGAACAAGAACACGTACACGATGGTTCCTGCCGGCAGCAACACGGCGACGATGCCGCCGAGCACCCGCAACAATGATTGACCCCAGTAGGGCACCTCCACCGCAAACATCGACATCATCGGTCGATGTCTCCGAGAATGAAGTACAACGACGCCAAGATGGTGATGATGTCGGGCACGTAGACACCACGCAATGCCCACGGTGCCACCGAGATGTTGTTGAAGCTGGCAGAGCGAATCTTCACGCGGAACGGTCCGAGTTCGCCTCGGGACACCACGTAGTAGCCCATTTCGCCAAGTGGATTTTCCGTCGAGACCCAGGCCTCTCCTTCGGGCACCTTGATGATCTTGGGCACCTTGGCCATGATCGGGCCACTTGGAATCGTGTCGAGAAGTTGGTCGACGATCTTCGTCGCTTCACGAGTCTCCTGCAGTCGTACCCAACAGCGAGCAAAGCTGTCACCGTCGGGATGCGTCCACACCTTCCAGTCGACCTTGTTCCACGCCATCGGCAGAGGATGATCACGGCGCAAGTCCCAATCGACTCCACTCGCGCGCAGGTTCGCACCCGACAAACCGAACTGCATGGCGATATCACGCGGAATGACGCCGATGCCACGTGTACGCGATTGGAAGATCTCGTTGCCGAACAGCAAGTCCTCGATCTGATCGCAGAACGTACGCAACTTCTTCATCACGGCCTTGGTTTCTGCGATCCAACCCTTCGGCAAGTCGTCCTTCAATCCGCCGATGCGGTCGAAGTTGGGGTGGAAGCGACCACCGGTTGCACCTTCAATGAGGTTGAGCACATACTCGCGATCACGGAATGCAAAGAACACCGGCGTAATGGCGCCCATCTGAACTCCGAGGTCACCCAAGAACAACGACACGTTCGCAATTCGTGAAAGTTCAAAGAGAATCGTTCGAATGTGTTGAGCGCGCGGTGGTGCTTCGACATCCATCAACTTCTCTGCGGCAAGGATGAACGGCACTTCATTGGCGAAACTTCCGAGCCAATCGATGCGATTCACCAGCGTGGTCACTTGCGGGTAGGTGCGAACTTCGGCGAGCTTCTCGTATCCGCGGTGCATGTATCCACACGACGGCTCGGCCCACACCACTTGCTCGCCATCGAGGCGCGCGATGATTCGCAGCGTGCCGTGTGTTGCAGGGTGCTGGGGCCCGATGTTGAGGGTCATTCCCTCGGTTTCCAACTCCACATTCAGACGTGCGTCGGCGGCCTGACTGGCGATGTACGCGAGTCGTTGACGATCACCAAGCACTCGGTCGGTGAGACTCATTACTCTTCACCACCCTCGTCGTCGCCGTCGCCTGGCAGCGGCTCCACGTCGACAATGCCGGGCCACGGTTTCACCATGCGCGCAAGGAGTGGGAAGTCTTTGCGCAACGGGAATCCTTCGAAATCCATCGGCAGATACATGTTGCGCAAGTCGGGGTGGCCGTCAAAAGAAATCCCGAACATCTCGTGGGTCTCGCGCTCGTGCCAGTTGGCGCCGGCATACACGTCGTGAATCGACTCGACAGTGAGCGATTCGTCGGGAACGTCGACCTTGACGAAGACGCTTACGTGCGTAACCGGATTCGTGACTCGTGCGAATACCTGCATGCGGGTTTCACCTCCGGCGTAGCCCTGCCGAATCGTGGTGTCGCGCTCCGGTGCTGGTTCGGTTGGGTCATCCTCGCCGCGACCGAAGGGGGATGGCATCCAGTCGATTGCCGACAAGAAGCAGAAGTAGTGGAACCCGAGTGTGTCGCGCAGCGTCCGCATGGATGACTTCCATTCATCGGTGCGGACCCGCAACCACAAGTCGTCTTTATGGAATGAATCGACGAGTCGGTCGCCGAGCGCAGCTTTGACTTCCGCGACGGACGTAATGCGTGGCTGTGCTTCGGACGTGGTGCTCATACGAAAAGATCAGTTGCCAACGACAACCGGCTTGCCCTTCCGTTCTGCGGCAGCACTTGCATCGATCGACCGAGTGCCTTCGCCACGCCAACGAGCTCCCATGTCTTCGTTCTTGATGCGCTCCTGCAACAGCACGATGCCTTCGAGCAAGGCTTCCGGGCGGGGCGGACAACCGGGCACATACACGTCCACGGGGATGATCTGGTCGACACCTTTGGTTACCGAATACGAGTCCCAGTACGGTCCCCCGCAATTGGCGCAACTACCCATGCTGATGACATATTTGGGTTCCGGCATCTGCTCGTACAGTCGCTTGATTGCAGGAGCCATCTTGTCGGTGACGGTTCCTGAGATCACCACGAGGTCAGCTTGACGGGGGCTTGCCGGTAACGGAATCACTCCGAGTCGCATCACGTCGTAGCGAGGCGAACCGAATGCCGCACCCATCTCGATGGCGCAACACGCAAGACCCCACTGGTACACCCACATGCTGTACGAGCGACCCAGGTTGAAGAGCGCCGACAATGGGCGTGGCATGCGACCGCGTTCTACTAAACCCATCGCAGCACTCCCTTGCGCCACGCGTACACCAGGCCGAGCAGCAGGACGAAGACGAACACGCCCATCTCCACCAGACCGAAGGTCCCGTATCGCTCGAGTTGCGTGGCCCACGGGAAGATGAAGACCACTTCAACGTCGAACACCACGAAGAGCAACGCAAAGATGTAATACCGAACCTGACTCTGCGACCAACCTTCACCAACCGGGTCGACACCGCTTTCATAGGTGAGGAGCTTTTCGTGACCGGGTCGCGAGGGACGAACGAGCGATGACACCCATAAAAGGAGCCCCGCGAGCGCCACCGCAGCGATGCCAAACCAGCCAACGGTCAGGTACGACCGCAGAAAATCCGACACGCCAGACATCGGGAAAAAACTACTACGCGGCTACTTCGCCAAGAAACCAGTCCACCAACCGAGCGGTGGCTGGTGCCCGATTGGCCACCTGATCCACGGACATTTCACAAAGGTGCTTGGCAGCCTGATAGGAAAGTGGGACCGTGCCGGACGCAATACCCACTCAAATGCAAGGAGTCGTCCACTGATCTCCCTGACTGAATTGAGTGCTTTTCGGCGTCATTTGGCTCTCGGTGGCGTAGCGAGCGAATTGCTAATCACCACATCTGTCTTGGTGGGGGTTTTCACCTACCTGGATGTTCCCGTACTCAAGGCGCTTCTGATAGGTATTGCAGTCACTCTCCAGGCAGCCCTTGGCACGGCGGTGCTTACACGCGTTCTCTCGGGAATCAAGTGCTCGCTGTTGCTACTGATAGGACCAGGAGTGGTTGTTGGTGGTGCACTCTCCTTTGCATTGTTTCAAATTGTGGGTCGCGGGTGGCTTGGGCTCGTTGCTACCACTACTGCGGGGCTCATAGCAATGTTCAGGCTCGTGCGCTCAACTCTGTGGCAACCCCTAGAGACAAGAAGTCTCTGGTTGATATCTCAGGTTCTAGGGCTTGCTGCACTTGCATTGACATGGGAGTTTGGTGAATTGCTCCCCGTTGCGATTGCGTTCTTCGCGCTCGGATTCTTCACAAGTGCGTCTCCTCGATTTCCCACTTCGGTTCGCTGGCTAGTTGGCATCGCTGTAAGTGGCGTGATCATCGCAGCATTCTTCTTGCGTCAGGACTATTGGTGGCTAATCACAGATGACTACCAGTTCTTTGAAGTCATGTCGAGACATATCATCAGTTCAGGCCCATTGGCGGATTGGGGCGCAAGCAACTGGTCAAGGTACCACTGGCTGCCATACGGGTGGAGTGGACTTTTGAACCTTAGTGGCGGTAACCCCGAAAGCTTCGTAACCCTTACTCGAGTTATGCCGGGGCTCTATTCACTGTCGCTCGGAGCTTCGCTTGTTCTCATTGCCTCATTTTTTGACCTTGATTCAAAGAACAGGTTCTTCACAACCCTTCCTGTGTGGACTGTCATTGCATTTCATCGTCTTGATTGGTCAGGCACTTCCACAAGTGGGGTCTACGCCGTGTTAGCTGCAGTTGCGGTGCTGATCCTGTTGGAGCTCACTACAACAAATTCGGTCGGAAAACGAGCGGCAATCTACTCAATCGGAGTACCCATTATCGCGTTAACTAAATTGCCTAGTTTGTTCGCGATTTTCGTGTTTGTCACGCTCATTGAGATTTGGAACAGAAGTTCCATCATTAATCGAGGCAAACGCTTGCTACTGCTCGCTTTTTCATCATTCGTAGTTGCACTCCTAGCTGTCGCTGCTATCAGTCTTGGCGGCAGCATAGCCGGTGGTTGGAAGTTCGCAAGAGTGAACTCGAACTTGCGCCAACTCGCAGAATTCGGTCCGTTGTTTGCTGCTGTTGGTCTTCTACTACAAAAACTATGGATTTGGGTACCAGTTCTAGTGGGAGTTGTTTGGGCGCCACAGAGGTTTCTACAGCCACCCAAACACATCACTCGTGGGTTGGCTTACTGCGTATCTCCCCTGATGCTGCTTGCCCTCTGCTTGGATGTAACGATTTTTGGTAACGCCAATACCACCGAATACCTCAGTGGCCCGATGTATTTTCTTGGATCACTACTCCTCATCCCGCTTGTTCCAACTCTCATATCGCCTCAAAGTCAAACTCGTGTCGCCCCAACCATCTGGTTGACTATCTCCTTTCTGGCGGTCGGATATGTCTGGGCGAGACTGGAGCTTGGGGTAGAGCTATGGGATTTCATAGGTGTCCAGATACTCGAGTGGAACGGCCTTAAGGTTGCTCTGCTGCAATGGGTCTCGGGAGACGGACGCTTTGCAATTGCGCTTACTGTGCTACTTAGCGCCTTGATCGGGTTTCGGAACGCTGTTTGGCGTCAAATGACTGTGGTTGCGGCATTGCTCGCATTATCGATTTCCACCATGGGTAGTTACGTTGATCATTCAAGAAATGAACTCGCGCACGACCGTTCGGTTGGTGAACTGGCACAGAATATCGGTTCAGCGGAGATACAAAGCATTGGACTCTGGCTAAAAGAGAACTCAATGCCCGACGACCTTATTGCTACAAATCACATTGTTGATTCCAGCGGCAATCAACTGAGTAGTTTTGATCTTGCTGTTTGGAGTGAACGTACTTTCCTTGTACTCGGCCCAAGATTCGGAGGGAAATCGCCAGGCAAAGACCGAGCCGTGGCAATCTCTCTCGGCTTCGCAGATGATCCATCAGAGGGGACCTGCGACGCATTGTCCGAGAGTGACGTTCGGTGGTTTGTCGTCGATCTCCGACTCACTCAAACTCGCTCGTGGAACGTCTGTACAGCTGCTGCTTACGAGCATCAAGACTTTGTTGTGTTGCGACTTACGAGATGACCCACACGTCCCTCAAGTAAACAGTTGCATTGACTACTACGCGGCTACTTCGCCAAGAAACCAGTCCACCAACCGTGCGGTGGCTGGTGCCCGACTAGCCACCTGATCCACGGACATTTCACAAAGGTGCTTGGCATCAATACCGAGCTTTGACAGCTCGACTGCTCCCGCTCCGGTGCTCCACCGGGTGATGATGTCCAGCGTGGCCTCGGGGTGAAACTGGGTGGCAAATACCCGTCTGCCCAACATCGCTTGAGGGCCAACGTCATTCGCCGCAACCGACTGCAAGCTCGACGGCAGGGTAAACACGTCATAGTGCCACTGCAGCCAAGTGCCAGAAAGTAGATCGGGGTACGCAGTGCTCGAGACAACATGCCAGCCCACTTCCGGCGTGTGCGAGCGAGTCACGGTCCCTCCCAGCGCGTGTGCAATGAGTTGTGCGCCATAACAGATCCCGAATATCGGAACACCGCGCTGCATGGCAGTCGTTACCAAATCTGCTTCTGCAGCAACCTCTTTCTCGTTCCCCTCCCAATACACCGACCACTCAGAGCCGAGCAACAACAGCAAGTCCACACCGGCGAGGGATTTCCATTCGCGTGGATATTCACGCTCGTTTCGCTCGAATGAAAAGCCAACTTCCCCGAGGCGCGCGCCGACCAAGCCTGCATCGGCATCGCCACGGTTGCCAACCAGAAGCGCACGCACAGCGATACCGTAGTTGTTGCATGGGTGGCAGTGGCGCCGTCGAGATTTCCCTCGAACACGTACGCCAAATCAGTGAACGCGACCGCAAAATCGTCACCCACACCCCCGTTACCCCTTCTGCGCACCTGAGTGAACGATGCGGGGGCTCGATCGTCCTCAAGGCCGAGAACCTCCAGCGCACTGGTGCGTTCAAGATTCGCGGGGCGATGAACAAACTCTTCACGCTCGGCAATGACGTGCGCAAAGGTGTGGTGGCTGGTAGTGCCGGAAACCATGCACAAGCCTTGGCGTTCGCAGCTCGGCAGTTCGGCGTACCTTGCGAGATTTACGTTCCTGCTGGCGCGTCACTCGCCAAGATTGCGGCATGTCGTGGATATGGCGCCACGGTGCATGAAGGTGGAGACAGTCTCGACAATGCTGTAACGCTCGCACAATCTCGAGCAAGAGAAACCGGGATGGTGTTCTGCCACCCATACGACGACCCCGTTGTCGTCGCAGGTCAAGCAACTCTCGGCGTTGAACTCATCGACGACATCCCCGATCTCACACAGGTGATCGTTCCGCTTGGTGGCGGTGGACTGCTGAGTGGAGTTGCGCTTGTGGCGAAGCAATTTGATCCTTCGATACGTGTCATCGGTGTGCAGATTTCTTCGTGCGCCCCGTACATCTATGGCACGGCTCCGAAAGGTCCGGTCCCGACGTTGGCCGACGGTATTGCAGTGAAGGTTCCCGGCGAAGTGACTGCCCCACTGATTGAGAAATGGGTTGATGACATCGTTGACGTCGATGAAGACAGTGTGGCCGATGCAATGATGCTTCTCCTCGAACGTTCCAAGTACTTCGTTGAGGGCGGTGGGGCCGTAGGCGTGTCGGCGCTGCTCAGCGGTCGAGTGAAACCTGCCGATCGTGGGTCCACCTGTGTCGTGCTCTCTGGCGGCAACGCCGACCTTGGTCTTCTCACGGGTTTGGTTCGTCGCCACGAGACAAATCGCGGTCGTCGATTGATCGTGTTCGTGCGAATCAGTGATCGCCCGGGGGGCTTAGCGCGCCTCTTGGCGCTGTTTGCCGAACACGGCGCAAACCTCATCGAGGTAGAGCACGTGCGCGAAGGAGTCGACCTTCATGTGCGCGAAACTGGTGTACAAGCCGTACTCGAAGTTCGCGGTAGAGACCACGCAGAAGCCCTCATCGCCAGTACCAAAGCGGACGGCTACGACATTTCCGAAGTCACCGGACGCTAGTCAGTTCATGTCTCCGCGGATTCTGCTGCCAGGAAAGCTCACGTCAGGAGCAACCGGGGTTCGAGGTGAGAGCTATTCCAATGGCATCAGGTACGCCCAGGCAATTGCACGTGCTGGTGGTGTCGTCATGACGGTGCCACCACTTGCAGAGTCCGTTGATCATGTGGCCTCCCTCGTACAAGCCACTGACGGAGTGTTGATTCAAGGCGGTGGGGACATCGCTCCAGAGCGCTACGGGGAGTCTCGTCGCACGGACGCCATCTATGGAATCGTCGACGAGCATGACGAATTTGAAATTGCCGTCGTGCGTGAAGCAGTGAAGCAAAACAAGCCGCTTCTCGCAATCTGCCGAGGACTGCAGGTGCTCAATGTGGCGCTCGGGGGAACCTTGCATCAGGACCTTGGCGATGTGCTCTCGAACCGGGAGAGCCATTGGGATACCTATCATCCAATTGCGGTCACAGACGGTTCTCGTTTGGCGGCAGCCCTGGGAACGTTGACACCTGAACGGTCGCACTCATTCCATCACCAAGCGCTGAAGGACGTTGCGAACGATCTTCTCGTTGTGGCACGTGCTCCAGACGATGTCATTGAAGCAGTAGAACACCGTGATTGTGACTTCGTAGTAGGAGTGCAGTGGCATCCCGAAGACGATGCTGCAACGACTTCGGTGCAGCAATCCCTATTCAATGCTTTTGTGCACAGTTGCATGAAGAAGTAGTTTTCCAATCAATCATCTAGTGTTTTGTACACGATGATTCCTGTCAGTCGTCCCCGCATCACGAACGACGACGTTGAGGCGGTTGCCGACATCCTGCGCCAAGGATTTGTGTCTGGCGACGCGCCAATCGTCGCTGAGTTTGAGCGTGACTTTGCCAAAGCCGTCAACAGATCACACGGGATTGCCGTTGCGAATGGGAGCGTGGCGTTGGATCTCGCCCTACATGCCCTGGATCTCAATGAACACGATGAGGTGGTGATTCCCAGTTTCACCATTGCTTCATGTCTGTTTGCGGTGCTTCGCACCAAAGCGCGGCCTGTGTTTGCGGACGTGGATCCTTCCACTTGGAACCTCACGGTTGAGAATCTTCAAAACGTCGTAACTCCACGCACTCGGGCACTACTCGCAGTGCATGTTTACGGACTGCCTATTGATATGGATCCGATACTCCGCTTCTGCGCTGACCGTGGTATCACCATCATTGAGGATGCGGCCGAGTCCCATACCGTTACCTACAACGGCAGGGTGTGCGGCTCCTTTGGACTTGCGTCAACCTTCAGTTTTTATGCGAACAAAGCAATCACCTGCGGTGAGGGTGGAATGATCGTCACCGATGACGACCGCTTTGCCGCACGACTACGAAGCTTGCGGAATCTTTCGTTCCTTCCAGCACCAGGACCAAGGTTCGTACATGAAGAAATCGGATGGAATTTCCGTCTCTCTGCCTTGCAAGCCGCTCTCGGCAAGAGTCAGCTACTCCGGATGAACGACGTCACCGCAGAGAAGCGACGGATCGGTCTTGCGTACCACCAATTCCTTAGCAACAATTCCTCCCTCGCCATGCAGCCTGCCTCAACGGCGTATTCGAACAACATGTATTGGGTCGTAGGAATAGTGCTTCCAGAAGAATGCGATGCACGGACCGTCGCGGCGGCTCTTCGTGAACGTGGAGTAGACACCAGACCATTCTTCTACCCTCTGCACCAGCAACCGGTACTCGCAAAGTATTCACTAGATGTTCAGCCGTCCCTCCCTGTATCCGAACGCCTCGGTCGTAGCGGACTGTACCTGCCCAGTTTCGTCGGGATCACCGATGACGAGATTGCACACTGTGCGACTTCCCTCCTCGACGTACTCGCAAAAATATAGAGAGGCCTCGCTGTGCCCACACTCAACCAACTGTCAGTTGTTCTTCCCGTGTTGAACGAACGAGAAAATCTTGCTGAGCTCATACCTGAGCTCAGCACTGCACTCTCGACATCGGTGGATGACTTGGAAATCATCGTCGTGGATGACTCATCTACGGACGGCACTGAGAACCTCATGGAAGAATTCAGTCGGAGTGATGAACGCATTCGATTCATCTCACGTGTCGGACTTTCGCGCTCACTCCCCGACTCACTGAGCGAGGGTGTTCGCGCGGCGCGATTTGATCACGTCGCATGGATGGATGCGGATGGATCCATGCCACCAGAATCATTACGGCAACTTGTGTCTAGCTACCGAGCGACCACCGCAAGTGACCCAGTCATCGTCGGCTCTCGATTCGTCCCAGGTGGCGGATTCAAGGGGGTCGAGGTGGTTGGTGAGACCTCGTTCTGGCAGGTTGTCCAGAACCTCCGCGGCTCCAACGACTCGTTCTCTGCAGTTGTTCTGAGCCGAATTCTCAATCGGTACCTCTGGGTCATTCTCGACCGTTGCTGCCGCGACCTTGCTTCCGGGTTCATCATTGCGCAACGAGACACCGTTCTTCAGCTCGGACTACGCGGCTCGTACGGCGACTACTGCGTTCGATTTCTCTACCTCGCCCACAGGACCGCCCATCCGATCGTAGAAGTTCCTTACGTGTGCCAGTTGCGAAGACACGGATACTCCAAAACAGGTACCACTCTTCTAGGACTTCTGAAGCGTGGAATACCGTACGTGCTTCTCCCGTTTCGCATTCGTTGGACTCGGCCATAGTGACCGAAAGCATTCATATTGAGCGAATTCCTCCGGACTCCACTCACCTTGTCCATGCAGCTCGCTTGCATACCGACTGCATGCCTGAAACAATCACGTCGCAGCGAGGTGCCCTCACGCTGGCAGGCATCTATCGGCGACTATTGCGCCACGGACATTCGATCTATGTTGCAACGAAGCGGGAGAACGTCGTAGGTGGCATCGTAGTCATGGAGCATCAACAGCATCGTTCCACATTGTTCACACTCGTCCACCGGCCACAGTCATGGCTCGGCGCCATCCGCCAATTGGGAGTAGCTTCATTTTTTCAGCAGCTACGTGATGTCGTGGCCGTACAACGTATCGCCAGCAAGCTTCCAGCACACAACTACATCGTGGCCGTGTACGTTGACTCAGCCACGCGCCGAGCTGGTGTAGCACGTCAACTGTTGACCCAAGCCATGGAAAGTGCTCAGGCGCGAGGAGTTGTTCTGGCTGTCGACACGCTCCAATCAAATTCGGCCGCTCGACAGCTCTATCGCAGCCTTGGCTTCATGGAATATCAACGAACGAGGAAATCCGTGATCTTCACCTTGGGGGGGGATTAAACCGACGCTTGTCGTCGAGATACGGACCCTGCTTCACCTCAATGAGCTCGGATTCCTCCAGCATCTCAAAGCCATGGCCACCTGTCGACAGCAGAATGACGTCACCAGTGAAAATCTCACGGGAATCAACGTACGACTCATCTTCGCGATAAAAGTCCACTCTCACGCGACCCTTGCGCATGTAGAGCACTTCCTGGGTAAATGAAGCCTTGCGATCCACGTGCAAGTGGACGTGCGGCTGAATCACGTATCCAGCGGGTCGGCGCATGTAGCCCAGCTGTTGAGAATAATCATCAGGGGTGACAAATTGAATCCCGTCTGGATGAAATCCGCTTCGCACGATGATCGCCAAAACGGTGCCATCAACACGAACTTCCTCAACAAAAGACTGCATCACTGATGAGCCTACTCACTCGCCATCTGTCATTTACCTCGAGAAGTTACTAGCGTGCGAGCGATGTCAGTGAGTCGCTGACATCCAGGAGCCAAGTCGGAAGAATTCCGAGCACCAGCGTGAGAGCCACAGCGAGCCCGAGGGTGACGCGGCTCGACACCGACATCACTCGCGGAGTGATGGGGAAGGTTCCCCCGGCGGTGGGCTCCGAAAGCCACATACTCACCATGATGCGCAGATACAGATACGCGGCAATTACCGCTGAAACCATCGCGACAACAGCCAGGACGTAGCTCTCGGTGGAAACCGCAGCGCGAATGACCCCGAACTTGGCGACGAAACCACTCGTCAGAGGTACTCCTGCCTGCGCCAGCAACAACACCGTGAAGCCCAATGCAAACACGGGGTTGGTTTTAGCCACTCCGTTGAACGAATCAAGCGATGTGCTCGACTCACCATTGTTTGGGGCAGACACACTGGGGTTCTTCTGCGACACCACTGACACTGCAGCAAACGATCCCAACGCCAGCACCGAATACAGCACCACGTACACCAACGCCGAGGACACGCCGTTGTCGGCCGACGACGAACCAACGTGGCCGGCAGCTTCAAGTCCAACCAACATAAAGCCTGCATGACTGATCGACGAATACGCCAGCATGCGCTTCACGTCGCTCTGCACGATCGCCAACACCGAACCAACCACCAACGTGAGTACGGCAAGTCCAAATACCACCGGGCGCCAGTCATCGGCGCGAGTCGGGAAGGCAACAACGAACAAGCGGACCAGCGCCACGACCGCCGCGACTTTGCCCAACGATGCCATGAATCCGGTGACGTGCGTGGGTGAACCTTGATATACGTCGGGCGTCCAGGAGTGAAACGGCACGAGCGACACCTTGAATCCAAATCCCACGAGGAGCAATGCGACACCTGCAAGCAGCATCGCGTCATTTCGCGGAACGCTCACTTCGCTGGCCAGGATATTTGCAATTCCCGTCATACTGGTTTGACCTGTGGTGCCGTACACCAGCGCAATGCCGTAGAGCAGGAACGCAGAGGCGAATCCACCAAGGATGAAGTACTTGAGCCCGGCCTCCTGACTTGCGGTGCGCCGACGATCGCTGGCAGCCAACACATAAAGTGACAAACTCAGCGTTTCGATACCCAAGAACGACACCACGAGATCGTTCGCTGTCACCATGATTGCAGCACCAAGTGCTGCCGTCAGCAACAACGCATAATGTTCGAGCGAGTCGCTCTGGTTGCGAGACGAAGTGCTCGTAGTACTTACCCGACCGGATGCAGCATCCACGGTTGTCATGCTCGTGAACACCACCGCAATACAGATGGCGATGAAGGCGAGCAGCCCGAAACGGTCGTGGGCCAGCGTGCCCCTCACCAAGGTGCGTGGCGTCTCATCTGCCAGATTCGCAAACTGCAGAACTGCGAGTACACCCGCCGATCCAGCACTCGTCGCCGACACCAGGCCGTACCAACCGTGCGGCCACTGCGGTGTCAGCGAACCCAGCAACAGCACCAACACCCCTGCCACGAGTGCGATGTAGGGCGACAATGCGAACCACTCGATCGTGGGTGGTACGAAACTGCCGGCCAAATCCATGTGTTACTTCCCTGCTTCTTCGTTGGACGGTTGGACGTAGGTCGTGCGCGACTCCACATGTTCGATAAGCGCAGCCACGCTCGGCTCGATTCGCGACAACATCGGCTTCGGATACACGCCGGTAAACACGATGATGGCGACGAAAGCACCCAGTAACAAACCCTCGCGTAGTCGCAACTCTGCGAATCCCGAATTGGCTTCATCGGGCTCGCCGTGGAACACGCGCTGGTACGCCCACAACAAATACAACGCTGCCAAGACCACTCCCACCGTTCCGATAATGACCCACCACCGTGCCGTATCAAAGGAACCAATCAAAATCAGGAACTCACCGACGAATCCATTGAGTCCCGGCAAACCAATCGATGACAGCATCACCACCATGAAGAACCCCGCGAACACGGGCGCAACGTGTTGCAAGCCACGGAGCTCTGCGATTTGACGTGTATGGCGGCGCTCGTAGATCATTCCGACGAGCAAGAACAATGCGCCTGTCGACACACCATGGTTGACCATCTGCATCACACCACCGGTAACGGCTTGATCGGTCAGCGCAAACGTGCCAAGGACGATGAATCCGAGGTGCGCAACGCTGGAGTAGGCAACGAGGCGCTTCAAGTCGGTCTGCATAGTGGCCGCAATCGCGCCGTACAGAATGCCGATGACCGCCAAGGTATACAACACGGGGCGTGCCCACACGCTGGCCTCGGGAAAGAGGTACACGCCGAAGCGAAGCAATCCATAGGTGCCCATCTTCAACAACACACCGGCAAGAATCACTGAACCAGCCGTCGGTGCTTGGGTGTGCGCATCAGGCAACCAGGTGTGTACGGGAAACAGCGGAACCTTCACGGCAAATGCAACTGCGAATGCAACGAACAGCCACCGGCCTTGTGTAACCGAGAGAGCGCCATTCTCGGCCAACGCCACCAGATCAAAGGTGACCTCACCAAGAGCGCCACGCGACAACAACGCAGTGGCAACGATGCCAACCAACATGAATGCCGATCCAGCCATGGTGAAGAGGAAGAACTTGGTTGCGGCGTACACACGATCGTCGTAACCCCATCCTCCGATGAGGAAATACATCGGCACCAACACGATTTCAAAGAACACGAAGAAGAGGAACAGGTCCAGACTGACGAACGAACCCATCACACCGGCCTGCAAGATGAGCAGCCACGCAAAGTACGGGCGTTCGTCGTGGTGTGGATCGACTCCGGCGATTACCAATGGGAAGAGCACGCCCGTGAGCACCACCAAGAACAGCGAGATGCCGTCGATACCGAGATGCCACGAGATTCCCCACTGGGAAATCCATTCATGTCGGGAAACGAACTGAAAGCCGGCATTTGCGGGCTCAAACGCCTGCAACACCCACAAACTCAATGCACCGGTCACCACGCTCGATGTGAGTGCAGCGAGTTTGCCCCACTCCGCGCGCATGCGACCAAAGAACAAGACCGCAGCAGCGCCGAGGAGCGGCACCAACACCAATGAGGTGAGGATCGGAAACTCCAACGTGGATGCACTCGACGACGCAGCAATCATCACGCCAGCCATCCCCGCCATACGAACCATGCCAACAGCACCACGGTGCCCAACGAGAGCATGACGGCATACGCGCGCACGAAACCCGATTGCGAACGACGCACCTGTGTGCCCACTCCCCGTGCCAACGACCCAGCACCATTGACGAGCCCGTCGACGACTCGTGCATCGAACCTGGTGATACCGCGGAATGCTGCAGCGCCAGGACCGCCCACCAAGCGGGCAACGGTGGCGTCGTACCACCACGCGTTCTCCAACACCTTGGGCTCGAGCGCCGGCAATCGACGCTTGGCATAGACGACCACCGACAAAGCAATGCCGGTGAACGCCACCACGATGGCCGCCAACAGCAACAGGTACTTGTTGTCATACGCCCAAGTTCCCTTGATGCTGCGCTCGGCATCCTCCACGACCGGCTCCAGCCAGTGTTCGAGGAAGTGCAATTTCTTGCTGAACGGCAGCTGCATCGCTCCACCAATCACCGACAGCACCGCAAGCACGACGAGCGGAATCAACATCACCTTTGGACTCTCATGAGGTCGAAAATCGCCGTGTGCGCCATGTTCATTGGAGGCATCGTGCCAGCGAGCCTCCCCAAAGAACACCATGATCACCTGGCGCGTCATGTAATACGCCGTGAGCAATGCCGTGACCATTCCCACCGCATAGAGCAAACGGTTGTCGGCGTACACGTACAGCAGAATCTCGTCCTTGGACCAAAATCCCGCAAACGGCGGTACGCCGGCGATGGCCAGCCATCCAATGATGAAGGTAATGGCGGTCACTGGCATCGCAATACGAAGAGCACCCATCTTGCGCATGTCTTGTTCGTGGTGCATGCCATGGATGACGGAGCCAGAGCCGAGGAAGAGCAGCGCCTTGAAGAACGCGTGTGTCACCATGTGGAAGATTGCCGCAACGTACGCACCCGAACCGATTGCAAGGAACATGAAGCCGAGTTGCGACACCGTGGAGTAGGCAAGCACGCGCTTGATGTCGTGCTGAGCCACCGCAATCGATGCAGCGAAGAGTGCAGTCGCTGCACCAACGATGGCGATGGTGTCAGGTACCCATCCGTACGACTCTGCGAGCACCGGGCCCACGCGAGTCATCAAGAACACTCCGGCAGTCACCATCGTTGCCGCGTGTATCAGTGCCGATACCGGTGTTGGGCCCTCCATGGCATCTGGCAACCAGAAGTACAAGGGAAGTTGCGCACTCTTACCGCACGCTCCCACGAACAAGAGAATCGCGATGGCCGAAATCGCCGTTTGCGAAATGGTGCCCTCGTGTGCAGCTTCGTTGATGGCCTTGTACGACACCGACCCCACCGCGGAGAAGGCAACGAACATTGCCGTCATTACTCCCCAGTCGCCGATTCGATTGGTGACGAATGCCTTCTTGCCGGCTACTGCTGCGCTGTTACGTGTATGCCAGAACGAAATGAGGAAGTACGAGCATGCGCCTACACCTTCCCAACCGAGGAAGGTGACCAAGAGATTCTCTCCGAGCACCAACATGAGCATCGAAAAGACGAACAGATTGAGGTACAAGAAGAACTTTGGGAACTTCGGGTCACCATGCATGTAACCAATCGCATAGAGGTGAATGAGTGAACCGATACCGGTCACAAAGAGCGCCATCGTGATGCTCAGTGGATCCGCAAGGAGTGCGAAGTCGATCTGCAAGGCGCCAACCGGAATCCACTGGAACAGTGTCACCACGTGTGAACGCTCCTCGGATGGCATGCCGAGTAGGTCGAAGTACACCGCCACCGTCACCAAGAACGACGTTGCCGTGGCGAACGTTGCCAACCAACCGGCACGTGGCTCGCCAATGCGTGAGCCAAATGCCATAAGCACTGCTCCACCGATGAGCGGCAAGAACGGCACCAGCCAGACGAGGTCCACCATGGCGTTAGCCCTTCAGCTCCGCCATGTCATCGGCCGTTAGCGATGAACGGTTACGCATGATCGCCACGATGATTCCGAGGCCAACCACAACTTCGGCGGCCGCCACCACCAAAACGAAGAACACGATGGATTGGCCGTCAATGTCGGTGAGTTCGCGGGCCAGCGCAACGAACGAAAGATTCACGGCGTTCAACATCAATTCAATGCACATGAACATGATCAGCGGATTCCGACGCACCATTACACCGACTGTTCCAATGACGAACAAGAGGGCGGCAACGATCAGATAGGAAAGCGTCGTTGGTTCGGCCATTACGCATCCCCTGCCGCGCGGCGTCGTGCCAACATCACAGTGCCCACCACTGCAACCACCAACAGCACCGAGGTGAGTTCGAATGCAACCACGTAGTCGCCGAAGACGGAGCGTGCGAGCTGCTGGATGTTGGCGTCCCCTCCAGCTCCTTCTGCGGAAGTGTCGAGGCCTCCTGCACGCGTGGCAAGGACATCAGCGCCCCGTGCTGCGGCAACCACCAAGAGACCGAGCAGACCCAAACCTGCAACTCCAGCCAGCCAGCGCTGGGCGACGAGTGGCTCGGCACTGAGGTTCTCTGCTTTGTCGACACCCAACAGCATGATGACGAAGAGGAACAGCACCACGATGGCTCCGGCGTAGACGATGATCTGTACGGCAGCCAAGAAGTACGCCTCCAGTGCCACGAAGTGCACTGCAACACCAAACAGCGTGAGCACCAACGACAGCGCCGCGTGCACGGGATTGCTTCGCGTAATCACGCCGACTGCCCCGATGAGCATCATTGCGCTTGCCAGAACGAAGACGACAAGTTCCATTAGTGCTTCCTGCCCACATCCGCATCGGAGGGAGGAAGAGACGCGGCATCGGCCTGCGCCTGCGAGGCTTCAGCCGGTCTCACGCCGTAGCCACGCTCACCGGCCCATGACACCACGCCGACAAACGATGCATCACCAGCTGGTGCGGTCGCACGCATCCACGCGGAGGTGTGTTGATCCTCCCCTGGCCGCCAGTCTTCCCACGGCAGATGTTGAGGCTTGCCATCGTCGCCCACCAGCAGTTCGTTCTTGGTGTAAATCGCATCTTTGCGGTTGGTGAAGGAGAATTCGAACAACTTTGTTTCTGTGATGGCTTCCGTGGGGCATGCCTCCACGCAGAGATCACAGTGGATGCAACGTAGATAGTTGATCTCATAAATCCATCCGAAGCGCTCACCCGGCGAAGTTGGGTTGTCAGGATCGTTGTCGGCGCCACGTACGTGAATGCACTTGGCCGGACACACCGCCGCACAAAGTTCGCAGCCGATGCATTTTTCCATGCCATCTTCGTAACGGTTGAGCACGTGTCGCCCGTGCAGGCGTTCCGGCTTGTCGATCTTCTCGTCCATCGTCGGCGCATTGCGCTTCTTGCGCTTGAACAGACGCCCACCGGAATACTGAGTCGTCACACGGTTCTTGCGACCGTGCTGACGGAACGTCACGAGAAAGCCGCCGAGGTAACCCATTTAGAACTGCGCTCCTTCGCGCTCGCGAGTCCTGTTGCTCATGGAGAACGCGGCTTGCAGTAGTGCGTAACACATTCCAAGTACCACCACCGCTGCTGCCGTCGTGGTGAACACGTTCCACCCTTCGTTGCGAGCCAGGCGTTGAACCGCCAGCAGCATGAACCATGCCAGCGAACCGGGGATGAGCACCTTCCACCCAAGATCCATCAACTGGTCGTAGCGCAAACGTGGCAAGGTGGCGCGGAACCAAACGTAAATGTAGAGGAATACGAGCACCTTTCCGAGCAACCACACCGTGCCTTCCAACCCGTTCGGAATCAACGGGATGTCCAGCGTTACTCCGCCGTACGAGATTGGTTGCGGGCCACCGAAAAACAACGTGACGATCATTGCCGACATCGTGACCGTGTTCATGAACTCCGCGAGGTAAAACAATGCGAAGCGAATCGAGGAATACTCGGTGTTGAAACCTCCCACCAACTCCTGCTCCGCTTCCACCAAGTCGAACGGTGGACGATTGAGTTCGGCGGTTGCCGCAACGAGGAAGATGACGAATGGCACGATGCCGGTGGCCACCACGTGCCAATCGGTCAAGGTTGACTGCGCCGCCACGATGCCGCTCGTTGACAGCGTTCCCGAAATCAGAATGACCGAAGCAAGCGACAAACCAAGCGCTGCTTCATAACTCACCATTTGTGCTGATGCTCGCACGGATCCGAGCAACGGATACTTGGAACCGCTCGACCAGCCAGCCAGCATGATGCCGTACACGGCGATGGACGAAATCGCGAGTGCGAACAGCACCCCAATGTGTGGATCGGCGAGTTGGACGCGCGTTTCGACACCGAACCAAGTGACGATGCCGTCGTTACCGTCACGGTAATCGCCTCCCAGCGGGATGATCGCAAACGACAAGAAAGCCGGGACGAAAGAAAGAAACGGAGCGAGAGCGAACACGAACCTGTCGGAACGGCGAGGCAGCAGGTCCTCTTTGAAAAACAACTTGATTCCGTCGGCGAGTGTCTGCAACAACCCGAAGGGCCCCGCTTTGTTGGGTCCGATGCGATTCTGCATTCCGGCAATCACCTTGCGCTCGAACCACACCATGAGCATGGTGGCCACCAGACCCACGACGAATACCACCAGCACTTTCAGCACCACGATGACGAGCGGCGTCCACAGCACCTCGCCTTCCAGCATCGGGTCGAGGGCGAGCATCACATCACCTCCACCACGACGTCAGTCACTGCCACGTCGTGGCGAATCAGCTGACGAACATCGCTGCCGTGTTGGTTGAACGGAACGAATACAACACCGCGCGAAACCGCATCATCGACCTTCAGCGGCATTACCACCGCGGCTCCGTTTGCAGCCAAGCGCACATCCGCACCTTCGCGAACACCCAATCGTTGCGCATCACCGGGGTTGATATGCACGGCTGCTTCACGAGCGAGCGGCGCAAGCGAAGGACTCTCGCTGGTAGAAATTGCGCGGTCGTACATCAGACGCGCTACGTGTAGGCGGAACTGGTGACTCAGTCTCGTTGCAGCAGAGCGTGGTGCTGCAGTGATTCGAACGGGTGTTGGGTGCGCCACCACCGCTCCCTCGCGGCGAACTGCCTTGGCTTCTGCGGCCGGCGCAAATGCCGACACGGCCGCGGTCATGGCATCGTGCAGCTCTCCGTAAGAGGAGATCCCCAAATCCACTCCAAGTTCCAGTCCGAGCTCGGCGGCGATCATCCAATCCGGTCGCGCGGTGCCTGCAGTTGTGATTTTCTGTGCAACGTCACTGACACGACCTTCGCAGTTGGTGGTGGTGCCAACCTTCTCGCCGTAGGCCGAGGCAGGCAACAGCACTTCGGCATGTCGCGCCGATTCGGTAACGAAGGTATCCACTGCAATCACATGTTTCACCGCGGCAAACGCACGTCGCACCAAATCGGCATCGGGTACGTCGCTCGCCGGGTCGGCACCAATCAGCACGAGACACTCGACTTTTCCTGCTGCAGCCGCCGAGAGAATCGCATTGGTATCGGCATCCGGGCGTTGTGGAGTCAATCCTGCGGTTACTGCACCGCGCACGTTGCCGCGGCGCACCACGGGCAACACGCGTGCGGCTGGCACGGCGGTCAACACCGCACCCGTCGCCAACAAGGTGAACTCGGGCGACTCCGCCAAATTGCCGCGACCCATCACCACGGTGACGGCACCTCGCAACAGTTGTTCGGCGACTTCCGGCGTAGCCAGCAGTTCGCTCACGACGCGCGGTTGATCGCCTGGATCGTGACGCACCGATTTCCATGCGTACTTGCTCAATCCCGTTGCTCGAGGTGAGACCTCGATGATTCGCGTCGTGCGCTTCTCGGCTGCGTCTCGCAGTCGGAGGTACAACACCGGCAACTCTTCCTTCAGGTCCGGTGCCAGCAATATCACGGTGGGTGAAGCGCACGTCTCGGCAATCGTTGCCTGCGGGAGCGCGAACACTTCGGCGGGCAAGCCATCACCCAACTGCGCATCACGAGCACTGATGCCGAGCATGTCCGCCAGCTTGGCCCAGGCAAATGCATCCTCGTTACTGCCACGTGCACCGCCGATGATGCCGACAGCATCCGGACCTTTGTCGTTCAATACTGTTCGCAAGATTCGTCCAGCGGCATCGAGCGCATTCGACCACGTCGTCTCTACAAGAGCGCCGTCTTTGCGCATCAACGGTGTGTGTACGCGGTTCTTTGAGTTCACCGATTCAAAATTGAAACGACCACGGTCGCACAACCAGCCCCAGTTGACGGATTCGATGTCGACACCCTGATAACGCACCAACTCATCACGGCTACTTTGCACCACCGTTCGACAGCCGACGCTGCACGAGGTGCAGGTGCTCTCCACTTGCTCCAGATCCCACGGGCGTGCCTTGAATCGGTACGCGCTCGAGGTGAGCGCTCCCACCGGACAGATCTGCACCGTGTTACCCGAGAAGTACGAACTGAATGGTTCATCCGGGAAGGTCATCACCTGGGTGTTGTTGCCTCGGCTCGTGAAGGAAATCAGCGGGTCACCGGCAACTTCGCCAGCAAAACGAGTGCAACGATCACACAGAATGCAGCGCTCACGATCCAAATAGACCAACTCGCTGATGGGAATCGGCTTTTCGTAGTGGCGCTTTTCCTCCACGTAGCGGCTCTCACCAGGGCCATGGGAAAAGGCCTGGTCTTGCAGTGGACACTCGCCGCCTTTGTCGCACACCGGACAATCCAGTGGATGATTTGCCAACAAGAGCTCGAGCACGCCTTCTTGTGCACGTTTGGCGGGTTCCGAAGTTGTGGACACCACTTGACCCTCGGCTACTGGCGTCATGCACGACACCACCAACGCCTTCCCACGAGGTCCTTCCACCTCGACGATGCACTGTCTGCACATGCCTACCGGCGACATGCGTGGGTGATAGCAGAAGTGCGGCACGAAGGAGCCCGACTGCTCGCAAGCAGTGATGAGCAACTCACCGGGCTTGGCTTCGACGGAGCGACCGTCAACCGTGAGGCTGACCGTGGTTTTTGGAGCAGTGGTATCGGTCATGATCGCTTAGGAATGGCTCACGAGATGTGTTGCAAAGGGAGACTCGACGCCGTCGATTGGACGACCGTGTTCGATGTAGTGCTCGAACTCGTGTCGGAAGCGACGCACCGCCGACGCAATGGGTGACACCGCCGATGGTCCGAGTGGACAAATCGTCGTCTGGCGTGGCGGCCATGCGATTCCTGGGCTGATGCTTTCGCTGACTTCGAACAACAAGTCGATGTCTTCCGCCCGACCGTGACCGTCCAACATTCGCTTCAGAACGCGCTCCAACCACGTGGTGCCCTCGCGGCACGGTGTGCACTTGCCGCAGGACTCGCGCGCAAAGAAGCGAACGATGCGCCAGCATGCAGCCACCATGTCGGTGGTCTGATCCATCGCCACGATTGCGCCAGACCCGAGCATCGATCCGGCCTTGTCAACCGTCGGCTTGTCGAGCGCCATGTCCAGGTGCTCGGGGAAGAACCACATCGCCGATGCGCCACCGGGGATGAATGCCTTGATCGAACCACCGTTGCGAATTCCGCCGCAGTACTCGGGCGCTTCGAACAACATACGGAACGTAGTAACGCCGTTAGGTACCTCGAACACGCCCGGCTTGTTGACGTGACCGCTCACTGCGAACATGCGCATCCCGGTTGAAGTCGGAGCCCCGATGGACTTGAAGTCACTTCCGCCCTTGCCAACGATGTACGGAACATTGGCGAGAGTTTCGACGTTGTTCACGATCGTTGGCTGCATGTACAGCCCCTTCACTGCGGGGAAGAACGGTGGCTTCAATCGAGGCATGCCTCGCTCCCCTTCGAGACTCTCGATCAATGCGGTTTCTTCGCCCACGATGTAGGCGCCGGCGCCCCAGGTCAGGGTGACATCCACGGAAAAGTTGCTGCCACAGATGTTCTTGCCCACCATGTTGTTGGCGTACGCGTCATTGAGCGCCTGGGCCAAACGCTCTTGCGCGTGAGCCATCTCGCCACGGACGTAGAGAAACGCTTGCGACGCATTCAACGCATAACACGCAATGACGATGCCTTCGATCAACTGGTGTGGATCGCGCTCCATGAGCAGACGATCCTTGTACGTGCCGGGCTCGCTCTCGTCCCCGTTGATCACCAGATAACGCGGGTGCACGCCTGCCGGGAGAAAACCCCACTTGGTGCCGGCAGGAAATCCCGCACCACCACGTCCCTGAATTTCAGCCGCCTTCACTTCGTCGTGCACTTGCTGCGGCGTCATGCTGCTTACCGCTTTTCGCAATGACACGTAGCCACCCGTTCGCACGTAACCGGCATACGTGTGTCCATCGGCAAGTTCGAAGCGCGAGGTAATGACCTTTGGGCCTGTTGGAACGCTCATCGGGCATCCACCTGTGCTTGTTCCTCCACTCCACGGTTGCTCCACGCTTCCGTCGTGGCCTGTCGCACTGCGGCCAACGTGCCGTGCGGTGGAACCTCCCCGGACAACTTTCCACTCTCCAATTCGGTGATGAGCGCATCGAACGACTCCGGCGTCACCTTGTATCGGTAGCGATAGTTCACCTGGAGCGCCGGCGCTTCGGTGCAGGCCGCGATACATTCCACATCTTCGATGGTGAACAGGCCGTCCTCCGTGGTGCCACCCGACTTGATGCCCAGCCGCTCCTCAGCATGGTGCAGGAGATTCCAAGCGCCGACCAACTGGCAGGAAATATTAGTGCAGATGTTGATGCAGTATTTCCCCACCGGATGGAACTTGAACATTTCATAGAAGCTCGCGGTGCCATACACCTCGGCCGGTGCGAGATCCAACAACTCGGCAATGTGCACCATGGCGTCCTGCGCCACGTATCCGTCTTGCTCCTGCGCCAAATGCAGCAGCGGAATGAGCGCGGACTTCTTGCGCGGGAATCGCGCGATGATTTCCTTTGCGGTGACGACGCGTTCGTCGGTGAGGCGACTCATCGATCCACTTCTCCAAGTACGGGGTCAATCGAGGAAATCACGGCAACAGCGTCGGCAACCAGTCCGCCACGCATCATGTGCGGGAGGCACTGCACGTTGACGAAGCTCGGCGCACGCACGTGCATTCGATACGGCACCGACGAACCATCGCTGGCGATGTAACAACCAATTTCGCCGCGTGGCGATTCGATTGCCACGTACACCTCACCTTCCGGAACCTTGAAGCCCTCGGTGAAGATCTTGAAGTGGTGGATGAGCGCTTCCATCGACTCGTCGATGCGTCCACGTGGTGGCGGAGTGACCTTCTTGTTTTGGATTCGATAGTCACCCGTGGGCATCTTGTCGAGAATCTGTCGTACGATCCGCATCGATTCGCGAATTTCCTGCAATCGAATTGCGTACCTGTCATAGGCGTCGCCGTGCATACCGACCACCACATCGAAATCGACGTCGCGGTACTTGAGATACGGCATGTCTTTTCGTAGATCCCAAGCAACCCCGGTTGAGCGGAGGATCGGACCGGTCGCAGCCAACGCAATCGCTTCGCTTTGAGTGATGACTCCGACTCCCTGCAGACGCTCTCGCCAGATCGGCTGGCCGGTCATCAACACCTCGTACTCCGCCAAGCGATCAGGCAACATCTCCAAGAGGTGCAGCACATCATCACGCCAACCTGCCGGCAAGTCCGCAGCCAATCCGCCGGGACGAATGAAATTGTGATTCATGCGCAATCCAGTGACCTTCTGGAAAAAACGCAGCACTTCTTCACGCTCGCGCCAGCCGTACAGCATCATCGAGACGGCACCAAGATCCATTCCGTTGGTCGCCATGAACAACAGGTGGCTGCTCATACGGTTGAGCTCCGACAGCAACATGCGCATCCATTGCGCACGCTCCGGAATGTCGCCATCGATGCCGAGCAACTTCTCGGTTGCCATCGAGAACACCAACTCGTTGTTGAGTGGCGACAAGTAGTCCATGCGCGTCACGTTGGTGCCGCCCTGCATATAGGTGAGCGACTCCCCGGTCTTTTCCATGCCGGTATGGAGGTACCCAATCACTGGTTTACAACGCAAAACGGTTTCGCCCTGCAACTCCAGCATCAAACGCAACACGCCGTGGGTGCTCGGGTGTTGCGGACCCATGTTGATGATCATCGACTGGTCTTCGCCCACGTCAGTCGCCACGTCTGCGAGTGCTGCGGCGGCCGATTCGCTCATGCGAAGTACTGCGCCCGCTTCGCGCATCAAAGCCTTCTGGGAAATGTCGGCGCGCGACTGCAGCTCTTGACCACCTTCGCCGGTTGCAGCGCCGGCCGAACCGATCGGGGCACCAGCCGACACCATTGCAGAATCATCCGCCGTGCGCTGGTCGAGTGTCGTCATGACGCTGCACCCTTGAACTGCACGGGAATACGTCCCTGCGAGTAGTCCTTGCGCAAGGGATGACCGTCCCAGTCCTCGGGCATGAGGATGCGAGTGAGGTCGGGGTGACCATCAAAGACGATGCCGAACATGTCGAACACTTCGCGCTCCATCGCTTCGGTGCTGGGATGAACGTCGAACAACGAAGGAATCGACTCCCCCTCGGCAACTTGCACTCGTACCCGCACACGCTCACGCTTGGAAATGGACAGGAGGTTGATCACCAACTCGAATCGTTGCGCCACCACATCACCCGGAACCGATCGGTTGGCATGCAGCAAGTAATCCACCGCAGTGAGATCCACACACATGGTGAAGCCGTCTGCATACAACTGCGTGACGGTGGATATGTAATCGGACGCAGTCACGAACATCACCGTCTGTCCGCGCGAATCGGTCATGACTTATCGTCGCTCCAGCGCTACCGGGGTGGTGATGCCGGCAGGAATTTCTTGAATATGGACATTCGCGCCGGCACCCGTTGCTGCACGACGATGCATGATTTCACCATCTTCGATCAACTGGTGGAGAGTTTCAATTGCGTGAATGAGCGTTTCTGGTGTTGGTGGACAACCCGGCGCGTACACATCCACCGGCACCACTTGATCGACGCCTTGCACGATCGCATAGTTGTTGAACATTCCACCGCTTGATGCACACACCCCCATCGAAATCACCCACTTGGGCTCCATCATCTGGTCATATACCTGTCGCAGGACTGGCGCCATCTTTTGGCTCACGCGCCCTGCAACGATCATGATGTCGGCCTGACGCGGCGACGCACGAAACACTTCCATACCGAATCGCGCAAGGTCGTAGTGCGGGGCGCCGGTTCCCATCATCTCGATGGCGCAACACGCCAATCCAAACGTGGCTCCCCAACTCGATCGGGAACGAGACCACTTCACCAGGTCTTCGACTCGACCCGTCAAGAAATTGTGCTTGATGCCCCCCAAGCCGTTGTCGAGCACATCACGGACTGCGCTCATGCTGCACCAACCTGATAGTCGGCTGGTGCCGAGCGACCATCCAAGCCCACGACCTTGACTCCGGCTGCAGCAACAGGGGCGGCATTCACATCGGCAACAGAGAGTTCCTTCTTGAGAGGCCCCCACGCCAATGCACCGCGCGCCACGACGTACACGAAGGCCACGAAGAACACGGCACTGAAGGCGAACATCTCCCAGAAGCCGAACGCGCCGAGTGCCTCGTGCGCAACCGCATACGGATACGCAAAGATGATCTCGATGTCGAACATGATGAACAACATCGCCACGATGTAGAACGACACCGGGAAACGCTCGGGTGATTCGCGGCTCGGCACGATGCCGCACTCATACGGTGCATCCTTGGCGGTATTGGGGCGTCGTGGTGCCAGCAGCTTCGATGCAACCAGGCTCAGCACACCAAACACCACTGCAAGAACCGTGAGCACGACGATCGGGAGGTATTGATTCATCGCCGATTCGCCCGCAGGGCTCAGACCTTCTCGAGCTCGCGCGCTGCTGCGAGATTCTCGCGCAACATCAAATCTCGACGATGCAACAGCCAACACAAGATGATGAACACCACGAGCGAGCCCAATGTGATCAACATTGCGGGCTGACGCTTGTTGCCAAGATCGCGAATCATGTAGACGTACCTACGGTCTTGGGATTCGTCGATCTTGGGTCGTGCCGGTGCGCGACCTGGCTCGACACGCTGCGGAACGACGGGCGCGACTTCCACCAAGGCATATCTCGGTTCGTGGAAGAAGGCCACGAAGTCGAGTGCGTCATTGATTTTTGGCCAACGCTCTCCGCCACGATCGAAAACGGCGACCGAAACGAACTCACCTGCGGCGAATTCGTCGGCCTGGTTGATCAGAATTTCATCCGACGACGCCACTGCTTGTCCGCGTTGCGGGTCGGCTTCGTCCAGCAAACGCCAGCCTTCTTCGGTGAGGGCAGTGGCGACCGCATCGGCATTCTCTTGCGCGGTTCCCGTCAACTTGAGTGGCTGTTCGAGGATTTCCACCTGCTGCAACAACTCACCGTCACGGACGATGGTCGCGGGCTCCGCAGGTTTCCACGACGGCTCGCGACCTTTCAGACCAATCCCGTACGTCCACCAGATGATTCCCATCGCCACCATCCAGCCGAACAGCCCGGCAAGCACCACGAGGAAGCCGAGCCGCGCACCCATGTTGGTGCCCACCACGAGATACGTTCCGCCAATCAACACCACCACCGAAATTAAGACCACCACATAGCCGCGTAACTGCGGCTGCCAATTGATGGCCAACATCGACAACAACTGCATCACAAGCCTCGCACGTATTCCACGACGGCTTTGATTTGTTCGGGCGTCAACATGCCGCCGAAGCCAGGCATGCGTCCACCTCCTTGACCCTGCTCGCCGTATTTCTTGCCGTATTCACTACCGGCAGCAATGAATGCGATCATGTCGTCTTGGTTCGGGAACTGACGGATGGTGGACCCACCGGTGAGGTTGGGCCCGAACGCACCGCCGCCAGTGATCTGTGGTTCGCCGTACGACCAACCCTTGGTGTGGCATCGAGCGCATGAGTAGCTCCCGGCGCCGAGATCCAAATTGAAGAGTGCTTCACCCAACGATGCATAGGTACCCGCTGCAACGAGACGTTCTGCCTCAGCCTGAATTTCATCCTGGTTCTTCTTCGCCAAAGTGCCACCATCGCACATCTTTGCGTCGGCATCGGGTGATGCACAGTTCTCGCGCGGAACCTGAATGCTCTTCAGGTAGTCGAGCACCGTTTGAATCTGTTGTTCGTTCATTGGCCCACCACCGACCAAACCCCATGCCGACATCGGCGAGAACGGGCGACCGTAATTGAGGATGAATCGCACTTCTTCCTCGCTGTAGCGCAGGTAGATGTTGTTGATTGCCGGAGCCTTCCAGTTCACGGCTTTCACTTCGCCGGTCTTCGGATCCGTCACCGCATACGACGCGACACCGCCACCACCGTTCATGCCTCCGTGGCAACCCGCGCAATTGAAGCCACCTTCGGCCGTCGCGGCGAACAAACCGCTGCCCCACGTTTCGAACTTGTGGACGAAGTCCTTTTCCGCACCGGCCTGACGACCAGGTTCCAGAATCCAGTAGAGCGGCAACGTCACCGTGATGATGGCCAGAAAGACCAGACCTAGCAACTGTGTTCGTTCGAGCTTTTTACCTTCGAGGATTTCGTCGTCGTAGTACGGCTTGCGGTTGGCCGCCAGCTCGATTTCGGATCCGATTTCAGCACGGCTGGATCGAATATTGAAGAACGCATAAAGCGCCCAGCCTCCAAGGGCGACGACGAGCGCAATCCATGCGAGCGTGGTGGTGACGTCGGCAAATACGGGTGTCATGAGAAGTTAGTGACTTCCCCCACCCACACAGTGCGGGCCTTCGGCTTCTTGACCTGTGGTGTTGGTGCCGATTGCCGGCCCACCGAACACTGCACCGGTATCGATGACGACGTTGCCATTGTTGATCGAGACAGCGAAGCGATCCATGCCTCGTGGTGCCGGGCCGCCCTTCTTTTCACCCACGCGGTTGAACTGCGAACCGTGACATGGACACTCGAACCACTGCGATGTCGCACAGGTGGGCACGCGGCAGCCGAGGTGCGGGCACTTCTGATACAACGCCACGATTCCTGACGACATTCCGGCGAACACCGGTGCCTGACCTGCATACACCGCTTCGGCCTTTGCCAACGACTCTTTCGGATACTCGGTGACCCACGCACGCGCTTCCGGCAAATACAAGAAGCCTTTGTTCGAGCGAATCCCCGCAACGATGTCGTCAAGTTTGCCGGCGTTGATCTTGGAACCAAAACCGCCTTCAGCACCCTTCCACAGATACCCGATGACGGCAGCACCGAAGCCCCCGAGGCCGGCGCTCATCAAGGTGAACGTCGCACGATTGAAGAACTGTCGACGAGACACACCGATGACTTCCGGATCTGGTGGTGACCATGGGGCAACCGCGACACTGGCCGGTACTGCCAACTCGGTGCTACGCGACGCGACGGCTTCACGTTCGTATTGCTTGCCGGTGACGGCACGCTCGGCGGATTCGTCACGTGAACGCGTCTCGCGCGAGAGCACTCCGGTGGTTT
>Ga0207939_1000080_pt1 | contig 37583 bp, 59 predicted proteins | sample LakMenEpi02Jun12_FD_150663 | JGI IMG/M metagenome (GOLD analysis project Ga0207939, IMG submission 150663) | Freshwater microbial communities from Lake Mendota, WI - 02JUN2012 deep hole epilimnion (SPAdes) | ecosystem: Environmental > Aquatic > Freshwater > Lentic | place: Lake Mendota, Madison... | reverse complement strand
GGGCAATCACTTTCAGCCGCAATTAGACAACAGTTTAGTGCAGAAGGTGTTGGTCAATATACATGAGAGCGAGAAGTAAAAAAATGGCAAACAAGTACATTCAAAGACGAATTCTAGTTAGATATATGCTAGAAACTTATCCAATGTGCCAACGTTGTCATGTAAAAGCCTCAGAGGAAGTGCATGAAGTTAAAAGTAGAGCGCGTGGAGGATCTATTCTAGAAGTCGAAAACTGCCGAGCTCTTTGCCATAACTGCCATTTTTGGATTACAACCAATCCTGCAGAAGCTCTTAAAACAGGTTGGTTAAAGAATTCCTGGGATGAATGATGCCAACTTATGACTACAAATGCCAAAGATGTGGAATCACCGTTGAAGTCAGCCACTCAGTATCAGAGCACGGTCCTAGATGTGATTGTGGAGAGGTTATGCAAAAGATTTTTACCGCTATACCCGCTATTTTCAGAGGTAACGGATGGGGAGGCAAAGAATGACAAACCTATCTAGAAAACGTAGAGGTCGAGAGACTGAGTTGATCTTTGCTGAATACCTAAAACGAGAAGGTTGGGTTTATGCTGAAGCAAGTAGTTCTTCGGCTGCAGGTACAGATATAAAAGGAGTTATCGGTGTTGATTGGGAACTAAAGGCTAGAGCAGACTTTGATCCTAAATCAGCAATGAAACAACAAGCAAAAAGAATAAAAGAAGGCGTAATCCCCATCGCTGTATTAAGACAAAATGGACAAGGTGAAGCCGACATTGAGAATTGGCCAGCATGTGTTCCAGTAAGCATAATGATCCAATTACTCAAAGAAGCAGGTTATTTGTGACAATAAGAGATTTAGAGTTCAAGGTAGAATCAGCTGTTTGGATGAAAGATGCTAATTGCACTGATCCAAGCATTGATCCTGATTGGTTTTTTCCAGATAGCGAACATCCAACCAATTTAGAACAAAGAGCAGCTTTAAGTATATGCCAAAATTGTCCAGTACAAATGAATTGTCTTGGATATGCAATAAAACATTGGCCAGTGTATGGAGTATGGGGTGGCATGAAAAATAAAGACATCAAGGATCTAGTCCGACAAATAAAGGAGCAAAAATGAGTGCAGCAATAACAATCAAAGGTCGCGTTGGTAAAGATATGGACATTAAGTTTACACAACAAGGTAAAGCTTATGTTCCATTTAGCGTAGTGTCCAATACACGAAAGAAAGTTAATGATGAATGGGTAGATGCAGACACAAGTTGGTGGGAATGCAAAGCCTTTGGAGGTTACGCGGAGGCTCTTGTAGATAACATTAAACGAGGCGATCTGGTGACTATTACAGGCACAATTAAGCAAACGACATGGATTGACAAAGACGGAAATAAGCGCTCGTCATATGAGGTTCTGGTTGATACTATTGCTAAGCAAATTGTTGTGCAAAAGTATCATGGCACTCCAAGAACTAAGAATCCAGATCCAGTTGCTTGGGATCCTACAGAAGCGGTGTTCTAATGTCAGTTAAAGCTATGACATATGTATGGGAAAACTCTCCTTACAATGGCAATGCTTTAATTGTCCATTTAGCATTGGCAGATCATTGTGATGACCAAGGTATTTGTTGGCCAAGTCAACAATATTTGGCAGATAAGTGCAAGATCAGTGTGAGGCAGATCCGTAGAATCATTCACCAGATGATTTCTGATAACTATTTGTTTATAGAACAGCACTCCAGAGCTGGCATTTCTAATAATCGTTACAGATTGTTATACAGAAAGCCGCAGGTCACTGATGTCCTGTCCACGCAAGATGACGACTCTGAACGTCCTGCGGCTGAGGTCACAGCTATGGCCAGCGGTAGAGGTCAAGCTGGTGGCCACCCTAATCATCATATAACCATCAATAATCACCAGAGAAAAGGTCCACCAGAAGAAGTTAAATTGTTAATGGAAAAGCTAAGGAAGAAAAATGGATAAATGCCTTAGTTGTAGAGGGCTAAGTGAAAAAGGTGCTTGTCCACATTGCAGAAGAAGATTAAAAAAAATGCTGAATGAGTTAATTGCATTTATAGATCTACTTATTGCAAGTCCTTCCCTTAGACAACAGGTATCTTCTAAACAAGAAGGTAGAGGTTCATTATCTGATAGATCAGTAATCAATGTCCAGATTGTAGATCTTATTTCTAAAACAGGTGTTCAGAGTGTGCTTCAAGCATGGTGTGAGTATGTAGTAGAAACGAGAAGCTTAAACACTGATTGCCTTAAGTCTACTAAAGAAACAAACAAATTACATATATTGCATCATGTATTGGATACTCATAATGATTGGTTAGCAGATACTGAACTGTGGACTGATTACTACAATGAGGTTAAAGAACCATGGACAACACTAAGAGCTATCATCTACGGTGAGAGAAAACCACCTAAGGCAGTGAAGTGTCCTGTACAAGACTGCATTGGTAGTTTAAGATTAGAACCTAATGGTGATGTCCATTGTTTACATGACAACACACACCAATGGGCATATGAGCAGTGGTCGAGGTTAGCCAAACTAATGGTAGAAACCTCTGTACAATCACAGTGATGTAATTTATAATAGGAATCACCGAACTACAGCTATCTAAAAAATCGGACGCTAATGAATAAACCATGCTTAGATTGTGGTGTGTTAGCAAATAAACCTAGATGTCCTATCTGCAATAAGAAGTATCAGAAGTTTAAAGCAACCTCTCGTCCTTCACGTGCTGATAGGGGTTACGATGCAAATTGGAAAAGGTTATCAAAACAACTAAGACTATTGCAACCTTATTGCACTATTTGTAAAGCAACCAACGATTTAACTGTGGATCACATAATCCCGTTATCGAGTGGTGGTCTCACAGTTGAATCCAATCTTCAAGTCCTATGTAGACGATGCAACAGCAGCAAAGGCTCTTCCAGTCCTGAATAACAATTTGTTATACTAAATCCCATAGAGGGCCAACGGGTGGTATGGTATGGCCTAAAAGTACATACAAAAAGTGCGCTGGATACCCCGCATCCATGGGAGCGTGCAAAGTATCAAAATTATTGATTTGACCAAACTGGAGGAATTTGATGACCGCGGGTCGTCCACGCAAACCTATCGAACAAAAGCGCAAAACAGGCCGAACTCCTACAACGGATTCAGGTGGTCGCAAACTTCCTGACGTTCAGAAGATCACTGTCTTGCCAATGGCCGATGGTATTCCGACTCCTCCTATGGATCTTGGTCTAGAAGGCCGAGAGCTTTGGGGAAAAGCTTGGGATCGTGCAATCACTTGGCTTTCTCCTGTAAGTGATTTAACGCAAGTCCATCATGCTTGTCGAGTGGCAGATGATCTTAATCTTGCAAGAACAGTTTACAATACGACACGTGACTCACAAGACGGGCGGCTTGTGGTTGCACTAAGTAAATCTTTCCATGAGGCTTTGGCCTCGTTAGGATTTACACCAACATCTCGCTCGCAATTAGGCGTAGCGGAGGTTAAGCGTGTCACAGCTCTCGAACAACTTATTGCTACCAAACGAGCCAAGTAATTCTTGGCCTCCTAAGTGGCTCACTCCTGTTTCTGAAGAAGATCAATTAAGAGGCGACGGTCCTGTCTATAAACAGTTTGCTGAAACAGTATGTCGCGTTACTAAAGATTCATTAGGCGGACAAGCAGGAGAGTTAATTCGTTTTCGCAGTTGGCAAGAGAACCTTCTTAACCATGCTTTAGCAAGAAAAGAAAACGGTAGATTTAAGCACCGCATTGCCTTAATTGGTATGGCACGTAAAAATGGCAAGTCTGCTCTTGGTGCTTCTGTTGGTCTAGCAGGTTTAACACTAGGTGGACAAGGTTCTGAGATCTATTCATGCGCAGCAGATAGAGATCAAGCACGAATTGTGTTTGGTACTGCTAAGCGAATGGTTGAATTAGACGAAGAACTGTCTAAAATGTTTACTCTTTACCGCGATGCAATTGAATATAAAGATACAGGTTCTGTCTATAAAGTCCTCTCGGCAGAGGCTTACACAAAAGAAGGTCTCAATCCGTCACCTCTTGTGATCTTCGATGAAGTTCATGCGCAGCCAAATCGTGAACTTTGGGATGTAATGTCTCTTGCCGGAGGCGCAAGATCTGATTCTTTGTTGTTCGGTATTACTACGGCTGGTGTAAAAACTCAGACCGATGGCCAAGATTCTTTGTGCTATTCACTTTACCAGTACGGACAGCAGCTAGTTAAAAAAGAATTAGAGGATCCATCATTCTTCTTTGCTTGGTGGGAACCAAAGAATGTTGAGGCAGATCATAGAGAACGATTCATGTGGGAAGAATCAAACCCAGGTTTTAACGACATTGTCGACTCTGAAGATTTTGAGTCTTCGGTGCTTAGAACACCAGAAGCTGAATTTCGAACTAAGCGAACTAACTGCTTTGTTTCAACAGCTACTGCTTGGCTCCCTACCGGAAGCTGGGACGCATTGGTTGACAAGGACAGAGTGCCAATGCAAGGTGAAGACGTCATTCTCGCATTCGATGGAGCCTTTTCTAACGACTCTACAGCACTAATTGCGTGGCTTGTAGGTTCTGAAAAACCACATTTAATGGTTGTAGGACTATGGGAAAGACCACTTGATGCAGATCAAACTTGGCACGTGCCTGTTGCAGAAGTCGAAAAGACTATTATTGACACTTGCAGAGACGGTAGATTTAACGTAAAAGAGATTGTTTTCGATCCTGCACGATGGAATAGAACCTTTATGGTACTAGATGAAGATGGTTTACCGTGCGTTTCGTATCCAAACTCAGCAGAACGTATGGTTCCTGCTACACAAAAGTTCTATGAAGCTGTAGTCAATCAGTCATTTACACACGATGGTGATGAACGTCTTGCACGACATGTGGCTAACTGTGTGACTAAGCAATCATCACGTGGAGTCATGGTTGCCAAGGCTTCATCTAGAAGAAAAGTAGATGCTGCCGTTGCTTCCATCTTTGGTTATGACCGAGCAACACAACCTCCTGCACCTAAAGAACCAGTTGCAAAATATTTCTCAATACAAGTATGAGGAGCATCATGAAAAAACTTGACTTTGCTTTATTAACAGAATTGGCAGGAGTAATTCTTGTCGCTATCGGGGTCGCTATGTTCTCAGTTCCTCTTGCCTTTGTAACGGTAGGCGGATTTCTTATTTGGGCTACAGAAAAGGCTAATTGATGACCGCTGGTATCTACAATACAACCATAGATCAAGGTTCTGTATGGTCAGTTGTACTTGTTTACACTGATTCTAACAATGTACCTGTGAATTTAACAGGTTATACAGCATCAATGCAACTACGCCAGAACTATAATTCTACAACTGCAGACCTAACTTTAACTACAGCAAATGGTGGAATCACTATTGTTGGCGCTACAGGAACTATTACAATCAATGCAACAGCTACTCAAACAGGTTTGCTTGAATCAGGTTTTTATGTTTATGATCTTGAATTGACATCAGGTTCAAACATTTCTCGTTTAATCCAAGGTCAATTAACAGTTGCAGAGCAGGTGACAAGATAATGGCAGCCAATAAAGTCACCATCAATGAAACAAATAACACAGTTGAGATTTCAGCGCCAGGTCCTCAAGGTGCACAAGGTCCAACCGGTCCTACTGGTTCCACAGGTCCTACAGGTGTAACTGGTCCTACAGGTTCTACAGGACCAGTCGGAGCAACTGGACCAACTGGACCGACTGGAAATACAGGACCGACTGGACCGACAGGATCTACCGGGCCAATTGGTGCAACTGGACCAGTTGGAGCAACAGGTCCTACAGGATCTACTGGCGCAACAGGACCTCAAGGAATTCAGGGAGACACAGGATCAACTGGACCAACTGGTCCTATTGGAGCAACAGGACCAACTGGTTTAACTGGTGCAACCGGATCTACAGGATCAACTGGACCAGTCGGTGCAACTGGACCTCAAGGTATTCAAGGTGTTCAGGGAATTCAAGGCGAGACTGGTGCAACTGGTCCGCAAGGTGAAACTGGTGCAACAGGACCAACCGGTGCAACAGGAGCAGCATCAACAGTTCCAGGTCCAACAGGACCAACTGGACCTGCGGGAGCAACAGGACCTACAGGACCACAAGGTGAAGCATCAACAGTTCCAGGTCCAACTGGAGCAAGCGGGCCTGCTGGTGCAACAGGTCCATCAGGACCTCAAGGAATTCAAGGACCAACCGGAGCAACAGGACCTCAAGGTGCTGCAGGTGCAAATGGTGGTTCTACAAGTTTATTTGATTTTTCAGCAGATACAACTGCAACATCTGGAGATCCTGGTGCAGGAGATATTCGCTGGAACAATGCAACTCAGATAAATGCAACTACGCTTTTAATAGATCATTTAGATGTTAATGGAAATGACATTGATGTCTTTATAGCTCTACTAAAAACCGATGATTTTATTATTATTCAAGATCGAGATGTTCATACTAATTTCCAGAAGTTTAAGTTAACAGCAACTGCAACTATTTTAGGTGGATATAGTAGCGTCCCAGTTGTACTTGATTCTTCAGGTGGTACTGGAACAACTAACTTTTTTAACACACAATCGCTTGCATTACTTCTTATCAATGTAGGTTTAACAGGTGCAACTGGCCCAATTGGACCGACAGGTCCTACCGGAGCAACAGGTCCATCTGGTCCTGCAGGTGCAACTGGATCAACCGGTCCTCAAGGCGAAATTGGTCCGACTGGTTCTACTGGTCCGACTGGTCCTATCGGTGCAACTGGACCGCAAGGAGAAGTCGGTGCGACAGGTCCTACTGGTCCTCAAGGATCAACAGGTTCACAAGGTCCTACTGGAGCAACTGGTCCACAAGGAATTCAAGGCATACAAGGTATTCAAGGAATTCAAGGTGAAACCGGATCAACCGGAGCAACTGGTCCTCAAGGTCCAACCGGTCCTCAAGGCGATATTGGACCAACCGGTCCAGTTGGTGCAACTGGCCCACAAGGGATCCAAGGAAATGTCGGAGCAACCGGTCCTACCGGACCAATCGGAGCAACCGGTCCTGAAGGAGCAACCGGTCCTATTGGTGCTACAGGAGCAACAGGTCCGCAAGGAGAAGTTGGTCCTAGCGGAGCAACTGGTCCATCCGGAGCAACCGGAGCAACAGGTCCTAGCGGATCAACAGGCCCGACCGGTGCAACTGGTCCACAAGGTGGAGATAATCCAGTAGTTGACTATATCGATGGCGGTGCAAACGCTTCTGGTATTACTGGAGACGTGATCTACAATGCGGGGTTGTCTAACGCAAGTAGTTGGACTTATACAATCGACGCAGGTGCGTCAGTAACAACCTTCTAACAAAGAGAGAAAGAAGCCACTATGACAGCAAGACTCCAAAATCGCCGTGATACGGCAGCAAACTGGACATCTAATAATCCAACACTTGCGCAAGGTGAAATCGGCTACGAAACCGACACCACGAAGTTCAAGATTGGCGACGGTGCAACTGCCTGGAGCTCTCTTGCTTACGCTTATGCCGCAGGAGCAAACGGTCCTACAGGCGCAACTGGACCAACAGGTTCCACAGGCCCAACAGGGCCAACAGGTCCAACCAACATCACTAGCATTACAGCTGGCACAGGTTTAACTGGTGGTACCATTACCACGTCAGGCACTGTTGCTATTGACACTACCGTCACTGTTGACCTCTCAACCGCGCAGACTCTTACCAATAAGACTTTAACAAGTCCAGTTGTTAACACTGCAACCTTCAGCGACGGAGTTGTAAAAGGACTAGAAGAAGACGTCAACGTTGTGGCTTCAGCGGCTACTGGCACAATTAACTTTGATGTTGCAACTGCCTCTGTTTGGTACTACACATCAAATGCAACCGCAAACCACACACTGAACTTTAGGTACTCAAGCGGTGTTGCACTAAACTCAGCGCTTGCCACTGGCGACGCAATCACACTTGTTTGGCTGAATACAAACGGCGCAACAGCTTACTATCCAAACGTCATCACTATCGATGGCAACGCGGTGACACCGAAAGTGCCTGCAACTATCGCAGCTGGCAACGTTTCAGCTATTGATGCTTATTCATTTACGATTATTAAAACAGCTTCTGCAACATTCACTGTCCTCGAGACACAAACCAAGTTTGCCTAAGGGGTTAAAATGCCAATCGTTGGGACAATCGCGGGCGCTTCGGCCAAAGGTTATGGCGGCTTAGGCTTTTTTGCGCTTACAGCCTTGTCTGTTGACTATCTTGTTGTTGCGGGCGGTGGTGGTGGTGGCCGTGCGGGTGGCGGCGGAGCAGGTGGACTTCGTTCCACTGTTACTGCTACAGGTGGTGGCGGTAGCCTAGAATCTCAAGCAACCCTAACCAAAGATGCCGCCTATACGATTACAGTAGGAGCAGGCGGAACTGGTTCAGATGGCGATGGCGTTGCTGGCAGCGCTGGTGGTGACTCGTCCATTGTTGGAACCGCAGTTTCAATTACCTCTACTGGTGGTTCAGGCGGAAATGGCGGCGGCGGTGGTTGCCCCGTTACTGCGACTGGCGGCTCAGGTGGTGGTGGTTCCTTTGGTAACCCAGCAGGTTCTTTACCAGGTGGTGCCGCAACTTCTAGTCCAGTGCAAGGCTACGCTGGTGGCGCAGGACTGCTTGCTGGTGGTGGTGGCGGAGGTGGCGGTGCAGGTGCTGTTGGTGCAGGTGCTGTCAACACTGGAAACCCTGAGGGTGGCAATGGTGGAGTTGGCGTAGCTGTAGCAATATCGGGAACGTCTACATATTATGCGGGCGGTGGCGGTGGCGCCGCGCACAATGCTTACAATGGTGGAGCACCTGGCAACGGTGGCGGTGGACAAGGAGAGTCAACGCCTGCTTCAGGTGTTAAAAACTCACAGCCTGGTTTAACCAATCTTGGTGGCGGTGCTGGTGGTTCACATAGCACGGGTGCCAACAACGGTGGCTCAGGCGTAGTCATGGTTAGATACACAGGAACCACTCAAAAAGCGTACGGTGGTGTAGTCACTACATCAGGTGGAAATACGATTCATACATTTAATAACTCAGGAACACTCGTCAATAGCGCTCTTACTCCTAAAGCAACTGGCGGGTATATTTCTCGAGACGCAACATACTATTACCACACATTCGTAACATCAGGGTCTTTTGTTCCCAGCCAAGCCTTATCATCAGTTTCTTATATAATCATTTCAGGTGGTGGCGCAGGAGGAAGTTATTACGGTGGCGGTAATGGCGGCGGCGGCGGCGCAGGTGGCTTAACTGTCACAAACTCTGCTTCTTTTGCGTCAGCAACTTCTTATACTGTAACTGTTGGTGCTGGAGGAGCGGTAGCCGCTACTATTGGCAACAACGGAGAAGCTTCCTCAATTATCGGCGGAGCGATTTCGACTACTGTTGTCGGCGGCGGTGGCGGCGGTACTATCTCATTCGGAGCAAATAGCGGTGCTTGCGGTGGTGGAACTGGGCAACTACCAGGTTCTTCTAATGGTGGTGGTTCTATTGGGTTTGCTGGCGGTTCAGCGGGTGGTGGCACCTCTTACGGCGGTGGCGGTGGCGGTGGTATGGGCGGTGTAGGTGGCAACACTTCAAATAGCAATGCTGGAATAGGCGGCGCTGGCGGTGCTGGCATCAACTCAATCAGTGGAACAACCCTATCTGAATGGGCAAACGCAACAGGAACATCAATCGGCGGTTATTATTGCGGTGGTGGTGGAGGTTCTACTCACGGCTCTTTTAGTTACTATGGCGCTTTCGGTGGCTCAGGCGGTGGTGGTAGAGGTCAAAATAGCCCTAACAATGTCACATCGCTACCAGGTAGACCCAACACGGGTTCAGGCGGCGGCGGCGGTGGCGAAAGCAACAACGGTTCTAATGGCGGTGCGGGTGTAGTCATGATTAGATACGCAATCATCTAACAAAGGGGAGAACAAAATGAGTAAAGCAAAAGAGACTAAGCCAACGCGGTGTTTTAGCTATGAAGTAAACATGTTAGTGCACGTCATAGCTGATGACGAGACAACAGCAAAGTCTCAGCTTGACGAAAAAGGTGGCATAGCCACAAAACGAGAAGTTAAGTTGGTAAACGAGGCAATTCTTTACGGAGAAGACAAGGAAAAGTAATGGCTCATTATGCAAAAGTTGATGATGGTGTAGTAACGCAGGTTATTGTAGCTAACACTAAAGAGTGGTGCGAAGACAATCTTGGCGGAAGCTGGGTGCAAACTTCGTATAACACGTACGGTGGGGTTCATTCTTTAGGTGGCACGCCACTACACAAGAATTACGCAGGAATCGGTTTTACATTTGATGGAGTTGGGTTTGCTGCTCCGCAGCCATTTGCTTCTTGGACGTTAAACAAAGAATCATACCTTTGGGAAGCTCCAACTCCGATACCAACTGATGGCAAACGTTACACTTGGGACGAAGCGACTCTTACTTGGATTGAAGCAGTAGTAGAATGAACAAGGTCGGGGGACCAATGAAATTTCACGTCGTATCACTTCCGCACACTAACACAACAAAAGACTTTACAAGTTGTGCATTCACCGAAAAAGTGAGGCGTTTCTGCATTATGATGACAGACCTCGGGCATGAGGTCATTCTCTACGCTGGCGAGCAGAACGAAGCGCCAGTGACAGAACTCGTCACTTGCATCAACGAGAAGCAACGAGCTGCTGCAACTGCAGGTGGTCACTACACGACGGCCTCGTTTGACACCACACTGCCGCACTGGCAGATCTTTAATGCAAACGTTGTTCGCGAAATGACAACAAGGTTGCAACCAAAAGACTTTATTTGTCTTATTGGCGGATATGCTCACAAACCAATTGCAGATGCTTTCCCAGATCATATGTCAGTAGAGTTTGGTATTGGTTATGGCGGAACTTTTGCAAGATACCGTGTGTTTGAGTCTTATGCATGGATGCATTCAATTTACGCAGGTCATAAAAACCCAACCACAGTAGATGGTGGATTCTTTGATGCAGTTATAAATGGTTACCTTGAGCCTAAAATGTTTCCAAAAGGATCAGGCAAAGGTGATTATTACTTCTATATTGGACGCATGATTGAGCGAAAAGGCTTTAGAATTGCTCAAGAAGTATGTGAACGATTAGGCAAAAGGTTAATTTTGGCAGGTCCAGGTAATGAAAGAGGCACCGGTTACGGCGAGTTTATAGGCAATATTGGTCCTGAAGAACGAGCAGAACTAATGGGAAATGCCATTGCCTTATTTGCACCTACTACTTATATTGAACCATTTGGAAATATAGTAGTAGAAGCTCAGACTTGTGGAACTCCAACAATCACAACCGATTGGGGAGCTTTTACAGAAACCAATATCCACGGAGTTACTGGTTTTAGATGTAGATCTCTTGCAGACTTTATTAAAGCTGCAGAAGATGTAAAAGATCTTGACAGAGATTTTATTAGAAAACAAGCCATAGAAAAATACTCACTTAAAGCAATTGCACCTAAGTATCAAGATTACTTTGAAAGGTTGTTAACCCTTTGGGAAGACGGCTGGTATCAACTAAGCACAGAAAAGGCAGATAAATGAGTCTATCAAATAGACTGCGTAAAGCAGGAGAAAAAAGGTCAAACAATCAGTACCTTGAACCATTTTTACCTGGCCGCGCTCTATATGCAACTCCAGCTGGAGTAGATGTAAACTCCGATACAGCAATTCGTATGTCAACTGTTTATGCTTGCGTTCGACTATTAGGTGACACTATTAGTTCTTTGCCACTTTCTGCTTATGTCCGTCGTGGTCGTTCTAGAATAAATTATGCATCAGTATATGGCGATATGCCGGCATGGATTAACAAACCAAATCCTGACTCAACTCGCTTAGAGTTTTACGAGCAAGTAATTTCCTCTCTAAACCTTCATGGCAATGCATTCATTTTAACCGTACGTGACGATCTGGGCGACGTTCAAGAGCTTTACTGCATAAACCCACTCCAAGTTCGTATTCGTCGTCCTGATCCAATGGGCGAGATTGAGTATATTGTTACCCTTGCTCAGAACGCACAAGATCCAGTAAATCAGTTCTATGATAACGCACAACCTTTTGATCCAATGTCAGTAAAAACAATGGTGCTAACAAAGAATGAAATGCTACACATTCCTATGTTTAGACTACCTGGACAGTTACTTGGACTTGGCCCTATTGCAGCAGCTCGAATTACTTTAGGCTCTGCTATGGCCGCAGAAGTTTATGCAGCGAGTTACTTTGGAAATGCAGCAAATCCTGGTGGAGTTATTGAATCTCCAGGTGAAATGACTGAAGAGCAAGCCGCTGACATTGCACGAAACTGGAATATGTCACATACAGGACCTTATCGTGCAGGAAAACTTGGCATTCTAACTAGCGGCGCAACATTTAAGCCACTTACTTTAAATGCTGCAGATGCACAATTGCTAGAAGTACGCAGATTTGGTGTAGAAGAAATTGCTAGACTATTCCGTGTACCTGTATCTTTACTTGGTCATCCTGTTGCAGGAGCAATGTCATTCGCATCTGTTGAAGCTCAGAACTTATCATTTGTTCAGCACTCTTTAAGACCTTTACTCGAAAGACTAGAACAAGCACTATCACCATTGCTTCCTGAATCAGATGGATTTATTAAGTTTAACCTAGACGCTCTACTACGTGGAACAACACTAGAACGCTACGATGCCTATACAAAAGGTTTACGCGAAGGTTTCTTGAGTCTAAACGATGTCCGTTATGTAGAAGATCTTGCACCTCTTGGAGAGTCTGGAGATCAATATCGTGTTCCATTGCAGAATATTGATGCGGCAGATGCAAAAGATGTTGGCTTAAACCTACGTGCCGATATTGCAGCCAAGTTAATTCAAGTAGGTTTTGATCCAAAATCAGTAATTGATGCTGTTGGTTTACCTGATATGAATCACACAGGTTTACCTTCAAATCAATTACAACCAATCTCTACAATCGATCCAGCGGATCCAAAAGCAGCATACGAGGTTGAATAATGCCATATTACATTTCTCAAGCACAAAGCGATTGTGATGGATGGGCAACTGTAAAACAAGAAGCAGATGGTTCATATACAACCATTGGTTGTCACCAAAGCAAAACAGATGCAATCGACCAAATGATTGCAACATCTCTGGCTGAGAATATTGAACCAGGCGGAGAAGTAAACTCAAGGAGCAAAATGAAAAAAATCGAACGACGCACATATACTGTGCAAGATGTTGAAACTCGGGCAGATGACGATGGAAAGCTACGCTTGTCAGGATATGCAGCAAAGTTTGATAGTCCTAGCGTTCCACTACCATTTGTTGAAACAATTGCTAAAGGTGCATTTAGAAAAACATTAACAGAAATACCTGATGTCAGATTACTAGTCAATCACGAAGGACTTCCATTAGCTCGTACTAAAAATGGTACAATGACGCTGACTGAAGATGACATTGGATTGAGATTTAATGCTGAATTAGCAGATACTCAAGAAGCAAGAGACTTACATGCTCTTATTGCTAGAGGCGACGTAGATCAGATGAGTTTTGCATTCCGTGTAATTAGACAAAAGTGGAACGAAGACCGCACTATGCGTGTTTTAACAGAAGTATCGTTAGCTGATGGTGATGTTTCAGTAGTTACTTATCCAGCTTATCCAGCCACTTCAGTCGAAGCTCGTGAGCATCTAAAAAATGCTATTACAGCTGTTAAAGAAGGAAGAGAAGTATCTGGAGATTCTTTGCTAGTCTTAAAAAGCATTTTTGAAGATCTAAGTGAAGGTCATGACTATGTAATGAAGTCAGTAGAACTAATGGCTCAATTACTAGGAAATCAAGAAGTTGAAATCGAAGACGACATGGAAGATTCTACTTACATGGAAGATGAAGAAGATAAAAACCTTGTAGAAGAAGTTTCTGTACCAAGATCTATATCTCTTCGTCTAGCAAAAGCAATAGTTAATAACACAAAATAATATTCTGTTAGCAAATAGTTAACAGATACCGAAGTCGGAGCGAGACTCACACCCCAAAAGCGCCGTGATGCTTATCGCCACCACCTCGATTAAACTCATAAGGAGCAGAATACAATGTCATACCTTGACAAAGTAATCGAGCGCCGTGATGCAGTTAAGGCAGAAATGGATGCAGTTCTTGAGGCAGTTGCCGAAGAGAACCGTACCGACCTTACTGCAGAGGAGACCGAGAAGGTTGACGCTCTTGTAGAAGAGTCACGTTCACTCGATACAAAAATCGAAAAGCTAAAGACACAGGCTGATGCAGATGCAAAAGCTGCAGAAATCCGTTCAGCAGTTGCACCAGTTGCAACACCAGTAGGCGGCGCTCGCGTTGTCTCTGAAGCTCGTACATACACACCAGAAGCAGACGTTTCATTCGTAAAAGATGCGTACAACGCACAATTTAAGAATGACTTTGCTGCATCTGAGCGTCTTGCACGCCACATGCGTGAAGAAAAAGTTGAAAATCGTGCAGTTGCTACTGGCAACTTCGATGGTCTTGTGGTACCACAGTACCTAACAGATCTAGCTGCACCATTTGCACGTGCTGGCCGTCCATTCTTGGATGCTGCTACAAACAAGCACACACTACCTGCAAGCGGAATGACACTAAATATCAGCCGCATGACAACAGGTACAACAACTGCAGTTCAAGCAACACAAAACTCAGCAGTGTCAAACACTGATGCAGATGACACATTATTGACTATCAATGTGCGTACAGTTGCAGGACAGCAAGACATCTCACGCCAAGCAATCGAGCGCGGTACAGGAATTGATTCATTCATTCTTGCAGACCTAATTCGTTCATGGCACACAACACTAGATAGCCAATGCCTAAACGGCGATGGCACATCAGGAACAGTTCTTGGTCTTGATAATTCTGGTGGAAATGCAATCACTTACACATCTACTGCTCCAACAGTTCAGCTTCTTTATCCTAAGCTCGCTGATGCTGTACAGCAGGTTCAGACAACTGCATTCCAGCAACCAACACACTGGATCATGCACCCACGCCGCTTAGCTTATCTAATTGCAGCAGTGGATTCATCAAACCGTCCACTTGTTGTACCAACAGCAGGCGGTCCAATGAACACAATTGCATCTGGTGCAGGAGCAACATCATATGGTAACTCAGGTTACTCATTGATGGGTCTTCCAATCATCACTGATGCAAATGTCGGAACAACTTTCGGCGCAGCAACAAATCAAGACAAGATCTATTGCGTTGCAGCACCTGAAATGCACCTTTGGGAACAACCAGGAACACCATTTGCATTGAACTTTGATGCAACTACTGCTGGTAGTTTGACAATCAAGTCTGTTGTTTATGGCTACGCAGCCTTCTCAGCAGGTCGTTACCCAGCAGCTGCCTCGATTATCTCAGGCACCGGTTTGGTAGCTCCAACATTCTAAGCAAAGCTTAGAACAATAGTGTAGAGCCGGTAAGACTCCCCCGACTTATCGGCTCTACACCTTTAATGGGGGTAAGTATGAAATCGTCACATAAAGTTTCAATTGGCGCGTGTGATCCAGGTTCAGTTAATGCTGCTTGGGCATATACAATGATTCAATTGACACAAGCTAGAAGTTCAAGATTAGGTCCATTCATAAGAATTGAAGGATCCGGTTTATTAAGTAAGTTACGTAATCGTGTAGTTGCAACTTTTTTAGATAATACAAAGTCTGATTGGTTGCTCATGATAGACACAGATGAGCAATTAAGTGTGCAAGCATTTGATAAGTTAATTGAAACTGCTCATGATAAAGATAGACCAGTTGTAGCAGGACTTTATTTTGCAGCTTGGGATGCAAATGAAAACCTATATCCCGTTCCTGTTCCATTGATCTTTAATGATACTACTAAAGGCTTTGCGCCTATAAATGACTACAAACGTAATGCAGTTTTTGAGATTGACGCTGCTGGTACTGGTTGCATACTAGTCCACCGTAGTGTACTTGAGAAAATGCGAGAAACAGCAGATCCAAACCAAGGCACGAACTGGTGTTGGTTTTGGGATGGACCTATAAATGGTGAATGGATAAGTGAAGACTTACTATTCTGCCGCAAAATTAAGCACTTAGGTTTCCCTATTTACGCCAATACAGGTGCCATATTGCCGCATCAGAAAAGATACTGGTTACATGAAGGACATCATACTGAACGGCAAAGTAATGAAGATATTTAAGAAAAAACAAACAGCAACAGCTTTGCCCGATTTAGAACGAGCAATGCAGCCTAAATTAGAGAAAAGGATAACGCATGGCACTAACAAACGCCTATTGCACCCTGTCGGATGTCAAGAATGCTCTTGCAATCGAGGACATCAATGACGATCTAGCTATAGAAGCTGCAATTGCCGCTGCATGTAGAATGATTGATGATTACACCGGTAGATTTTTTTACAAAGATGGCACAACTGCCGCACCTGTAGTTCGTTATTACACACCAAACGATTGGTGGGTCTGTAATACAGATGACTTTATTTCGCTTAGCGAAATTGCAACAGATGATAACTTTGACCGCAATTACACAACAATTTGGTCCGCAACAGATTACATGATAGAACCAATTAACAACCCACGTAGAGGTTGGCCTTATACACGAATTTTAGCCGTTGATCGATACCTTTTCCCTCGTTTATATCCTCAAACTGTAAAAGTAACAGGAGTATGGGGATGGTCTGCTGTACCTTCAGAGATCAATTTAGCTGCACGTTTGCAAGCATCTAGATTGTTTATCCGCAAGCAATCTCCTTTTGGAGTTGCAGGTTCTGTTGATATGGGAACAGTAAGATTGACTTCTAGATTGGATCCAGATGTTGAAGCATTGATCCGTCCACTTAAGAAGTTAAACGGAGTTGCATACTAATGCTACCAAGTAAAGTCCGAGAAGGATTAAAAAACAATTTACAAGAAATAGATGGACTTAGAGTTTATGATTTAGTCCCTGATGTAATTGTTCCACCATGTGCAATAATTGGTCAATTAGATCTTACGTTTGATCTTAACAATGCTCGTGGTTTAGATCAAGCAAATGTAGATGTAATGGTTATTGTCCAGAGATTTTCTGAAAGAACAGGCCAAGACAAGCTCGATAAATATCTTTCTGGTTCAGGAGATTATTCAATAAAAGCAGCAATTGAATCAGATCGTACTCTCGGTGGAGAAGTCGATACGCTTAGAGTTACTGCGGCTCAATCAGGAGTTTATCAAGCTGCTGATGTTGAATATTTATCATACCGATACCAAGTAACCATATATGGAGATGGAGCATAATGTCATATACAATAAAATCCGATAATTTTGTATTCGGAAACAAGAAAAAAGGTGACCAAGTCACTGAAAAAGAATTGCTTGATGCAGGTTGCAACCCAGAAGCGCTAGTTAAGGGTGACCATTTATCAAGTAATACACCAACCAAACCAGTAATAGAAAAAGGAGCGGACGAATAATGGCCCGTTTAGTTCTTACAAACGCATATATCACTATAAATGCAGTCAATCTTTCTGACCACATTGCAAGTGTTACTTTAACAACAAACGATGACGTTGTGGAAACAACTGCATTCGGTTCAACTGCTCGTACACGTGTTGCTGGACTTGGTGATAATTCAGTAGCAATTGAATTCCATCAAGATTACGCAACAAGCAATGTTGAGGCAACAATTTATCCACTACTTGGAGCTACAACATCAGTTGTGGTTAAGCCAAATGGAGCCACAACAGCAGCAGATAATCCATCTTACACATTCACAGCTTTAGTCTCAGAGTGGACTCCACTAAATGGAGCAGTTGGAGAGTTAGCAACTGCATCTGTAACATGGCCAATCAGCGGCGAAGTAACTAAGGCGGTAATCTAATGGCACGTATTGTATTAACTAACGTAGCAGTTACTTTCGGAACAACAGATATTTCATCTTACGTTACTTCTGTGACATTAGGATCTACTTATGATGTTGTAGAAACTACAGCTTTTGGCAATACCGCACGCACACGTGTGGCTGGACTTGCTGATAACAGTGTTGCTCTTGAGTTCAATCAAGATTACGCTGCAGGAGCTTTAGAAGCAGTTATTTATCCAACTCTTGGTACAGCAGTTTCAATTACTGTTCGTCCAGTAGCTGGTACATCACCTGCATATAGTTTTAGTGCGCTAGTTTCAGAATGGACACCACTAAATGGTGCCGTTGGTGAACTTGCAACTGCATCAGTAACTTGGCCAATCAGTGGTACAATCACTAAATCCTAATCTAACAAGGGGGAAATCATGGATGGTCTTGGAATCAAAGTAAAAACAGTTGATGGCAATGAAGTTAGTTATAAATTAACTCCTCGTGTCATTGTTGCATTCGAGCAGCAATATGGCAAAGGAATGCCTAAACTCCTTGGTGAAGAACAAAAGATCGAACACGTTTATTGGTTAGCATGGAAGTGCATGCAATCTAATGGCGTGATTGTAAAACCATTTGGTCCAGAATTCTTAGACACAATTGCGTCTGCCGAATTGGATTCAGATGATTCTTTCGGATCCACCGAGACAGCTTAACGTATAACGTAGCAGCTATCTCGGTGGAAACTGGTATTTCACCCATAGATCTAATAGATGCACCTGAAGGAATACTTGAGGCTATTACTATTTATCTTAAAGAGCGAGCAAAGGGTAAATAAGTGGAAGAAGACACACGGATTATTTTAACAGGCATCGAGCCAACTCTAAAAGCTCTAAAAGAGTTTGACAAGAAAGCTGTTGCTAAGTTTAACAAAATAGTTAACACTGAGTTAAATAATGCCGAAGGTGCTGCTCATCGTTTAGTTGATAGCATTCAAAGTAGAACTACAAATACTCCAATGCGCAATTGGAGACCAACAGCAGCAGTAAGTGGACGAACATGGGGCGGTGCTGGTTGGCCTGCTTGGGACACTAATACAATTAAAGCAGGAATTACTGTCTCAAAAGCACAACGACGTACTCGTAAAGATTACACAAGTAGTGCTGGTGCTTTGCTAAATACTTCTGATGCTGGTAAAGTATTTGAACTTTCAGGACGTAATAAAAAAAGTGGATCATTTATTGAAAGACTTAACTGGTTTGGAAAAGCTTCTCGTCTTGTTTGGAAAGTTGTAGATAAAGAAAGACCACGCATTGAAAAAGTAGTAGAAAAAGCTTTAGAAGACGCGAAACGTGAACTACAAAATCATCTTAATTCAGCGGGAAAGGTAGACTAAAATGGCAGTTGGTGCAGTAGTCGCCCGCATTCTTACACAATACTCTGATAAAGGTACAAAAGCTGCAGTCAAAGATATTGGCAAGATGGAAAAAAAGTTCGGTGACTTTGCGAATAGAACTGCAAAGAAGTTTGGCCTAGCTGCAATTGCGGCAGGAGCTTTTGCTGCAAAGATCGGCTACGATGCAGTCAAAGCAGCAATGGAAGATCAGAAGTCTCAAGTACTTCTTGCCAATTCACTTAGAAATACAGTCGGCGCAACTGACGCGGCTATAGCCGCAACAGAAGAATACATTACTGCAATGCAAGCAGAGTTTGGTATTGCAGATGACCAACTTAGACCTGCTCTCGCTGGATTGGCTGCAGTAACTGGAGACGTTGGAAAAGCTCAAGCATTACTTGGCACTTCAATGGATATTGCAGCGGCCAAAAATATAGATCTAAATACAGCATCAAAACTCCTTGCCAAAGCATACGGCGGAAACATTGGTGCACTTAAGAAGTTATTCCCACAGATTTCTGCGGCTACTGTTAAATCCAAAGATTTTGCAGCAGCAATGCGTGAGATTTCAGGTGAAACAAAAGGAGCCGCAGCTGCGGCAGCCAATACGTTTGCTGGACAAATGGAAAGAATTAAACTTGCATTTGGCGAAGCATCTGAATCTCTTGGTTATAAGTTAATTCCACAAATCAAGTCATTTGCCGATCTTATTATTAACAAGGCTATTCCTGCAATTCAGAAGTTTGTAGATGAAAATGGCGATAAAATTGCAGCAGGATTTAAGACTTCTATTGGATATGGCATAGCATTTGCTAAGTTAATGTACGATATGTTTAGTTTTGTTGCTAGAAATATTAAAGTATTTGCAACTCTTGGTGCTGTAATCATTGCTGCTTTCTTTGGAGCTAAAGTTGCTGGAGCCGTTGCTGCTTTAGTAACAGGTATTCAAGCAATTATTAAGGTCATGAAAGCACTTCGTACAGTTTCACTTGCATCTGCAGCCGCAACTGCATTAGCTACAGGTGGTATCTCAGCCGCAGCTGGAGCAGCAGCATTTGGAGTTGCTTTAGTAGGTATAGGTGTTGCAGCAAATAAGTTTAACAAAGATTCAGATAAAGCAGCGGACTCATTAGGCAAGTTTGAGTTCAATGCTAAAGGATTTTCTGCATCAGCATCAGATTACACTAAAGGCATAGAAGGAATGACTGGAGCAACAAACGGTCTTGCCAAAGCAACAGACGATGCAGCCAAAGCAAGTGAATTATTACTTAAACTTCGAAACAAGTTTGGACTAAAAGGACTTAAAGAAACTGATCCAATTACTCTTGAAGCAATTCGCAAGAATCAAATCAAACAAGCAAAACTTGGTATTTCAAGTCCAACAATTTCATTACTAGCATCTGCTGGACATGGAAACATTGCAAAGAACACAACTATGAATGGTGGAAACATCACAGTCAATGTTGCTGGTTCTGTTGTTTCACAAGGTGATCTTGTAAATGGTATTAAAAATGGTCTTGCAACTCTTATGCGCCGACGTGGTGGCAGTCAGTTTGCGGTGCTCTAATGCCAGCAAATGCACCTACACTTACAGTTTCATTTAGTAATGGTGGAGCTTTCACAGCTGTCAGTGCTGATCTTTTGTTATCTGTTGAGATCCGTCGAGGTCGCCAATATCAAAATGACTTTTTAGAAGCTGGAACTGCTGATGTTGTACTTAACAATCAGTCAGGTGCTTTTGATCCAAGCAACACATCAAGTCCGTGGTATGGAATTTTAATTGCAGGAATGCAAGTAAGAATCCAAGGTAATTCCACAACTATTTTTACAGGTTATTTAGAAAATAACGAAGTAAACCAAGGTATTTACCCTACTGTTTCATTAACATTTGTTGATGGTCTTGCACAAATTGCTAAGGCAATTGCGCCTGCATTAGCAACTAGTAATTTTTCAGAAGCTGCTTCTGCTAGAGCAACTAGAGCACTTGATCTTGCTGAATGGACTGGTGGGCGTAGTCTTACTGGAACAACAGTTATGCAAAAGACAAAACAAAATATGAGCTGTCTTGAAATGTTAGAACAATGTGCCAACTGTGTTGGTGGACGATTCTATGTAAGTCGATCAGGAGTTGCAACTCTTGTTCCATTATCCGATAAGTTTAGTCGTCCAACTAGATTATTATTTAGTGACCAAGGCGATGCAAATAGTGTTGGCTACGATGGAATTATTACTAATCCTGGAACTGATTATGTTTACAATGAGGCAATAGTATTTAGAGGTCCAAAGAAAGCTCAAAAAACAGCAAAGTTTACATCTAGTGTTTCTACATATGGACTAAAGTCTAAAAAACTAGATGCACCTATCTTAAATGAAACTAGTGCTGCAAATCTTGCTTTATATGCTGCTAGAAAAGACGCTGATGCAGTTGTATTAGCAGAACAAATAGATTTTACAGCAATCGGCATTGGCGCACTTGCAACCGACATGCTTGAGACTGAACTAAATGATCTTGTCCAAGTAAAGCGTTTAACTTATGATGGACGAAATATTACGATTAACTGTGTTGTAGAAGGATTAGCTCATTCAATAACAGCAGATAATTGGAGAGTTAGTTACTTCACATCTGTAGTTGATCCTTATACGATTACGATTTAGGGGAAATAATGCCACTTTGTCCGCAAATCACAATCACACCAATTACAGTTACCTCAACTGGCATGACTCAAACTTCTATCATTCCTATTGTTACTGCAACCACAGAAGAAATAGATGAACTTCAAGTTGAAATCGATACAATTGAAGTATCTGTTAATGGCAAAAACCATATTTACCGACAAGCAACTGCTCCAGATGGAACCGTATTTCCTTTAACTGAAGGTGATGTTTGGTTCGATACGGACGATGGTAATAAGCAATACTATTGGACTGGAACTGCTTGGGTATCTGTTCAAGATCTTGGAATTGCTGCAGCTGAAACAGCATCGGCGGCAGCAGTAAGCGCAGCCGCAGCCGCAGCTGCGGCAGCAACCGCAGCACAAACAACAGCCGACGGCAAAAACAAAGTTTATCGGCAAGACACAGCGCCAACAGGCACACACTCAGTCGGTGACTTGTGGTTCAATTCTAGCGCTACCAACCAACCGAACAGGTGGACTGGCAGTGCCTGGGAAGCTTATGGCTTCGGCAACTTGGCTGTTGGTAACCTAGACGCGGCCGCCATTTCAACTGGGACATTAAATGCAGACCGAATCGCCGCAGCTTCAATCACTGGCACTAAGTTGGTTGCTGGCACCATTGAAGCGGTTTCAATCGCTGCTGGTACTATCACTGGTGCCAAAATCGCAGCTGCCACAATCACTGCTAGTAACATTGCGGTTGCCACAATCACTGCAGACCAAATCGCAGGTGGCACAATCACTGCAGCTGAAATTGCGGCAGATACTATCACTGCAGCCGAAATCGCTGCGGGTTCCATTACAGTTGATCGCTTGACCGCTGGCACACTAACCGCATTCACACTCAGAACTTCATCGGGCGCTCGCCGAGTCACAGTTTCTGCTTCTACCAACTCAATTTCATTTACAGAATCCAGCTCAACTGTTGGACATATTGGTCCAGCTTCTGTTGATGGTATTGTGATGCATTACGGTTCAACGTTTAACCCTGCTGTGACAACTTATCCTAATGCTTATGTATCTTCTGGCGATGCTAGAATAGCCTATAGTTCAGGTATTTATGTCCAAGTTAGTTCAACGGGTGTTGTAATGAACGGAAACGTTTATACACTAGATGCTTTTTACAATCAAGATGCGTCAACTAGTGCAAATGCTGCAAATACTCGTATGGATACAGATGGTCGTACAAGACGAAGTACTGCTTCTAGTGCACGATTCAAAGAAGAAATTGTTGATCTTTCAACAGTTGCTGATCTAAACCCAAGTGGTTTATTAAGTTTACCAATTAGGGCTTTCAAGTTTAAGTCTGATTATTTAGATGCAACTGACAACAGATCAGGAATTCTAGTACCTGGACTAATTGCAGAAGAAGTTGCTGAACACTATCCGATTGCTGCAGATCGTGGTGCAGATGGATTAGTTGAGAACTGGAACGAACGTTTTGTAATTCCAGGTATGCTGGCTTTGATTCAAGATCTAAACACACGTATCAAAACACTCGAGGGGAATGCAAATGGATGACGCAACAGAACTAGACATCAATGTTGTTATTGCTGTACTAAGAGAGCAGATCGGTCTGCTAGCTCTGGACAAAGCAATGTTGACTGCTAGAGTGGGGGATCTCGAAGCAAAACTCAAGGAGAAGAATGACTGTGAATGACTGGGCTGCGTTAATACTTGCGGTCATATCGATACTAGGTTCGTTTGTAGTGGCCGTAAGGTGGCTAGTTAAACATTTCCTAAATGAATTAAAGCCAAATGGCGGATCTAGTCTTAAAGACTCTGTAACTAGATTAGAAACACAAATGGAATTAGTAATAACCATGCTAACTAATAAGGGGAAAGATGAAAAACCTAAAAGAAATAGCAGATAGTTATATAGGTTATATCGAAGGCAAGAACAACGATACAGTTTTTGGCAAATGGTATGGACTTAATAACCAACCTTGGTGCGCAATGGCAGCATCAAAAGTTTATCATCAAGCAGGTTTAATAAGCAAAGTTGCACCAAAAAGCAAACCAAAAGGCTATGCTTCTTGTGATGAATGGCTTAAGTATTTAACAAAAAATAATCAGTTAGTGCCAATTGGTCAAGCAAAACGTGGAGATCTTGTATTCTTCCAGTTCGATACAGATGCTCAACCTGATCATGTAGGAATTGTCCAGTATCACAATACGACCTTAAAATACGTAAATGTATGGGAAGGTAACACGTCGGACAATAAAACAGGTAGTCAATCCAATGGTGACGGGTTCTATCTAAAACGCAGAAAATACGATACAATTATGGCAATTGCACGTCCAAAGAACTAAAGGAGTGTTATGAAACTCAAGCCAAAGCATAAAGCAGCAATTAAATCTTATTTAAGAGCAGTTGCAGCATCTGGTATTACCGTAATTCTTGCAATCGCAGCAGATATGCGCCCTGAATATGCAGTATTACTTGGATCCATTATTGCTCCAATTGTTAAGTCAATTGATCCAAACGAAAAAGAATACGGATTAGGAAGTAAGTAATGATGAGCTCGGGGGACTTATCAAAAGCTATAAATGATCTTTTGAACGAACAAAGTAAACCACTCTGTGTGGTTGGCAAAATTAAATCTCAACTATTACCATCTGATTCAGATGCTTTAGAAAACTTAATCCAATCTAAAGTTACTATTCTGCAAATTGTTAATTTACTCAGAGCGCATGGTTTTCAACTAGGAAATACTGTACTTACAGTCCATCGCAAAAAACAATGCCCGTGTTTTAGGACCCCATGACTCTATCTGACGACGCCAAGAAACTGCAACTAGAAGTAGACGAATCAGTTTCAGAACTTCGTCAGACTCTTGTACGGACACAAAAAGAATTGTCCAAAGCAAAACAACGGACAGAAGAATTAGTAGAAGCTACGATTCAAGCATGTAAAGATGCAACTTTGGCTTTAGGACCAATGAAACCTATTGAAGGTCCAAAGGTAGATAAACGCCGCAAAAGAGCAGAAGTTGCTTTGTGGCATCTTACTGATTGGCAAGGAGCAAAAGTAACTCCTAGTTATAACTCAGAAATCATGAGAACTAGAGTTATGGACTTTACAACTAAAGCAACTAAAATTACAGAAATACAAAGACAAGACCATCCAGTCAATGATGTTGTAATTTGCTTTGGCGGAGATATGGTTGAAGGTCTTTTTAACTATCCTGCTCAATTATGGGAAATAGATCTTAGTTTATACGACCAATACATAACAGTTAGCCGTTTAATAGTAGATGTTGTACGACAAGCATTAGCAGTTTACCATCATGTAACTGTTATTGCAGAATGGGGAAATCATGGCCGAATCGGAAACAAAAGAGCGGACGTACCGAAGTCTGATAATTTTGACCGTATGTGTTATGAGTTGGCTCGTCAGTTATTATGTTCTGAAGAAGCGACTGCTAAAAGACTGACATGGGATCCACGCCATGGTGTTGAAGATATTCAGCGCATTGAGATTGGCAATTATCGAGCTCTTCTTATGCATGGCGATGAAGTTGGTAGATCTGGTTTTGCTTCTCCGGCCGGATGGCAAGCAGCAGGAAACAGATGGAAAGCTGGAGCTTACGACTGGAACTTTCAAGACATATACTTGGGTCATTACCATCGTCATGCACAAGAACCGTTATCAGATGGTCTTGGATCAGTATACTGGACCGGTTCAACAGAGTCCGATAACCGCTACGCGCGCGACTCTATGGCCGCCTCAGGTGTTCCTTCTCAAAGACTCCACTTCATTGATCCCGAACGAGGTCGTGTCACTGCTTGTTATCAAGTTTGGCTAGACTAATGAATCGCAAAGAGATCTTAGACGAAGCAACACGTTTAATTTATAACGATAGGCAAGCAGATTATGGAACTCCACAAGAGAACCATGACCGCATTGCAAAGCTTTGGAGTGTAGTTTTAGGCATTACCGTAGAACCTTGGCAAGTTGCATTGTGCATGAATCAAGTCAAAGTTGCTAGATTAGTCCAATCACCTGAGAAATTAGATGGTTGGGTAGATGGAGCAGCTTATATGGCTATTGGCGGAGAACTGGCTACGGAGGAATAATGACAACACTCATTGCATATCAACATGATGACTATTGCATCATTGCTGCAGATACGCAAACTACTGGTTATGACATGAGAGCTGATTGTTCTCCTATGGGCAAAATTGCAGAAAATGGCAAATATTTAGTTTCTGCTGCAGGTTTAGTCCGAGGCATGAATCTGATCCAACATGCTTTTAATCCACCAGCACCTCCAAGATCAAAGAATCTGGATAAGTTTATGGTGACTCAGTTTGTGCCAAATCTGCGTAAAACCTTTGGAATATCAGGTTATGACATTAAATCTGAAGGCTTTCCATCATCATTTGAGAATGATTTCATAGTTGCCGTCCAAGGAACTTTGTACTTTATAGATGAAGTATATGGATTAGAAAAGACAAAAGATAAAGTTTATTGCACAGGAACAGGTGCAGCAATTGCTCTAGGAGCTGCTCATGCATTAGGAATTGATGAAGCAGATGAATATGAAGATGCAATTGAGATCTTAGAACAAGCGGTCAAAATAGCAATTCGATTCGATATCAATAGTGGTGGACAAGTACAAGTAGCATTACAAACAAAAGCTGGAAAGAATCACATTGCATTCTTAGATTAAAATAACAAAAAAGAAGCCCCTGCCTTTCGGCAGGGGCCTTTTTCTTTTTGTCTTAGCGAACCATCTCCAAGACTCGATCTGAGAGAGATGTTCCTTGATTCATCATGAATCGCTCACCAGCCGCAAAATCATTAGCTGAACGAGTTGTGCGGGTCCATTGTTCGTACTCTGTGAAAGCATTAACAATTCCCCATGCAGTTCCCTTGATGTTTTCCTGAGTTGGTCCGTTCCAGATACCTAGGAGAGTCTGTTGACGCTCACGAACATTGTTCTGTTGACGCTCAGTCATGTTGTTTTCATCTAATGGAAGAACATCTTTGACAATTGACCAGAAGTCAGAGTTAGCAACTTTCTTCTCAAGAAGAGCAGAAGATAGAAGGTTGAACTCTTGATTTGACTTAAGAACAACTCCTAGAGTCTCACGAACATCTTCGATCTTTACACTCATACGAGCTGAATGGCGGAAAGAGATAGAAGAAGCATTTGTCCAGCGAGTCATTCCGTTTGTGCAGATCAAGCGAAGATACTTGATTTCAAAGCGAAGTGAATCTGTTCCATCGTGAGTATTTGAAGCAACTAAGAATGATTCGATTGGATCGATATTCTTGAGAGTAAGATCTAAAGTGTCTGGAAGCTTTGCAGCCATGAAGATCTTCTTGCCACCGCGTAGTTCACCAGCTGACTGATAAATTGCACCAGCTTCGTACATAACAGAATCCACAATGTTGACGATGTCGTTATTCTGGACAATTGTGTATGTAGGAGAAGTGATACCTAGAACAGAAGCTGATCCGTCCTTGTTAACACGAGTTGTAGCAACTTTGTCTTCGAGTTTGACGACTGTCACACCGTCATTGTTAATTGCTGTAGTTGAAAGTGGAGTGTGTTGAACTTCCCAATCAAGATTTGCATTCTCAAGAACTTGAGCTGCAGAGATTTGCTCGTCACTTGAATTTACCCATGTTGCTGTGCTGATCCATGGTGCCTTGCGACGTGCTGCGTTTTGGATTTGTACTGACATTTTTTCCTCCTGGCGATTTATTCTGATGGACTCATCAGCAGTGTCATTTAACACTGGACACTCCTTGCGGAGTGTTTCGTCCTTATTCTGTGACTAAATCGACATAATCACCATTCGATGTATTACTAATTCTAATATTGCCGTCTGTGTAATCCCAACGAAGTAATGTTGCTGTTCCATCGCAAACATTTAAGCATTCGCCATATTGATTTGCGCTTTCAATATCATTCTGTAATTCACTTGACCAATCACAAACTAAACAACTTACTTTCTTAATGTTTGTAGTCATTTTATTCTCCTGGCGGTTTATGGCAACCGGTTGGTTGCTCATAGGTACATTCAATACTGTCCACCAGTCTTTGTACACTTCATTTGAAAAGATCTTTTGGAACCTTTTGGAGTCCGTTTAGTCCAGATCGAGCGGCCAGGTTTGTCCCAGGACCACGGACATATCGATCCGAGTATATTTATACTCACCACAAATGGACCCGCGTCCTGGTGGATCCTGGCGGTTCTGGCTAACTTATGTGCCACCGGCCAGAACAGATGTTCTAGTAAATAAGATCTTTTAGAAACATTTCCACAAATGGTGGATATATGTCCACAATCAGTGTATATTGATCCTATGAGCAACCGCTCATACTAACCGCCAGGAGAAGAAAATGCGTACAAATACAAAAACTGCAGTAACTGAAGTTGCATTAGTAGATCTAGATAGAACTTATCGTGGAAATACTGGTTGTGCTTGTGGATGTGGTGGAGAATACTACGACATCAATGATGCGCAAAATGAAGCTGAAGTAAATCGTAGAATTAAATATGTTCTACGTGGAATTCGTGAAGGTAAAGCAGAATTCTTTGGTAACGGAGTTGAAGTTGCTAATCCTTCATATACAAAAGTTACACGTTTATATTTCAAAGATGGAATTGACTACGATATAAATCGTGACGGAACTTTTGAACGTACTGAAGAAGGTCCACGTGTTATGGACAAATTGTCACAAGCTCAGATTGCTTGGACAAATAGTACTGGACTTCCAACAGATCACATGATTACAAAAATTGTTTACAACTATGCTGAAGGATCTTCTTCGCTTGAAGAATATTCTGAGTTTTATTCACAATGGACTCCATATCAAAAAGACATGGCAGATAAATTGGTACTTTCAATTGCTGCTTCAGTAGAACGGAACATGAACTAATGACTCACTTGACTAAAGAATGGGCAACTCAGTTTGCTGCAAAACTTCGTTCAGATTATCCTGAACTATCTAGCGTCAATGAAATTATTGACCGCGCAAAAGCTGATGGACGTTTCGAATCAGAAATTGAAATGCTTGCAGTATGGGGCAGACTTATGAGAGGATCTGAATCATGAAAGTTTGTCATATGTGCGGCAAAGAAACCAATAAAATGCAAAATCGTTGGTACAAATATGACAATGGTGAGCATTTTATTGCTGGAGTTTGCACAAATTGTGCCGAATTACATGACAAACTTGTGAGCGCATGATGAGTATTAGATCTGGTAAATTAAAATGTGCTGCATGTGGATCTGATGTCATGGTTTCCAGTAGAGCATACAGTGGAATGCCGCGATGGGTTTGTGTTGTTCCGATATGCATAAACTCTGAGATTGCTTGGGATTTGGATGAATCCAATGACTTGTAATCTATGTTATGGAAAAGGATATATCTATCACTCTCATCAGGAGGAATATGATGTCGAAGTCTGTTCTTGTCAACAAACTAAGGAGACTAGCAATGAAACTAACTAAACGTGGCAAACGAGTTAGAGCGATATTTATCTTGATTGGTTTATGGGCAATTTGGCAAGTGTCCATGAATCTTTGGTGGACAGATGGTGGTTATTGCTGGGGAACTATGGTTGAATGTATGTTGGACGATTAACCGGAGAACCGCCAGGTAAACCGGTTAATCGCATGCGGATTGTATAGCATAATTTATTTTTATGTTTATGTCCGCTGATAAAACACCATGCGGCAATGGTCGAATGGTCACTACGGACAGTTTAGGATATGCAAATGACAAATGAAAATAGAAAGTCCCTAACAACGGGGCAAGCTGCAAAGCTCATCGGACGCAACTCACGAACAGTACGACGTTGGGTTGATCTTGGAAAAGTTGAAGGTTACAAAACACCTTCAAACTTACGTTACGTTTATCAAGATGCATTAGATGCATTGATGAATGGAACCAAAAGCTAACTAACACAACGACTAGGAGGCAACTATGTTTGTGTTTATTTATGCTGTATCTGTCCGCCGTCAGAGGAACGATGTCTGAAGGTCATGGCAATCGCTGTAGCCTTTTTATTAGTATCACCAAATGCGAATGCGGTGGACTATAAAACAGCAGCAGCAAGAGTTCCAAAAGATCAGGTTGCTTACGCAAAATGTGTAAGCCATCATGAATCTAGAGGTAACTACAAAGCAGTAGGAGATCAGTCTTCAGCCAGAGGACGATGGCAATTCTTAGATAAGCAATGGCGACATGGTTTATCTTTTATGGTTGCAAACAGATTAGTAGATTATGGAATGCCGAAGTCTAAGACTAAGAAGCTGGTGAAACACCTGCAATCAAAGTCCATAGATCAATGGGAACCTATCTACCAAGATGTAGGATTTGTAGCAGCGTTGAATGCAAAATACCATTGGTCCGGTTGGACACATTGGGCAGTCAACTCAAAATGCAATGAACTAGTACCAACTCAACTAAAACGAAAGGCATAAAATGTCAGAAACCGCCAGGGAATGGTTCGAACCAAAGCAATTATCTTTATTGGCAGATCCGATTGATGAACAGTTCAACAAGTTTCATCATGAGAATCCACACATCTATCGTCAATTAGTTGATCTTGCTTATCAATGGAAATCAGCAGGCCACGATATTTGTTCCATTGATTTGCTAATCAACAAACTTCGATGGGAGATTGGTATCAGATCTTCGGGGGACCAATTTGCTATCTCGAATAATTATGCAAGTCGATACTCAAGACTAATTGAGGCAAATGAAAAAGGACTTGCCAACTTCTTTACCAAGAGAACCTTGAAGAGCTCATGGGACTAGAACGCATTGAAACAAAGCGTGGTCACAAGTATGTTCTTGACGGCCAACCTGTCAAAGGTGTTACCACTCTCATTGGATCTGGTATGCCTAAACCTGCACTTCCATATTGGAGTGCAAAACTAGTTGCAGAATATGTCTACGATAATTTTGCAAATCTTCCTAATCTAATCAACCGTGAACGTGAAGAAGCTGTCAAGTTCTTGAAAATGATTCCTTGGAATCAAAGAGACAAAGCAGGAGCACGAGGCACGGAGATCCATTCAATTGCTGAAACCATTATTCATGGCGGAGAAGCAGAAGTTGCTGGCGAGTTTGCTGAATACGTCAACGGCTATGTAGAATGGCTAGATCAATGGGAAGTAATTCCTGTATTGACCGAGAAAGTTGTAGCAAACAGAGTTCACGGTTATGCTGGTACTTTTGATGCAATTCTTAAGTTTGGCAATGGTCCATTAGCTGGTAAGACTTATCTTTGTGATTGGAAAACCAGCGCTGGAGTCTATGGCGAAATGGCAATGCAAATTGCAGCATACGCAAATGCAGATTTCTATCTTGATGAAGAAGGCAATGAACAATCTTTGCCTGTTCTAGATGGTTTAGGCATTGTTCACGTATCTGTTAATGGTACAACTTTCCATGAGGTTACAGATGCAGATCTAGCATGGGATTCTTTCCTAACTGTTATTGATTTGGCAAACAGATTAGAACACATTGAAAGTTTATTGACACAAATAGGGGGATTAAATGGACAAGCGTCTTGAAAATTATGTAGATGTACCTCACAGAATTAAACTATTCTATGAGAAGTATCCAGAAGGTTCATTGCAAATGGATCCTGATTTGCAGTTCCAGACAGTTGGAGATCAAGTAATTGTAATAGGTAGAGCTTATGCTTATCGCAATCCACAAGATGAGAAACCTGGTGTTGGTACCGCTCAAGAATATTTACCTGGTAAAACTAACTTCACTCGAGGTAGTGAAATACAGAACCTTGAAACAAGTTGCTGGGGTAGAGCCATTGGCGCTTTAGGTATTGGCATCGATAAAGCAATTGCAAGCAAAGAAGAAATAGAACTTGCAATTGAACGCAACAAACCAGATAAAGTCATCATGAAACGTGCAAATCCTGGTTTGAAGCAAATAGTAGAGTTGCTAGGAACGCAAGGCATCACGGAGAAGGATGCCATCCTAGCGGCAGTACGCGGCCTAGTAAGCCGTGAAATAAGTTCGAGTAGTGACTTAACTGATGATGAGATTGCTCTTATCATTAAACACCTGGCGGTTGTTGAGTCATGACTCGAATGTCTTGGGACAAATATGGATTAGAGATTGCGAAAGCAGCCTCCTATCGCAGCGAAGATCCATATCTAAAAGTTGGTGCATGTGTTCTACGCGGGGATAGAAGCATAATTAGCATCGGCTACAATGGGGCTGCGCCTGGCGTCACGATTCCGTGGGAGGATAGAGACGCTAGGCGTGGTTTTGTGATACACGCAGAGGTGAACGCATTGCGTTATTGCACACCAGATCAAACAAAAAATGGCTATATGTATTGTACTCATCATCCATGTTCTGAATGTATAAAAGTAATTGCTAGTTATGGAATTACTTCTGTCATGTATTCTGATCTAATAGATGGAACGATTTACGATCTGGGTGCCATTGCTGAATTAGCAAGATCATTTAACATTTCATTAAAACAGGAGGTAAAACCGTGAGTGCTTTACAAATGATTTTAGATAATCAAAGAAAACTACAACTTAAGTCATATGGAGTAGATGTTACTGCTCTTGATGAAGAACAACGAGCTCAATACATTCGTGACATGTCCTTGGCTTTAACAGATGAATTGCATGAAGCATTGAATGAAACTGGTTGGAAACCATGGGCTACGAGTCGGCATTTCAATCGTGCTGCTTTTGTAGGCGAAATGATAGATGTGCTCCATTTCTGGGCTAATTTAGTCTTAGTTGCAGGTGTTAATGAACAGTCCATTCTAGATCTTTACTTTGAAAAGGCAGATAAAAATGCTAAACGCCAACTTACAGGTTACGATGGAGTTCAAGGTAAGTGCAAAACCTGTGGACGAGCATTTGATGATGCAGCTGTTCTATGTACTCCAATTGCTTGCGAGCACATAGAATGAGATACATACTAGATGATGTAGTTACCTCATTTACAGATCGAATTGCTAGTCATAGATCTGCGTGGCCGAGAATGCAAAAGTGCATGGTTGATAATGCTTTTAATACTAAATCTGAAGTTGCTTTTGGCAATGACCAACTTGTCAAAGAAGGCACATGGTTAGTATCAACTCCTATGGAATTCAAAGGTGAAGTTTTTAATCTATTTGGTGGTTATACTAGAGAAACAAGAGACAGAATTGCCAGAGTTTTAGATATGGATCTTGCAAATATCAAAGCTTTGGATATGCCTGTAGGAGATATTGAAAGAATTCTACGTCCACGTGCTGCAAAGACTGATTTTGATTTTACAGAATCAGAATGGACTAAGATTCGTGATTTAATGAAATGTGAAGTTATTAAGCATGAAGATCTAGTTTTAGATATTCAGCGAGTAGTTATTGGTGACTCTCATTCAATTTCTAGATACAGAGCAAACACAGTTGTCTATCGTCATGATGGTTTGACACTTCATGGATTAACTGAACGAGGAGTTAGTTCATATTTGCCTGACTATTTTGTACCTCATCTAGTTATTTATGCTGGCAACGTTGACATTCGTCATCATTTATGCCGCCAATTAGATCCAGAAGGATCAGCTAGAAAACTAGTCACAACACTTAAGATTCAACTTGAGTGGTTACAACAAAGCGGTAAAATAGGAACTTTTGAGGTAACTGCTCCATACCCGATTGAGCACGAAGAAAGAAAAATACCTAAAACTGGATTTTACAAAGGCACACCATTTTATGGATCTTGGCCATCAAGAGACAGACTCATGGGCATTATCACTAATGAGATGAAATACCAATTTGAGAATGTTCATCAATGGCCAACAAATTGGTACATGATAGATCCAGAAGATTATGCTAAAACTTATATGGAAAAACCTGGGTCTGTCCATTTATCTCCTGAGTTTTATGAATGGGATTTAGTTAATAACTATGAAAACTTTTCCCCTGAAGTATATCCAGGGAAGTTATTAGATGTCTAAAATAACTGAAACTATTTATTGGGAAGACTTTAAGAAGTATTACGAGAAAGCTGTTGTTTTGCAAACAATTAACATTGCTAGTGAAAACGGTCGTGATACATCTGAAGATCTTCACGTAGATGATCCGTTGCAACATCACATCACAATCTATGACACGGTAGATCGTGAGTTTGCTGGATTTAGTAATGCTATCCAGCAGATTTGGTATGGCAGTAACAATCCTAAAAAATGGCAAATCGATAAGCGCTTTGATAGTTACAAGTTACATCCAATGGACTGGATGTTTTTATTCATGATTCACCGAGTAACTGGTTCAGGTGCTTCATTTTCATATGACCATGGATTTAGGAATAGCATTCTTTCTGATATGGCATTAGAAGCTGATAACATGATTCACATGCGAAACTTTGTATTGAGTCAAATGAAGTCTGGTAGACCAATATTTACTAGTATTGGTAATCAGATACCACAGTTTCCAAAGCCAAATGAGCAATATCCTCGTGGATCTCAGCTCTATATAGCAGAGTATATGCCTCATCTAGTAAAAGATTTTTATACTCATTTAAGTTACAATCCTTTGTCCATGTCAATACGAGATGGAGTAGATTGGATAAATGAATGGCACAAAGCTCAAGGTCTAAAATGCTTTCATTTCGTTATGACTGCATTTGTAATGGACGTTGCTCAGTATTTTCCTGATTTAATAGATCCATGGAGCAGGGTTAACTATGGTTCTAATGCTATTCAAGCATTGAATTTAATTTTTAAGAATGAAGGTTATAAACAAAAAGACTTTCTAGATGCTGCAATGGATCGCATTTGTGATGAATTCAGATCACCGTACGATTCTCGTGACCATGAAAGAAATCTAGGAAAAGGTTTGAGCCTAGAAGATGTTGCTTGTGACTATGTCCGATATGTTGAATGCTATGTGCCAAAAGGTTATGAACATCTCAAACCATGGCAAGTAACAAACAAATCACTTATACCTCATCACACAAAACATTGGACTTACAACAAACATTTGGAGGCCTACAATGTTTAAGATAACGACAGATTCGTCAAGTAAGTATTCACATCGGCATAGAGATCAGTGGTTAGATCTTGCTAGTGATTGGACTGATGAAACACAAGCGCCGAATATAGGTACATTTCATGGAGCAACAATTTGGGATGATTCTGTGACTGGAGTTGGCACAAAAGGTCGATGGGGAGATCTATTGGTCAAAACAATGGAATCAGATCATTTAGTTTATGTACAACCAAGAGTCGGTTGGGCAGGAGTTTCATTAGCTGCTCTTGCAAAGAAATATAACAAAAAGTTAACATTGTTTATGCCTTCTTCAAAAGTGGTCAGCGACCATCAATTAGTCTGCATTGAAAGAGGAGCAAATCCAATTTTTCGAAGAATTGCAGCAATGCCAGTTCTCAACAAATATGCCAAAGATTGGGCAGAACAAAATAATGCTCAATTTGTGCCATTTGGTTTAGATCATCCCCTAGTTGTTGCGGCTGGAGTCAAATCTACAATCCAACAATGGGGAGATCGAGATGAACCAAAAGATGTTGTATCAGTTATTAGTACAGGAGTTCTCACAAGAACTCTCCAAATTGCTTGGCCAAATGCAACCTTCCACGGAATTGCAGTTGCAAGAAACCTACATCCAGGAGAGATCGGAAGAGCGGACGTTACAACTTACCATAAAGCTTTCAGAGAAAAAGCTGAGTATGCAGACAAAATCAATGAGGAAATTAACTCCGCACCAACATATGATTGCAAAGGTCTAGAAAGATTTATGTTGGACAAAACAGCTGCTCCTAAAACACCTTCAACTTTATTGTGGAATGTGGCAGGTGACGTAAAACCAGTTATAATGGACCATTCACAAGTTGATAGTTTCAGAGAATGGGGTGAGGTTAGATGATTACAATCATCGAAGGTTCTGATGGAACAGGTAAAACAACTTACGCTCAAAAGTTAACTGAACGATACAATGCACAATATTTACATGCTCAACAACCTAGAACAAGGTTATGGTCCGATGAATACATTCGACCGTTAACTTCTAGCAACATGGTTTTAGATCGATGGCATTTAGGTGAAGTTGTATGGCCAAAGATCTATGGAAGAGTATCATTGTTTGATGAAACAACATTTGATTATTGCAATTGGGAACTTGCTAAATTAGGAGCTAGGTTAATCCTACTAACAAGATCAGAAGATGCGATAGCTGAAGAATTGTTAAGACGAGGTGAAGAACTAGAGATCGATTTTGTTCTACACTCAAGATCTTTATTTGTAGAAGCTTTTAGACAAGTAAAATATTTAGACAAAACAATAATCCATAGTGAGGTGGTCAGGTAATGCATATAATTACAGAAAATCCAAGCGAAGCTTTAGAGTTAGCAACTCAATATGTAATTGAGCATGGTGAAGCAATATCTCCTCGTGGTATGGTCACTAGAGAACTACTTAACGTCACTTTACAAGTTGAAAAGCCATGGAACATACCTGTATCTATGGAAAACCGTAAACTTAACCACAATATTGGTATTAAAGAAGCATTACAACTTGTTGGACAAGTTACTGATCCAGAAGCAATGATAGATACCAGTCAAGTGTTTGGAAAGTACATGGATAATGGAATACTTCATGGTGCTTATGGTCCACGAATTCATGGCAATCTTAATAAGGTTGTAGATCAATTAAAGAAAGATTACTCAACAAGACAAGCAGTTTTGACTATATTCGACTCAAATAAAGATCTAAATGTCGATGTAAAAGATGTTCCTTGTACATTAAACTTGCAGTATTTCATTAGAGACAATAAGTTAATTGCTAGAACAAACATGAGAAGCAATGACGTATTCTTAGGTCTTCCATATGACCTGACTCAATTTATTGCATTACAAGGTGCAATTGCCAAAGCTTTAGACATTGAAATGGGTCAATATGTACATGTTGTAGGTAGTTTACACATTTACGATGAACACATTCCACAAGCACAATGGATTAAAGCATACTTTAATGGCTCATTTAAGGATTACGAACCAATGTGGACTGGAAATACAATTGGCGAGATTAGTCATACCGCTAGATCTATTCTTAAAGGCAATATTCCAGATCATTTGACTCGCTTTGAAAGATTCTTGGCAGGTAAAATCAATGACTGAGCCTGTTGCTAGATGTGAAGCGTGTGGAGCATGGACGTATCTTTATGCTTTAGATAAACTTATGGGTAATCCGCATTTTTGCATTGATTGCAAGGCTAAACAGAAAGGGAAACGCCGTGTTGCCTAATCAAACCGAAGTAGTTAAGCGATTAAGCGAACTTTCTCGTATGCTTGATGCTGCAACAGATGAAATTGCTGCCAGCGATGATAAAGCAGTAAAAGCAAAAGGTTCTTATGAGGTTGCCTATGCAAGATCTTTCCTTCAATCAAATGGATCGATGGACGTCAGAAGACAAGAGGCAATTTTGGCTTGCGCTGACTTACGTTTAGCAATGGAAATTGCAGAGGCAGAGGTAAGAGCAATTAAAGAACGCATAAACACTTTAAGATCTCAAATATCTATTGGGCAATCACTTTCAGCCGCAATTAGACAACAGTTCAGCGCAGAAGGTGTTGGTCAATATACATGAGAGCGAGAAGTAAAAAAATGGCAAACAAGTACATTCAAAGACGAA